>Ga0068858_100008196_pt1 | contig 10046 bp, 10 predicted proteins | sample KBSSwiS12_FD_66589 | JGI IMG/M metagenome (GOLD analysis project Ga0068858, IMG submission 66589) | Switchgrass rhizosphere microbial communities from Kellogg Biological Station, Michigan, USA - KBS Switchgrass S1-2 | ecosystem: Host-associated > Plants > Roots > Rhizosphere > Soil ... | reverse complement strand
TCGAGGTCGCGCACGCCGGCGGGAAAGTCGTTGCAGGCCGCGAGCGTGGTCACGCCCCCGTCCAGCACCAGCACCGCGCCGACCTTGCGCGGCCGGCTTGGGCTCTTGCGCGCCGTGGCGATCGCCAGGTCGACCAACGCTTCGATGTTCAATGTCATGCGCTCTCCGGCCGTCATTCACAGCGTCGCGGCCACGGCCTCGAGCTGCTTGAGCTGGCGCACCAGCCGCGCGACGAAGGTCTGGGTGACATGCGGCAGGGCCCGGTGGCTCGGGATCAGGACCCCGACCTTCAGCGCGTTCAGCTCCGGGACGTCGAGGGGCCGCCAGACGACGTCGCCGCGTCGGAGCTCCTCGATGAAGGCGATCTTCGAGAAGATCGAGATCCCCTTGCCGGCGATGATCAGCCGCTTGACCATCGTCGTCCAGTTGCAGGACACCACCGGCTCCAGCTCGTCCCAGAACTGGGCGAACTCGCGCGACATCGCGGCGCCGATCGGCGGCTGGCCGAGCGAGCGCAGGAACGGCTGCTTGGCGCAGTCGGCCAGGCTGACGGCGGCCTGGGCCGCGAGCGGATGGCCGGCCGCCATCACCACGCCGGTCGGCATCGTCGCCAGGCCCGCCGCCTCGATGCCGGCCGGAAGCCGGCCGACGAACGTCATCCCGACATCGACGCGCCCCGACTGCAGCTGCGGCACCACTTCCATCGGCGCGTACGAAGCGATCGTGTAGGTCACCGCCGGATAGGCCTCGGAGAACTCCTCGATCGCCCCCGGCAGGAAGTCGACGAAGAACGAGTCCATGGACGCGAGCTTGACGTGGCCGGTGCGCTCGCCCTTGAGCGCATCGAGCTCGCTGCGCATGACCTGGAAGTCGTGCAAGGTCGATTGCACATGCCGGAGCAGCCGCTCGCCGGCGGCGTTCAGGCGCATGCCGTTCGGCATGCGATCGAACAGCTCGCCGCCCAGCTCGTCCTCGAGCTTCAGGATCTGCCGGTTGACCGCGCTGGCGGCGACGTACAGATTCTCGGAGGCCTTGCGCACCGAGCCGCAACGGGCCACCTCGACGAAGTACTTCAGGACGCTGGCGTGCATGGGCAGGACGGTCCGCAGACCGGGAACGCTCACCCGCCGGATGCACCTTGCGCCGGCCAGGCAGCGACGGCCGGATGATCGCAGGTCAGGGGGCCCACGTCGGCGGCGCCGCCGGGCGAGCCCAGGCCGCTGACCTGCGGCTCGAAGAACTCGCGGTTGATCGCCAGGAACGGCAGCAGCGGCGCCGGCAGGCGGCGATCCTCGTAGATGGCCTGGGTCGGACAGGCCGATTCGCAGACGCCGCAGTCGATGCATTCGTCCGGGTGGATGTAGAGCGTGCGCCCGCCGGTGTAGATGCAGTCCACCGGACAGCACTTCACGCAGGCGCCGTCCTTGACGTCGATGCACGCCGTGGTGATGACGTAGGTCAAGCCGCCGTCCTCAGCGCCCCTGCCAACGGGGCTTTCGCTTCTGCTGGAACGCGAGCACGCCCTCTTCGGCGTCCTCGGACTGCAGCGCGGCCACCAGCGCCGGCAGGCGCACCGCCTGGGCCTGGGCCGGCGACAAGGTCGCGGTCTGGCGCACGACCTGCTTGATCGCCTTCAGCGACAGCGGGGCGCAGGCCAGGATCGCCGCGCTCCAGCGCGCGACCGCGGTGTCGAGCTCGGCGCGAGGCACGACCTCGTTGATCAGGCCGAGCTCGAGGGCGCGCTCGGCCTTGATGCGCTGCCCGGTGAACATCATCCCCATCGCCTGGCGGAACGGAATCTGGCGCTGCAGCAGCGTCATGCCGCCGTCGAGCGGCATGCGCCCGACCAGCGCCTCGGGCAGTCCGAAGCTCGCCTCCTCGCAGGCGACGACGATGTCGCAGCCGAGCACCATCTCGAAGCCGCCGCCGAGGGCGAAGCCGTTGACCCGGGCCATCACCGGCACGTTCAGCGTCTCGCGCAGGGCGATGCCGCCGAAGCCGCCGGGGCGCGCTGCCGCCCAGTAGTCGACACCCTTGACCGACGGGTTCTTCAGGTCCGCGCCGACGCAGAACGCGCGCTCGCCGGCGCCGGTGAGCACCACCAGGCGCACGCCGTCGTCGGCCTCCAGCGCGCTCCAGATGCGCTGCAGCTCGGCCTCGGCCGCGAGGTCGATCGCATTCATCACCTCCGGCCGGTCGATCGTGACGGTGGCGACATGGTCGACCACCTCCAGGCGGACGCTCACGACACCACTCCTTCGGCGAGGCGGCGCGCCTCGGCCAGGACCTCGGCGGTGTGCTCGCCCAGGGCGGGCGGCCCGCGGCGCAGGCCCGCCTGCGCCCCCGACATGCCGATCGGGCTGGCGATGAAGCGCAGCGCCCGCCCGGCGGCGTCGCGGCCTTCCATGATCATGTCGTTGTGCAGGGTCTGCGGGTCGACCAGCGCCTCGCGCATGTCGCGCACCGGCGCCGAGAGCAGGTCCTGCTCCTCGAGCCGGACCAGCCAGTGCTCGCGGGTGTCGCTCGCGAAGCGCTCGCGGAACAGGCGGTGCAGCTCGGGCTTGTGCTTGAACTGCTGCTCGAGCGAATTGAAGCGCTCGTCGAGCGAGAGATCCGGGAGGCCGAGCGCGGCGCAGATGTCGCGCAGCGGATTGGCCTTGAACGCGCCGACCAGGACCAGCGCGCCGGTCTTGGTCTCGAACACGCCCGACAGCGGCATCGCCGCCCAATTCACTTCCGAATCGGCCATCATGATCATGGCCGCTTCCTGCATCTGCATCGCCAGCATCGAGTTGTAGAGCGAGACGCTGACCTTCTGGCCGACGCCGGTGCGCTCGCGCTGCAGGAGCGCGAACAGGATGCCCTGCACCATGTGCATGCCGGCGGTGTAGTCGGCGAGTGCGGTCGGATAGATCGAGAGCGGGATCTCGTCGTCGGCGCGGCGCATCATCACCCCGCTCAGCGCCTGGGCGAGCACGTCCTGGCCGCCCTTGTGCGCGTACGGGCCGGTCTCGCCGAAGCCGGTGCCGACGGCGTAGATGATGCGCGGGTTGATGCGTTTGCAGTCCTCGTAGCCGAGGCCGAGCCGCTCCATCACGCCGGCGCGGAAGTTGTTGGTCACCACGTCGGCGTCGGCGATCAGGGCCTTGACCAGCGCCACCTGCGACGCGTCGCGCAGGTCGATCTCGACGCTGCGCTTGTTGCGGTTGAGGCTGCAGAAGATCGGATTGTCCTGGCCCGCGACCGGCTCGAAGGTCGAGCGGCTCAGGTCGCCCGCGCCCTTGCGCTCGATCTTGATCACGTCGGCGCCGTGGTCGGCGAGCATCTGCGTGCACACCGGTCCCATCATCACCTGGGTGAAGTCGATGACCCGCACGCCCTCGAGCGGCAGTCCGCTGGCAGCGGCGGCGTTCATGCCGCCACCCCGGCTTCGGCATCGACCCGTGCCAGCGGCGGCACGTCCGGATTGGCACCGGTCTGGTCGCCGGGGTCGGCGCCCTGCGAGCGCAGCACCCGCTGCACCGCGCCGACGTCGACCTTGCGCACGCTGACGCCGGCGTCGAGCGCCAGCACCGCAGCCACGCCCGCCGCCTCGCCCATCGCCATGCACGGCGGGATCTCGCGAGATATCTTCTGCGCCGCCGAGGTCGAGGAGTAGTGGCGTCCGGCGACCAGCAGGTTCTCGACGCCGCGCGGCAGCAGCGCCCGGTACGGGTAGTAGTAGTCGCGGCCGCGGGCCACGCTGTCGGCGAAGCGGGTGCGCTTCATCACGTCTTCCTTGCTCATGACGTGCTCGCCTTCCAGCAGCCGGGTCTGGCGCACGCCGGTCTGCGGCGCCATGTCGACCAGGAAGCAGCTCTCGAAGCCCGGCATCTTCGCCCGCACCAGGTCGACCGCCTCGTGGACGATGCGCCGACCCTCCACCTCGGCGCGCGTCAGGTCGGCGACCTTGAGCGGATCGAGCCCCGGCATGTGCGGGCAGTTGCACCAGACCACGCCAGGCAGCGGCGTCTTCAGCCACCAGTAGGCCCAGCTGCCGCCGAGAACCCGCTTGACCTCGCGGTCGATCGCGTCGAAGGCCTCGGGCTGCTCGCGCTCGAAGCGCTCGGCCGCGTCGGTGTCGACGCCGCCGAGGCGGAACACGGTGGTGACGATGTAGCTGCCGCCCACGTGCGGCGCACCGGCCGACGCGGCGACGTCGAGGTCGCCGGTGGCATCGATCACGACCTTGCCGAGGATCGCCTCGCGGCCGCTCTTGGTGTCGCAGATCACGCCCTTGACCTCGTTGCCTTCGACCAGCGTGCGCGAGAACCACGAGTGCAGGCGCAGCTCGATGCCGTGCTTCTTCACCATCTCCATCGAGACCCGCTTCCAGGCGTCGGGGTCGAAGGCCGCGGCGAAGCAGATCGGGTGCGGCTTTTCCTTGCTGTGGAAGTCGAAGGTGCCCCAGCGCGCCCAGCGCTCCACCGACGACGGGGCGCTGCCCCACTCGTCCTGCTTCGGGAACGCCGCCAGGCCGAGTGCGGCCATGCGGTCGATCATCTCCATGCAGGTGCCGCGCACCGAGATCTCGTGCAGGTGGCTGTCCCACATGTCGTCGAGCACCAGCACCATGCCGCCGGAGGCCAGGCCGCCGAGGTGGTTGTAGCGCTCGAGCAGCGTGACCCGGGCGCCGTTGCGGGCCGCGGCGAACGCGGCCGAGAGGCCCGCCGGACCGCCGCCGACCACGACCACGTCGGCCTCGGCGGCGATGCGCACATCGCTCGCCGGCTCCTGGATCCAGTCTCCGATTCGACTCATCTCGCTCTCCTTGTTGATTCGCTCGCGCCGCAGGCGGCGGGCTCAGTGATGCATGTCTTCGGGCTGCCAGCGGATCAGCCAGCGCTCGGCCAGCGTGACCAGCAGGAAGAAGGTTCCCGACAGGGTCGCGCTCATCACGATCGCCGAGTACAGCAGCGCCGAGTCGAAGTTGAAGGTGGCCTGGATGATCATCGCGCCGACGCCGACGGTGGCGCCGACCCATTCGCCGACCACCGCGCCGATCACGCACATCGAGGCGGCGATGCGCAGCGCCGAGAACAGGTAGGGCAGGGCGTTGAACAGGCGCAGCCGGAAGAAGATCTCGGTCTTGCTCGCCGACAGCACCCGCATCAGCTCCATCGCCTGCGGGTTCACCGACTCCAGCCCGCGCACCGTGTTGACCAGGGTCGGGAAGAAGCACACCAGCGCCGCGATCGTGATCTTCGGCTCCATGCCGTTGCCCATGATCAGCACCAGGATCGGCGCCTTGGCGACGATCGGGATGGCGTTGAACATCAGCACGACCGGGAAGAAGATGTCCTGCAGCGTCTTGCTGTGCACGAAGACCGTGGCCACCAGGATCGCCGCCAGGTTGCCGAGGAAGAAGCCGCCGGCCGCCTCGATCGCCGTCGGCAGCAGGTTGGCGAGCAGGATGTCGCGCTTCGCGTACAGGGTCTGCAGCACCACCACCGGTGAGGGTGCGACGAAGGGCTTGACGTCGAACCAGACGACGACGACCCACCACAGCAGCAGCAGGCCGACGATTCCGAGCGTCGGCAGTGCACGGCGGCGCCAGAGGCGCCGGGTGCGGGCCGCAACCCACGCCAGATGCTCGGCGTCATCGCTCCGGGCGAGCACGCCGGGGGCTTCCGTCTCGATCGAACGGGTGGTCATGACGGGTCCTTCAGCAGGTTTCGAGAACGCGCCGCAGGTGGGCGGTGAGGCGCACGAACTCCGGCGTCTCCCGCACCGCCAGCGTGCGGTCTTCGGGCAGATCGACCGGCACGATCTCGCGCACCCGCCCCGGATTCGCGGCCAGCATCAGCACCCGCTGGCCGAGATAGGCGGCCTCGTGGATGCTGTGGGTGACGAACAGGATCGTCAGGCCGGTCTCCTTCCAGACCCGGCGCAGCTCCTCGTTGAGGCGGTCACGGGTGATCTCGTCGAGCGCGCCGAACGGCTCGTCCATCAGCAGGATCTTCGGGTCGCTCACCAGTGCCCGGGCGATCGACACGCGCTGCCGCTGGCCGCCCGAGAGCTCGTGCGGATAGGCGTTGGCGCGGTCCTTCAGGCCGACCATGTCGAGCAACTCGAGCGGGCCGCGCCGGCCCTGGCGGGCTGCACCGCCGCCGACCTGGAGCGGCAGCTCGACGTTCTGCAGCGCGGTGCGCCACGGCAGCAGCGCCGCATCCTGGAAGACGAAGCCGATGTCGCGGCGCTGGCGGGCCGCCTGCGGCGTGGTCGAGAGCACGTCGACCTGGCCGCGGCTCGGCGGGATCAGGTCGGCGACGACGCGCAGGAAGGTCGACTTGCCGCAGCCCGACGGGCCGAGCAAGGTCAGGAACTCGCCCTCCGCGACATCGATGTCCAGGCCCTGGATCGCGGTGACGTTGCGGCGCTCGGTGAAGAAGCGCACGCCGACGTTGCGCGAGCGGATCGCCGGTTCGGCAGCCAGTGCGGCGCCCATGGCCTCAGGCCTTCATCCGCTCGGCGGCCGTCGCTTTCAGCACGTCGAGCGTCATCACGTCTTCGAGCTTGGGCGTCTTGGCGGTGAACTGGCCGAGCTGCGAGTAGAGCGAGATCTGCTCCTGCCAGACGGCCGGATCCATCGCGCCCCAGCCCTGCGCCTTGGTCAGATCGCTGAAGCTGTAGCGCAGCATCACGTCGAGCGCGACCCGCTCGTCGTCGCGGTTCAGGTTCGGGTACTCCTTGATCAGCAGGTCGACGGCCGCATCGCGATTCGCGTTGGCGTAGCTCCAGCCGCGCGCGGTGGCGCGCAGGAACGCGGCGAGCACCTGCGGCTGGCTCTGCAGCGTCTTGGTGGTCGCGTAGTACGGCAGCGCGTACAGGCGCACGCCCGAGTCCCACAGGCTCAGGTCGACGCGCTCCTTGCCGAGGACCTTGAGCGCGGTGGTGTTCGTGAGCCAGCCGGTCACGACGTCGACCTGCCCGCTCATCAGCGGCGTCATGTCGCCGCCGATCGGAATGATATTGACGTCCTTCTCGGCGATCTTGTTCTGCGCCAGCAGCGCGCGCAGCAGGACCATGCCGGTCGGCTGGATCCCGACCTTCTTGCCGACCATGTCGGCGGGCTTGTGCACCGGGCTCTTCTGCAGCGAGAAGAAGCAGTACGGATGGCGCTGGGCGCCGACGGCAAAGCACTTGACCGGGATCCCCTGCGACGCGGCCAGCATGATCGACGGGCTCGACGACACCTGGCCGGCCTCGTGGCGACCGGAGGCGACGATCGCCACGCCGTCGATGTTGGGTCCGCCGGGCTGGATCGCCAGGTTGACGTTTTCCTGGTCGTAGTAGCCCAGGCGCTTGGCCGCCACCTCGCCGATCTGGTTGCCGCCCACCAGCCAGCCCAGTTGCAGGTTGACGGTCGCCTTGTCCGCGGCGAATGCGTCGACCGAAATGACGCCGCCGGTGGCGGCCAGGCCTCCGGCCAGCAGCGAGGTCTTGAGCAATTGCCGGCGTTGCGAATCGAAGTTCGACATGACAAGTTCCGATCTTGTGAGGGGTGGGGGGTCGGGCGCGTTGACCGCATCCGCTTTCGACGGCGTTCCCTGGCGCCAGGACGAGGGGTCGGGATGAATCTTGGGCGCCGAGGGTCGACGCGGCAAGCATGACTTTTCGAGGCGCGCGTTGCCCAAATGAGTACGCTGGCCCGCGGCTCGACGGTGGGTGACCTTCCACGTGCCCACGCGGACGGACGGGATTGCGGGAATACCCCAGCTCGGCGGCGTCGCCCTCTCAGCGCGCTCACGCTTGCGCGGCCGCGACCTTCCCGCCCTGCCGCGGCCGGCGCCGCCAGGCGCTGGGCGTCTCCTGGAACTGGCGGACGAACCAGCGGGTAAACGAGCTGAGCTGGCCGTAGCCGACCTGCTGCGCCACCCAGGTCAGGCTGCGGTCGGGCTGGGCCAGATAGCGCAGCACCAGGTCGCGCCGGACCTCGTCGACCAGGTCCGAGAAGGCGACCCCGTCCGCGGCCAGCTGGCGTTGCAGCGTCCGGACGTGCAAGTCCAGGCTCTGTGCCGCCTGCTCGATCGACGCGCCGCCGAGCGGAAGCTGGACGTAGAGGAACTTGCGCACCGTTTGCGCGGGCGTCTCTTCCGCCGTCTCGCCGGGCACGTCGATAAGGCGCCGCGCGTAGGCGGCGAGCACCGGATCGGCCTGGGGATTCGGACTGTCGAGGTCGGCCGTGGCGCAGACGATGCCATCGAACTCGCTACCGAATTTCAATCTGCAGTGGAAGAGGTGCCGGTGCCGCTGGATGTCGGCCGGCGCGGCGTGGCGGAAATTGACGCTCTGCGGATTCCAGCGCTGCCCGGGCAAGGTGGCGCAGAGGCGGAACAGGACACCGAGCGCGAGCTCGGTCGCCTGGCGCGAGCGGGCAGCCGCCGGCTCGACCAGTTCCTCGCGGATGACCGTGGACTTGCCGCTCTCGACCAAGGCCAGCGCGAGCGTGCCGCCCACCAGTTGTCGGCTGTGGATCAGGGTCTGAAGCACGGCGCGCAGGCTGGACAGGTGGGTCAGCAGGAGGCTGAGCGCGCCCAGGTCCGACAAGCGCCTCGCCTCGGCCATCCGCAGGCCGAAGTCGGCGCAGCCGCTGGCCTCGGCCGAGGCTTCCAGCAACTGCAGCGCAGCGGCCAGGGGGATGCGCTGCTCCGGGTCGACCAGCATCCGGCGGGACAACCCGACTCGGCGCAGCAGGGGCTGCGGGTTGAGGCCCACGGCTTCGGCGACCTCGAAATAGTGGGCCAGCGCCGCGGCGCGAATGTGCCGACGGGCAGGGACGGCGGCTGCTCTCAACGAATTCCTGACCCAAGTCAAAGGGGGATGCCGGCCAGTATAGGGATGTCGCGAAATGAAAATCTTCTGTCGTCGAAAGAAAAACCTCGCCGGGATGCCAAGCCTTAACTTTCGCCTCCGCCCACCGCGAATTTCAAACCGCTTCCCACCCACCCCAGGCGGCCCTGCCGCCACCCTTGCCACTGAGGATTTCCAAATGCGAGTCGAACCCCTGACCGCCAGCATCGGCGCCGAACTCGTCGGCGTGAACCTGGCCGATGCCGCGCACGATGCCGGCCTCTTCAACGAGATCCGTCTGCTGCTGCTCGAGCACAAGGTGCTGTTCCTGCGCGACCAGGACATCGGCCGCGCCGACCACGTGGCCTTCGCCCGGCGCTTCGGCGAGCTCGAGGACCACCCGGTGGCCGGGAGCCACCCGGAGCACCCGGGACTGGTGCAGATCTACAAGAGACCCGACCAACCGATGGACCGCTACGAGAACGCCTGGCACACCGATGCCACCTGGCGCGAGAAGCCGCCGCTGGGCTGCGTGCTGCGCTGCGTCGAATGCCCGCCGGTCGGCGGCGACACCATCTGGGCGAACATGGTCCTGGCCTACGAACGGCTGCCCGAGCAAGTCAAGAGCGAAATCGCCGGCCTGCGCGCCCGGCACAGCATCGAGGCCACCTTCGGCGCCGCCATGCCGATCGAGAAGCGCCTGGCCCTCAAGGCCCAGTACCCGGACCCGGAGCATCCGGTCGTGCGCGAGCATCCGGAAACCGGCGAGAAGGTGCTGTTCGTCAACGCCTTCACCACCCACTTCAGCAACTTCCACACGCCGGAGCGCGTGCGCTACGGCCAGGACTACAACCCCGGGGCGATCGATCTCCTGCGCTACCTGGTCAGCCAGGCCTTCATTCCCGAGTACCAGGTGCGCTGGCGCTGGAAGCCGAACAGCATGGCGATCTGGGACAACCGCAGCACCCAGCACTACGCGGTGATGGACTACGCGCCCTGCCACCGCAAGATGGAACGCGCCGGCATCGTCGGCGACAAGCCCTACGGCGTCGGCGAGAAGCCCGCTGGCGAGGCCGCGAAGCCCGCACGTGCGCGCAAAGCCGCGCTCGCCGTCTGACCCCAACCCCTAGGAGAAAGAACATGAACTTCATCGATGGATCGCTGTTCGTCGAGAACATGCAGAAGCTGGTCATCACCGCCGCGCCCTACGGGCC
>Ga0068858_100008195_pt1 | contig 10046 bp, 8 predicted proteins | sample KBSSwiS12_FD_66589 | JGI IMG/M metagenome (GOLD analysis project Ga0068858, IMG submission 66589) | Switchgrass rhizosphere microbial communities from Kellogg Biological Station, Michigan, USA - KBS Switchgrass S1-2 | ecosystem: Host-associated > Plants > Roots > Rhizosphere > Soil ... | reverse complement strand
GATACCGATGCTTCGTCAATGAATCGGACTGGCGATCGCTAAAATCGTCTGCATCACCAGGGCTGCTTGAACTCCGACGTCAGTCCGTAGCCCGGATGAGCGAAGCGACATCCGGGAAGTCAGGGGCGCCGGCCCCGGATATCGCTTCGCTCATCCGGGCTACTGCACCTCTCGCAATGACTCGCTGATCAGCCCGCCCGTATCTCCGCTTTGATCATGTCGGCGGCCTTCTCGCCGATCATGATGGTCGGCGCATTGGTGTTGCCGCCGATCAGGGTCGGCATGATCGAGGCGTCGACCACCCGCAATCCTTCGATGCCGTACACTTTCAGCTTCGGATCGACCACGGCCATCGGATCGTTGACGCCCATCTTGGCTGACCCGACCGGGTGATAGACGGTGTCGACACGCGCGCGCAGGAGGTTGCGGATGTCGTCATCGCTATGCACGCCTTCCGTGAACATCTCCTTCTTCTGCAACGCGCGCAGCGCCGGCGTCTCCATCAGCCGCCGCGTGGTCTTGAAGCCCGCTACCATGGTTTCCAGATCGTCCGCCTCGCCGAAGAAGTTCGGGTCGATCAGCGGTGCTGCAAGCGGATCGGCGCTGCCGAGCGAAACGCTGCCACGGCTTTTTGGCCGCAGCAGGCAGACGTGGCAGGTGAAGCCGGTGCCGCGATGGCGCTTGCGGCCGTGGTCGTCGGCCAGCGCCATGCCGAAATGAAGCTGGATATCGGGCACGTCGAGGTCCGGCCGGGTTTTCAGGAAGCCGCCGCACTCGGCGAAGTTCGACGTCATCGGCCCCCTTCGTTCGCGCCGGTATTGGCCGATGGCCCGCAGCAGCCGCGGCAACGCTTTAAGCGAAATGCCGTTGAAGTTGGGATTGTCGGACATGTAGCCGAACACGAAGTCCGGATGGTCCTGCAGGTTCTGTCCGACGCCGGGCAGATGATGGACGGTGGCAATGCCGTGCTTGCCAAGCTCGGCACTGTCGCCGAGGCCGGAGAGCATCAGGAGCTGCGGGGTCTGAAACGCGCCGGAAGAAACGATCACCTCGCGCCGGGCGCGGATCTGCTTCAACGCCTTGCCCTGGCGGTATTCGACGCCGACCGCGCGCTTGCCTTCGAACAGGATGCGGGTGGCATGGGCATGGGTCTCGACGCGCAGATTGGCGCGGTTTGCCATATGCGGGTGAATATAGGCGCGCGCGGCGCTGCAGCGTTCGCCATTCTTCTGCGTCAATTGATAGATGCCGAGGCCCTCGTGCTCATCGGCGTTGAAATCCTCGCGCAGGCGGAACTGCGCTTCCTGCGCCGCCTGCAGGAAGATCTGCTGTACCGGATTGCCGGTGCGCGACTTGTTGACGGCGAGCGGGCCGCCCTTGCCATGATATTCGCCGGCAAAGTCGGAATTGTCTTCGGCGCGCTTGAAGTAGGGCAGCACGTCGGCGAACGACCACCCGGCATTGCCGAGCGAGGCCCATTGATCGTAGTCGGCGCGGTGGCCGCGGATATAGACCATTGCGTTGATGGCGGAAGAGCCGCCGAGCCCCTTGCCGCGCGGCTGATAGCCGATGCGGCCGTTGAGGCCCTTTTGCGGCACGGTGTTGAAGGCCCAGTTGTTGACGTTGCCGGCGACCATCAGCACGAGTGCGAACGGGGTCGTGACCACCCAATTGTCGTTCTTGCCGCCGGCGTCCAGCACCGCCACCGAAATGTTCGGGTCCTCCGACAGCCGCCCAGCCACCGTGCAGCCGCCGGAGCCGCCGCCCACCACCACGAAGTCGAATGTATCGGCCACGCGCATCCCCCCGTTTTTTGTTGTGGCAGGCCGGGCCTGACCACGCTTTGGGGGCCAAAACTCCGCTTTTGCGGCGTTTATAGCAAGAGCGGTTCCAGGAGGCGGTTTTATCCCCTCAAACCCTCGTTTTTGCTGTCATAAAATCCTCAAAAGCCGAGCCTTTCCCCTTTCCAAAGCGGGGCGACGTTGATACATACGCCTCGCGCCCGATGGCTTCGGCCCGGGTCGCCTTCTCAGGAAGCCTCGGAACGGGATCGGTCGGCGTCATCTGGCGTTCGCCGGGATCGTTTCGACACCGGCTTTTCGAAGGCAGCGCAACGGTTTAACGCGGGGTGGAGCAGCCCGGTAGCTCGTCAGGCTCATAACCTGAAGGTCATAGGTTCAAATCCTATCCCCGCAACCAAATAGAGCCCTTGAAAACACATCGTTTTCAAGGGCTTTTTGCTGTCGCTACATTGACCGGCAATGTCGCTCGTGGAAGCGCCCGTAGGGAAGTCGCAGCGTTAATTCGGCGGAGTTGCGCGCGATGCGGCGACCCAATCGTGTCAATCGGCCCAATGACGGGCGCGTCCGCAAGATCCGCTCGAGTGACATCATGGTCAGAAACCGATGGATCACAGCCATCCGCAGATGGTCTCGGGCAGGCCTAAAGTAGTTCAGCGACCTGAACGCCGCCCGCATCTCCGTGGGAACAACTCCGGCTGCTTGACCGATCCGACGCCACCGGGCGTCGTCGCATCGCGAGACCCTCGCTGTGTCGGGATGTCCTGCTACAATAGTGCGGGACATCAAGAGCCAAAGGTTAAGCTATGTCATCCGTGGCCAGAGTCTGCCGCGCGGCTTTTTCTTGTGCGATAATTCCTTCCAGCCGCGAGATGTTTTCCAGCAGGCGCTGGCTGGTCAGCACGAGTAAGTAATAACCGAATTGCGGATTTTGAAAGTAGATTTCGAGCAGCTTATCATAGGTTATCGTCATCACTTGCCCGTCTTCAATGCATTCGACGGTCGCGGTTCGCCGCTTATTCGGAGTAAGGAAACCAAGTTCGCCCAGGAGACGTCCCGGCGGATGCTCGACCCCGATTTCCCTCCTGTGACCGTCAGAAACATTTCGGAAGCTGCATCATCCTTCTCAAATAATTTATCGCCCCGGCGATATCTGCGCTCGGTCATGAAAGGTTTGAGCCCATCCAATGAGGTATCGCCCTCCGTCGCGATACGTGCTTTTTTGATCAAATTGAGCAATTGACGGAGGCGCATTGCATTGATCGGCAGCAACAACAGATAGAGGATGAAAGCCCCGACGTTCCCGGAGAGCGCGCCGTAGGCGACGAAGAACATACAGCCGATCATGTTCGCGACGCGCAGCGGCACTATTGTATGCATCAGCAAGGTAGCGACAAGAAAGATGGCGCCAACCAGAGCGAACATGTTGGCAAGCGTGATGTTGGCCAGCACAACTTCCAGCAGCCGGTTGAACAGTGCGTCGTAGGTGATGTTGTTCGGATCGAGACCCATCTCAATCAGAATCTTTGCGATCCTGAGATTGTCCGTCGCCGTATCAAGAATGCGGTCTAGTATCGTCGAAAGATCTGCACTGCGCGACTCCATCGGATCGTCCCCTGTGCAAATACTGGATTCGTTAGATAATAATCGAAGCCGGATGACCAGCGTTTGAGCAAGATTTGCCAGCAGTCTCGATCCAATCGATCAATTCACCTCGAATTTCGGCGGCATGCGCTTGGGCGAGCCTGCTTAGGTCGGAAAACCCGACGGCGAAGATATTCTTGATCGAAGTCGGAACGCCTTGCAACGAGCCCGCTCGTGAACCGAAGGTATTCCTGCACTTTAATCGCCCTGCCGGGCGTATTGGGCGATGGGCCTGCTGCTAGGCTGGTTGTAAGTCTTCACGCCCCAGCCCTTGTTGTTTTAGAAATTCGCACATTCTCCAGCCGGGCCTGTACAGCGCGCCCGCCTTGGGCGTTTTGTATTCCAAATCCGGGACACACACGAACACGACTGAAAATACTTCGTTCTGCGCCAGATCCACCACGATTGCGCTGCGCAGGTTTGCCTTGCCCAGTCGTTTCAAGATTTCCTGCAGCAGCGACGGCAAGTCCAACGACATGCCCTCGGATTCCGCGCATAGCTTGCCAAAGTCGACCGTAGCAGGCTGGGACGCCATTTTCGCCAGTGCGGCGCGATTCCCGGGCGTTTCGCAGGGGAATTCTTCGCGGTAGCGCGACCATGTGAGGTCCTCACGCAAGCCGGAAATGTGGGTCGCCCGGCTTTGCGCCGCTTCAGTAATGGCGCGAGCGAGCGCGATCGTCGCAATCGGATGGCAGCCGTAACCCGATGCCTGCTGCGGATAAGGTGTCGTGTTTCGGCGATCGATGATCGTGCAAGTGAAAACAGGAATCTCGATATTGACCGTCGCGTGCCAAATAAAGATCTCCAGCCCTGCCGACAGGCACTTCTCAACGAGCGGCCGACAGACCGGATCCCTGATCGATTGCATGATCACACGGCGCCTTCCGCCCACGTTCAAATTGTCCTGTTCAACAGACCAGAAAGATACTTGGTCTCGCTCGATGACCTCGCAAAGCCCGTGGACGATCGCTTCCGTCCGCGTATTTCCCGACGCGAGTCCATTTGACGACGTCAGGAATACGGGTCTTGCTCTGCGCCTGGAAAAGTCCAAATCCAGCAGCTCGGAAGGAATCCATTTCTGGCCGCCGTCCAGCAAATCCTCGCCCTTCAGCCACGGCACCTGTCGACTTTCGGACACCTCGGCGTCCGAGCGAATTGCCAGCCGATGCGGAGAGATGAAGGATGGATCACGGTTGCATTCGAAGAGATCCCGAACGGCGGGCGGCGGCCGGCGCTGTTCGGCATGAAAGACTTCGATGCTTTCCATGATGCCCGACACGGTCGCCAGTTCGTGGGTGATGCCCTTTCCTTGCGAGACGGACAGGGAGAGGCTCAAGGGTCGAACGACCGTCCAAACCGGGATCCCGATGGTATCGAGCCCCGTGATGTTGGCGAGACGAGTGATTCCAAAACCAGCGAGTAGTGGTTTCAACCGACCGAGGGTCTCTCGAGCCGCGACTTCCCGAATGGTGCCGCCCAGATCATTGCTCAGACTCATTATGCGCGCCCCAGACCATGAGAAGCCGAACGCCGTCGACGAAATGTATCTGCCGGTCAGGCCGGTCGGCTACCATCTGTTGATCGGAGGAATGGTGTCGGTTTCGGCGAGAAACTGCTTGATCCAATGATCGGTTGCGGGAAATTTCCATCCGTCGTTCTTACACGCGACGGGCGATGACAACACAGCGTTCAACATCAGCACTGCATCCAGAGCTTTGACGTCCACCCTGCTGCTTTCATAAAGGTCGAACTTGGCAGCACCCCGACTGCCACCGAACTCATCTTCGAACGCGCTCCGGACGGCGGACAAGGTGCGTCTGGAAAAGTGAAGATCCTTCAGGGACGATGCAATCCGGACTTCACATTCACGATTGATAAGCCCGCGGCCTCTCATGCCCGCAAGAGAACGCCTGATATTCACCATCGCCTCCGAAAGCGGTTCGAAATTCAGCTCCGGAACGGCGTGGATCACGCACACTTCGTCATCGTCTTGCAGCACGCCGCGGCGAAAGGCCCGATAGACCCAACCAAATCCGATCATGCCGTACGCGTGCAGTTCAGCGGCTCTCAACGCCCCCATGCTGGACGCGCCACAAACCGCTGTGCCACTTTTCAAGGCAAACAGGATCTCCTTGTGCCACACCGACGGGACGTTGCCGAAATAGCCGTCGATGATGCAGATTACCTTGTAGCCGGCCAAGACCGCTTGAAACACGGAGCCGAGCACCGCCGGCGCAAAAAAATGAATGCGATCCTGATCTTTTTCCAGCCTTGTCGGACCAACAAACACGCAAATGTCAGACAACCCGTCGCCCTACCTCGAAAGATACAATCCCCTAGGCTACTGAAAACGATAACGGATGATGGTAGGCTCTGCAACTGACGTAATCACTCCGACGCTCGATGGATCGAATCATGCCAATCCGCAAACCGGGCATCAGCCGCCGCACGACCTTGGCACTGATGGGCGCCGGTGCCGTTACGCTCGCGGCGCCGTGGGCAGCGCCCGCGCAGAACACAGGCATAAGTCCGCGAAGGACGATTGAGTTCGACGAACCTTCAAACTCATACATCATCCGCGATAAACAGTCGGTCGTGCGCGCCGTTCTGCACAATCAGAAGCCGGTGGTTGTCCGCGCAGCGACCGCGCTGGAGGCTGCGAAAAACTATGTTCTTGCGCATGTGGAGTTATTGAATCTTGACCCCTCGCAACTGACGAATCTCGATCGTCCGGTTGATCCCGACGGCACAGATGCAGGCTATCGCTTCTTGAGTGAAAAGCGGCAATTCGACGTCACGACTGTTACCTTCCAGGAGGTCTTCGGCGGGCGGCCGGTCTGGCGGTCAGGCATCGCGGTTCACCTCAAGCGCCTGACCGATTCCTTCCAGGTTATTTCAGCGCATGTCCCGCGGCATAGCTCGCTCACCACTGGTTTTCTTGACACCATGGAGAGGGACGTCCGGAGGGTTGATGAGCCGGCTCTGGCGCACCAACTCGGACTGTTCAACGAAGCCTCACAATTCGACGCAGATTCCTTGCGCATCGTGCATCAGAGCCCGATGGTCTATCGCTACGATGCGAGACAACGTGCACTTCGGCCGGCTACCGCTCGACTTGGAATGCGGTTGTTACCGATTCCTGACGAGATTGTCGACGGAAGCTTCAATACGGTTTCGGCGGTCTTTTTCGATCTCGCTCAGGAAGCGCGGGGGCCGACGCATTGGGTTGCACTGGTCGACGCCAGAACGGGAATAGCCCTCTACACCGAAGAGTTTGTCGACGGTATCGACGGTGCAGTGTTTCTCGCCGACCCAGCGACGACTGACGGCGGACCGATGCCAGACGCGAGCAACGCTGCGCTGAATCTTCGTCGCGTACCGGTGAATCTGCCCAATTTGATCGCAAGTAATCCGCAGTTGCTCCGCGGGACCAACGTCCAGATCGTGGATATCGACGGCGACGACATACCAGCGCCCGTTGTCGATGCTCAAGCAGGCGCGAGCTTTCAGTTTGATGTGCGCACGGACGATTTTTCTGCCGTCAACGCCTATTATAACTGTGACCGCTTTTTCTCGCTGCTGGAGAGTTGGGGTTTCAAGCGCGACGAATATTTTTCGTGCACCACATTTCCCATTGCCGTCGATCATCGCGGGGCCCCGCAGGGAAGCAGCACAACCGGCACCGGCGCTCAAACCAGGGGTAGGTCAATTCTCCAGCCTGACGGAACCGCAATAAGGCTTGGAATTCAGGCCGTTGTTTTTGCACTTGCGCAGCCGCATACGGAGCCGCCGATTGGTAACGCAGATGACTGGCGCGTGGTGCTGCACGAGCTTGCCGGGCATGGGACCTTGCTCAATCACGTCGGCTCGACCCAATTCCTGTTCGCCCATAGTGTCGGCGACAGTATGGCCGCGATTCTCAATGATCCGGAATCAAAGGCCGAGGATCAGAACCAAACCTTTCCATGGATCGGCTACGACCGCCGACATGATCGCACAGTTGCCCATGGCTGGAGCTGGGACGGACCAAAAGACCTGAATGATGATACCGATCAGCTTGATCGGGAGCAGATCCTTTCCACGACCCACTTCAATCTTTACAAGGCGATCGGCGGCGGCGCCGACCCGAGCCAGGTGGACAAGCGTCGTTTCGCGGCCAAGTTCACCGCCTACCTCATGTTGCGTGCCATCCAAACGCTGACGCATCCGACCAACCCGCAGCATGCGTCAGAGTGGCTAAACAGTCTGATCGTCGCCGACACTTGCGACTGGATCACCGACACCGAGAGACATAGCGGCGGCGCCTACGAGAAGGTTATCTACTGGGCATTCCAGAAGCAGGGCCTGTTCAATTCTGCTCCTCCCGATGTTGACGTCTACATCGACGACGGACGTCAGGGTGAGTACCAATACCAACCCGACCACACCAATTGCCTTTCCATCTGGAACAGACTTGCAGGCGATGGTCTCGAAGACCATCAGACTCCAGTGCCCAACGTCCCCAATTTTGCGTACGTCAAGATCAACAATCGCGGCAGCAAGGCCGCAAAGTCCGTCGTTGTGAATGCCTTCCAGAACAAGCCACAAGGCCAACTCGTCTACCCCGACGATTGGCAACCGATGGAGCCATCTGCGCGTTTCCCGAGCGACCTTCCGCCCGGCTCCCCCGAAGTGACGGTGGGTCCTTTCACTTGGACACCGTCAGCATCCGACAACGTGATACTGATGGCGGTCTCGGCAACCGGCGATGCCAGCAATCTCGCTAAGTTCAGCGACGGCAAGTCGATCCCCGATTGCCGACTGGTACCGAATGACAACAACATCGGAATGCGAAAGGTCTAGCGGTTGCCGCGTCCGCACAACAACACGAAGTTCGTCAGATTGGAGCGGGGCCCCGCGACATGTTAAGTGCAGGAATCCCGCACAGCGCCTGCGTTCGCTCCTGCAATGTCGGCGTGTCAGTGCACGGCCCGGTTACCACGCTGATCGAAAGCCCCATCTCCCCAAGGAGTTGCTTGGCGCCAAGCGCGCCAAGCGCATCCGCTGCCGCCAGGATAATCTTGACCCCGGCACGTCTGCGCTTGAGGCATTCGAGGAAAATTGGAACGTTGCCGCCAATAATGTCGCCACCGCACTCGATCAACACGGCGTCGGAAGCGTTCGATAACGTGACATCGAGCGCGCGATTGAAAACGGCGTCCATGCCATCGCGCCCGGAAGGATATGTGGTTGGCAGTCCAAAATCGACACAATCGAAAGCCGCGACGGCTCCGAAATCCCGATACCGCAATATCTCGGTCAATGATGATGTACCGGTTGCCTTCAAGGCGGTGACAGCGGTGTGGCCTTTGCGTCGCAACGATCTCAGCACGGCGATGCCCGCCGTTGTCTTGCCGACCTCGGCAGACGTGCCGACGATAAGGAAGACGGGCGCTCCATGGTCAGCTTTGCATTCGCCATTGATGGCAAACCGGCGGAGGTCCAGGACTTCGCCATCGTCGTTCAGGACAGCCCCGCGATACGTCACCTGCGCGAGATGCCCCTTCTCAAGCGGCGAGTCTCCGATGAGGTCGCCAACGACTCCGGAATCGGCGAGCACCCAATAGCTGCCTCCGGGACGGAGGCCGCCAGAGGGAACACAACCGACCACCCAACGAGTCGACTCCCTGTATCCCGGTGTACCGAGAAAAAAATCCCCCGGCGCCAAGGCCATGGCTCGCCCGGACGCCGATTCCAGAACGATCGGCGCCGCCTCGTCGGCCAGCTCAAATAGACAGACATGTCCTTCGAGACCAGCCGTCTCGACGCACCTGACCGCATCAAGGGAAGGAATTCGTCTGAGCGCCGAAGCCTTCTTGTGCGATTCGAAAGCGTCTTCGAATTTGCTGAGCGTCAAGACTGTTCATCTTCGGGTACGCGTTGTCGGTCCTTCTCTAGGACCAGCATATAGGTGCAATTGTTGCCAACCGGTGGCTGGATCAACGCCCCGGCGGCATCCCTGAGGTCTAGCACCACTATGATCTTGTCTAGTTGCTCTCTGGTCAATTTCTTTGAACCGATAAGGTATTGCGCCGTTACTATGCTACCCATTGGATCCCTCCATCTTCTGCAACCCTGAAAATGCACCGCTAAAAATGCACCGCTAAAATACACAACCTGAATGCCGGTTCCAAGTGCTTGGTCTTCGAGGTCGGAAAACGACACTTTGCGCTAACTTCGCCGGTGTGGCTTCGATTTAGCCAAGAAATGAATCAGGGGGCTATCGAACAATGTTTTCTCGGCAACGCCCTAACGGCGATATCTCGACGCCGCATTTGCCACCGCCCGAACACGCAATCACTCAATCCAGGCTCCGGCGAAATCGACCACCTTGCGCCACCTTTCAATATCCTCATCGATGAATTTCTCGAACTGCTCCGGAGTCATGGATATCGGCTGCCCGCCGGTATCCGCGAGGCGAGCCAAAAAATCGGCGTCATTGAACGCCTCCGTCACGGCCTTGTTGAGCGACAGAACAACGTCGGACGGGGTCCCCTTGGGTGCGACAATGCCGTACCAGACCATTGCCTCAAAGCCCGGCACGGTCTCGGCGATCGCCGGAAT
>Ga0068858_100008194_pt1 | contig 10047 bp, 11 predicted proteins | sample KBSSwiS12_FD_66589 | JGI IMG/M metagenome (GOLD analysis project Ga0068858, IMG submission 66589) | Switchgrass rhizosphere microbial communities from Kellogg Biological Station, Michigan, USA - KBS Switchgrass S1-2 | ecosystem: Host-associated > Plants > Roots > Rhizosphere > Soil ... | reverse complement strand
AAATGATGCGGCGCCGCGGCGGCGTCGCTTACCATCGCCATCGAACCCAGGAACGATTCCATCAGCGCATAAAAACCCAGGAAAACGTTACCTGCCGTGAATAGTGTGGGCAAGGCATACGCGGCACGCCGCGGCCGGCGATCCGGCGATCGCGGATCAATCAGGCGATCACGCCAGCTCTGCTTCATAACGCAACTCCCCTCATGCGCGCCAGAATGGCCGACCCGCCAGCCACTCTCTCGCCCGCCTTTACCAGCACTTCCCATTCGGGTCCCAGGAACACATCCATGCGCGAGCCGAATTTCATGAGGCCGATGCGCTGGCCCGTTTCCACCGTATTTCCCGGCTGCACATAACACAGGATGCGGCGCGCGATCAGCCCTGCGATCTGCTTGAACACCACGCGTGTAGGCTTGCCGGCGATGACGCCGTCAACGGTAATCACGTTTTGTTCATTCGCGGCGCTCGCGTCTTCCGCACTCGCCACCAGAAACTGACCTTTTCTATAAGTCACGGACGCGACCTTGCCTCCAATAGGAGTGCGGTTGACGTGCACATCGAACACATTCAGAAAAATGCTGATCCGCAGTCCGCCAGCGTCGTCGGGCTTGATCGCCACTATTTTTCCATCGGCGGGCGACACCGCATAGGGCCCGGCCGGGATCACCCGCTCCGGATCGCGGAAAAAATTCAGGCAGAACGCTGCCAGCAGGTAAAACGGAATGGCAAACGGCCAGCTCAAAAGCCAGGTGATCAGCGCACCCGCCGCGCCGAACCCCAGCGCGTAATAAATGCCATAGGAAACCATTTCCAGTTCCTATTGTCGCATTCCGGACATCAACAAATAGCGGGCGTTCAGCGGCTATCTCAAGCAACATCCGCAGGATTGGCGCGGGGGGTATTAATCGGCGGCGTGTGTTTTAACGGCGGTGCACTTTCCAGGGGCAGCGTAAAAGAGAACGTCGCTCCTTCACCGGGTTGCGATTCCGCCCATATGCGGCCCTTCTGCGCCTGCACGATCCGGCGGCAAATGGCCAGCCCGACGCCGGTGCCAGGATACTCGCCAGTCGTGTGCAAGCGTTTGAACGGCTCAAATATGGTGGCGGCGTCGTGGGGATCGAATCCGATACCGTTATCGCGAATCGAAATGATCCACTCAGCTCCTTTTTGCTCTGCACTGATATGCACCTGCGGCGGCTCATCCGGTTTGCGATACTTGATGGCGTTCCCCACCAGGTTTTGAAACAGCCGGACGATTTGTCCCCGGTCTACCGGAAGCGTGGGCATGGGATCGTGCGTAACGATTGCCCCACTTTCCGTAATCGCTTGATCCAGGTGCGTAAGCGCGGTCTCCAGATCCTCGTCCAGCGCGACCGAAGACGGACGTTCCTCTTCGGTAGTGAGCCGCGCGTAAGCTAACAAATCATTCACCAACAAACTCATGCGGGCCGACGCCTTAATGATGAAGTTAAGATACAGGTCTGCCTTGTCATCCAGCTTCCCCTGGTAGTTATTGATCAAGAGCTGACTATAGGCGCTCATGGTGCGCAGGGGTTCCTGCATATCGTGGCTGGCGACATAAGCGAATTGCTCCAGTGCGGAATTGGATTCGGTCAGCGAATCTTGCAATTGTTTGCGTGCCGTTTCATCGCTCATGATCTTGGCGTACCCGATCAGCACGCCGTCCCTATCGCGCAGGACATTCATGAAGCCATTGGCGAAAAACTCGCTGCCGTCTTTGTGGCGGTGCCAGCGGATGTCGGTGGCGCAGCCAGTCTCTTCAGTCAATCGCATCTCCGATTCGCAAACTTCCATAGCCTTGTCCGCCGGCGTGAAGATCATCGAGGCGTGCTGTCCGATCCATTCTTGCTCCGAGTAGCCCAGCAGGTTCTGCACACCTTCGTTCCAGGACGTCAGAATTCCTCGCGTATCTATCACGAACATCGCATAGCCGCGCAGTTCCCGTACTTGCATCCGATAGAAATCGGCGGCTTGCAGTTCAGATAAATGGGCGGACTTCTGCGGAGAATCTTGAGCCATACAGAAACCTTTCAACGGTACTTTCAGGGCGTCTTGACAAGAGCACTGCACCAGCGGAATGCAGGCGGAACGCAGCCCGAAGGCGGAACTGGCAGGCGGCCTGCTCAACTTTGTCAACGCGCCTGCTGCATTGACGCGATATCCAAATCTTATTCTCGCATCCCGCGGTATCGGCGAAGCGATCGGCTACACAGGTCCCGCCCCGGGAGCGAATCGCCGGTCGCAGCCGCGTCTGACGCGGCAGTCGCTCTCTGGCTCATTTCGGCCTCGGCGGATATTTCTCGATCGCCTTCCGCACCATGTCGTCGAGCTTGCCTTCGATCTTGGCGCCGTCGCTCTTCTCTTCACTGGCGATGCCGCGCCATACGAGTGACCCCGTGCTCGGATCGCGCAAGTCGATCACCAGCGTTCCTTCGGTATAGGGCACCCGCACCACCCGCGTCCCAAATCCTCGCCATCCCGCCGGGTACCTTTCAATTTCCGCTTTACGCACCGATCCAAAGTGGTAACGCACGTTCAGATCCGACCGGCCCGTGGTTATCTCCAAGCCTCGCGCCGTCAAGTCACGCGCAATGTCGGACTCGATCCGTTTCTTGACCAGCTCGCTATTCAGCGCCGGATTCCTGCTGTTCAACTGCCCGTCACGAATGGCGAAGGTCTTGTACTTCGAGAAGTCGGCCGCCTGATCGAATTCAACCGTGATTTTCTGAGCCCACGCCAACGCGGCGCTGAGCACCGTCAGGGCCAGAATCCTGCTCATCGGCTTACTCCAATTGCCGCCGGTTCCCGCCCATCATGTCCGGCAGATCCAGCTTGGGATTAAATCCGATCTCGAAGTAGCCGATCATCATTTCTTCCCAGCTCTGGTCGCCCCACCGCACTTCCTTCGCGGGGTCCGGATTGAACTTATTGTTAGGCGAATTGTCGAAGCCCGCAGTTACGTCCAGACGAGTCCCCTTCGGCAACAGTTTGGGCCGGTCCAGAATGAATTCCAGTTGCCAGTTGAAGCTGTACTGCGGCACGCGCAGCAGGATTTCGCTTTCGCCGCTGGGATACACCGCGCGAAACTCCATCCACTTGCCGCGCAGATGCATATGCGGCTTCAGTGAAACCAGCTCGGTATCGGACGCAAGCGTAGTGGACGCCTCCACCTTGTAATCGGCCGCGCCCGCAGGAATCGCAAACGTGTTGTTGGCAGCAAAAATACGCGCCACGCGACTCACCGGCGCGCTCTTCGCGAACACGAACCCGACCTTTGAGCGGTCCGTGCCCGAGTTCCCGTTCGCCGTGTAGTGCATCTGGAAAACGATGTCGGACCCTGCCGGAATCAGCTTCGCCTGAGTCGAATTCAGCACCACGGTCTGTTTGCCCGGAGTGTACCCGCCCACGTTTTCGTCCAGCAACGGCGCCCCCGCCGACGAGCTGAACTTCTGTTCGTCCGGCACGAACGCCACGCCCACCGGATACTTCCGCAGCCATGGCGAACCCGCCCGCCGGATGTAAACGTTGGCATGATGCACCACCGCGCGATTGCCTGGACGCACTTCCATCTCTTGCACCCAACGGTCCTCGGTGAACCCCGTCGGCACGATCATATACGTGTACTCGACCGTTCCCTTCGCCGGCACCGTCACGTCCGTCGGCATCTCGACCACCATATCGGGCTTAGGAATGTTCCAGCCCTCCGTCCAGCGCACCGCCGCCGGCCGGTCCTTCGCGTCTCCTTCCGGAGCGCCCGCATCCGCCCACGCCGCCAGCGTATTGATGTCGGACTGGCTCAAGCTGCGGTCATTGGCGAAGTGCCCGTACTTAGGATCGGCAAACCACGGCGGCATCTTCCGGCTCAGCACGGCAGCCTTGATCGCCTTGGCCCACGGCCGCGTACCTTCATAGGTGAGCAGCGCCATGGGACCGATCTCGCCCGGCCGGTGGCACGTCTGGCAGTTCTTCTGCAGCACCGGGAGCACGTCTTTGTTAAAGGTGACCGGCGCGGTAGCGACATCCGCCGCCATCACCGTCGTCGAGAGCGCCACCGTCCCAATGAAAAAGCGCAGCATACGCCACACCTCCAATTAAAATCGAGAGTATCACGCTTTTCGTAACATCGGCGCATCGGCGAGTTCCGCGCTAATTGGAAGGCTTTGGCCACGGCGGTTGAAACAACTCTGGAATGGTGCTCACGCTCTTAGCGTCCGGCGCTCTGAAAGATAGCTGCTGGGCTAGAAAAGCCACTCGATCCTGCGTGGCCTCGGCGTTGAGAGCGTGCGGCGCCTGGTAGATTTTGAGCCGCTTGGGCTCGCTGACAACCTCGAAATAGCGCCGCGCGAGATCTGCGTTCAGAAACGGCTCATCCGTCGCGAACTGCAGAAACATTGACGCAGGCGCAGCGCGGGAAACATATTTTCCGGCATCCATCCAGGCGAACTTCGCGAGGAAGGCATCGATTTCTTCCGGCCCCACTTTTTGCCGATAGTCCTGAAATGACTTGGTGGTCTTATCCACTTCATCGGAGAGCCCGCCTGCCATAATCACGAATGCCTTAAACCGCTTATCGATGCCGCTCAGAAACCCGCCGGCAGTGGCGTCGCAACTGTGACCAACGTAAGCCAACCGCTTGGGATCGACGTCCTTGCGCGCCAGCAGAAGATCGGCTCCCCGGCGCAGGTTGACGTTCTGCTGAACCCCGACTGCGATTTGAGTCTTGTTCAACGGAGTTTCATCCGGTTTGAATCCGGGATGAACGATGACGTGGTCGGGAAGCAGCGAAAGAACTCCAGAATTTGCCAGAACAATCGCTTCATCCAGGAACTCGGTGCGGTTCTTTTTCTCCGATCCCGGCATGCACCAGTGCCCGTAGATCACCGCCGGAAACGGGCCCTTTCCGGCCGGGACCACCAGGTACGAGGTAACCGTTCCGCCGTTCGGCCCCACGGCGGCACCTCGATCGCCAACCGGACTTTCGTAAGCGATGTCGTACACCGTCGCTTTGCCGCGTTGCTGGATCCCGGCTTGTTTGATGTTCAGCGGTGCGTTCTTATCGTAATCCCAGTGACGCAGGAGTTGTTCATGCGATTCCTGGGCGAACGCCGCGGAGCCCAGCAACAGGACGAAGCAGCCGAAAGATTTCGCGCTGATCGCTCGATTCACGCCAACCAATATATCAGCGCAATTCGCGAGAGGAGTCAGGCCCACACTCACAACAGGTCGTGCAAGTCCGCCGCAGTAAGCGGCCGGCGCGCCCAGTGTCGAATGTGCAGGACGCGGACAATCCTCCTCGGCCGTCGGGCAATCGTGAAATAAATCCGATACGTGCGGTTGCGGCTGCCGTGGTGCAACACCCACACATCCGAGCCGAGTCCATAAGCCGCAAAAACCATCGGACATCGCTCCGGCATCGATCGCAGGCTGGCGATTCTAGCAGCGATAGCTTCGAGCCAGCGATTGGCCTCCAGCGGGCTGCCGTTATCCCGGATGAATCCAGTGATGGCAGAAAGGTCCGCCAGAGCCTCGTCCGCGACGAGGACTTCAAAGACCATGCCGCTTGCGAACTCTCCTGACCGCCTCATCCAGTGGTATGACGCGGCCCGCTTCGGCATCCTTCAACCCGCGGCGGACGGCGGCGACGGCTTCAAGCTCGTCGATGCGATCCAGCAGAGTTTGATACGACCCAGCATCCTGAATCACGATTTCCGCCTTGCCCTTGACAGTAAGTACGACTGGCCGGTGGCTCTTTTTCATTCGCTTCACGAAGACTGCCGTATTACGCTTGAAATTCGTGAGCGGATGGATGTCTTTAGAGATGTCAATCATTGCAGAGTCTCGCACGAAATAAGCATCTAGAAAGATGCTATCAGAATGTGGTCTTATTCCGCCGCGCGCGCCACGCAATCGCCAGCAGCGCGAAGGTCAGCAGCGTGAATGGCGTACCCAGCAACGCCACCGCCCGCAGATCCACCGGACCCTTGAGCATCCCCGCGATCCCCAGCATCAGCAACACCCCACCCGCCGCCCCCGGAATCACCTTGCCCGGCCAGATTAACTCCGCGTAAACCCCGCACAGTCCCGCCACCGCCAGCAGCACGTCGCGCATATATTCAGCTTACCGTTACTCTAAATAGGAGTGCTGTACAATCGCATCCTGGTCCGCGCCACCAACTGGCTGGGCGACGCCGTCATGTCCCTGCCAGCGTTGCGCGCACTGCGTCAGCGTTTTCCGCAGGCTGAAATTGCAATCCTGGCGAAGCCCTGGGTCGCCGATCTCTACCAGCGCGAACCGTTTTGCGATCGCATGATCTCCTACACCGCCCGCACCCTCGCCGAAAAATGGACCGCCGCCCGCGCCCTCGCTCGCGAAAACTTCGACTGCGCCATTCTTCTGCAAAACGCCTTCGAGGCCGCCGCCGTAGCGTACCTCGCCGGCATTCCCGAACGCATCGGATATGCGCGCGATGGCCGCAGTCCACTCCTGACTCGCGCAATCCCGGTGCCGCGCGAAGGCGAGATCCCGCGCCACGAGCGTTTCTACTATCTGGAACTCCTGCACCGCGCCGGCATTCTCGATTCGCTGCCTGATAGCGATTGCATTCGTCTTGATAGTGCCCCGCAGTCCCGCGCCGCCGGCCTGGTGCGTTTTCAGGAACTCGGCATGGGCGCAACCATCGTCGGCATCAGCCCCGGCGCAGCCTACGGCACCGCCAAACGCTGGCTCCCCGAGCGCTTCGCCCATGCCGCCACCACCGTCGCTCAAGAACTCAACGCATCCGTCGCCATCTTCGGATCGAAAGACGAGCGCGCTTGGTGCGAGTCCCTCGCCTCCGCGATCCCCGTCCGCGTCCACAACTTCGCCGGCGAAACCACGCTAGCCGAATACATCGATCTAGCCGCCGCCTGCCGCGTGTATCTCACCAACGATTCGGGCGGAATGCATGTAGCCTCCGCGCTCGGCGTCGCCACCGTCGCCATCTTCGGAGCCACCGACGACTCGACAACCGGCCCCACCGGCCCTCTCGTCCGCGTGGTGCGCGAGCCGGTCGAGTGCAGCCCCTGCCTCAAGCGCGAATGTCCCATCGACCACCGCTGCATGACCCGCGTCAGCGCGGACCGCGTAGCGAAAGTCGCGCTTGATCTCGTAAAGTCGTGTTGAAATAGTAACTTGAATAAAAGCGCCCCTCCGTTCCAGATCTTAGTGGTGCGCCTCAGCTCCATGGGCGACGTGATCCACACGCTGCCCGCCGCCGCCAGCCTGAAGCACAGCATTCCGAACAGCCGTCTGACCTGGTTGATCCGTCCCCGCTGGGCGCCCTTACTCGAAGGCAATCCTTATGTGAATGAAATCATCCCCATAGAGCGCTCCTTCGCCGCGTCATTCGCAGAAGCCCGCCGCCTGCGCGCCCGCCATTTCGATCTCGCCGTCGACTTCCAGGGACTCATCCAAACCGCCGCGCTAGCCTTCGCTGCCAAGCCTGCCAAACTCGCCGGCTTCGACCGCAAACGTGTCCGCGAGCGCCCCGCAGCGCTCTTTTACTCTTGCGAAATCGAAACCTGCGCCAAGCATATCGTCGAACGCAACCTTGAACTCGCCGCCGGGGCGGTGGAACTCGCGGATAGACCCGGAGCATCACAGCTCCTGCGCGCCTTCCCATTGCCCGCAGGCGCGCCCGAAGGCTCTCTCCCCACCGGAAAGTTTATTCTCACCAGCCCCCTAGCCGGATGGGGCGCGAAGCAGTGGCCGCTGGAGCGCTGGTCCCAACTCGCCGCCCTGCTCGACATGCCGCTGGTAGTGAACGGCCCCCCCGACGCCGCCGCTCTCTTGCAACAAATTCACGGCGCGCAAGTCCATCTCTCCGGGCTCCCCGGCCTGATCGACGCCACCCGCCGCGCGCACGCCGTCATCGGGGTCGACAGCGGGCCGCTCCACCTGGCCGCCGCGCTCGCGAAACCCGGCGTCGCCATCTACGGACCCACCGATCCCGCGCGTAACGGCCCGTATGGCGGAACTATCCGCGTACTGCGCAGTCCAGATGCCGCCACCGATTACTCGCGCCGCCCCACGCCGCACTCGAGCATGTTGGCGATCACTCCGCATATGGTGGCCGATGCGCTCGCCGCCGCCCTCGAAGCCAGTTCCGCAGGTTGCCGCGCGTGATTTTTTCCAAGCCCTACGCCGACGCCGTCGCGAAACTCCGCGTGCCCTGCGGATTCGTTTTAGTCGCCGCATTTCTGTGGCTCTCAATGCCCACGCTGGGTTCCCTAGCCGCCGGAATCCCAGTTTCCCTCCTGGGACTCGCCCTGCGCGCCTGGGCCGCCGGCCACCTACAAAAGGACAGCACGCTCACCGACAGCGGCCCTTATGCCTGGGTGCGCAATCCGCTGTATCTCGGCACGCTCACCACCGCCGCGGGACTGGTCATCGCCTCGCGCCGCTGGGAGCTGGGAGTTTTATTCGTCGCCGTATTTGTGCTGATCTACCTGCCGGTAGTCGATCTCGAAGAACAGCATCTGGCGCGCCTGTTCCCGGCCTACGCCACCTACGTGCGGCGCGTCCACAAGTTGCTTCCCCGCGTGCCATACCCCATGCCCGAGGATTCCACCAAACGTTTCCGCTGGAGTTTGTATCGCCACAACCGCGAATATCAAGCGCTTCTGGGATTTCTAGCCGGCGCTGCTGTTTTGCTGTGGAAAGCGCTGCGCGGCTAGCGCGACTTCTATTCGCCGATTTCGACAGTCGCCCGCAGGTCCTGCCACTCCGGCAGCGATACCGGGCGCGTGACCCGCTCAATCGCGCTGGTCATGTCCTTCGCCTGGAATGGAGCCAAATTGGGCGCCGTGAACTGGAACCGGCAGAGGGGCGGTTGACCGGCCTTGGCGTCGGCCGTATACAGCGTCACGTAGACCGTCACACCCGAAAAACGCGCAGCCGTATGATTCACCACCAGGTATTGAATCTCGGATTTCTTAGCCGGATCCATCTGGATGCGGAAGCCTGTAACCTCGATCGCCTTCACCAGCGGCGAAGCACTGACGCTCGCAACTTCCTGCGTCGGAGCTACCGGCGCAGTCGCGATTGCCGGGTTGGGTGGCGCCGTCACCGCCGGCTTCGCCTCAGTCGTGGGCCGCACCACCGAGATCACGCTGGTGAAGCCCGCTCCCAGCAGTGTTCCCAGGATCAACGCAGTCACCATCCAACCCGGAATCATACGCTTCTTGGGCACCAGAAATGCCGGCGGAATCGGGCGAAGCCCGCGATCCGTGAACTTTACCAGCCGCCGAGTCAGCATAGGCCCCGGCAATGTAGTGCGCGGACCGCAGTCTTTCTTCAGCAGCAGCACCTTCGGGATCGCCGGACGCAGCGGGCGCCCCTCCAACGGCGAATAGTTCCCCAGCGGCGCCAGCGGCGGCGCAGGTTCCCAGGCAGGTGTCGACGGCCGCACGGCTTCTAGCGCCGGTAGCGGAAGTGCGAGCAACTTTGCGCCCAGCGGCGGCTCGTGCGCCTGCCGCGAAGGACCCAGCGGTAGCGGTATGGTTTTCGAAAACAGCGGTGGCTCCGGAGCCGCTTGACGCCGCCGTTCGGGAGCCAGCGGAACGCGAGGCTCGGCGCCAGCCGGCCGCAGCTCGGCGATAAACGCACGCAGCGATGCCGGCACGTTGGACGCCGCGCCTATCGGAATCGGCAGCGACTCATGTGATGGCGGCTCGGGTGGATTCGGCTCCCGCATTGCGTCCACCATGGAAGACAGATGCGCAAATGGATCGCCGCTCGCCGGCGAAGACCCGAACTGCGGCAGTGCGTCCTCTCTTGCATCTTGATTGGCCACGCTCCGCGAACTTCGGGCCGCCAGCGGCGACACCGATTCCACGCGCTCCGCCAGAGCCGGAGGCGCACTGTCGTGTGCCACGTTGTCGTGTGCGACGCTGTCGTGTGTGGTGCTGTCGTGTGTGGTGCTGTCGTGTGTGGTGCTGTCGTGTGTGGTACTGTCGTCTGGCGCCGTAACGACGGGCGCAGCCGCC
>Ga0068858_100008192_pt1 | contig 10050 bp, 5 predicted proteins | sample KBSSwiS12_FD_66589 | JGI IMG/M metagenome (GOLD analysis project Ga0068858, IMG submission 66589) | Switchgrass rhizosphere microbial communities from Kellogg Biological Station, Michigan, USA - KBS Switchgrass S1-2 | ecosystem: Host-associated > Plants > Roots > Rhizosphere > Soil ... | reverse complement strand
GCGCGGTCCGTTGCCGTCCAGGATGAGCGTGCCGACGACCTCATTGGCCGGCCGGGTCCAGCGGATCACGAGGCGGAGCCCTGCCGGGAGATAGTCCGCGAGCAGATTGGCGATAATCGGCTCGAGCTGCTGACGCACCTGCGTGGGCGTGGCCAACCTCAAACGGATCGTGGGCGGCACGGTAGCGAGCGGACTCGTATTGGTGGAGGCACAGGGAATTCTGGCGCGGCCCAGAATAGCGAGACCGTTCAGCCGCGCGACGCGAGGCGAGGTTCCCACCAACATCACGGGCAATGAACTGCCGGGTGTTCCCCCTCCTCCGAGCAGCGTCGGTGGAGTATCAACCGCAGTATCGACAATCGACGCCCCTGAGCCGATCAGACAGTCCAGCAGCAGTTGCAATCCGGCTCGCGTGCCACGCTTGTCCAGCAGTTGGCCACTGTTGATCAGGATGGCCCGCTTGGCGGTTTCACTCAAGGCTGCATGCCAGGGGAGCGCGAGCCAACCCGCCAGAAAGTCCATCCAGGATGGATCGACTGTTCGGGCGTCGATGCGCCGGCCAATCCCGCCGATTTCGGCATCCAGGCCTTGCGTCGTCGCTTCCAACACACCCACGAGCCGCCGGAGCACCGTGCCCGAATCGCCATCGGGACTTCGGAAGAATGCCGGGAGATACTGATTGATCGACACTTCCGGATACAAAACCCGCAGTGCTCGCAACGTCGGCAACTCGCCGTCCGGGGGGACAACCACGGTGAGGCGCAACATCAACCACTGGTCCTGGGTGGCAAACATCGGAATACTGACCGCCTGCCCCGAATCCGATGGGCCGGTCACCGTGATGGTTTGTCCTACCGGCTCGAGCGAGCTCGCCATAGTGTCCTGGCGATCCGCGAGGGATCGGGAACGGTCCGCTGCCACAAAACCGAGGTTGGTGGCCACTCTTGCATCGTTGCTGCTCATTACGTCAGCACTCAGGACAGCCCCCTCCGGGAGCGTGATGTCCACTTCAGCTCGCAACCAGCCGCGAAGCGAAGCCGTGTGCGGCGAGTACAGGAGAGGTGTCAGAAGAGTTGCTATGGTCTCTCTTGCGCCGCTGGCAGCCGTCGAATCCAATCGCCAGACGCCATCTGCAAGTGCAAACCAGACCGTGTCTGCTTTGGCCGAAAAGTCCGCGGGGATCGCGGTCGAAGTCCCGTCCGCCCATTGCGCGGGCGGCACAAACAGGTCAGTTAAATCGCCGGAACGCAGCTCTCCCGAGGCGGAAAATTGGAGCAGGGAGTACTGAGTACCCTGTACAGTGCCTCCGACCACTATCTGATTTCGCCCGTCGGTGCTCAGACGGGATGCGGTCCATCCCGGGCGGATCGCACTGAACTCAATTGTGTGCAGCGCAGAAGCATGGGCTGAATCAATCAGCCGCAGAGTCGTACCGGATTTGTCGAGCAACACGAGGCTTTCCGCACCATTGGCACAACCGAGTTGCCAGGCCGGGCGATCGAGCGGTAGCGAGGCGGTGAAGCGGCCCCGGCAATCGAGGTGTATCAGCCTTTGACTGTTGCCGGAGTCTCGAACTAGCGTCCACAGACCCGTCCTGCCGTCACTCGCAATATCAACAGCCTTCACGTTGACGGACCACAGCAACTGCAGTGTCTCGCGGTCAAAACGACCAACTCGCCCGGAACGAGGTGCAAATGCCCACAAGGCTTCCGCATCCGCGACCCAGCGGGGACTCGTGGCCAGCATTCCTTCGACTTCCAGCGTATCGACCAGCTGACCCAGTGAGTTGAACCTCTCTGCATTTGCAACAGGCACGACACGTTCGATCGCGGGACGCCGCGACACCACCTCACCGAGCGAATCGACAGCAATCGCCTCCACCGGGCCTCGACGGGTCACCTGAACCGCATGTAACCCCAACTGTCGTTGCGGTTGGATGGCTCCCGTGCGCGTCACCTCAAAGCCACTGCAAAGACAGGTGCTCCATTGATCCGCCGTTTGAAATCGATAGGCCTTGGGGGTTGACCGGGTCATGAGCAGGACCCCGCATCCGGTCGCTGTACGACGATATCAGCCGGCCCGAGCTGCAGAAGTGGCAGTCCCGTCGCGGGCAGTTGAATCGAACCGCCCTGTGTGTCCACGCCATCCTTCAGCAAGATGACTGATTCGACCCTGGCAACGCCGGGCACTGTGCGCAACCAGGCCTTGACTGACAGCGGAGAGATCTCTTCCCCGAATGGCCACGCAGAGTTGCCAGTCATCGATAAGGACGATTCGAGTCTGGCCGAGGCTGCTATCGCAACCTGTTTAGGGTCGCTCTTCAACTCCGCCGTCAGGACCGCCTGGATTCCCACATTCACGTAGACCGGCGGAATGACTCTCAACAGCTGTCCCAGCGGAAGCCTCGGAGCCAGCCGCGCGCGGATCGCCTCCAGCCACTGAGCAGGCTCGGTATTCTCATCTGGGAAGTCAGGTTCGCGTCCGCGCAGGGCAATCAGCACCCGGGTCCCAGGCAGCGTCTTCTGCGCGTTGACAAGTGTTGATAGCTCCTCAGCCCGCACAACGTCCAGATCAGTCATTGCATAGGCAGCTTCAGTCAGATCGTCAGACCTGACGTAAGGGTGGTCGTTGGCAATTACGTTTCTGGCTGCCGTTCTCAGATCGTCTGGAGTCTGGGCAACGCTGCCGCCCCCTATTCGCTCGGTGTTTGTTCCGAACACACCCGCAACGGAGCTCACTTGCCATCGTTGTCCGGGATGCGTGTTGCCTGCATCGCCCGCGGTGGCCGTGTAGGTGACCTCGAGCGAGCAGCCCGCCGGCGGCATGCGGCCATTGACTCCATTGCCAAACGTGATGGTCAGCGCCTCGGGATCGATCTGATACGACGAGCTCGTTGGACCGCAGGTGCCCAAGTCGTCCGCAGGTCTCCACAGGACCCACTGCCCGACCTCCTGGGTTCGCACTGTGACCGGGGCGGCGGAGCCGCCCCATATCAGCCCGGGCATCCGCAGTGTGTAAGTCTGATCCGGAAAGCCGTTGGCAAAGTTGTTGACGACTTCTACCACCATCTGCTTCTGAATGACCGGTAATACATTCAGGGCGACGCGCCGCACTCGGGGCGGCACCAGTAATGTGGCTCCGGCAGGTTTCACTATCAGCGAGAATCGAGTATCCAGCGGTGCCGATGCCGAATCGATTCGCAGGATGAGCACGCCGCTCTGCAGGAGTCCGTGAGTCGTATCCTGAACAACAGTGACAGGCCGGACGCCCGTTGTATCGCTCATGAGTACGGCGATGCTGTATGACCGGCGCGCCTGGGAATGCACTAATCCTGCCGTGGATCCGAGCTCGAACCCGAGGGATACATAACTCACCGCGCCCGCGGGGAGCTTGGCCAGCGGCCCATTCAACACCAGATGAAGGCTGTCCTTGGGTGTCGGACTGCTGCCAAAAGGCATGAAAGTGACACCCGGGCGCGCGTTGATCTGGGTCCAGTCGCGCATCTCACCAGAGGCAAACCGCGTGTACAGCCGCTCGAGCTTCGCGGTCGTCAGCTGCAGCGGATATTCGGGATGGAAATCAACCGCGCCAACAATCATGGCGCGCGCAAAGGTCTGCTGATCCAGGGTGGTGCCGATGGGCCACGGCGCCGTGCCGTCTGCAGCCAGTTGGGGCCAGATCAGGCCGCGCGCCGGCGTCGGCCCCTCAGCGCTGACGCCGACAAATCGCCCATAGGCCTTCCGCTCGTCCCGGCGCAACCGCGCCAATGAATAAATCTGGGCATCCGCCAGCCACGAAACCAGCTCCAGCAACATGATACCGGGGTCGTGGGTGTTGTGATCTGTCCATCCCGGTGCAGTCGCGGGAATCAGGGAGCGCCCCAACTCGAAGAGCGTCTCGAAGTCGGTCGTGTCGAGATCGAGGGTCAGGTCGATCATGCCGCCGGGCCCTCCGCGGTTATCACGACATTGACGATAACGTCCTCGGGCGCCACCTGCAGAAGCTGATCCGCGGCCAGTTTCCCCGGCAGCGACCGAACGGTTCCGTCTGCGTTCACAACCTGAAAGACGATGGTGTCGATACTGTCGATGTCCGATATCGACACGATCGCCGCCGCAATCTCAGTCGGATCCACCATGCGACCGAACGGCCAGCCGCTGCCATCCAGCGCCCCGCTCGCCGGGTCGAAGAGCGCCTGAATCCTCGTCCGCACCTGCTGCCCCAATCCGGCAGTCCGGCCCAGATCTGCGGTCGACAGCGTCAGAGACACCCGGAGGTTGACGACTCGTGGGCCGCGTACAGTCAGATAGCCCTGCCGAGAAAACTGCGGGGCTGCTGCAGCCTGCAGTGACTGGGACAGCGCGCGCCGCTGGGCTGCCGAAGGCTCGACCTGGCTGCCCTTCATTGCAAACACCACGGTCAGACCGTTCGGACCCGCCGAGGCGCGTGCCTGCGCCACATAAGGATTGAACTGAAGGGCGGCGTTTTCGAAATCGCGAAGTGTGATCAACCTGCCGCGGGCCATCAGTTTAGCCGGGGCAAAGCGCAAGGCCGTCTCCGGGTCCTGCTGATCGGCCCCGCCCGCCGCATCATCGAGGGCAACGGTTGTCTGCACTCCCTGCAGGGGCGTCGTGAGATTCAACTCGCTCCATTGGGTGATGGCATTTCCGCCTGCCCCGCCACCGTGTTGGTAGCTTTCAGCCACAATGGATCCGGTCCCGATCGGCGGAATCATTCCATTCTGGCCGTCGCCGAACGTGATTGTGCCGTCGGTCTCGTTCAGCGAGTACACGCGATCGGTCGGTCCGTAGTCGGCTGTATCCGGCACCTCCTTCCACAGAACCCAGGGGCCGGGCCACAGGTTCAGACTGGTGAGCACGGCATTGGCGCCCCGCTCCGTCCGGATCCGTTCAACCTCCTCATCTTCGAGGGGCTCCAGAACCCGCAAGGAGAGTGACTCGTCCAGGATGGGGACGAGTGCCAGCCGGAACTGTTGTTCTGGCGAACCATCCGAGGAGCCCAGACGCTCATTTTTCTGTGTAGCGGCGGCGCGCGCCCAGACTGCGTTCAAATACACGCCGCGGATGGTTGGGGTCCAGCTGCCTGGTGGAAAAGTGGGATTTGGACTGATCCGGATCCAGCACGGCGCATCGGTCCCGAAGAAAACGGCCCGCTGCGGCTTCTGCAGGAGCTCGAATGACAGGATGCCGCGCTCTGATAACCCGTAGGTGTCGTCCTGCGACTGCACTTTGGTGAAAGCTCCGTTGCTGAGGACTTCGACTTGCAGCGGGTAGGCTCCTTCCAATTCGTTGTCTGCTACATCGAACAGCAAGTTGATTGCATCACCAGAGATCGCAGTGTCGAATGCTACGTACAATGCCGCGCGACCATCCGAGGCACCGAACACCGTCAACATCTGCGCGACAGGAACGAAATACTCGACGCCCGCATTCGCCGAGGCATTGGCGCTCGTCTGATCGCGAAAATTGCCGCTGTCACCCGTAATCACATAGTCGGGCGTCACGGTGCAACACACCTGGTAGCTCAGGCCGAGCGAGTTGATTTCCGGCGCCTGGATCGAGCTGGTGTCCGGTACGCTGACGGTGGTGATCGTTTTGGTGTCGGGATCCGTGGTGCTGACCGTGGTGTACTGCGTCCGCCCATAGTCGCCATCTACCAGACGGGCCCGTATCCAGTGATTTTTGCGACCCGCTACGTCCGTTTGCTGCAGATCATCCGGCAGGCAGAACTGCACTGTCCCCGAACGGGTCAGGTTGTTGGTTTCCTCCGCCAACAACGGATGAAGTTGCCACCAACTGCTGCCGTTCCAGTACTCCCACGACAACGTGGGGTTAACCGCAACATCCATTCCGACATGGAGCCAATCGGCGACCTTGGCGGGCGCAGGAGCGGCGCCGAGCTGGATCTGAACCACTTCGAGATCGCCACTGACGGTTGGGAAGCCGAAATAGGCGTTATCCAGGGCGACGGGTGCGTCAACCAGAGCCTCCGCGCCCACGCGGTTCTCGGCGAATACGAGTGTGTCGGTCTGGAAAGGATCCCAGATGACCGGGTGAGCGATGGTGTTGTTGACATCAGCCGTCAGGACCGCCGCTGGTCGGGTGCCTTCCCGAGGAGCCAGTGCCAGGCCTTTGCCTCTGAGCTGCACCGTCCGATATTTTGCCTCGGAAGGAGCGGTTTGCGTGTCATATGCAATGAGATCCCCGGCATGACTGTCTGCAGAAGCGGCTACAACCGCAAACACTACATAGGTATCGGCGCTGCCGCCTTCGACAACCAAAGGCACTACTGTACTGTCCAGGGGCTGGGGGAGAGCCTGTGCAGTCCAGCCTCTCGCCGCGTTGCCGACATACAGTCTGCCGCGCGAATCGATGTATGCCAGAATTGCGCGCCGTGGCATGCCACCAGAGGAACCCGTTACGCGGATGATCCTGCGGACCTCTTTCGCACCAACGGCAGCAATCCCCCTCCAGCTGTCATCGAACAGAGCATTCCGGGCGTGGATGGCCCCATTAACGAGCGCGTACGCAGTGAGCTGGCCCTCGGCGGCCACGAGCACGGTTTGAACCGATCGCCCTGGCGTCAACTGGTTGGAGGCCTGTATCGTGCCAAGCGAGTCCCACGTGGTCGGATTCTCGGCTTTGGCGACATCCGCGCCGGCGACGGTCCAGCGCCAGATCTCAGTACCGGCCGCAGCAATCAAATAGGCAGTTCCATTGAGGGTTGCAGCGCCTAATGGGGCTCCCGGCGTCAGATCGACCGGAGTTCCACTCGTCTGCTTCGGTTGGGTGACGCCTAACTTCAGGTTCGGGGATTGCTCCACCACGAACTGCTTCATGGCAAAGTGCAGACGACGGTCGAAAGCAACACCCGCTGCCAGGAAGGCTTGCCCGGACACCTCGGTGGACGACAAGGGGGCGCTGAATATGCGCGCCATTTTGAAATCCAGCGCGATGTGTGCGGAGCGTTTGCTAAACCCTTCCTGACAGCCTATGTAAAAGGCATCGAACAGCCGCGGTTCCTGACCGAACGGATAGAACGGGGCGTTCAGAACGAGGGGGGTCGTCGAAGCGATGCCTTCAATCTGGATTGGTTCAGCCGGAGCGTCCGTGAGGTTCTGGATAGCCGCAACAACAGCGGCGGGCACGTTGGTTCCTGTCGAACAGTTGATCCGCAATCCGAAACTGCTGGACTGCCAGGAACGATCACTGCCACCTACTGCCCGCGTAGCTTTGAGCCAATGGCTTTTCTTGCCTCCGACAGTGATCTCGCCCACCGCGCCAGCGGGCTTCTTTAGATAGAGCGAGCCCAAGTTCGCTATGGGGGCGGGTAACTGCACCCAAGAGGGAAGATTCGTCGTTGGGTCCTGTGTCGAATAGGACCAGATCAAACCCGTCAGTGGTTGCCCGTCGCTGACGACCTCGATGACAGCATCGCGTGGCAGATCTAGCGCCGTGGACCCGAGATAGAGCGCGTTCTCCTGGGCGTTGCGTGCCGTCACGATGCCGCCTTCCGGAGGAAATGGGGTGAATGAATCAGCGCGCTCGAATGTTATCGTGCCCGAAGCGGCAGCATCGCCACCCGTTCCGAACGGTGGCGAGATCGTCACGATGTCCTGAGCAACGCTCGTAACCGTGTAGGACAATCCGCTCGCCTGATCAACCAACACCAGCCCCCGCTCCAGCCCTTGCGGGGAGTCCAGTTGTATCTCGTTCTGACTGCCGTCAGCGACAACGGGCCCGGTCCAATGCCATTCGTTCGGCGGCGCGGGCGGGGGCCCGAGGGTGGTCAGACCGGGGGGTGCCAAAAAGAACTGGTTACTGGCCGGATCAGCGGCGGCCAAAGCCAGAATAGTCCCCGGCACGATAGTCAGGTCGGTTTCGGTCTCGAGAACAATGGGTCCCGCATCGCCGGAGGCCTGCAGTTGCACACCTCGGATCGCGGTCACCGCGTCAGATTTTGGAGCCAGCGCAAAAGCTATCGGCACTCTGGCAGCGGTGGCTGCGCGCCCTCTTGCGCCTAACCAACTGAGGAAGCCACGGAATGTCTTCAGTGGCACTTGATCCAGTCGTTGCGTGACCTCGGACAGAACACGGGCAGCCACTGACAACAGCGCGTTTCCGAAGTCACCCGATCCTGTGCCAGGCGTCCAATCCGTCATCCAGCTCGCGGCTCGCCGCGACATCTCCGCAAGCAGCTCGGCACGCCGTCGGCCGTCGAACCGGGGTGGCAGCGAGACGTTCATCCGCGGCTATCCGATGTCATTCCGGCACCGCCCTCTTTAAAGTAGAAGGGATAAACGAGATTGCCCGTCTGATTGGTACGACGAACACGGTATTGCAGCTCGATGAGGAGCAGTCCATCCTCGGCTCGGATTGGATTTACGTTCACCGACAGAATCTCGATCCGCGCTTCGTATTTGACCAACGCCTGGGTGATCGCAGTGGTCATCCGTGTAATCGTGGTCTGATTGATGGTCTCGAACACGAGATCGTGGATCCCACAGCCGAAATCGGGGCGCATCAACCGCTCCCCGCGGCCTGTCGACAGAATGATGATGATGGACTGGCGGATGTCGACTTCGTACGCGGCCCTGGCGATCCCGCCGGTGATGGGATCAATGCCCACCGGCGTAGCCCATCCAACTCCCAACCAAGACTTGTGCAGATCGACAGCCATGACAGTTACCCGATCAATACAGTGGTGAGCCCGGCGACTATCGCATTCGGGCCGCCTGCTTCGACGATGACATCACCCATCCGGGCGGCGGGCAGACCGCCCACCAACACGGTCGCACTTCCCATCGCAATCGTTCCGCCAACGTGCGGCTGCACTCCATTGACCAGAGGACAGGTATGGAAGTCAGTCCCCGCCCGCCACGCCGGCTGGTTGCCGATTAGTACGGTCAGACTTCCCGGTCCCGGGCTCAGCGGTGTCCCGTGACTCGTCATATCGCCGGTTCTGGCTGCGGGTTGTCCCATGGCTGGCCCCGTCAATTCAGGGAAATGGGAGTGCCTTGCACGCTGACCGGCCCGCCTGCCTTGATACTCAGGTTGGCGGTGGCCTCCAGCGAGATCTGCGGCGCTTTGAATGTCAGGCTCTGGGCGGCAGTGATGGTCAATGAACCGTCCTTGCTGTTGATGACCAGCGTCGTCCCATTGTTGTCATCGAGGGTGATGCCGTTGTCATCAATCTTCAGGGTTTTGCCGTCGTTGAGCTGCAACTGCACCCGCCCGGAAGAGCCGTCGTCGAACGACAGCTGATGGCCTTTGCGCGTGCGGATCATTCGGACATCATTGTTTCCGTCGCCATTGTTTGCAGGCGACTGATCACGGCCGTTCCACAGTCCCCCGACGACATAGGGAAAGCGCAGGTCTCCCCTCTCGAACGCGACGAGCACTTCGTCGCCCACTTCCGGAAGAAAGTAGGTGCCCCGATCACTACCTGCCATCGGGGCGGCGATTCGAGCCCAGTAGCTTTCGCTCGGTTCGCTGTGCCAGGGATAGTTGACGCGTACGCGTGCGAGTCCACTGTCGTCCTTGTTCTGTTTGACGATGGCGACCGCCACTCCCTTGCCGTGACCGCCGGCCTCGAGGTTGGCTTCATCCGGGGGTGCCTGGAACAGATTCACAGCGATGTCTCCTGTACTTTCACGGTCGTCCGGTAGCCGTTGCCGTCCACCTTGTGAGTGGCTTCCTGCAGGTAGTACGTCTTCGAGAAAGGCGCCCCGAGATTGCCGAGAGTGATGTTCATGTCGGGACGCAGATCCGGCAGCCCGATACACTCGGCATCGCCGGTGAGAAAATTCTTGGCGTGGTCGTCCAGAATCGCCTGGGCCCGGCGCGTGGCTTCAGCCTGAGTGAACACGGGTTGGCGGACCTGCAGAACGGCATCCCGGTTCAGCGCCCGGCGGATGCGTTGCCCGCCCGTGTTGCGGCTCGGATCCTTTCCTGACTCTTCACCCGCCCTGGCTTTGCCGACGATGGCCTGTTTGCTATTAGGATCCCAACCATAGACTTCCACGGCCGA
>Ga0068858_100008191_pt1 | contig 10051 bp, 8 predicted proteins | sample KBSSwiS12_FD_66589 | JGI IMG/M metagenome (GOLD analysis project Ga0068858, IMG submission 66589) | Switchgrass rhizosphere microbial communities from Kellogg Biological Station, Michigan, USA - KBS Switchgrass S1-2 | ecosystem: Host-associated > Plants > Roots > Rhizosphere > Soil ... | reverse complement strand
CGGCCTCATTGAAGCCGTTCAATCACACCTGCGAGCGCCGTCGCATTTGAGATTTCCGTGGTGTTGAGGCCGCAGCTTCATTGAAGCGACAAGGGTCGCGGCGCGGAGATCAGAATCCGGGCGTTTCCCGTGGTGCTGAGCCGCGGCCTCATTGAAGGTGGTTGAGCATGAACTGCTCGCTGAACCGATATCTTAGTTTCCCGTGGTGTTGGAACCTTGCGCGATCCCCTGGACTGCTTGCTGCGAGTTTGAGTGGAGTCCGTTCAGTTATTTCCTAGATGACGCCCGCCTACTTTCCTCACGCCCGCGGTCATTGCTCAGGACACATCCGGCCGAAGCATTTGGTCAACCAATCGGCCGTACATCTGAGAATCAGGTTCAATGGCAGCGCCAGGATTCCGGGCCCGATTGCGATGGGCTCCCGCTGGCACTATGGATTCGGATTGATGGCTGGAGTTGGATAGTCTATCTGCGACGTTGCCCGGTGCGCCGGCGCCGGACATCGCTTGCGCGAAAGAGCTCTTTAACAATCAGAATTGGCTTCATTGGTGCGCGGCGGCTGCTTTCCGTAGTGCCGATCTACGGCCTCATTGAAGCGCAGCGTTGCGGCAACTCCCGCTTCGCGTTTCCCGCGGTGTTGAGCCGCCGCCTCACTGAAGCGATACAATGATGTCCAGATCCAGTACGGCGATATTCGAGTTTCCCGTGGCGCTGCTCCGTGGCCTCATTGAAGCCGGAACTCGTTGCCACGGTCGGTCAGACAGATGATGGTTTCCCATAGTGTTGGCCACGGCCTCATTGAAGCTGCTTAGCGACGTAGTTGGTGTCGCCGTTGGCGAGTTTCCCGTGGTGTTGAAGCCGCGACCACGCAGATGAACCCGGCGCGGCCGAGCACCACGCGGCCTCATTGAAGCGACGAGACGTCCGTAGATCGCCTCAAAAGGCGCGTCGCGTTTCCCGTGACGTTGAGCCACGGCCTCATTGAAGCAGCTCTGCACCCGCATACGCGAGCGCCAAACCGACGCCGTTTCCCGTGGCGTTGAGCCGCGGCCTCATTGAAGCCGCGACCTGCAGCATTTCGAGCTGCTCGCCCTGCTCGTGTTTCCCGTGGTGTTGAGCCGCGGCCTCATTGAAGCATGGCACCGACTGCTGTGAAATCCCTTCCACCCCCGGTTTCCCGTGGTGTAACCCGCGGCTTCATTGAAGCAACGGCAAGGTGACCTTCGGGGACATCTCCGGCGGCGTCTCCCGTGGTGTTGGGCCACGGCCTCATTGAAGCGTTGGCACCCCGGCTCCGACAGTCGCATCGGGCGAGGATTCTCGTGGTGTTGAGCCGTCGCGTCTTCGAAGCAAGATCCGCCGCAATGTTACGTCATGAATCTCGAGTTTTCCGCGGCAGCATCAAAGCCCGCAAAAGGTCGATTTCCGCGGCTGTATCCGTCCGTTATTTTCCGCGGCCCTGAACCGCGGCGGCATTGAAGGGACAAGGTCAGCGACGAAATGCTCCAGATCATGCACTTTCCCGTAGTGTTAAGGCGCGGCCACATTGAAGGTGGTTGAGCATGAACTGCTCGCTGAACCGTTACCTGAGTTTCCCGTGGTGTTGAGCCGCGGGCCTCATTGAAGCTTGCACGAGCCCCTGGGCTGCTTGCTGCGAGTCTGAGTGGAGTCCGTTCAGTTATTTCCATAAGATGACGCCCGCCTACTTTCCTCACGCCCGCGGTCGTTGCTCAGGACACATTCGGCCGAAGCATTTGGCCAACCAATCGTCCGTACATCTGAGAATCAGGTTCAATGGCAACGTCAGGATTCCAGGCCCGATTGCGGTAGGCTCCGGCCGGCACTGTGGATTCGGGTTATTGGCTGGAGTTGGATAGTCTATCTGCGACGTTGCCCGGTGCGCCGGCGCCCGACATCGCTTGCGCGAAAGACCTCTTTAACAATCAGAATTGGTTTTATTGCTGCGCGGTGGCTGCTTTCCGTAGTGCCGATCTACGGCATCATTGAAGCAACTGGCTGGGCGATCAAGTTGCCGTTGAACTGCTCGTTTCCCGTGGTGTTGGGCCACGGCCTCATTGAAGCCCGGTGCCGTATCGATCGGGTTCTATCCCTTCCGGCGTTTCCGTGGCGTTGAGCCGCGGCCTCTTTGAACCTCCGATCGGGTTGAAACGAATAACGCCAGCGTGCTGTTTCCCGTGGTGCAAGCCGCGGCCTCATTGAACCAGTTGGGAGGTCGGTTATACCGAAACGCCTCATTGATCGTCCGTGGTACCGAGCCTCAACCTCTTTGAAACCAGGTTGCATGGACGCCCATGGCGGGGCTGCGGCCCTTCAGGGCGAGTCCAGTGGCCCCACCTGTTCAGAAACGCGGCGTCCAGTGGCCCACCTTCGGCAACACATTATCCTTCTGTCTCCGACAAACCGACCGAAGCGAATGATTACCTTTCCATCGCGGCCCGGCACTCTGGCCCCACGTCATGAGGTGAAACGTGGGCTGAGGTGGGTACCCTGCGGTCGTTATCCACCCCAGGTAAAGGCTTGCGACGGGGAATCCAAGGCGCCGAGGTATGGAGGGCAGATGGGATTACTCGCTGCGCTCGCCCCTTCGGGGCCGCCCTCCGGGTGTTGACGCGAATGGTTGCTCGACCCGCCCCGGGAAGCCGTGACCTGCGGAACCGTCGACATGATCGGCCCACGTTTGCTTTTCAGCGGCTATGGAATAGGATTCAAGAGCAAGCCGCTGCACGCAGGATTCCTGGGACAAGGCACTCCGAATCGCCCACGACGAGGCCCCACCTCGAACCGGCGTTTCAGGATTTACTGATCGCAATTCAGCGGGAATAACAGTCCGGACGTTTTCCAGACCTGCGTCCTTCGCGCGTCATGGAACTCACTGCCACTTCGCGCAGCGCAGCTGCCGAGCTTCATGAGGAACATGGCGCGCTGGCCCAACATCCTGTCGGTGCCTGGAAGTTTCTGCCATTATTGGGCTGCTGCGGCAAATGAACCTACTGCACCCGACCTACACAAGCAAACTCCGAACTTCGCGTTGCATACGAAGTTCGAGACGTTCGACTGCTTTGATCAGATTAATTTGCATAGAGATATGCGCAACATCGATCTGCGGTTCGCTGATGTTGTAGCCGCCCTTGCTTCGAAGCCACTGAAGCACAGGTTCCAAGTGCCAAATGGCTGCGCTACCCTCGTGAACCGGAGCGGGGAAGCTCGCGGCATGTGTGAGCATCAGCTTTCTGACGTTCTGACGCGATACGCCTAACAGTTCCGCTACATCAGTCAGACCCACAAAATCCGGCCCTGCCTCAATGAGCTTGGCCGCTGGAATAGCCCTCTTCACGTCCTCGAGAGCACTCACGATGGCTTGCTTCGCGGACTTCGCCTCGCGAGTGAACTTCAATGCAATCCGTCCCGGTTGACCAATGCCAATCAGGGCGTCATCACATGCCGCTTCACCCAGACGTTCGACTACCCTCTCGATATCCGAGCTATCCGCCGGAATCTTGAATCTCAATTCGAACTCGTATTCCATGGCTCAGTTACTCCGAGTCGGAACTCCTTTCTCGCTCTCTTCAATCCGTTGCCGGACCGCACAGTTGTCAACTACGCGCCTCAGCTGCCTCGCATGGTTACCGGGATTCTTTGGAGTACTCCAGACGCTGGTGATACAGAACTCTCGGCAACGACACTCTGCATCATTGTACGGACAATAAATCCTGCCCCAGGCGTGGCTGCCGCCTACTTCGACACGCCAACCGCTGGCTTCGGCATATTGAATTGCGTCCTCGACTTCCTTCTTCGGATGTCTCGCTCGTCCCATGCACAGTTACCTTAGATTATTTCGCCTGCGTTCGGTTGTCAACTGACAACCATATTCAGGCATCGAGTCTTAGCATTGCCTGCGGGGCGCGCCGGGGGAGTTCGACACAAGGGTGGCCGTGCTTCCAGGCGTGAACTGGCACGAATTCTAATCAACAATCTAACATCTAAACTCAACACAAACAACGTTGCATACGTGCTTACACAAATCAAAATAGGCAACTTCGGCGTCTTTAATTAGCGTGCAGCGCCAAACAGATCTACGCAGTAGTCTGTTTTTATAGGAGATCACGCACGAATTTCGACAGCGAACCATGACAATTGCAGCACGCACGTCCGCTGCACACGTTGTAATTGATTGCGAAGCGGCCCCTAAGATCTAACGCTTCAACTGCGCGTGTAGGTACCGGACAACACCGTTGGCGCTATCAGCCGACAAAGTCGACAACCGTTCGGTCGCATCTGGCTTCTTGGGAAAATCGAACGTCGGGCTGCCCGGAAGAGAACCGGCTCCTGGCCGGCACCGCAGAAACCTCCTCTTAGCGTACGTCTAGAATGCCGTCGTGCTATGCATGACTGGCTGGCGCACTCGATTTGCCACGCGTCTAGGCCGTTCTTCGATAGCTCGGGGAATTCAGCACGGTTGCGAGCTCGCAATTTTTCGGGCGAATCACGGATCTGGGCCAGCTTCCAATGGGGGCATCTGAAAGACGCGGGCAGAGTGAGGGGGATTACTCACTGCACTCGCGCGGGCCGTGGCCCGATGGCCAGCTCCGACGATGGGCGTGGCGCGGCTGGTGCCCCAAAGCGCGGCGAGCACCAGGCTGGCGAAACGGCATGCTGTGAGCGGGAATTACATCTACGCAAAACCATACGGGAGATTCGGAGAACCCACGATGCGCTCTCCCCTGCATTCGCCCCGCACGAACGCGAGCACCGCTTCCATCACATCGGGTGCATCCAACACCCGGTGGTGGCCGAGCCCTTGTGTCGTCAGGAGCCGTGCGTTGTGCCAGTGCCGAGCATAGAGCTCACCGTCACCCCAGGGCACTTCGCGATCATGGAGGTCGTGCACGATCAAACACGGCAGCCCCAATGCAGGAAGATATCGACGCACCTCCAAATCACCCACGTTGACTCCAGTGGTACGCTCATGCCAACCAAAGAAGCCCTCACGCAGATGCTCGCCGAGCCGCATATGACGCATGAAGCGTTCGGCCTGCGCCGACATGTCAGCCGCCGGAGCGATCATCACAACGCGCTCGGCGTGCCAACTCTCCCCCTGTGCGAGCGTCACCGCAGCTCCCCCAAGCGAATGCCCGACAGCCAGTGCGGCAATACCATAGCGACGCCCGATCGCATGAATCGTGTTGATGAAATCAGGAAGCGTGCACAACTCGCCGGTACTGCAACCATGCGCCGGTTGATCAAATGTGACGACCGCCAGGCCAGCCTGGCGTAGCTGTGCAACCCATGGAAGGAAACGAAGACCAAAACTCGACCAACCATGCACGAGGAGAGCGTAAGGCTCCCGAGCGGGCTCACCCCACACGTATGTAGCAATAGTCTGCTCGCCCACCGTGATCTCGCACCGCTGCATTTCGTCGTCCACCTGAACAGCGCGTGCACGCGAGCGGCTGCTGTCATAGGGAGTAGCGAAGAGACGGGCCGCGAACTCGACAGTCTGTCGCGGGACGAAGTGTCCACCCAGTGCAAAGCCGACGCGCAAAAGACCCAGTTTCAGGCGTTTGATTTGCTTCCGGGATTGACCGTACTTGATCACTGATGTGCCTCCGGTGCGTTGGGTCGATAACTGGCGAACAGCCTCTCGAGCGCTAGCTCGGTCAGGTGGCGAGCCTCGCCGTAACCGAACAGACCGGCGTCGTGATGGAGACCCAACATCAGACTGTAGATTTCAAACGCGAGCTGCGCTGTGTCCGTGTCCGTTCTAAGGTGCCCCTCATCGACTGACAACTGGATCGTACGTCTGACCTCGTCACGCCAACCCGCTTGTTGACGCAGCACGTGATCACGTATCGCTCCCTCGCGGCGGCCGTCGTACTCCACCGCAGCACTGAGTAGGACGCACCCGCTTCGATGAGCGCGCGACCACTCACACCATCGCTCGGTCAGTTTGCGCAGCCGCGGCAATCCACGGGGTTCGCGCAGAGCTGGAGCCCTGACGAATTCCACAAAACGGACTCCCACAGACTCGAGCAGCGCCAACTGCAACTGCTCCTTGGATCCGAAGTGCGCAAATACCCCGCTCTTGGACATCCCGGCGCTGATCGCCACGGTCCCGATCGATAGCGACTCGACTCCTCCTTCCTGCGCCAGCTCGTACGCCCGCGCGAGAATCAATTCCCGGGTGGCGCTCCCCTTCTCAGTGCTCGAGGTGATAACCATGGCTTAAAATAGCACGACCGTTCGTGCTAAATCTATGCCGCAATGAGCGCGTCTGAGATAGCTGCCTTCGGCACGCTAGGGGTCGGATGCTGCGCCAGTCGCCGGGAAGTGCTCGCGGAAAATAGTTCTTTAACAATCAGTATGTTATCTCGTTTCCGGCGCCTCTCGGAGCGCTCTCTTAGTGCTATGGGAATGGGTTTTAAGGTCATCCCTCGCAAGTTCCGTGGTAAGTTGCTGTGGTGGCATTGTTTTCGAGGGCGGCTGTTCCCGTGGTGTTGAGCCGCGGCTCCATTGAAGCGCGGCCGAGCCGTGGTGCACGGCGACGATTACCGGCGTTTCCCGTGGTGTTGAGCCGCGGCCTCATTGAAGTAAGTGATCTAAGTCCGCCATCACCAGCGTCAGGGGAGTTTCCCGTGGCGTTGAGCCGCGGCCTCATTGAAGCGTAGGCCAGCCTGCGATTTTCGCATTCGACACCTTGACGGGTTTCCCGTGGTGTTGAGTCCCGGCCTCATTGAAGCTTGACCGCCTCGCGAGCCGCGACCAATTCTTCAATCGTTTCCCGTGGTGTTGAGCCGCGGCATCATTGAAGCCGCGCGTGCACGTAGTCATAGGGCTGACCGCGCACCGTTTCCCGCGGCGTTGAGCCGCGGCCTCATTGAAGCATGCCAATCACGCCCAGGTCGAAGTCCTCAGCCTGGGTTGCCCGCGGCGTTGAGCGGCGGCCTCATTGAAGCCACGCGCCGACATCCAGTCCCCCTACATAGACCAGGGTTGCGCGCGGCGTTGAGCCGCGGCCTCATTGAAGCCCGAGCTGCTCGAAGTGGTAGCGGTTCGGCATAAATCGTCCCCGTGGGTATGGGACAGCCTCTTTGCAGGAGCGGCGAAAGCTCAACGAACGTATCGAAGCCGCTGGGGGACGGACAGAGCTTAATCGCTGCGCTCGCCCTTTCGGCGCCCTCAGGGTGTTGCCAACATCACGCGGCGCGCACATTTGGCCACCACGGCATGAGGTAAGACGCGGGCTGATGTGGGCACCCTGCGGGTGTTATCCCACTCGTCACAAGTGCATCCGCCGATCGTCCGCACCGGGGCGCCGGAACGCAAGCACCGACTAGTGGCGGACAGAGTGGGATTGCTGGGACCGTCCTAGTCCCAGGCCCTTCGGGCCCGACGCGCCAGAGCGCGCGTCGTCCAAAATTGCTCCCGGCAATTTTGTCGAACCCGCTGGGTTTATGTTCGTGGGCTCGAATCCCACTCATCACAAGTGCATCCGCCGATGGTCCGCACCGGGTCGCCGGAACGCAGGCACCGACTAGTGGCGGACAGAGTGGGATTCGAACCCACGAACACCCGTGAAGATGTTACTGGATTTCCAATCCAGCGCCTTCGACCGCTCGGCCATCTGTCCAACCAATCAAGCAGTTACGCTCACTTCCTTGAGCGTAATCGAGCACACCGCCGCACGGACGGGGTGCGGATCATACACGTTCAGGCTTGCGGAGGCGCCTGCTTTGGCACATTGAACGGCGGCGGCGCGTCCAGGCAGGGGTCCTTCTTGCCCCTGCGCGGCGGCTCGGGCGTGTTGAGGGCCGGGACCTTCAGCGCGTTTGAGCTGTCCGGGGCGTCGAGGCCGGGAGGGATCTTGAGGGGAGCGACGCTCCGGGCCTTCATGTAGGGCTTGGTGTCGTGGCAGGAGCCACCCAGATTGCGCAGGTGCTGGCAACCCGAGAGACCCACAATAGCCGCTAAAACACCCAACAGCGCCAGGCGTTGCCTCGTCAAAAAACTCGTGCTCAACCTATAAAACTCCCGCAGTACTCAACGCAGCCAGGACAGCCGGCTGATACTGCGCAGACAGCTCTGTCAGCGGCAAACGGATGCCGCTCCCGATCATTCCCATCCGCATCAACGCCCACTTGGTGGGAATTGGATTCGCTTCCAGAAACAGGTCGCGATGTAACGCCGCAATCGGCTCATCGAGCTGTGCGGCTGCGGTAGCGTCGCCTTTTAATGCGGCCGCAACCATGTCCGACATCGCGCGTGGGGCGACGTTGGCGGTAACGGATATGACCCCCTTCGCGCCAGCCAGTACGGAGCGGCGCGTGGTCGCATCGTCACCGCTCAGGACCGCAAAATCCTTCGGGCAGATGTCGACCAGCTTCCGCACCCGCTCCGGGTCGGGCACGGCCTCTTTGACCGCGACGATCCCTGGAAGTTGCGAGAGTCGCTGCACCGTATCCGGGAGCATGTCGACTGCCGTTCGCGCGGGCACGTTATACATGATCACGGGTGCGCGCGCCGCACGAGCCACCGCGGCGAAATGCTGATACAGACCTTCCTGGGTCGGACGGTTGTAAGCCGGCGTAACAACGAGTACGGCGTCGATCGGGAGTTCGGCAAACTTGCGTGCACGTTCGACAGTGCCCGCGGTGCTGCTGGTTCCCACGCCCGTAATCACCTGCATGCGCTTGCGAACGTGAGCACAAGCTCGTTCAGTGAGCTCCCACAATTCGGAATCGCTCAAGGTCGCGGACTCGCCGGTGGTGCCGCCGACCACGACCCCACTCGTGCCACTGGCCGCGTGGAAGTCGAGAAGGCGCTCCCATGCACCAAAATCGACGGCACCATCCGGCCGCATGGGCGTTACTATCGCGACCAGACTGCCTGAAAACATTGATCTTCCTAGAAGTTCGCGGCCCGCATGTTACGAGCCGGCGCTCGGCCTAGGCAAGCTGTACGAGCTGTGGCGAGGAGCCTCACCTGCTACAATGCCTGTCGTAGACGATGGAATGAAAAACACACGCAGATGAAGCAGCACCTGGCCGTTTCGGCGATCGGTGGCGACCGCACGGGGATGGTTCACGAGCTGACGCGAGTAATCAGCGAGTGCGGTGGCAACATAAGTGAAAGCCGCATGGCGAGCCTCGGAACCGAGTTCGCGATGCTGCTCCTCGTGTCAGGAAACTGGCATGCGCTTGCGAAGCTCGAAACCGAGCTCAAACGCCTCGCCGAAACCAGCAGCCTCAGTATTCACCTGAAGAGGACGGAGCCCCGTGCCGCGCGCACGGACATGCTCCCGTACTCCATTGATGTCGTGTGCCTGGACCAGACCGGGATCGTATCGGGGCTGTCGGGCTTCTTCTCGAGCCGCGGCATCGATATCGCGGAAGTTTCCACGCGAAGCTATCCCGCCGCTCATACGGGGGCACCGATGTTCTCAGTTCAGATGATCGTGAACGTGCCGAGCCGAATTCACGTGGCGCACCTGCGCGAGGAATTCATGGAGTTCTGCGACTCGCTCAACCTGGACGCAATCCTCGAACCGGTGAAATCTTAACGAATGGCAGCACCCAAAATTGGCAGCAAGTTGAAAGACTTTTCGCTGCCCACGAACGGCGACGGCACCTGGTCACTGAAGGGGGCCGCCGGCCGCAAGCTGGTGATCTACTTCTATCCCAAGGACATGACGAGCGGCTGTACCCGTGAGAGCCAGGATTTCCGGGATCTGCACAGCGCGTTCCGCAAGGCAGGCGTCGACATCATCGGCATCTCGCGCGACAGCGTGAAGTCGCACGACAAGTTCGTCGAGAAGGAAAAGCTTCCCTTCCCGCTCCTGTCCGATGCGGACGAGAAAGCCTGCAAGCTGTTCGATGTCATCCAGGAGAAGAGTCTGTACGGTAAGAAGTACATGGGAATCGAGCGCAGCACGTTTCTGTTGGATGGCACTGGCATCCTGCGGCGCGAATGGCGCAAGGTGAAAGTACCGGGCCACGCGGAGGAAGTTCTTGAAGCAGCGAAGTCTCTCTGATCC
>Ga0068858_100008190_pt1 | contig 10051 bp, 9 predicted proteins | sample KBSSwiS12_FD_66589 | JGI IMG/M metagenome (GOLD analysis project Ga0068858, IMG submission 66589) | Switchgrass rhizosphere microbial communities from Kellogg Biological Station, Michigan, USA - KBS Switchgrass S1-2 | ecosystem: Host-associated > Plants > Roots > Rhizosphere > Soil ... | reverse complement strand
GCGAACATTCACTACAGCCGCGACGAGCTGGTCGAGGCGCAGGCGCTCTACGAGCGCGCGATCGGCCTGGAATCAGATTTCTTCGAGGCGCATTTCAACCTCGGGAACATCTACCACGATCTCGGCCGCTTTCCGGAAGCGCAGGCCTGCTATCGGGAGGCGCTCCGCCTGAACCCGTTCTACGCCGACGCGCACTTCTATCTCGCGGTCACGTTCGAGAAGATGGGGCAATCGCAGGACGCGCGTCCCCACTGGCGCTCGTACCAGCAGCTCGCGCCGCAAGGTGAGTGGGTCGAGCTCGCTCGGGAGTTTTCGGAGTAGCGCTGAGCCCTAAGCCCTCAGCCCTTCTGAATCTAGTATCTGTATTCGTTGGGGTCGCGCTTTTTCGGCGTCCGGCGCAGCTTGTAGAACTGGCAATCGGGACACCACGCTTCGGGATCGAATCCGGTCGTGCCCGCCATCGGGAGGACGTCGCGATGGCCGCAGCACTCCGGGCCGTCTTCGGGCGGACGCCGCCAGCGGCACGACTTGAATCGCTGTACGGCGGCCGATTCGGCCGGAACGTCCGCGGCCGGCTCCGCCGGGGAGTCCGGCGACGTGGGCTGCGGCACGTTGAAAGGATCGGACATCGAACTCATTCTAGTTGAAGGCCAACGGCCTTGGAAAGAAACGCCAGCGCGCGCCGTTCCTCGGGCGCCACGAGCGTGATCGCCTGACCCACGGCGTCCGCACGCCCCGTCCGCCCGACGCGATGCACGTAGGCGTCTGGAGAATCCGGCACCTCGTAATTGATGACAGTGTGAATCGCGTCGATGTCGAGGCCGCGAGCCGCGATGTCGGTGGCGACCAGCACCTTGTATTTTCCGCTCTTGAACCCCTCGACCGCGATGCGGCGCTGATCCTGACTGCGATCGGCATGGAGCGCGGTGCACTTCACGCCGGCCGAGGCCAGCCGCCGCGCCAGCCGATCGGCGCCGATCTTCGTGCGAGAAAAGATCAGCACCGGTCCTTCCGGGTTCTTCAGATGATCGATCAGCCAGTTCGGCTTGTCGTGCGCGGCCACGGCTTCGACCCGATGCGTGATGCTCTTGGCCGGTGCGCTCCGCTGGCCGACCTGGACGTACTTCGCGTCTCGCGTGATCTCCAGCGCATCGCGGACGACCTCGTTCGGCATCGTCGCGGAGAAGAGCAGCGTCTGGCGCATCGCCGGCATCGCCGTGATGATGCGCCGGACGTCGGGCCAGAAGCCCATGTCCATCATGCGGTCGGCCTCGTCGAGAATCAGCAGCTCGATGCCGCTGAGGTCGGCGTTCTGCTGGCGCATGTGGTCCATCAACCGGCCAGGCGTCGCGACGATGATGTCGACGCCGGCCTTGAGCGCGCGCTCCTGCATGCCCATCTCGACGCCGCCGTAGACGGCTGCGCTCGTGACCGTGGTGTGATACGCGAGCCCGTGAATCTCGTCTTCGATCTGCACCGCCAGCTCGCGCGTGGGCGCCAGCACCAGAACGCGGCTCTTGCGCGGGAGGCCGCTCTCGGCCTCCGCGGCCACGTTCTTCTGATGATCCAGCAGCAGCCGCTGCAGTGTGGGGACGACGAACGCGGCCGTTTTTCCCGTGCCGGTCTCGGCGCAGGCAATCAGGTCGTTGTTGGCCAGGGCCAGCGGGATCACCGCTGTCTGGATGGGCCGTGTGTCCTTCCATCCGAGATCGCGCGTGCCTTCGAGGAGCCGGTGATCCAGGCCGAGCGAGGCGAATGGCACGGGAGTCGTGTCGACGTCGATCGGGTGCAATACGGGCACGCTCGACGAAGCCGCCGGTCGAAATGCGTGACCCTGCGCCGGTTTCCCGGGACCCCCGCGCGGACGACCACGGCCGCGGCCGCGCGGACCGCGGTGGCTTGCCCCTCTGTCAGTTGTGTTCGAGTTCAAACCGTTTCTGGCTAGCGGGCTCGGAAGGTGATGATGCCCCGGACGGGATCGTATGGCGAAACGCCGACGGTGACGCGATCGCCCGGGACTACCTTGATGCGGAAGCGGCGCATTCGGCCGCTGAGCTGGGCCAGCACCTCGTGGCCTGCATCGCACTGCACCCGGTAAAGACCGCCGCTGTGGACCGCAACCACGGTGCCTTGCATATCAATGAGATCATCCTTGCTCAACTGCTAGCACGTCCTTTCTTTCAAACAAACATTGTGCCATATTTTCATCTGGTTATCTATTCATTTGGTTATCTGGTAATTGGTTTTTTTCGGGACCTTTTCTTCAATAACCAGATGACCAGATAAACCAATAACCAGATCCCCTTCTCGAGGGGTTTAAAGAGCGCGGACGGCAGCCTCGACCTGTTTCGCCAGCGCTTCATAGTCGTCGCCTGCCAGCCGCAGCGGCGCACCGAAAGCCACCCGGACTTTTCCCGGCCTTGCCATGTGCCAGCCAACACCGAGCACATGCTGCAGGCCGTCGATGCGCACCGGCACGACCGCCGCCCCGAGCTTCGACGCGATCATGCCGATGCCAGGACGAAATGCATCGATCGCGCCGCTCTCCGATCGTTTGCCTTCGGGAAAAATGAGCAGCGAGTGCCGATCGGCCAGCAGTTCTCCGATGTACCGAAGCGTCTGACGCGCGCCGGCCTCCCGCTGTGGCAGAGGGAAGGCGTTGAAGAACAGCACAGCAAGGTAGTAGTTGACGCTGTTGGTCAGCCACGACAGCCTGCCGTGCTGCGCGGGAAAAAAATGCGGAGCGAACATTTCCTTCGCCATCGCCGGTGACAGGCGGTATCGCCACCGAGGCGGCAGCGCAGCCATGATCACAGGCCCGTCCATGAAGCTCTGATGGTTGGACGCGAAGATCACCGGTGCGTCGAGATTCCGCAAGTGTTCGAGGCCTTCGACCCGCGTCCAGGCAAAGACCCGCGCGAGCGGCAGAACCCACGTCGCGAGGTTGACCCTCCGGATCGCGCGCGCAGCGAGGCGGCGCGTCCACGCGGGGAAGTCGACCGGCTCGGGCGGCGGCGCATCGCTTGCCGACGCGTGCTCCAGCAGCGATCGAAGCTGACCGAGATCACGCGCCTCGGCGAAGGATCCCTCGTCGATGCGCGTCTGAAACGTGTCTTCGAGCGCCACCATTAATTCGACGCGATCGAGGGAACTCAACCCGAGCTCCTCGAGCGTCGTCGTCGGCGAAAGGTTCTCGCGGCCGGCATACTTCGCCACGAGCGCGGCGAGCGCATCGGTGCCCTGCTGGACGAGCCGCGGCATGGCGCCGCCGCTTTTCACCCAATCGCGGATCGCCGCGCGTTTCAGCTTGCGCGTGCCCTCCGTGCGCGGGAGCTCGGGCTCCGGCCAGACGAGTGCGCGCCTGATCTTCTGGTGATCGTCCAGCCGGGTATTGGCCTCGCGCACGATGGCGTCGGCATCCGTGCCCGGATCGAGGACGAGTACCGCGTGGACCCGTTCTTCCGACCCGATCGGCGCGCCGACCACGGCCGAGTCCTTCACCCCGGGAATGACGTTGAGCGCGCGCTCGACGTCCTCCGGAAACACGTTCAGCCCTTCGGGCGTCACGATCATTTCCTTCTTGCGGCCGCGGATGTACAGCTGACGGTCTTCCCCGATTTCGCCGATGTCGCCGGTGTGGAACCATCCGTCTTCGAACGCGCGCGCGTTTTCGGCGTCGGCGTTGTAGTAGCCCTTCGTCACGTTGTCGCCCCGCACGAGAATCTCGCCGTCGGGCGCGACCTTGACCTCGACGCCGGCAATTGCCTTGCCGACCGATCCTTTCTTCGTGCCGAACGGGTGATTCAGCGTCACGATCGGCGCGGTTTCCGTCAGGCCGTAACCCTGAATGACGACGAAACCCAGATGGCCCCAGAACGCCTCGAGCGCCGCGTCGAGCGGCGCGGCGCCGACGACGAACGACCAGAACTTCAAGCCGAAGGCGCGATGAAGCGCGCGGTACCTCCACCATCGCCGAGCGACGTGCTCTTTCTTGCCTCCGGGTTGGAGCGTCAGCGTTTCAGGCGGGCCATACGCACGTTCGACGTGCTCCTTCAGCACGTCCAGAATCTTCGGAACCGATACGAGCACCGAAACCTTGCGACGCTTGATCTGCTCGACGATCTCCACCGGGTTGTAGCCGCGCATGAAGATCACGGTGCCCGGCAGCATCGGCGGGATGAAGGTCGCCATGGCCTGGCCGAACATGTGACTGAGCGGCAGCAGATTCAGGAAGCGCAGCGGGAAGAATGGCTTGCCCCACTTGCGGTACTTCAGGACCTCCTTCTCGACCGGGACGATGTTCGCGAGGATATTGCGGTGGGTGATGACGACGCCTTTTGGCTCGGCCGTGGCGCCGGACGTGAAGATGATCTCGGCTGTATCGTCGCGCGTAACCGGAACGTCCGTGAGGACAGGCGGCGCATCGTTCGGCCATTCGAGCTCGTGCAGTTTCCACACCGGGACGCCGGCCGGCGGTGTGAACGGCGGCAGATCCTGCCCGATCAGAATCAGCCGTGTCGACACGATGGCCGCGACGCGCGCGAGAAAATCGGGGGACGCCCGGTAATCGATCGGGACGACGATGATCCCGCGGAGCAGGCACGCCCAGAACGCGACGATCCACTCCGGGCGGTTCTCGCTCCAGAAAACGACTTTGTCGCCTTTCTGTAAACCGATCGCGTGCAGGCGGGACGCGAGCCACCGTGCGGCGGTGGCGATTTCGCCGTACGAATAGCCGCGGCTTCGGAATCCGTCGTCGTAGACCAGGAATTCGCCGCGCGCCTCCGAGAGATCGGCGAAAAAGTCAATGAGCGTATCGCGGGCCACGAGTGAACTATGATACACAGCCGCGATGCGGATCTTTCTGACCGGAGCGACGGGTTACGTTGGTGCTGCCGTTCTCGACGCGCTCGTGCGCGGCGGACACGACGTCACCGCGCTCGTCAGAAACAACGAAAAAGCCCGCGACGTCGCCAGACGCGGCGGGCATCCCGTGATTGGCAGCCTGGCCGATCTCGAATCGTTCCGCGGCAGCGCGGAGGCGCAGGACGGCTACATCCACGCGGCGTTCGATTCCTCAGCCGGCGGCGGACCCGCCGTCGAGATTCCCGTGCTCGAAATGCTGATTGCCGCCGCGAAGCGCCCGCGGACGGCGGGCGCGACGTCTCCGGCCCAGCGTTTCATCATCTACACGTCGGGTGTCTGGGTGCTCGGGAAGGCGCCGGAACCGGTGGCGGAGGATGCGCCAATCAATCCGATTCCGCTCGTCGCCTTCCGTCCGGCGCACGAGAAGCTCGTGCTCGACGCCGGCAGCGACCGGCTGCGAACGATGGTGGTGCGGCCCGGCGTCGTCTACGGCGGCGGCAACGGATTGATCGGTGACATCTTCAAAGCCGCGAGCAACGGCCTCGTGCGCGTCATCGGTGACGGCAACAATCACTGGCCGCTCGTCTACGACCGCGATCTCGGCGATCTCTACTCCCGCCTTGCCGCGAGCGCCGACGCGACGGGCGTGTACCACGCCAACGACGAAGGCGACGAGCGGGTCAACGACATCGTCAGCGCGATCAAGCCGTATCTGCCGGTGAAGCCGGACGTACGGTACGTGCCGATCGAGGAAGCGCGCCACAAGATGGGCGCGTACGCCGATGCGCTGGCGCTCGACCAGGTGGTCCGCAGCCCGCGCGCACGCGCGTTGGGCTGGACGCCGACGCTGCATTCGGTGGCTGGTAACGCCGCACGCCTGCTCGAAGAGTGGCGCGCGGCCAGGAACTAGCGTTCCGCGGCCTGTTCGGCTCCGCCCGGTTCCGTCGCCGCCCGTTCCCGCGCGGCAACCTTTTCGACGGCCGGCTGCGGCTCCTGTGCTTCGGCCGGCTGCGATACGGGCCTGGGCAGTTCGCCCGCCACCACCGCGTCAATCAGACCGTAGTCGAGCGCATTCTGCGCGTCGAGATAGAAGTCGGTCCGCTTCGTGTCTCGGATGATCTGGCGCAACGGCTTGCCCGACCGCGACGACAGGATTCGATAGATCTGATCCTGCATCTGCTTCAGTCGTTCGAGATGCTGTGCGGCGGCGCTCGTGGACTGCCAGCCGGCCCACTTCGCCGGCTCGTGAATCATGATCCAGGAATGCGGGAACGCGAAGCGCTGACCGTCGCTGGCCGCCTGCAGCACGATCGATCCCATCGAGTAGGCCATACCCTGGACGATGATCCGGATCTCGATGCCGCGGCTGATGATGTGGCGGATGACGTCGTGAATGGCGAGGCCGTCGGTCACGTTTCCGCCGGCGCTGTTGATGAACAGCGTGATCGGCTTGCCGTTGTCGCTCGCGAGCTCGCGCAGCCGCTCGATGCACACGCGCGCGGTATCCTTTTCGATGTCGCCAATCAGGTACACGTCGCGGAGCCGATCGCCTGCCTCCTTGCGTAGCTGCGCGCGAACGGCATCCACGAGCTCGGCGATAAGGCGTTCGTTCAGCTCTCCCATTCGGAGGATTATCGCATCGGCCGCGCCTCAGCCGACGTGGGGCACGAAATAAAACGCGAGGGCGAGGATGAGATACACGCTGAGCAACTGCAGGCCCTCCACCCAGTTGCTTTCTCCGTCCACGACCACGAAGCAGGTGGCGAGGACCGACAACGCGATGGCCGCGATCTCGAACGCGTTGAACAGCAGAGACATCGGCTGGCCGATGGCGAACGAGTACAAGACCAGCGCAGGCGCGACGAACAGCGCGATCTGCGCGCTGCTCCCGACGGCGATCTCGACCGCGAGCGTCATCTCATCGTGCCGCGCGGCGGTGACGGCGGAGTAGTGCTCGGCGGCGTTGCCGATCAGGGCGACGACGATCACGCCCACGAACAATTCGGTGAACCCGAAGCGCGCGAGCGCCGGTCCCATCGCGCCGACCAGAAGCTCCGCCTGGATCGTCGTCAACAACGTGCCGGCAGCCAGGACGGCAATCGCCGTTCCCATCGGGAAGACGTGCTCGTGGCGGCCGTCCTGCGTCGGCCGGAAGAGATCGCGTTGCACGCTGAACGCGTAGATGAGGCTGCCGGCGTAGGCTCCGATCAGGATCAACGCGCTCCAGAAGCTCAATCGATCGATGGCGGCAGGTCTCGCATTCAGGTTTCCGTACAACGAAAGGTCGAAGACTGCCGGCATCACCAGCGCGACGACGCCCAGAAAAAGAAGCGCCGACGTGTTGGTCGCGGACGTACGGTGGAATTTCTGGGAGCGGCGGCCAAGGCCGCCGACAAAGAACGAGAGGCCGAGCACCAGCAGCAGGTTGCCGATGATGCTGCCGGTGATCGACGCCTTCACGAGCGCGACGTGGCCGCCTCTCAGCGCGACGATGGCGATGATCAGCTCGGCGGCGTTGCCGAATGTTGCGTTCAGGAAGCCGCCCAGGGCAGGACCGGCGCGTCGCGCGAGCTGCTCAGTGCCGAGGCCGATCAGACCGGCCAGCGGAATCAGCGACGCGGCCGCCGTGATGAACACCCACGGCGACTCGTGAGACACCCAAGCCAGCAGCCACGATACAGGCGCCGCGATCAGCAACAGGTTGAGTGGCGACGAGACGATGGCGCGCAGCATGGACGCAAGCCGTCAGCAGGCGTGCAGGCTTGCTAGTCGCCGAACTTTTCCACGTCTTCGTCGTCCGCGCCGGGCAGCAGATCGAAGAACGCGTCGAGGCTGCGATCGAGCGAGCGGCGAAGCTGAGGAATGGTGCCGTCGAACGTGTGCAACGTCAGGCCGGCCGTCGCGCCGTCAGTCATCTTGAGTGTCGCTTCTTCGACGCCTTTCAGCGTGCCCTCGGGGATCAGCCGGACGCCGTAGACCAGGGTGTATCGCGCCATAAGGGAATTGTACAGGGCTCAGGGCTCAGGGCTCAGGGCTACGGGCTTAGGGCTACGGGCTTAGGGCTTGCTCAGTCGGTATTCTGTAGGGCAGGCCTTCAGGCCTGCCCGATGTGCTGCTTCGCGGCAGCAATGGCCTCGTCGAGGTTGGTCACTCGTCCATCCATCTGATCCTCGTACACGGCCTTGAGAATCTGGCCGACGCGCGGGCCGGGCGTGAGGCCCAGGGCAAGCAGGTGCCGGCCGAGCAGGATCGGCTCGGGAGGACGATGCTGCACGCCGAGAGAGCGCGCGCGGTCGAGGAACCAGTCCATCGCCGTGCAGTCGAAGACGCCGGGCTTGCGTCCCTCGCAATCGGACTTCGCGACGCGCGCGAGCAGCTCGAGATCGACCTTGTGCGCGAGACGGCGGAATGCGCCGTCGCCGACCTCGTCGCGCACCTTGAACCACGATCCGGGCTTCAGGTGCTGCGCGGTGATGCCGAGGACCTGCTTGCGCACGTCGTAGCCGTCGAACGCGTTCACGTTCAGGCGATCGAGAAAGACGGCGGCCGGCGCTACGCCCTGCTCCTCGTGATCGAGCGATCGGATGCGTCCATCGATGAACTTCGTCGTCGAGGGCTTGCCGAGATCGTGGCAGACCGCGCCGAGCATGACCGCGAGCTGCTGCGGGCGCGGCAGATCGTCGATGCGGGTTCGCGCCTGGTCGATCACCTGGAGGTTGTGAACCCAGACGTCCCCCTCCGGATGCCACTCTGGTTCCTGAGGACACCCGGCGAGCGCCTTCAGCTCCGGAAACAGTTTCGCGATGACGCCGAGATCCATCGCGACCTCGAAGCCGATCGACGGCTTCGGCGAGAACAGCAGCTTCTCGAATTCGCCCCAGACACGTTCGGCCGGCAGATCGTCGAGCGCGATCCGCCGGCAGATCGCGGCGGTCGTTTCCTCGATGGCGAGGTTGAAACGGGCCGCGAACTGCACGGCGCGGAGCACGCGAAGGCTGTCGTCGGCGAACGTCGCCGGATCGACGACGCGGAGCAGACGCCGCTGGAGATCCGCGCGGCCGTCGAACGGATCGAAGTGCTCGCGCGTCAGCGGATCCCACGAGATCGCGTTGACGGTGAAGTCGCGCCGGCGCGCGGCCTCGGCGATCGTCATGTCCGGATCACCGGTGACGACAAAGCCGCGATGGCCGCGTCCGGCTTTCGAGTCGCGCCTTGGCAGCGAGACGTCGATATCTCCGATCTTGTAGACCTGAAAACTCTCGCCCACTGCTTCGACGCGGCCAAACGACTCGAGCAGCGCGCGGAGGCGATCGCCCGGGATTCCGAAGACCTCGAGATCCACATTGCTCGACTCGGGTAGACCGAGCAGTTGATCGCGCACCCATCCGCCGACGATGAGCGCGCGGCCGCCGGCGTCGCGGACGGCCGTGGCGATATCGTGTGCCGTGGGCGTCATGTCAGGCAGCGGAGGGTACTGAGCGAACGGATTCACACAGAGAAACGGAGCAACAGAGGAACGAACGGAGGTCTGCAGCGCGCGACAGGCCCGCGAAGCGGGCCGCGGACTGTGGACGCGTGGCGGAAACACAAAGACCATCGGCTGTTCTCTCTTTGTGTTTCCACCACGCGTCCACAGTCCGTGCCGGGCCGGCTGCGCCGGCCTGCTGTCGCGCGCCACTCTCCGTTGTTCTTCTCCGTTTCTCCGTTCCTCTGTGTGATCCCGTTCCCTCCGTCACCTCTGTTCCCTCCGCACGGGTTTGCGGCCGAAACGCTTCACCACGCGATCGGTAAGGCCGGGCGCGATCGCGTTGAGGACGACGAGCGCCCGAGACTTCGCGTGCGGGTAGATCTCCGGAACCGGCCGTTCAATTGCCTTCGCAATCGCGTTCGCCACTGCCTCCGCGTTTTGCCGCGGGCCCATCGCGCGGGTCACCTCCGTCCCGGTTTCGCGCGACATGACGTCGAAGAACTCAGTCTCTGTCGACACCGGGTAGACGACGCTCACGTGGATGTTCGTGCCGACCAGCTCCGAGCGCAGGCATTCGGCGAGGCCGACCTGCGCGAACTTCGTGGCCGAGTACGGTCCCATGAACGGGATCCCGCGCTGCCCCACGATCGACGAGATGATGATGGTGTGGCCACGGCCCTGCTTGCGAAACACCGGGAGCGCGGCACGGGCGGCGTT
>Ga0068858_100008188_pt1 | contig 10052 bp, 9 predicted proteins | sample KBSSwiS12_FD_66589 | JGI IMG/M metagenome (GOLD analysis project Ga0068858, IMG submission 66589) | Switchgrass rhizosphere microbial communities from Kellogg Biological Station, Michigan, USA - KBS Switchgrass S1-2 | ecosystem: Host-associated > Plants > Roots > Rhizosphere > Soil ... | reverse complement strand
GTCGACATCTTCACGTCCGAGCAGGGCAAGCGCCTGTTCGGATTCATCGCCGCCGGCGCGACGATCGGGGCCATCGTCGGCTCCGCGGTGACCGCATCGCTGGCGACGACGGTGTCGCAGCCGGTGCTGCTGCTCGGAGCGGCGCTGCTGCTCGAGGTCTCGATCTGGTGCGTGCGGCGGCTGTCGCGGGTATCGGTCAAGCTGAGCGAGCGTCCGCATCCCGAGCGCGGCGAGGTCCCGATCGGGGGCACGGTGTTCGCCGGTCTGATGAAGACATTGCGCTCGCCGTACCTGCTCAATATCGGCGTCTTCCTGCTGCTGTATGCCGTGACCTCGACGCTCCTCTATTTCGACCAGGCAAGCATCGTCTCCCGCAGCTTCAGCGATCGCGGCGCGCAGACCGCGTTCTTCGCCAGCATCGACCTGGCGGTGAACGTGCTCACGCTGGTGACGCAGATCTTCCTCACCGGCCGGATCGTATGCTGGCTCGGGGTCGGCATGGCGCTGGCGCTGCTTCCAGCCATGACCATGCTTGGGTACGGCCTGCTCGCCGTGGTACCGACGCTTGTCGTGATCGTGGGTTTCCAGGTGCTGCGCCGCGCCAGCAATTTCGCCCTGACGCGGCCCGCACGCGAGGTCCTGTTCACCGTGGTGGCGCGCGAGGACCGCTACAAGGCCAAGGCTTTCATCGACACCGCGGTGTACCGCACCGGGGACCAGGTCGGCGCGTGGTCCTACGCGCTGATCGGCGCGCTCGGCTTCGGCGTCACCCAGGCCGCGGCCGTCGCCGTCATCCTGTCGGCGGCGTGGCTCGCGAACAGCCTCTGGCTCGGAAAGCGACAAGACGCCCTCGCCAGGCAGGACGTCGATGACGCACGCGTGGAACGGCCCGCGGTCGCATGACCGCCCGATCGCTCCGTCCAAAACCAGGCGTACGGTGATCCGGTCTCACACCGCGCGCAGCCTGAGCGCGACCGCGACCCAGGCGGCGCCGTAGAACACCAGTTCGATTCCCAGGAACAGGCCGATCACCCAGAGCCCAGAGACCGGCCATTGCGCCAGGATGAGGATGCCGAGCACAAAGGTGATGAGGCCATTGAGGGCGTGCCAGCCCCACTCGGGCAGCGAAATCACGAACGGCGTGATCAATTGGAATGCGCCGGCCACCAGGAAGAACGCACCGATCAGCAGGGTCAAAATCTCAGCTGTGACCAGCGGCCGTCATATGATGAGGGCTCCGAGCACCCCGAACAGCGCCGCGCTCAGCCAGTGTTGAAACAGGCCGGCCCATTTCCCGACCATGATGGCCTGGACGACCTCGATGCCGGCAGCAAACAGCAGCAGCCACCCGAAGAACAGCATGGAGACGACCGTGGCGGCCACAGAGCGCACGATCGCGAGCGCCCCGAGCAGCACCAGGGCGATGCCGAAGGCCAGGAACCAGCCCCAGTTGTTGACGATCTCCGCCGGAATCCGGACATCCAAAGCCTGGATCTCGCTCATGGCGCGGTCTCCTTTTGCAAAGGGCGCGACGGCGCCCTTTCATGCCGGGTCGCGATCAAATCAAGGACGTCGTTATCGGACTTAATCTTGCGAGTCTTATGCCGGCGGATGTGGTCAAGTTACTGCGCGCTCGACACCACGTGCGTGAATAATCGTTGCATTCCCGGACTCAAGAATGCATTTTTCGCAACCTTCCGGCAAGGTAGCGGCTGAGTAGAGATGCGAGATGGCGACCTGCGCGAGCAAATCCTGGGTCTCGAGGCTCAGATCGAAGAGCTTGCCGAGACCATAGAGAGCTGTCGAAAGATCATCCAGATTTCAAAGGCCTTCATTGTCGTGGGAGGACTGCTGATCGCAGCCATCACGATCGGACTGATCAGGTTCGATCCCATGTTGATGATCGGCGCCCTTACGGCTGTCGTCGGTGGCATCGTGGCGCTTGGCTCCAACTGGAGCACATCGCAGCAGGCTGTCTCGACCCTGAAAGCCGCTGAGGCACAACGCGCCGAACTGATCAGCAAGATCGATCTTCGCGTCGTGGAAAGCCGAGACGACGGACCCTTACGACTCAACTGATTCGTGTACGGTAGGCTACCAGCAGATTGCATTGCACCGAACGCGGACATGTCGGCTGTTAGCACCGCCATGCGTCAGCGCGCCAAGTGCCCGCTCCCGCTGCGAACGGCCTCGACCACCTCACGGATCGAGTCGATCACGAGCTGAGGGTGCTCCTTGTGGATCTCGTGACCACTGTTGGTGCGGGTGACGTGTTTCGCGTTCGGCACGAGCTTGGCGAGCCGCTCCTGCGCCTGTTTCTGCGCGGCATCGATGATGTAGCCGAAGTCCCGTGGAACATCGGCCGGCAGCACGCCCGCCGCAATCATTGAGGGGATTTGCGGTCCCACGGCCCGGTCCGCGGACAGAACGACCGCGGGGAGCGGACGCAGCGGCGGAGCGGCGCGGACCTGGTCGAAGCTGCGGTCCGGGTCGATCCTTTCGAGGTCCGGATACTGAACCAGGCTGTCGCGTATCTCGCCCTCCATCAGCTTGCGCTGCGTCACCCATTGCGCAGGCGTCTCTGCATCCCGAAGCCCTTCGGAGAGGGCGTCGACGAGGACGAGACCGGATACGTCGTCAGGATATGTGCTGGCATACAGCCTGACGATCAGGCCGCCGTAGGAGTGACCGACCAGCACGTAGGGTCGCACCACGTTGGCGTTGCTCAAGAGTGCATGCAAGTCGGCCACCGCGTCTCCCGCCGTGGTCGGCTGCCGCACCGGGTCGCTGCGGCTCGGCTTCTCACCGACGGGCGTTCCCGGACGGTCGTAGGCACAGACCCGGGTAAACTTGGCGACTTCGGCCAAGACCGTCGGCTTTGATGGCGCGGCAAGGCTCCAATCGTCGGCTGAACCCTTGAGGCCCGCCACCAGCACGACGGTCGGGGAGCCGATGCCGCGGCACTCCAGATACATCTTGCGACCGGCGCCGATGTCGACCAGCCCGGCAAAGTCTCCGCTGACCGCGGCTTGTCCAACTGCAGCGAATAGTGCCGCGCAGGCCATAGCGATGGCCAACACGAATTTGCTACGGCTCCCAGCCATTGCATCGACACACATGGCGTACCGCGGCATGTGGTTCATCGGCAGCGCCGCGTCCGCGGTCCGGCAGATTCTCCCGCTCGCCCTCACCGCGCCGGTTGCGCGCGGTCCACGGCAGCGCCGCGCAGGTACACCGACGAGATGCGCCGCGTGTTGGTGATGTCATCGAGCGGATTGGCGTCGAGCACGATGAAGTCGGCGCTCTTGCCTGCTTGCAGCGTGCCGGCGTCGGCCATACGCAGGAACTCGGCCGAGTTGCGGGTCGATGCGACGATCACCTGCATCGGCGTCATCCCGGCAGTCACCATGTCGGCCATCTCCTCATGCGGTCCCCACGGCCGGTTGCCGTCGGTGCCGAGCGTGATGCGGACGCCCGCCGCGTTGAGCTTCGCCAGGTTGCGGGCCTGGATGCCGTAGAAGGCCTGCTCGCGCGGCTTGTCGGTGTTGGCGGCCTCGAGCTTTTCCAGGTCGGCGGCCGGGAGGCTTCCCCGCAGCCAGGTCAGGTCCGTCTTGACGCCGCGGTCCGGCAAGTTCGGCGTGAGCACCAGGTTCGGACGCTCCTTAAACATCGCCACCAGCTCGTCGTCGATGTCGCGGTCGCGAACGCCGTGCGCAAACGCATCGATGCCGGCGCGGACCAGCCCCTTGGTGTCTTCGAGATCGAAGATGTGCGCGGTGATCCGCAGGCCCTGCTTGTGCGCCTCGTCGATGATGGCGCCGTAGATTTCTGGCGTGAGCTTCTTGTACTTACCGTCGCGGGTGTCGACCCAGATTTTAACGATATCGACCTTGTGCCCGGCGAGCTCCTGCACCGCCTTGCGGCCTTCTGCCTCGGTGTTGATCCAGTACGGCACCGTCAGGCGTCCCGGTTCGGGCATGGTGATGCCGCGCCCGGCGCTGAAGAAGCGCGCGGAGCCGGGGATGGTCTGGCCGCGGATATCGAGCAGCTCGTAATTGTCCATGCCGAGGCTGAGTGCGGCGCTGACACCGAAATAGGCGCGCTGCTGCAGATCGCGCATGATCGCTTCGCGTGTGGGGCTCAAATGGACGTGGGTGTCGATCAGCATCGGCATCACGGTCTTGCCGGCAAGGCTCACGCGCGTCGCGCCCGGCGGCACGTTCACGTCGGCGGCGCGGCCGGCCGCGACGATCCGCGCGCCGTCGACGAGGAGCGTGGCGTTTTCCATTGGAGCGCCGCCGTCGCCAACAATGAGGCGGGCGCCCTCGAACGCGGTGACGCCGGTCTGGGCGCGCGCGGGGGAAGCGAAGACAGCAAGGACACCAAGGGCAAATGTTGCAGCAAGAGCGGCGACGTTCACGCGGCGCATCGGAGCCTCCACGGTGAAAGCGGACGGCCGTACTGTAGCGCGTCCCGGGGTGGACGTAGAGGGGGGAGCCCTGCTTGCGGCGTCATCGCCGACCTCACGCCGTAGCGCCATTGAACGGCTATCTGCGCCGGGCAAGCGGCTCCGCAACCTCGTGGGCGCAGTCGATAAAGAGTTGCGCCACCGGGCTGAGGGTCCGGCGCTTCAGGGTGAGGATGCCGATCGGCCCACTGACAATCGGAAGTTTGACGTTCAACTCGCTCAGGAACGGATGCTTGTCGGGGACACGCAGCACGGACTGGGGAAGGATTGTGAGATAGCGGCCGGTCCTCAGCAGATTAATCCGCATCTCGTGTGCGAAAGCCACCACGGTGGCGTGAGGGACCTCAAGGCCGCTCGCGCGAAACGCTTCCACGGCGACCGATCCGACCGCACTGTCGGGCGGCGGCAGCGCCCATAATTCTCCCACCAGATCGGCAAGCCCGATGCGGCGCCGGCGTACCCATGGATTGTTGATCCCCGCCGCCACCACGTATGGATTTTCGTAGAGCGTTTCGAAACTCAGCTGCTCCTCGGCAAAGGGACCGAACTTGCGAACGATCAGGAGATCGACGCGCCGCTCGTTCAAATCACGGCGCAGCGCCACCGCCTCTCCGGTCGCGACATGGAATACGACGCGCGGATAGCGACGGGAGAGCCGATCGATGACGGCGGACACGAAGCTCGCCGCCAGCGGGATGGTGCTTCCAATCCTCACATCCCCAGCCGTGGGATCGCCGAGGAACTCGATGTCCTTGATGCCTTGCCGCAATTCGTCGAACGCCACCAGGCTGCGGCCGAGGAGGACGCGTCCATAGGCTGTGGGCTCCACCCCTTGCGGGTTGCGTTCAAGCAGCCGGACGCCGACCGCGTGCTCCAGGTCGGCAATCGCCTTCGACACGACCGGCACCGAAATCGCCATGTCGTGGGCCGCCTTGGTCATGCTCCCCGCCTGCACGACGGTGTGAAGCACATGCAGGTCCCGCAACTTGATGCGGCGACCGATCCGCTCCGTCCATTGCATGCCCGCCCGCCTCTTAGCCAAACGGATAACCGGACTACGAAAAACAGAGATTCCATGAAATATCAAATCGGGGCACGATCGCAATGCCGATGTGAGCAACGCGACCGAGGAGGGTCACATGTTGTCCAGGCGGCTCCTACTCTCCGTCGTGGCAGGGGCGAGCTTCGGCATCCCCGCGTCCGCCGACGCCTCGCAACCCTATCCCCAGCGGCCGGTCAAGATCATCACCGCGGGCATCCCGGGCACGACATTCGATCTCGTCGCTCGTGCGCTGGCGGATCAGCTCTCGCTTCGTCTCAAGCAAATCTTTCTGGTGGAGCCTCGGCCGGGCGCGGCCGGCAATGTCGGTGCCGAGTTCGTCGCCAAGGCTTCCCCCGACGGGTACACGCTCATCATGGCGCTAGGCACCACCTTCGCGGTGAACCCGAGCCTCTACCGGAAGCCGCCGTTCGATCCGCTGGCGGACTTCACGTTCATCGCGATCACCGCAACGACCAGCACCGTGCTGGTCGTCCATCCGTCGGTCCCGGTGAGCTCGGTAGCCGAGTTCGTCGCCTTCGCGAAGAAGGAGCCGATAGCCTACGCGCATGGCGGCAACGGCACACCCGGTCATCTGACCATGGAATATTTCCGTCTGATGGCCGGCTTCCAAACGACGCCGGTGCCCTACCGCGGCAATCCGCAACTGGTGACCGATCTCGTGGGAGGCCAGATCAAGGCCGGCTTTGTGGCGGCATCCGGCGTGATCCAGCACGTCCGCGAAGGCCGGTTGAAAGGCCTTGCGGTTTCGACGCGCTCGCGGTCTCCGCTTGCACCGGACATGCCGACGATCGCGGAGGCCGGATATCCGGAATTCGAATTCGCGAGCTATCATGTGCTGGCGGCGCCGGCGGGGATTCCGGAGCCGGTCGCGGCGCTGCTGGAGCGCGAGGTGCTACGGTCGCTGGCAGACCCGGAGCTCCAGGAGAGATTCCGCGCGCAGGACATCGTGATTGCTCCAGCCACGAGTGTCGAAGCCAGGGCCCGCATCGAATCCGATCTCCAATTGTGGGCCAAGGTGGTCAAGGCGGCCGGCATGCAGGTCGATTGACCGGCGCGAGCCCGCCATCGTCGGCGCGCCTTCTTCGTTTCAGTGCCCCTGCTCAGATGCGAACACGCACACCACAGGTGCCGCGCCATGATTGGTATCCCGGACATGCAACGAACGAGCGGTACACAAGGACTGACGAAAGTGGTCATGCTCGGGACCGGCACACCGCGGCCTGATCCCAACCGTTCCGGGCCGGCAACGGCCATCGTCGTCGACGATACGCCCTACTTGATCGACTTCGGTCCCGGCGTGATTCGGCGCGCGACGGCCGCCTATGAGAACGGCGTCACGGCGCTCGGCTTCGGCGGCATCAACATCAAGACAGCTTTTCTCACCCATCTGCATTCCGATCACACGCTGGGCTATCCCGACCTCATTTTCACGCCGTGGGTGATGGGGCGTAGGGCGCCGCTCGACGTCTATGGCCCGAAGGGTCTCAAAGACATGACCGAGAACGTGCTCAATGCCTGGCAGATCGACACCGAGGCCCGCATCAACGGCATCAACCAACACAATTCGACTGGCTGCAAGGTGAACGCCCGCGAGATCTCGACCGGCGTCGCTTATAAGGATGACAACGTGACGGTCGTGGCCTTCGCGGTGAGGCACGAGGAGATGATCGATTCATTCGGCTACCGGTTCGAAACACCCGGCCGTACCATCGTCATCTCCGGCGACACCGCCCCTGCACAGACCATCGTCGACCACGGCCGGGGTTGCGATGTGCTGATCCACGAAGCCTATTCGATGGCGACCTATCACCAGGTCTCGTCACGGTCGCAGCGGTTCCGCCGGCACCACCACACGTCGTCCGTCGAACTGGCGGAAATTGCGAACACCGTGAGGCCGGGTCTTCTCGTCATCTATCATCGCTCGAATGCAGGCGGAGGGGCATCGAGCGCGGATCGGGAAGACGTTCTGCTCGAGGAGATCAGGCGGGACTATGGCGGCGCCGTCGTTGCCGCTCACGATCTGGACGTGTTCTGACCACCGCCGCCGGCGAGGCGCCCCTTGACGATTGGCCGGCTCTGCACGATCGCCATCGATCCTGGCCGGCGTCAACCGCGGCTCGAGACGGCCGCATCACCCTGATGGCCGTTCGTCGGCAATGACCTTGCCGTCGTTCGGCAGACTGCCGGGTGCAACGAACTTTACCTCGCCCCTGAGCTTGGTCACCGACTGCAGCGTGGCCGCCACCGCTGCCTGCAATCCGTCCGCGCGCGCCGACGATTCCGCGATCAAGGTCATGGCGTCCTGCTCGCCGGCGCGGGTGACGCTGAGCCGTAGCCGGCCAAGCTCGGGATGACGCTTGCCGACCTGGGCGACCTGGGCGGGATGAACGAACATGCCCTTGACCTTGGTGGCCTGGTCGGCACGGCCCATCCAGCCCGAGAGTCGCATGTTGGTCCGTCCGCAGGGCGAGCGGCCCGGGATCACCGCCGAAAGATCGCCGGTCGCAAACCGGATCATCGGATAGTCCGGGTGGAACGAGGTGACGACGACCTCGCCGACGTCGCCCATTGCGACCGGATCGCCGGTGCCGGGCCACACGATTTCGACAAGCAGGGTCTCGTTGACGATCAAACCCTCGATCTCTTCGCTCTCGTAGGCGATCACGCCGAGGTCGGCGGTTGCGTAGCATTGGCGCACCCTCACGCCGCGCGCTGCCAGTTCCTGGCGCAACGACATTGGCAGCGCCGCGCCCGACACCAGCGCGCGCCGCAGCGACGATGCGTCCTTGCCGGCCTGCTCCGCCGCATCGAGCAGAACCTTCAGGAAATCGGGCGTGCCGAGATAGCCGGTCGGCTTGAAATGCGCGATCGCCGCGACCTGCTGCTCGGTATTGCCGGTGCCGGCGGGAATGACCGCGCAACCGAGCGCATGCGCGCCCGATTCCATCATGAAGCCGCCCGGCGTCAGGTGATACGAAAACGAGTTATGCACGACCTCGGTGGTCCGGAAGCCCGCGGCAAACAGCGCGCGCGCCACGCCCCAAAAATCCTTGGCCTCCCCTTCGGGCTCGAAAATCGGTCCGGGCGACATCAACAATCGCCGCATGCGACCGGGCGCCGTGACATTGAAGCCGCCGAACGGCGGCCGTTCCGTCTGCCGTACGACCAGTTCGGACTTGCGCAGCACCGGGAGCTTCGCCAACGCCGCCCGGGAGGTCACAGTATTGGGGTCGACGCCGGCAAGCTGCGCCGCCCACCCCGGCGCACTCAGGGCCAGCGCGATGAAGTCGGGCAGCCGGCCAAAAAAATCGCGCTCACGCGCGTCAGGGTCGCGGGTTTCGAGCTGGTCGAAGTGTTCAGACGTCATCGGTCATGGCCCTGGAGCAATTTCGTGCCACCGAACGGCTTCGCAAGCGATTCGCGTACAACGTCATAGAGTAGGATTTGCGCTTATGATTCCAGTTTACAGCTATGCTGCCATAGCACCCTCGGGCTCGACGCAAAACAGTTGCCGCGCCGAGTCTGCCGCTTGCGGTGATTCCATTTCAACGGAACAACTGCTCCAGTGTTCCATACGTTCGTACATCCTCGCAGGATGCAAACTTCGGAATTAAATAAACACCAGCGACAATGATTCTATTGCCACCTTTGATTTGAAGCTCCTGAACTAGGATTGCAGCTTACAATCGTAGAAATTGCAAATCCACCGCACTTGCGCGACATCGCTGCAGATTGAATCAAGATTGCGCGCTAAGTATTTATTCGGTCGTATGATCTTCCCGGAAATGTCTTCAACTTCCAGGGATCAGGTTGTAGTGCCCCGGGTCGGACGCTCGAAAATTTCTCGCGACAGACTCCCACGCGAACTTTTATGAGCCATCAAAGCCAACGCTTGCGTCGCTTGAACGACTTCAGGTTCTTGAACGAGCGGCGCTCACCGCTGCCGCCGCCCAGGTAGAATTCCTTGACGTCCTCGTTGTTGATGAGGCTCTCAGCCGGGCCGTCGAGTACCACCTTGCCACCCTCCATGATGTAGCCGTAGTCGGCGGCCCGCAGCGCCATGTTGGCGTTCTGCTCGACCAGGAGGATGGAGATGCCGAGGTCACGGTTAAGGCGGCGGATGATGGCGAAAACCTCCCGCACCAGCAAGGGCGACAGTCCCATGGAGGGCTCGTCCATCAGGATCAGGCGCGGCTTTGCCATCAGCGCGCGGCCGATCGCCAGCATTTGCTGCTCTCCACCCGACAGATAGCCCGCGAGCCCGGTGCGCTCCTTCAATCGCGGAAAGTAGGAGAATACCCGCTCCATGTCCTCACCCACGTGGGTTGAGGGCCGCGTGTGCGCGCCGAGACGAAGGTTCTCGATCACCGTCATATCCTGGACGATGCCGCGACCTTCCATCACCTGGAAGATGCCACGATGCACGATGCGGTTCGGCGGCAAGCGGGTAATCTCCTCGCCATCGAACGAAACGCTGCCGCGGGTGATCGCGCCGTCCTCCACCGCCAGCAGGCCGGAAAT
>Ga0068858_100008186_pt1 | contig 10052 bp, 9 predicted proteins | sample KBSSwiS12_FD_66589 | JGI IMG/M metagenome (GOLD analysis project Ga0068858, IMG submission 66589) | Switchgrass rhizosphere microbial communities from Kellogg Biological Station, Michigan, USA - KBS Switchgrass S1-2 | ecosystem: Host-associated > Plants > Roots > Rhizosphere > Soil ... | reverse complement strand
ATCATCGGCATCTGCTACGCGGTGGCGTCGGCGGCGGCGATTCTGGCGATGAGCAAGGCGACGTCAGAGAGCGAGCACCTGAAAGACATGCTGGTCGGCAACATCCTCGCGGTGTCATGGAGCGAAGTGGCGAAGACAGCCATTCTCTACGGCGTCATCGGCGCGTTCCATTTCGTGTTCCGGCACAAGTTTCTCGCGATCTCGATGAACCACGAGAACGCGGAAAACCTGGGCATCAACGTCAAGTTCTGGGACTTCCTCTTCTACGCCTCATTCGGTTTCGTCGTCACCTCGTCGGTGTCGATCGCGGGCGTCCTGCTGGTGTTCTCCTATCTGATCGTGCCGTCGGTCGCAGCCATGCTGTATGCCGACACCATCGGCAAGCGGCTGGCGATCGGATGGACGATGGGAACGATCGTCTCGGCGCTGGGGGTCTTCCTGTCCCTCAAGCTCGACCTGCCGACTGGCGCGACGATCGTGTGCACGTTCGGCCTCGTCTTGATTATCATGGCTGCCGTGCGTCCCCTCATCCAGCGCAATGCAGTGTCGTAACTGCGGCGCGGTGATCGCCGACAAGGCGCTGATCTGCTACAAGTGCGGCACGGCGACGACCGAGGCGAAGTACCAGCCGGCGCCGCTCCCCGTGGGCAGGGCGCGTTCGGGTCTCATCCCCACGGTGATCGCGATGGCACTGCTGGTCGCCGTCGCGGCGTACGTCGAGCGCGTCTCGACGACCGGCTCGGAGCACTGGGTCACCTACATTGCCGTTGCGGCGGCTGTGATCATCATCGGCCTTCGCGCCTACGCCCGCCGCCGATAGCGGCGTGCGATAATCGCACCATGTCGTCCGCGGTCGCGCATCCAGAACGCAAAGGCCGCTAAGTCCGCAAAGAGAATGGCTTTGCGATCTTTGCGCGCTTTGCGTTCCCTCGTCGAGCTCCGAGTCGCGCGGTGGAGACAGCCGCGATCCGCGGTTCGCATCGCGCGTGCGCTATGGATCGCCTGGGCGGTCGTCGTCTGGAACGTGGTTTTCGATCACGTCATCGTCGTCGCCGGCCGGAGCTACATCGCGGCGGCGCGGCGGGCGGCCGCCACGGGCGGCCCCTTCGCCAATATGGACGAGTGGATGCGTCCCGCCGTGAGCCGCGGTTTCTGGATAGCCACGGCATCAGGCACCTTCGTCCTCCTGGCCGGACTCGCCGCCGTCGCGCGCGCGGGGCGGCGGCCCAACTCAAGGTAACCCCGTGCGTCTAGCGCCCCATCCGCTGATTTACGACTGGAACCACGACGCGTCGCCGGAAGGACCGGGCAAGCCGATCGCCATGCTCGACGACGAAACGCTGCGCGACGGGTTGCAGTCGCCGTCGGTCCGGTCGCCGACCATCGATCAGAAGATCGACATCCTCCGGCACATGGACGGGCTCGGCATCGACACGGCCGACATCGGCCTTCCGGGCGCCGGCCCGAAGGTTGCGAAGGACGTCGAGCGGCTGGCGCGCGCGATCGGCGAAGGGCACCTCCGGATTCGGGCCAACTGCGCCGCGCGCACGATGGTGGCGGACATCAAGCCGATCGCCGAGATCCAGCAGCGTACCGGTGTGCCGATCGAGTGCGGCGCCTTCATTGGATCCAGTCCGGTGCGGCAGTACGCGGAAGGATGGACGCTCGATTTCCTCGAGAAGTGCACGAACGAGGCGCTCGCATTCGCTGCCAGAGAAGGCGTCGACGTGATGTACGTCACCGAGGACACGACGCGGGCCGATCCCGACTCGCTGCGCCGGCTCTTCACGACGGCCATCCGCGCCGGCGCGAAACGGCTCTGCGTCGCCGACACGGTCGGGCACGCGACGCCCAACGGCGCGCGCGCGGTCGTCGGGTTCGTCAAGGCGCTGATCGCGGAGCTGGGCGTGGACGTGGGGATCGACTGGCACGGCCACCGCGATCGAGGCTTCGGCGTCGCTTCCAGTATCGCGGCGCTCGAGGCGGGAGCGACGCGACTGCACGGCGCGGCCCTCGGCATCGGCGAGCGCTGCGGCAACACGCCGATCGATCTGCTGATGGTCAACCTGGTGATGATGGGTTATCGCGACAACGACCTGACCGGCCTGCCGGCCTACGTGCAGGCGGTATCGAAGGCGTGCGATGTGCGGATCGCGCCCAACTATCCCGTGCTCGGCGCGGATGCGTTTCGAACGGCGACCGGCGTCCACGCCGCCGCGGTCGTGAAGGCGTTCCGGATGGGCGATCGCGCGCTGATGGACGCGGTCTACGCCGCCGTGCCCGCGAGCCTCGTGGGCCGTCAACAGGAGATCGAGGTCGGTCCGATGTCGGGGCGCTCGAACGTCATCTTCTGGCTCGAGAGCCGCGGGCTGCCGGCGACCGACGAGATCGTCGATCGCATCTTTGCTGCGGCGAAGGCGTCGAACCGGATGCTGACGCACGAGAAGGTGCAGAGCATCATCGGCACCGACGTGAAGCTCAAGCCGAGCGCCCACAAGCCGGAGCCCGAACGCCGCCACGGATTTTAATCACGAGCCACGGAGACACAGAGCACACAGAGTCGTTTTGACCACGGAGCCACCGGGACACCGAGAGTCAGAGCGCACGCACCGATGTCAACGCGTCGCCTCGGCCGGCTGCGCCGGCCGATCGCCGGCGGCGCGAAGCGCCGCGGAAACACAAGCTCCCGATCTTGCTGCTTGCGTTTCCGTGGCGCTTCACGCCGCCGCGCCGCCGCAAGGCGGCGGGCGACGCGTGCAGCTCCGTGTCTCGGTGTCTCTGTGGTTTTCTTCTGTCGGGCAGGTGCGCGAACCGCCAGCACGCCCTGTCACTCAAGATCGACGGCGGCGCGCAGGCGCCAATCGCCGTTCTCCCGCACGAACCAGTCGACGAACGATCGGCGATCGTCGACCCGGCTCCCCTCGATTTCCAGCTGCGCGTGTTGAACGCCGGTCACGATCGCGCCGTCGCCGGCGATGTCGACGGTCAGCTGTTGGACCTTCACCGAGAGGATCTCGCCAGGGATTTTCGCGATCCCGTCGAGGAAGGCGCCGGACTCGACCGGGTCTCCGCCAGCGTGACGCTGCACGAAGCCTTTCGCCAGCAGCCCGCTCACCGCGTTCCCGTCGCGCCGGCCGATGGCTTCGGCCAGCCGTTCAGATATCTCGATCAGTCGCCCATGGTCATCCATGAGCGCGATTCTATTTCCGGTTCAGGATCTCCTCGAAGAACTTCACCGCGCGCGGATCCTTGGACTCGCCGAGCCAGAACATCGCCTGCTTTCGCACCGCGGGGTTGCGGTTGTTGCGCGCGACCTCCATCAGCCTGGGCACGCCTTCATCCTTCGGCAGCTGGCTGAGCGCGAAGACCGCCTTCTTCTTCACTTCCGTGTCCGGGTCGTTGTCGATGGCGCCGCTGATCACGGCCATGGCTTCCTTGCCGGCCTTCTGTGCGAGCCAGAACAACGCCTGGCTGCGGACGCGTGGGCTTTTGTCGTCCTTCGCGGCAGCGATCAGCGTGGTGAGGGCCAACGGCGTCTTGCTGGTGGACAGACCGAAAGCGACCTTGTCGCGGACCTTGTCGCTCGGGTCATTGGCGATCATCCGCGCCAGCAAGCGAGCGCCGGCCTCGCCGCGGGCGTGGCCGAGCCAGAATGCCGTTTCCGCACGCAGCCACTCCGGACTCGCCGGCGCGACGAACGCCTCCAGCGCGCGATCGGCCGACGGGATGTTGTGCAGAGCGACCGCGCTCATCGCCGTCTTGCCGACACGGTCGTGACGCTCGCCGCTGTCCGGTGACGCCGTCACCAGCGACGCCAGCCACGACACGCTCTCGTCAGGCTTGACGTCGTTCAGCCAGACGAGCGGCATCGCGGTGGCGTCGACATCGCAGTCCGGTGTAAACGTTCGCACGCGGCTGACGGTGCCATTCTCGAATCGAGCCATTACCAGGAACTCGGTTGCCGGCTCGAGCGTGACACGCAAGCCGTTCCTGTCGCGCATGTCACCGCTGTTCATCGAGATGCCGCCGCCGCTCTCGAGGCGGCACATGCCGCCCGAGAACGACGAGTCGGATATCGTGTCGAAACAGCACATCTGCCGCGGTCCGGCGACCATCGGCATGCGGTAGCCGATCCAGGTGACGCCGCCGCGCGCCGCCGCCGCGCGTACCTCGCGGTCCAGCCCCTGCGCCGCCGACCGCGTCTCGGTCTTCGCATTGGTGATGCGGCCTTGCGCGAACGCGGGCGCCGCGAGCAGGACACAGAGCGCGCACGAGGACACAGAGCAGATCAGCCACGGAGACACCGAGACACCGGGAAAAACGCTTTTGCTCTGTGTCCTTGTGTGCTCTGTGGCTCGTTTCTCTCGGTGTCCTCCTCGCGCGATCACTTCAGCAGCTCCATGAGATAGTCCATCGCTTCCTTCGACTTCATGTTCGAGAGCTTCGAGACGATGTCCTTTTTCAGGTCAACGTTCTTCTCGCCGCGGGCGAGCGTCACGAGGGCGGTCGCATTGCTCTGCACGAAGAGCGCGTTGATCACCGCCTTCTTGACGTCGAGCGACGCGTCCGTCGCATAGATACCGGTCAGCGCGTCCGTCGTCCCGGCGCGTTTCATCAGCCCGAGGTTGCGGATCGCGGTCTTCCTCAGCTCCGGATCCTTTTCGTTCTTCGCCAGGTCGATCAGCTTGTCGCCGTCGCCGCCGACGAACATCGACTGGAGGATCGATTTCTTGATCTCGACGCTGCTCTCGCTCTGGTACAGCTGGGCGAGCTCGCCGCTGGCGTGCATCACGCCGAGCTGCCGGATCGCCTCGGCGCGCAGGCTCGCGTCCGTTTCACTCTTGGCGGCGGCGAACAGGCGGTCCTTGTCGCCCGCGGTCATGAAGCTGCGCAGGATCGATCGCTTCACGGCGGAGTCGTTCGACGTCCTGTAGACATCGGCGAGGATTTGCCGGTTGTCCTGGCCGCCCATGATGCCGATGTAGCGGATCGCGCGCAGCTGAAGGTCGGGGTTGGCGTTGCCCTTGGCGACGCCGGCGATGATCTCCCGCGCCCGCGCCGAGTGGCTCTGGCTCAGCACGAACAACGCGCGGTCCTTCACCTTCGGCGAGTTGGCGCCCGTCAGCATTTTTTCGATCACCGGCAGCGCCTGCTCGGGGTCGCTCTGCATGATCCCCCGCAGCGCCATCAGCTTCAGCTCCTCATCGTCCTGCGACGCGGGGGAGACGGCCTGGCCTGACGCCTGCCGCACCTCGACCTCGAGCGCCTTGGCGTCGCGGATCCAGCGGCTGTCGCCGAACTGCTTGTACAGCTCCGCCAGCGTGGTGAGCGCGTCGGCGCGCTGGCCAAGCTTCGAGAGGCTGTAGGCCTTCCAGTAGATCGCGGCGTCGGTCCGGTTGCTCTTGAGGCCGATCAGCCGATCGAGATCGGCGACGGCGCGATCGAACTTGCCCTGCTCGATCAAGTCGCGGGCGCGGTCGTAGAGGTCGTCGGCGCGATCGTCAGTGAACCCGCTCCACCCGGCGATGGCCGGAAACGCCGGAATTGCCGGCATCGCGGGAATCGCGGGCATGGCCGGGATCGTTGGCATCGCGGGGATCGTCGGCATGACGAACATCCGCGGTGCCGGCGGCGGCGAGGGTTGTGCGCCCGCCGGCACGGCCAGGGCCGCGACGAACAGCGAAGAAACAATTGTCAGTGTGGTATCCATAGTCGTTCAGCTCGTGATTCGTGTTGATGTTGACACTCGCGGGGTCGAACGATCCCGCGCGCCTTCGCGCTGCCGGAGCTCGTCGCTCATCACCCGCACCTTGAAGAGCAGCGACGCCGCGTCGATGCGGCGCCGAATCTGCTCGAGATCCGCCGCGCTGATGCGCGACGGGCTATGCACGATTTCGATCAGGCTGCGCTCGAGCTCGTCGAGGATGCTCGCAACCGAGTCTTCTCCGGCGGCGATGGCGTCCTGCCGATACAGCCGGCTGGCGTCGAGCAGGTCGTCCGCCCAGCGCTGCTCGGTCGAGATGTCGCCGCGCGGGGCGTTCATGATGTCGGTGAGCACTCGATCGGTTCGATCGAGGTGGTCCGCCACCGAGGTGAGCAGGATGCGGTTCTCGGGGTGCTCAAGGTTCTCAGGGTTCGCAGGGTGCTCAGGGTTCGCGGGATTCGCAGAGTTCGTCGCGGTCGTAGCGACTGGCGTTGCCGCTCGCTGCCAGGCGCGTCCTCCAACGAAGGCTCCGATCATCAGAAGCGCCGCGGCCGCCGCCAGCCCGAACCCCGAGAACTCCCCGAACCCCCAGAACCTTGAGAACCCCGAGAACCTCGAGAACCCTGGTTCGGGCAACTTGTGCCGAATGCGCTGCCAGACTTCGAGCCCGTACTGATCGCCGCGTTCGGGTACCTCGGGCGCGGCGACCATCGCGAGCGTGCCCGCAATCTCGCGATAGGTGGCCGCGCATGGCGCGCACGACTCGAGGTGTCTCTCGATGTCGTGACGCCGGCGGCCTTCGCCGTAGTAGTAGAGGGTCAGATCGTCGTCGGTGAAATGCTGTGTCACGATTCCTGGCTCCGCAGCGGCGCCAGCGCGGCGCGCAGCTTCTTCACGGCGCGAAACACACTGTGCTTCGCCGCACTCGTGCCCAACCCGAGCGTTGCGCTGATCTCGTCGATCGATCGTCCTTCGTAGTGCCGCAGCGTGAACGCCGCGCGCTCCAGCGGGCTCAGCTCCCGCAGCGCGTCCTGGACCCGCCGCTCGATCTCAGCGCTCTGCGCCATCCGCTCCGGCCCCGGCACGTCTGCCGCCGGCAGGTCGACGGCGCCTTCGTCGAGGCTGTCGCCGCGCACCTGGTCGTGCCGCGCCTGCTTCGACCGCATCAGATCCACCGAGCAGTTGGAGACGATGCGATAGAGCCACGTGCCGAAGTTAGCCCGCGACTCGAACCGTCCCAGCTGGCGATAGGCCCGTAAAAAGCTTTCCTGCACCACATCCTCGGCATCCTGCTCATTCCCGGTCATCCGAAACGCGAGCCGGAAGACACTCCGGCTATGCTGCTCGACGAGAGCGCGAAATGCCTCGCTGTCGCCCTGGCGAGCACGGTCCAGGACGGCTGCTGCCTCTGTCGCGTCCATCTGCTTAGGTTAGACGGGACAGCGGGTTACGGGTTAGGGGGGCGGGAAGGGCCGAGTGCTTAGGGCTGAGGGCGTAAGATTGGCGCGGAGGCCACGGATGAAGGCGGAAATCGATGAATTGATTGGGAAATTCGAGGCGCAGCGCCTGTCGCGGCGGGAACTCGTAGCGGCCTTGGCCGGGCTTGTCGTGTCCGCGGCGGGACCGGCCGCAGCTCAGGAAGGCGTCGTGACGAAGGTCGCGCAGGGGCGCACTATCAACCACGTTTCGGTCGCCGTCACCGACGTCGAGAAGTCCGCCGCCTTCTACAAGGCGTTGCTCGGGCTCAAAGAAGTCAGCCGGCCAGGCAACGGCGGCATCAACCTGGGATTGGGCGACGGTTTTCTCGGTCTCTACAGGCTGCCGAACCCGGGAACCGTCAACCACTTCTGCATCGGCGTCGACGACTTCGATCCGGACAAGATGGCCGATCGCCTCAAGCAGCAGGGGATTCAGGCGACCGTCGATCGCAATCCCGCCAACCGGACCAGCGGCGGCGATCAGCTGTACTTCACCGATCCCGACAAGACGCGGGTGCAGCTCGGGCCGAACGGCTACCAGGGATAGCAGTTGAGACTTGTCAGTGAGCTTCCGTGATCGTCGTGATCATCGACCGCCGCAGTTGACGACGGTGATGCCGCAGCCGGGTGTTGGCTTTCAGCAGCTTGTAGGGCCGCCGCGCGCCGACCCGGCGTCCCGTCAGCACGAGGGTCTTGGACACGTGCGCCTCGATCGTGGGCAGCGCGCCGAGGATGACGTCGCCGACCACCTGCAGGCTGCGCGCGCTGACGGCGTCGATCGTGTCCTTCGCCGTGTGCCATGCCTCGTAATCGAGATCGATGATGTCGACGGAAGGGATGCCCGCCGCCAGGAACGGCAGGTGATCGTCTTCGATCCGCGTCGAATCGGCGATGAAGTAATCATCGAGGTTGTGCCGCTTCGCGGTTTCCCAGATGACGTTGGTCAGCCACGGCGTCGAATTCGTGTCGCGACGGATCACGAGGTCGCGGTCGCCGATCATGTCGACCAGCAGCAGCGCCTTGAGGGTGGCCAGCGATCCATCGTGCCTGGCCAGCTCCACGTAGTGCCGGCTGCCGTAGGTGTTGTCGGTGCCGCTCCATTCGGGGAGCCGGGCTTCCTCGCCGTCGAGGAATAGCAGTTCGATCGTCATCGGGTTCTTGCGCGCCTTCAGCACGCGCGCGAGCTCGATCAGGAACGCCGCGCTCGATCCGCCGTCGTTGGCGCCGACGAAACGGAACTGACGATAGAGCTTGGTGTCGTAGTGCCCCGCGATCACGATCCGCTCCTTGCGCACGCCGGGGATCGTGACGACGAGGTTGACCATGTGCACCTTGTCGAGCGGCGTCTGGTCGTCCCAGACCTGCTCGGCCGCGATCAGCCCGTTGGCCGCGAGCTGCTGCTTGATGTAGGTACGGGTTTGTTCGATCGCGGGTGAACCGGAAGGGTGCGGACCGATCGCCACCAGCTGGCGCAGATGCTCCCAGGCCCGCCCCGCGTCGAATTTCGCCACGGGCACCAGGCTCTGGAGTCCGAGCGCCAGAACTACGAGCGCCTTCGCCATCGCCGCATTCTACGCCCGTTTCTCTCTCGGCACGTAGTCTCTTTGCATCGGGCCGGTGTAGATCTGCCTCGGCCGCGCGATCTTCTGCTCGGGGTCGAGCAGCATCTCTTCCCACTGCGCGATCCATCCGGCGGTGCGCGGGATGGCGAACAGCACCGGAAACATCGAGACCGGGAACCCCATCGCCTGATAGATAAGGCCGGAGTAAAAGTCGACGTTGGGGTACAGCTTGCGCGTGATGAAGTAGTCGTCCTGCAGCGCGATGCGTTCCAGTTCGAGCGCAATCTCGAGCAGCGGATTCTTGCCGGTCACCGTGAAGACGATATCGGCGATCCGTTTGATGACCTTGGCGCGTGGATCGTACGACTTGTAGACGCGGTGGCCGAACCCCATCAGCCGGTTGCCGGCCTCGCCCGACTTCACCTTCTTGATGAACTCGGGCACTTTGCCGACCGATCCGATTTCGTGCAGCATCCGCAGCACCGCCTCGTTGGCGCCGCCGTGCAGCGGCCCGTACAGGGCGCCGGCCGCGCCGGCGATCGAGGAGTACGGATCCGCGTGCGAACTGCCGATCGTCCGCATCGTCGTCGTCGAGCAATTCTGCTCGTGGTCGGCGTGGAGAATGAAGAGGACGTCGAGCGCGCGCGCGAGCACGGGGTTCGGCTGGTACTTCAGCTCGGTCATCTTGAACAGCATGTTCAGGAAGTTGCCGGTGAAGCTCAGGTCGTTGTCGGGATAGACGTACGGCCGGCCGATGCTGTGGCGAAACGCCCACGCGGCAATGCTCGGCACCTTGGCGATCGCCCGGTGCGTCTGCTTCAGCCGCGAGTCCTTGTTGAAGATGTCCTTCGCGTCCGGGTAGAAGCCCGACATCGCACCGACGATGCTCAGGAAGATCGCCATCGGGTGCGCATCGTACTGAAACCCTTCCATCAGCTTCTTGATGTTCTCGTGAAGCATCGTGTGGAGGGTGATTTCGTGCGTCCAGTTCTGCTGCTGCGCCGCGGTGGGCAATTCGCCGAAGAGAATCAGGTACGCGGTCTCGAGAAAATTGCTGTCTTCCGCCAGTTGCTCGATGGGGTATCCGCGATAGAGCAGGATCCCCTTGTCGCCGTCAATGTAGGTAATCGCGCTGCGGCAGTTCGCCGTGTTCATGAACGCCGGGTCGTAGGTCATCAGGCCGAAGTCGTCGGGCTTTTCCTTGATCTGGCGGAGGTCCATCGCCCGGATCGTGCCGTCCTGAATCGGCAGCTCGTACTTCTTGCCCGTGCGGTTGTCGACGATTGAAATGGTATCGGCCATAGGATT
>Ga0068858_100008184_pt1 | contig 10054 bp, 9 predicted proteins | sample KBSSwiS12_FD_66589 | JGI IMG/M metagenome (GOLD analysis project Ga0068858, IMG submission 66589) | Switchgrass rhizosphere microbial communities from Kellogg Biological Station, Michigan, USA - KBS Switchgrass S1-2 | ecosystem: Host-associated > Plants > Roots > Rhizosphere > Soil ... | reverse complement strand
GCACCCGTGCAGGTTGGCTTTCTCGGCTTTCCAGGTACATACGGTGCCGACTTTATCGACTACCTCATCGCCGACCGACACGTGATTCCGGAGCACGATCGCACTCACTACGTGGAGCAGATCATTTATCTGCCCGATAGCTATCTGCCGACCGATGGACCACCGCCAATGAGCACGCCGCCGAGCCGGACGGCGGCCGGACTGCCAGCACGCGGTTTTGTCTATTGCTGTTTCAACGCGTCATACAAGATATCGCCCGCTATCTTCGACGTGTGGATGCGTCTGCTGAATGCTGTGCCCGACAGCGTACTATGGCTCCGAAACCCCTCGGCCACAGTAAAGAATAATCTTGCGAAGGAGGCGGAACGGCGTGGCGTCGACAGTTCCAGGCTCGTCTATGCGCCTCGAACCGAAACCCGGGCTGAGCACTTCTCTCGTCTTGCGCTCGCCGATGTCTTCCTCGATACGCAACCTTACAATGCACACACAACAGCAAGTGATGCACTCGGTGCGGGAGTCCCGATCATCACGATACGGGGCAAAACATTTGCGTCCCGTGTCGCCACCAGCCTACTTGAAGCGTGTGACCTCGGTCACCTCGCAGTCGAGACTGCACCAGAATACGAGCAACTCGCCCTCGAGCTCGCTCTGGCGCCTCACAGGGTGGCAGCGCTCAAGGAGCGTCTGCTACGCGCGCGTACCAGCGCTCCACTATTCGACACTCCGCGGTTTTGCCGACATCTCGAGGCGGCCTACCTGGAGATATGGCGCCGCCACCTCGGCGGCGAGCAACCCTCGCCCCTTTGGGTACAACGCCTTGCACAGTGATACACATCCTCGGAGTCCCGACGCGCTTTTTCGTAAGCAAGGATCCCAAACTGAACCGGGTCCTGCGCGGACTCGTGGACCCTGGCAACCAGACGCGGACGTGGGGCTACTGCAACCCCGACCGGATATCCGCCTCCAGCGCGCCCACCAACTGCTCAACCTGACCCGCCCTCTTCTCCACGGCGCGGGCTTCGCGGACTTTGCCGGCGGCCAGCAGCGCGCGAGCTTCCTCCAGAAGCTCCTCGCGGTGGTGAGCGGCCCGCAAGTGCAGGTCGGTAGCCTTGTGTGCTCCGAACGTCCGCCCACCCTCGGAAGTGGCGGCCTGGTTTGCTCGCTTGTTCTTGGCAGCCATAGCTGAAGACCTCGTTGCCCTCGCCGGCCTCTATCTTAATCCCACCAGCGACGAGGCGGCGATGGCGCGCCACCGAGGGCACATCTCTTCGATGTAACCCATTGATTATACTAGCTCACCAGCCCAGTGGCGCGAGCGCATATCGCGGACGCAAATCCTCGGCGTAGACTTTCGCCAAGAGCCCATGCAACGGGCGCGGCGCATGCGGCACAGGGGCGGCACGGAGGGACGCCCCGCATCGACGATGAGTAGGCAAATGCCTGCCCGTCAGGAGTAACGTATGCGTATCAGTGAGATCCTTCGGTCCAAGCGGTCGGATGTCGTAGTCATCTCGCCTGACGCCACCATCCGCTCTGCCATCGCGTTGATGACACGCGAGTTGGTCGGCGCGCTGGTAGTAGTCGACAACGACCAGCATTTGTTGGGCGTCGTCTCCGAGCGCGACATCATCCAGAATCTGGATCTCGAAGGCACCGATGCTATGGGCACGTTGGTGCGCAAAGTCATGCGGACCGACGGGCCCGTAGCCACCCTGGAGGATTCCGTACTCTCGGTGATGGAGGTAATGACGGCGGCGCGCGCCCGACATGTGCCCATCGTGAAGTATGGTCGGGCTATCGGCATCGTCAGCATTGGTGACGTCGTCAAGTCGCGTCTGGATGAGACCATGCAGGAAAACAGCGTACTGCAGGACATTGCACGCGTTCATTGGCTCACCGGCTGATCGGGCCGCGCGGCAGGAGCGCGGCTAAACAGGAAGTACGTGCCCGCTCTTTGTCTGACGCATAACCAACAACGAACGATACGCCCGAACGTGGCGGTCGGCGGCAAACTGCGCACGTGTAACTCCGGAACTCGGCGAGGTCCCGAGCTACCACCGTCAGCAGATAGTCGACATCGCCCGCTACTTCCGCACATTGGGTCACTTCAGGGCAACGCTCCATACGGCGTTCGAAGGCTGACATCTCGCTGCCGGACGCCGGACTCCGCCAGAGACGTCCCACTACGGTGTGAAACACCGACTCTTGTCGGGTGCGAGAGCAGCACCGGGGCGCTAATCTGCAATGTTGAATTAGCCACACAAGGAACGGCTACATTGCACTGGTCAACATGCTCGCCAAAGCGGGCATGCGTGTCGAGATGCGAGTGAAGAAGGCGGCGTAAGGCCAACGACTGCACCAGACCGACCCTGATCCAAATTTGTCGGGCAGCACCGTGGGCTTTCAGCGCTCTCTACGGAGCCGTGCGATCTCCCTAATCAACTCCCACACGTCTCCCCATCGATCGACCCAAGCAGCGTTGCCATCGCCTGGGGAGTATCCAACCACCCGCTTGCCGCCCAGGCGCGCGGTTGCTCCTCCGCCGGGATATACCCAAACAAGGCGACGAAAACCTGCATGCCGGCCGCCCGCCCGGCCAGCACGTCGCGCTCGGCGTCACCGATATAGATACATTCAGCAGGCTTCACGCCAAGCTTTTCGGCTGCATGCAGCAGGGGAGCCGGATGCGGCTTGCGCTGTGCAAGCGTGTCGCCGCTGACAACTACCCTGGCGCGCTGGCTCCAGGCGAAGTGCTCGAGCAGGGGCTCCGTCAACCAACCCGGTTTGTTGGTCACAATCCCCCAGCTGATGCCACTGGAGTCGAGATTATCGAGGGCCGTGGCAAGCCCGTCGTAGACTCGCGTTTCAACCGCCAATCGTGCGCGGTAGATTTCAAGAAAGCGCGCGCGTAAAACCGCGAAGACAGATTCGGCGACGCCGGCGAACCCGAGATTCACCAGAGCCGTCGCACCGTGCGACACGAGCGGGCGAATGCTCTGGAACGGGAGCCGCTCGCGCCCTTGCTCCTGCAGCAATTCATTGAGAGCGCCCGCCATATCCGGCGCCGTGTCGAGAAGCGTGCCATCGAGATCAAACAGCACAGCGCGCGTGCCTTTCAGTACAACATCCGATAGATCGGTGCCTGAGGCCCGCAACTGAACGCCCGTCACGTTGCACAGGTCCGCGGCGCAGAGGTGGGAGCCGGGTCCCACCGCATGCCGCCGGTAACCGGCTCCGAAACTCCCGTGGTCTCTGGCCAGCTCAGTGGCAGCTGCAACATTGATCTCACCGCCAGGTACGCAAACGCCTGGGCCTCGATAGCATCACCCATCCAGCCCAGGTCTTCGGCAACTCTCACTGGCGCCGCAAGACGCTGTCTCAATTGCGCAAGCAGATATCTGTTCAGCCGCCCCCCGCCCACGACAACCCACTGCCGGGGCGTGCATGGCAACCGTTGCGCCTCAATGGCGACGGCCGCCGCGGTAAACGCCGAGAGCGTCGCGGCCCCGTCCGAAGGTGATAGATCCGCCACGGGCTGCATCGAAAATGTATTGCGGTCCAGGGATTTCGGCCCCCTCTGTTGAAAATAGGAGCTGTCGAGCAAAGTCGACAGCGCCCGGTCATCAACACCGCCCGCCGCCGCAATCCGTCCCCCATCATCGTACGGTACACCGCACTGACCGCTCACCCAATCGTCGATGAGCGCATTTCCCGGACCGCAGTCACACGCGTACAGCAATTCCCCGTCGATGAGGGTCACATTGGAAACGCCACCGATGTTCAAAACGGCAATCGGCTCCTCCAACGCGCATGAGCGGACCATGGCTCGATGGTATGCCGGCGCAAACGGTGCGCCCTGGCCACCATGATTCATATCGTTCTGGCGAAAGTTATTCACCACGGCCCTACCCAGAGTGTCCGCCATTCGTTGACCATCACCCAGCTGCCAGGTTCGGCCCTCCTGCGGCTCGTGCTTGATGGTTTGACCGTGGAAACCGATGACGTCGATCGTGCTCAGCTCAACACTCCGACTGGCACACAGCGCGAGTACCGCTTGCGACTGCAGATCAGTCACTTCTCGCGCGATGCTGCCGATGTCCACATCATTCGCCGGAAGGCGCAAGAGCGTACGCCGCAGCTCGAGCGGATAACGTGTGCTCGCGTGCGGACCGACAGTCACGCGGGTGTCCCCGTCCGTCTCGATAACCGCGGCGTCGATTCCATCCATCGACGTGCCGCTCATAAGGCCGATGGCTCTGAATTGCTTCATCAGCCGGTCATCCGAGGCGAACCGTGAGCGATCAGCGCTTGCATTGCTGATCGAGGGGGCGCAAGCGGCGGGCTGCACCGAGCCCACGTGCAACCTACAGCGAGTCGACGAAATCCGTCAACCCGGCAACAGTGTCGTGAAATTCGCATTCCATTAACAATATAAATGGAATATTCTTGCTACGGACGTGAGCCGCTGCGACGGGCACAGCATGAAATACTTCCCGCTGGTGTGGCATGGGCTGTGGCGCAAGCCCGGGCGCACTTGGCTTGCCTTCGTTCAGATCGCAGTCGCGTTCGTGCTCTTCGGCGTGCTGCAGGGTTTTGATGCCAGCGTGCAGCGGATGATCGCCGAGACGGACGCCGATATGCTGACGGTGCAAAGCCGGGGCGGCAGCTTTGATTTGCCGGTGGCCTATTTCGGCCGGCTTGCGCGACTCGCAGGTGTGCGCGCGGTCAATCACGAAACCTACGCCGACGGCAAATATCAAAACTCGCCGAAGGATCTGCTCGTGGTGGCCACGCTACCACAGCAATGGGAGCGTACGACGGCCTCCGACGTAAACATTTCGCCCGGCGCGGTCGAAGCGCTGCAGAAGTCTCGAACCGGCGCAATCGTTGGCGTCACTTTCATGGAACGCTACGGCTGGAAGCTGGGCCAACGAATTCCGTTACAACTGAATGTGGACCGGATGGACGGGTCGAAGGATTGGACGTTCGACATCGTCGGTGTGGTCGAAACGAAGGATCCCGCCATCCGCGCGGAGCGGTCCGACTTCATGATCATCAACTACGAGTACCTGGATGAAGCACGGTTCGACCGCAAGGGTAGAGTCACGCAGTTCTTCGTCAAGGTCAACGACCCAAAGCAAGCGGCAACCATCGCAGATGAGATCGATGCACTGTTCGGCAACTCGTCCGACGAAACACGCACCCGGTCGAAACGGGAACTGGCGCAATCGCAGTTTCAGGCGATCGGTGATCTGAGCAGCATCACCCGGTCGATCAGCGCCGCGGTGCTGTTTTCGCTGCTGTTCTCAATCGCTGCTCTGTTGATGCAAGGTGTGAGCGAGCGAACGACCGACCTCGCGGTGCTCAAGACAGTAGGTTTCCAGGACTGGGCCGTAGTCGCGCTGCTGTTATGCGAATCCCTGCTGCTGTGCCTGTTCGCTGCGGCGGTGGGGATGGGTGTGGCCGAATGGCTGCTGTGGGTCTCGAGTGGAAGAATTCCGTTGGACGCACGTCTCTATCTTCCGGCTGCGGTCGTCATGTTGGGCCTGGCACTCGCGCTTATCCTGGCGTTGTCCAGCGCGATCCTGCCCGCACGCCGCACCCTGAAGCTGCAGATTGCAGAAGCGCTTGCCGGCAGGTGAATGATCATGGGCAGACAAATCCTGGTCCTCCTGCAGATGAATCTGGGCGGTGTGAAGGCCTGGCTTGGCCCTGCGCTGGTGGTGGTCCTCGGGACTGCATGCGTTGTTGGCGTGTTGATCTCGACGTTATCGATCGGTGCCAGTTTTCGTCTGTGGGGGACGAAGGGCACTCGTCCTGACCGCCTGATCGTGACGACCCCAGGGGATAGTGGTGGAGCAATAAAGCGGGACACGGTGCTCGCGCTATCAGACCTGGAAGGGGTAAAGCGAAGCGCCGACAGCAAGCCGCTCGTCTCGGGTGTCATGTTTGGATTCGCGGAGGGCCGCAAGCGAATCGACGGCGTGCGAGTGCTGTATGGTGTTCGGGGCGTGGAGCCCGGCTTTCTGGGGATGGTTCCAGAGTTGCGGGTCGTGGACGGGCGCATGTTTCGGCCCGGCTTGCATGAGGTGATCGTCGGCATCAAGCGTCAAGCTGCGACTATCGGGCTCGAGCTGGGCGATCGCATTCGCATGGGCGGGGTGGATTGGCTCGTGGTCGGCCACTATGAAAGTATTCAATACCTCGACGATGGCGCGCTGACCGACGCGGACACACTGATGTCTGTTCTCAAGATGAATACGTTCGCCTTTGTCGAGGTGATGTTGGACTCGGCGCCTGATTTAGAGCGCTTCAAGCACGCAATAAAGACGAACACGGTACTCGACGTGAGCGCCGAGTCGGAAGACAAATTCATGGCGCGCCAATTGAAGCAATTCACTCAGCTTATCGATTTCATCAGCTACTTCATCAGCTCCATCATGGCGATCGGAGCGACGGTGGGCGCCGTCAATATCATGTACATGATCGTCGATCGGCGGCGCCGCGAAATGGCGACCCTGCGCGCCATTGGTTTTGCATCGTATACGATCACAGTCGCAGTGTTGCTCGAGTCTTTGTTGATTGCCTTGCCCGGAGCAGCGCTGGGTGCGGGAGGCGCGTGGCTCATGTTCAACGGCCACCATGTGACTCCGTTCGGCTTCTCTGTCAATTTGACAGTGACAGCGAATGTCGTGGGAATCGGTATCGGATGGGCGTTCGCGATGGGCCTGGTGGGAGGGCTGTCCCCGGCGATACGCGCTGCTGGGACTCCTGTCGCTGAGGCACTGCGGGCGGTTTGAGGCGACGAAAACCACCCGTCGGCACCTGGCCCGCAGAGATTTCCGTCAGTCGCACGCTTCGGTACACTAGGCGAGTCGGCTTTCACGCAAGGCACACAGCGCAAGCATGGTCGCAAGCAATATCTTCCCGCTCGACGGAGGCTGCGATTGCGGTGTCGTCCGCTATCGTATGGCGAGGCCACCGCTGTTTGTAAACTGCTGCCATTGTCGTTGGTGCCAGCGAGAGAGCGGCGCGTCATTCGCATTGAATGCCATGATCGAGGCAGATTACGTGGTTCATTTGCGTGCGGAGCCGGAGATCATCGACACACCGTCCAGCAGTGGGTCGGGCCAGAAGATCGCACGCTGCCCAAAATGCCGAGTGGCAATATGGAGCAACTATGTTGGTGCCGGCCCCATCATCAGGTTCGTTCGCGTCGGTACGCTGGATGCGCCAGATTACTTGCCACCCGACATCCACATCTTTACCTCCTCCAAGCAGCCATGGGTTCAACTTCCGGCGGGCGTTCCATCCGTACCGGAATATTACGAACGTGAATCTTATTGGCCTGCTGACAGTCTCGCCCGCCGTCTTCTTGTGTTGCCCAAGATCGAGGCTTATCAGGCGTCGCTTCGCACCGGCTAACGCAAACTGAAAGGGCTCGCTACTCAGTTTGGAAACTTCAATTCCTGCTCAATCGCCAGGAAGCGCGGCTCCTTGCGCAGTGGATCGAGGAGCGGATCGGTTCTCACGTACACCAGGCACCCGCATGGCATCCCCATGCCAGTGGCAAGCCACTCCAGCGCCTTGGCCTTGTTGCCCCATTGCGCATAGATCGTGGAGTACGAGTAGGCCGCGGCATTGCCGTAGGCGACCTGCAATTTTTTCAGCTCGGCTTCCGCATCGGTGTGCCGTCCCAGCTTGTCGTATGTTACCGCGAGACACCGCTGGCTCACCCAGTAGCCCCGCTTGGTCTCACATGAGGCACGCGCACTCTTGAAGTCACCGAGCCCGTAATAGGCAAGCCCGCGAAAACCGTAGGCCGCTTCATAATCGGGCTCGAGGCTGACGGCTTCTCCGTAAGCGGCCACCGCCTCCTCATACCGGCGCGCCCAATACAGCGCCTCCCCGAGCAGGGCGCGGCTCTGTGCACTGAGCGGGTCGAGTGCAACCGCGCGGCGGGTGGCGGCAACGCCCGCATCGAAGCGTCCTATTTGAGCGGCAAAGCGGCCACCCTCGCCCAGTACTACCGCATTGCCCGGTGCGAGCGCCATGGCGCGCTCGAACGCCTCGCTCGCTCGCGCGAAGTCGTGAGAGCCGCGCTGGAAATTCGATGCCAACGCCAGGTGGCCCTCGGGCAGTTCCGGGGCGAGATTGAGTGCCTGGCGCGCATCCGCCTGCGACTTGTCCCAGAACTCGCGGATGGCCGTCCCAGTCGCGAACTCCCAGGCATAAGCAGAGAGCGCTTGCGATCGGCCGGCAAACGCGAGCGCATAGTTCGCATCCAAACGGATCGCTTCCGTGTACGCGTCAATCGCGGTCTGGTTGCTCGATACTCCCTGGCCTGAGTACAACGCCTTTGAGCCCCGCAAATACGCATCGAACGCTGCCGGGTTGCGCGTGCCACCCAGTTCGATCTTCGCGGCAACGTCATCGAGCAGCGTGACCTTCAGGGCATTGGCCACTGCATTCGCAATGTCAGTCTGTAGCTGCAACACATCACTCAGGTCCCGGTCGTAGGTCTGTGACCACAGGTTGAAACCCGTTGCCGCATTGTTGAGCTGAGCGGTAATGCGGATTTTGTTTCCTGATCGCCGCACGCTGCCCTCGAGAACTGAGGCAACGTTCAGTTTGTGCGCGACAGTCGGAAGGTCGACGTCTTTGCCTTTGAAGTAGAACGAAGACGTGCGCGCGGCAACCTGCAGTTGGTTGATTCGTGAAAGTGAATTGAGCAGTTCCTCTGTCAGCCCGTCGGAGAAATACTCCTGCTCCTTGTCACCGCTGATGTTTACGAACGGCAGCACCGCAACAGAGAGGGGTGGCGGAGTGAACGCGGTAGCCACAGGTGTCGGAGTGGCGACCGTAGGTCTAGAGATCCAGAACCTGCCGACGATGAAAGATGCCAGCGCCGCGAAGCCGATAACAGCGACCAGCGTGAGCAAGATCGGCTTGGACAGCCCGGATCCTGGGACCGGCTCGGCAATTACCTGCACGGCACCAACCGAGCCGTTCGTCACCTGAGTGAGACCTCCTGCTGCTGGCGTGGTGCCGGTCGCTGCTGCGCACGGTGTCTCCCACGCGGCGACGGGGGCAATCAGGCGGTAGCCACGCCTTGGCAGGTTCTCGATGTAGGTGGGATGCTCGCTGTCGTCTCCCAGGATGCGGCGCAACTGCGCGACGGCTTGATAGACGGAGCCCTGCGTCACGACTACGTTAGCCCAGACCACGTCGAGCAGTTGCTTTACATCAACGACTCGTCCGGCGTGCGCTGCGAGATACAGCAACACCTGCATGGTGCGTGGCTCCAACCGGATCGTCTGCCCCCCGCGCGCGAGCTCATCGAGCTCGGGATCGACCCGCCAGTCACCAATCCGCAAGATCCGCGATTCGTTAGGCATCGAGTGCCCTGCCTGAGGCCCTCTCCGCAAGCAACTATACCGGTGTCAGGCAGCCTGCGGACGCTCCTTAGACACGGCTTAGCAGATCTTTAGTGATGCCGTTCTCGCTTTGTTCCTATCCGCAGCCGCAGGCCTCCCAGCATCCTCGGGCGACCGACCCGTAAACGACGAGCCGAGCACCACGGTGAAGTTCCGGGACCTCGATCTGGATACCGATGCGGGTAGGCGAGAGCTTCTCGACCGCCTTAGCAAGGCCGCCGGCCGTGTCTGCGTTGAGCAGGCGCACTCCCTTGCTGCCCTTGGCTCCACCCAGGTGCATCTCGCGTGCTACCGCCGCACGTTTGCGGCTGCTGTGGACAAAGTTCACCAGGTGCAGCTATCCGCGCTCTTCGCGGCCCTGTCGCGCACGAAAGAGTACTGACACTGGTGTCGGCTCTTGCCGCCCGACGTGTCATATCCGTCGTCGTCAGCGGCTGGGTCTGGACACCGCCTGATGGACGCCATCCAGCAGCGCCCAACATACCCTGCCACACAATGCGGTCCGAGACCAACCGCACAGGATTACCCCTCTCGAAGCGACAAATCGACATAAAAAGCGTAAAAACCAAGCGCACTATCAAAAATGGAGGGTCTCAAGGTATGAATACGGCAAATCC
>Ga0068858_100008180_pt1 | contig 10056 bp, 9 predicted proteins | sample KBSSwiS12_FD_66589 | JGI IMG/M metagenome (GOLD analysis project Ga0068858, IMG submission 66589) | Switchgrass rhizosphere microbial communities from Kellogg Biological Station, Michigan, USA - KBS Switchgrass S1-2 | ecosystem: Host-associated > Plants > Roots > Rhizosphere > Soil ... | reverse complement strand
ACGCACGGCAACGGGCCGCAGGTCGGCTTCATCCTGCGCCGCTCGGAGCTCTCCATCGCCGAGGTGCCGCCGGTGCCGATGGACTATGCCGGCGCCGACATCCAGGGCGCGGTCGGCTACATGTTCCTCAAGGCGCTGCGCAACGTGTTCAGGCGCCGCCGCATCAAGCGCGAGCCGGCGTGCGTCGTGACGCAGACGCTGGTCGACCGCAACGACCCGGCGTTCGCCAATCCCATCAAGCCGATCGGCTCGCACATGGAGGAGGCCCGCGCAAGGGAGCTCGCGAAGAAGTTCAACTGGACCGTGCGCGAGGATGCGGGCCGCGGCTGGCGGCGCGTCGTGGCCTCACCCAAGCCTCGGGCGATCCTCGAGACCCAGGTCATCAAGAGTCTCGCTGCCGCCGGCTACGTCGTGGTCGCCTGCGGCGGCGGCGGCATCCCGGTGATAGAGGCGGAGAACGGCGAGCTGCGCGGCGTCGAGGCGGTGATCGACAAGGACCTCGCCTCGAGCCTGCTCGCGCGCAGCATGGAGGCCGACATCCTCGTGCTGCCGACCGGCGTCGAGAAGGTGGCGCTCGACTTCAACAAGCCGACCCAGCGCTGGCTCGACCGCATGACCCTCGCCGAGGCGCGCAAGCACCAGGCCGACAACCAGTTCGATCCCGGCAGCATGGGGCCGAAGATCGCGGCGCTCGTCGACTTCGTCGGCGGCGGCGGGCGCATGGGACTCATCACCGATCCGCCCAACCTCTCGCGCGCGCTGCGCGGTGAGACGGGGACTCGCCTGATCGCGAAGTGAGACCATCGGCCTTTTCATGAAGAAGGTCGCGGTCCTCGACGATTACCACCGCGTTTTCGACGCTGATCCTTCCATCGCGCGCCTGCGCCGCCGGATTTCGGTCGACGTCTTCACAGAAAAAATCACTTCCCTGGAGAAGCTTAAGGACTATCCCGTGCTGATCGCGCTGCGCGAGCGCACGCGCTTCGACGCGGCGTTCTTCGCGCGGCTGCCGTCGCTCGAGCTCATCGCGCAGACCGGTAACCATGCCTACCACGTCGACGTCGCGGCCGCGACGCGCGCGGGCGTCCTGGTCGGCATGGCCTCGTCGGACCTCGAGGCCATGGGCGCGGTCGCGCGCTCGACGATTGAGCTCGCCTTCGGCCTTATGCTCGCCGTGATGCGGCGCATCCCGCAGACCGACCAGGCGATGCGACGCGGCGGATGGCCCTCGTTCGCCGGCCGCACGCTCGCCGGCAAGAAGCTCGGCATCGTCGGACTCGGTCGGATCGGCCGCGAGGTCGCCGCGCTCGCGCGCGCGTTCGGCATGGAGATCCTGGCATGGGGTCCGACGCTTACGGCGCAGCGCGCCGCCAAGTCCGAAGCGAAATTCATGGAGCTCGATGCCCTGCTCCAGGCCGCGGACGTCGTCACGGTGCACCTGAGGCTCTCCGACGAGAGCCGCGGCTTGCTCGACGAGCGCAGGCTCCGCCTCATGCGTCCGCACGCCGTTCTCATCAACACCGCGCGCGGCGCGATCGTCGACGAAAAGGCGCTGGCGCGGCTCCTGGAGGAAGGCGCGATCGCCGGCGCGGGACTTGATGTGTATGTTGAGGAGCCCCTTGGACGCGATTCACCGCTGCGGCGCCTCGACAACGTCGTCCTCACCTCGCACCTCGGCTGGCCGGCGGATTCCACCTACCGCACCATGGCCGAGGGCATGGTCGCGATCGTCGAGGCCTATCTCGACGGCAGCTACGAGCGGGCGATCAATCCCGAGGCGCTGAAGAACCGAAAATAATTCGGGGTCAGAGCCCGAATTCGCTACTGCCGGATACCCAGCATTCCCACGAGCCGGTTGTAAAGCTCGAACTGCTCGCCCACGAAGCGCTCGGTCTCGGCGGGGGAGCGGATCGCGGCGATGCCGCCGAGCCGCGCGTTGCCCTGCTGCCAGCCGGGATCGCGTGCGAGTTGCTGGAGGACCACGGTCCAGCGCTCGACGATCTCGCGCGGCAGGCCGGGCGGACCCATGAGGGCGGTCCAGCCGACGATCGCGTTCATGCCGGGAAAGCCGGCCTCGGCGGCGCTCGGCACGTCGGGGATTTCGGGGAGCCGCGCTGGCGTGACGAAAAGCGCGCGCAGGGCGCCTGCCCTGACCTGCGGGATCACCGTGGGTGCGTTGTTGCACGCGAAGTTCACCTGGGCGGCGAGCACCGCGGTGGTGACTTCGCCGCCGCCCTTGAAATGGATTCCGACGGCGTGGTCTTTGGTGAGGCCGGCGAGCGTCATGAAATACTGCGACGCCATGTTCTGGCTGGTGCCGACTCCGGCAGTAGCGAAGTTGAGCTTTCCGGGGTTCGCGCGAATCGCGTTCACCAGCTCGGCCGCGCTTCGGATCGGCGCGTCGCCCCGCACGAAGCAGATGTAGGGATTGAGCTCGATGAGCGAGAGCATCGTGAACTCGTTCCACTTGTACTGCAGCTTCGAATCGAGCGCGGGAAGGATGGCGTGCGTGGCGATGCGCGCGACGAGCAGCGTGTAGCCGTCGGGCGCCGCATGCTTCACCCACATGGTGCCGATCGCGCCCGACGCTCCGGCGCGGTTGACCGGGACGATCGGCTGGTTGTTGAGGTACTTCTGCGCGTGAACCGCGACGTTGCGCCCCGAAAGATCCGAGTCGCCGCCGGCGGCGAACGGAATGATCAGGGTGATGGGCTTCGACGGATAGCCCTGCGCCGCGGCCGTGGCGCTGGCAAGGGCGAGCAGGACTGAGGCGAGCGTTTTCAAGCTATTCTCCTCGCATGGATTATGACCCGGTCGCCGGACCCGGTGTGTGGTACGGCCGCGAGCTCGCACGCCGCGACGACTGGATCCGGCCTTTCGCTCCGCGCGAGCTCGACGAGATCGATGCCGCGGTTCGGATATTTGCGAGCACGGGGAAGAGTCTTGAGACCCTGAGTCCGGCGAGCTTCCCCTTGCCCAACCTTGGTCCGTTCCTGCGGGAAGTCCTGAATGAATTGCTGGAGGGACGCGGCTTTGTTCTGCTGCGCGGGCTGCCGGTCGAGCGGATGACGCGCGAGGAGCAGGCGATCGCGTATCTCGGCCTCGGCGCCTGGCTCGGCCGGTTCCGCTCGCAGAACGCCAAGGGTCATCTTCTCGGCCACGTGAAGGATCTCGGGCTCGACATCCGCGATCCGAACGTGCGCTACTACCAGACCAGCCGCAAGCTCGAGTACCACACCGACTCGGTCGATGTCGTAGGCCTCCTGTGCCTGAAGGCGGCGAAGGCGGGCGGCGAGAGCTATCTCGCGAGCTCCATGAGCGTTTACAACGAAATCCTAAGAAAGAAACCCGGTTTGTTGCCCGCCTTGTTCGAGCCCTTTCCGACCGACCGGCGCGGCGAGGTGCCCGAGGGCATGAAGCCCTGGTTCGACATCCCGGTCTTTCACCGCCACGCCGGAAAGCTCTCGTGCATATACGTGCGCCAGTACATCGAATCAGCGCAGGCGCATTTCCCCGAGGCGCGGCGGCTGAGCGCCGAGCAGCGAGCGGCAATGGACCTCGTCGACGAGATCTGCAACGACCCTTCCGTCCATCTCTCGATGGACTTCCGCCCGGGCGACGTCCAGCTTCTGCACAACCACCAGATCCTGCATTCGCGCGGCGACTTCGAGAACTGGCCTGAGCCCGAACGCCATCGCCACCTGCTGCGCCTGTGGCTCGCGCCGCCGCAGGCACGGCCGCTGCCAGAGGTGTTCGACCCTCGCTACGGCGGCGTGCTTCCGGGCGAGCGCGGCGGCATCGTGGTGAAGGGAACGCGCCTCACGGTTCCACTCGAGGCGGAATAATCAGTATTTGGGTGCAGCCAGCCTCTCGATCATCACGTTGACGCAGGCGGGCTTGCCGGCTGCGGTGGCGCGACGAAGCGCACCCTGCAGTTCCGCAGGTGTCGAGACATCCTCTCCATGCGCGCCCAGTGCGCTCGCCACGGCGCCATAGCGAGTCGGCAGGAGCTCGCAGCCCTTGGCGCGGTCCTTGCCGTACGCGCGAAGCTGGATCTGGTACTCGGCGTTCCAGGTCGCATCGTTGCCGATCACCGCAACGTAATCGAGCCGATGACGCACGGCGGTATCGAGCTCGGCCACGTGGAAGCCGAAGGTGCCGTCGCCCAGCATCGCCACGACGCGCGCATCGGGACACGCGAGCTTCGCGGCCGCGGCAAAGGGCAGCGCCGAGCCGATCGAGCCGGCGGGACCGTTGATGAGCCGCCGCGGCGCGCTCAGGCAGGCCTGCGCCCATTGCCCGAACTCGCCGCCGTCCGAAACGAGGATGGCATCGAGTTGGTCGAGCAGCGGCTGGACCTCACGGCAAAGTGCCACCGGGTGGATGGGTCCCTCCCGCTTCGATTGAACTGTGCGCCATTCCGGCGGCCGGTAGCGCAGCGCGGCGCGGACCTCCTCCAGCCATGCCCTATCTTCGAACGAGATCCCCTGGACGGTGTGCAGGTCGACCACACGGCATCCCGGCGCGAACGCCTTGCCGAACTTCAGCGTGAAATCGACGCGCTTGCCGAGGAGCAGCACGAGATCGGCCTGCACCAGAACCATGGCGAGGCGACCCAGGCTCGGGTCGTTCACGCCGCGCGGGCTCTCCATCCCGATGACCGGAATGCCGGTCGCCGCCTCGAGCTCCCGATTGCTTTTTTCGCGCATGGCGGCCGGCCCGGCGATGATGAGCGGCCGCCGCGCCTCGCCGAATGCAAAGCGGTTCTGACGCGGCTCCTCCTCGACCGCGAACTCGGCGAGACCGGGCACTCGCGCGTCGGTGGTCGCATCCAGGACGTCGTTCGGAATGCTGAGATGCACCGGCCCGGGCGTACCCGACTTCGCCTCGCGCCACGCTCGGGCGATGTCGTCGGCGAGCGTGTCGGCCGAGCGCGCAAGCCAGGAAGCCTTGGTGACCGGCGCAGCCATGGCGGCCTGGTCCATCTCCTGGAACGCGCCTTTTCCGAGCTCGCCGAGCGGCGCGTGTCCCGAGATGAGGACCAGCGGCGATTCGGAAGCGAGCGCCGTATAGAGCGCGCCGACGGCGTTGGCGTGGCCGGGGCCGCCGGTGACGAGCGCAATGCCCGGCTCGCCGGTGAGCCGGCCCCACGCATCGGCCATGTGCACGGCGGCCGCCTCGTGGCGCACGTGCACGATCGAGAGCTTCGCGTCGAGCGCGGCGTCGAACACCGGCATGACGTGGTTGCCCGAGAGCGCGAAGAGATGCCGCGCCCCCGCCGCGGCGAGCGAGCGTGCCAAGAGGTCTGCGCCCCGCAGTGGCGATTTCATGAGGCGTAGGATAACAATGGACCATGGTGCCCGAGCTCGACGTCGTCATCGAGGTCCCGCGCGGCAGCTTCCTCAAGCGCGGATCGACCGGCAGGGTGGACTTCGTGTCGCCGCTGCCCTGCCCCTACAACTACGGGTCGGTCCCGCAATACATCGGCCTCGAGGGGGATCTGCTCGACGCGCTGGTGCTGGGGCCGCCCCTGCCGCTCGGCACGCGCGTCCGGGTGAAAGCCTGGGGTGCGATCACGTTGCGCGATCGGGGAATGATCGACGACAAGCTCGTCTGCAGCCACGAACCCCTGCAGCCGTCCGAGCGCCGCGCCGTGCTTCGATTCTTCCGCTTCTACGCGGCATGCAAAGGCTTGCTCAACTTCGTGCGCCGCCGCCCGGGCCGCAACGCGTGCGAAGGATGGCTTGACGCGCGCGCGGCGATCGCTCGCGCAAGGCCACGCGATGCGAGCTGGAAGGAACCGACGATTCCCTACTAGAGGTTGAACTCGCGCAAGGCGTGCTCGCGCAGCTTGGCCTTCTGCACCTTGCCGCTCGCGGTCATGCCGATCGCTTCGAAGTCCTCGACGATTCTAAGGTAGCGCGGCACGCGGAAGTTGGCGCATCTCGCTTTTGTCCATTGAATCAATTCCGCTTCAGTCACCTTGTGATTCGCTTTGAGCGTGACGTAAGCGCAGGGCACTTCGCCGAGGCGCGCATCGGGCACGCCCACGACCTGTGCGGTCTCGACGGCGGCATGCGCGAGCAGCACCTCCTCGACTTCGGCCGGGGCGACGTTCTCGCCGCCGACGCGGAACACGTCCTTCAGCCGGCCCACCATGCGCAGCCTTCCGTCGGCCGTGAGCTCGCCGAGGTCGCCGGTGCGCAGCCACCCATCGGCGGTGAACGCCTTGGCGTTCGCCTCGGGGTTGTTGCAGTAGCCCTTCATCACGTTCCAGCCGCGCACCTGGATCTCGCCTTCGCGAATGCGCAGCTCCACGCCCTCGTGCGGCAGCGCCAGCCCGTTGACCCGGAGCTCCTCGGGGTCGCGCCAGTCGCTCATCACCACGTTGGGCGAGCATTCCGAGAGGCCGTAAGCCGCGCAGATGTGCTTCGCGCCGAGCACTTCGATGATCGCGCGCATGGTCTGCGGCCCGGCCGCCGCCCAGCCGCCGCGTAGGCTCAGTTTCCGCCCGGGAAAGTCGGCGTGGCCCATCAGCATCTGCATGATCGTGTCGTTGCCGGAGAGCAGCGTGCACCGCTCGCGCTCCATCAGCTCGAGCGCGGCGCCGGCCTCGAAGGTCGGCAGCGTGACGAGGCACGCGCCGCTCACCAGGGCCATCAGCGCGGACAGCGTCGAGCCGGCGACGTGGAAGAACGGCCGGCAGTTGAAGTAGCGATCGTCGGCGCGGATGCCGATGCGGCTGCCCGCGGCCCAGGCGTCGCGCAGCATGCCGTCGTGGGTGAGCATCGCGCCCTTCGGATACGCCGTGGTGCCAGAAGTGAACTGGATCAACAAGACGTCATCAGGGGAAACGTTGGTGGGTCCAAACCGTTTCTCTTGGGAGATACCGTCGGAAACATCGACAGCGTTCGAAAAGCCGATCTCGCGCACCATGGCGCCGAAATCGATGCCGAGAAAGCGCTCGACGTAGAACAGCGCCTTGCATCCCGACTGCTTCAGGCAGAAATCGATCTCCGCGGCCTTGAAGCGCGTATTGACTGGTACGGTGATCGCGCCGATGAGCGCCGCGCCGTAGAAGAGCGCGAGCCACTTCTCGTCGTTGCCCATCAGGATGCCGACCCGGTCGCCATGCCGCAGACCCATGGCCTGCATTGCGCCGGCGGCCGCGCGAGCCTTGTCGAGCATCTGACCGTAGGTAAAGCGCCCGTTCTGGGTGACGAGCGCTTCGGCATGCGGAGCGCGCTGCGCGAGCACCTCGCCCAGCGTCTGCGGCTTCCAGCTCAAGACTTGCCCATGCCCTTGCCCGACGCGAGCTGCGCTTCGATTGCCATCAGCTCGAGGCCGAGCGCGCCGTGCGGGTCGAGCTCGACGCCGCGGTCGATGCACTGCTTGGCGTAGCGGATCGCCTCGGGCGATGCCGCGGCCACGGCGTGAGCGATGGTGGAGAGCTCCTGCTCGAGCTCGGCGGCCGTCACCACTCTCGAGACGAAGCCGGCGACGCGCGCCTCCGCGGCGGTGAGCCGGCGCCCGGTGAACATGAGGTCCTTGGCGAGGCGCTTGCCGAGTACGCGCGGCAGCCGCTGGGTCGCACCGACGGTCCCGCGCATCGCCTCGGGCGTGCCGAACGCCGCGTCGGGAGTCGCAACGACGAAATCGCACGCGGCCGCGATCTCCACGCCCGAGCCGAGCGCCGCGCCGTGCACTACGGCGACCGAGGGCATCGGCAGCGACTCGAGCGCGTGATACGCGGCGAAGGCCTTCAGCCGGCGTGCGCGCACCTGGTCGACGCTCATGCCGGCGCGCTCCTTCACGTCGGCGCCGGCGCAGAACACCGGGCCTTTGCCGCGCACGAATACCAGCCGGATAGTCGGGTCCACCTCCGAAGCAACTCGACGCAGGTCCTCACACATCTGGTCGTTGAGCGCGTTGCGCGCGTCGGGGCGGTTGAGGGTGATGGTCGCTATCGCGCCGTCGACCGAATAGAGCACCGTCATGGCGGCGAAGTCTTTCCGAGCTCGGCAAGGATCTTCCGCGTGTGCTCGCCGAGCGCCGGCGGCCGCCCGATCTCGGGGTTGTCCCAGCCGAGGAACTTGTAGGGCAGCGCGAGCGCCTTGAATTCGCCCACACCCGGGTAGTCGAAGCTGCCGACGAGGCGGCGCGCCCGCACGTGCGGGTCGTTCAGGATCTCGGCGACGTCGTTCACCGGGCCCACAGGCACTTCGCCCCGATCCAGCCTGGCAATCAGCTCGGTGCGTTCGAGCTTGGAAATCGCCTCGTTGAGCACGCGCATCACCTCATCGCGTCTTTCCACGCGGATCGCGTTGGAGCCGAAGGCCGCGCCCCATTCGGCGATCTCGAGGGCCTGGCAGAGCGGCGCCCAGTGCTGGTCGCTCGCAGTGATGTGGGCGTATTTGCCGTCGCGGCAGCGAAACGTCGCGGACGGCACGCGTCCCGGGTGCTCGGTTCCGAGGCGCGGCGGGACCTCGCCGAGGGCGAAGTAGCGCGCCGCGGCGAGTGTGAGCAGCGCCACCTGGCCGTCGAGCATCGAGAAGTCGACGTAGCAGCCTTTGCCGTTTTGGGTGCGTCCGGCGAGCGCGGCGAGGATCGCGATGGCGATCCACAGCCCTGAGGTGAGGTCAGCGACCGGCAAGCCCGGCTTCACCGGCCCGCCGCCGCGCTCCCCGGTAAGGCTCATGATGCCGCCCATCGCCTGGAACACCGTGTCGTAGCCCTTCTTGTGCGCGTACGGCCCGCTCTGGCCGAAGCCGGTGCAGGAGACATAGACGAGCGCCGGGTTGAGCGAGGAAAGCACGCCGTAGTCGAGGCCGTAGCGCCCGAGCGTCCCGACCGGAAAGTTCTCGAGCACCACGTCGGCCTTCTGCGCGAGGCTGCGGATCACCTGGCGGCCTTCGTCGGAGCGCAGGTCGACGGTGATCGACTCCTTGGAGCGGTTGCATGCGAAGTAGTAGGCGCTGTCCTGCGCGAGCTGCGGCTCGAAGCCGCGCGTCTCGTCGCCGCTGCCTGGCTGCTCGACCTTCACGACGCGCGCCCCGAGCTCGGCGAGGATCATCGACGCGAACGGGCACGCGAGCACCCGTGAGAGGTCGAGGATCGTTACATGGTCGAGCGGTTTCACCAGGAAGATCTCATTTCGCCAACTTCTGGAAATTTCGCATCCGGCGATTGGTATCCCTGCCCCGCTCCAGCGCCGCCGCGAGCGGCAGGTCGGCCACCTCGTGGAAGAGTCGCTTGGTTTCCGCCCTTGCAGCCGGTGTCATGGCGGCCAGCTTTTCCGCCAGGAGCATTGCCTGGGAAAAAACCTCCTGATCGGGCGCGACGCGGTTCACCATGCCGAGCTCGAGCGCGCGCTCGGCGCCGATCGGCTCGCCCAGCGCGACGAGCTCGAACGCCGCCTTGCGTCCCACCTGGCGCACGAGATTCGCCATCACGATCGCGGCGACGATGCCGTGCTTCGCCTCCGGATAGCCGAGCTTCGCACTCGCTGCCATCACCGCGATGTCGGCGGCGATGGCAAGGCCCGCTCCGCCGCCCATCGCCGCGCCGTTGATCGCGGCCACGATCGGCTTGGAGGTCTTCGGGAAGGCGAGATGGAGCTGCATCGTGAGCTCCGCTCGCGCCTCGCCCGCCGCGGGATCCTGCAAACCCTTGAACTCGGTCAGGTCGGCGCCGGCGCAAAACCCCTGCCCAGCTCCCGTGAGCACCACGCAACCGACGCCTTCGGCACGATCGGCTTCTTCGAGGTTCTCCAGGAGGGCTTTGGTGAGATCCGAATTGAGCGCATTGCGCTTTTCCGGGCGATTCATCGTGAGAATCCGGACAGCATCCCGATTCTCGACGAGCAAAACAGGGACAGACCCCATTTATTTGTCCTTCATAGGGAGGCGAGCCTCCGTCGTGCTTCCTCGGCTTCGGCGACGAGCCGCCGCATGATCTCGGCCGCGGGCAGGATCTCGTCGACGAGCCCCGCGCTCTGCCCGGCCTCGACCTTGCCCCACTCGACATCGCCTTCCAGCGCCGCCGCTTTAAGACTTG
>Ga0068858_100008177_pt1 | contig 10059 bp, 13 predicted proteins | sample KBSSwiS12_FD_66589 | JGI IMG/M metagenome (GOLD analysis project Ga0068858, IMG submission 66589) | Switchgrass rhizosphere microbial communities from Kellogg Biological Station, Michigan, USA - KBS Switchgrass S1-2 | ecosystem: Host-associated > Plants > Roots > Rhizosphere > Soil ... | reverse complement strand
GATCCCGAAGCGGTGCATCAGGCCTTGGCGGCCAAGGATGTGTTCGATTTCCTGGGCTCGCCCGAAGGCGAGTTGGCGCTGGCGCAATGCGTGCTTTATCTCGCCAGCGCGCCCAAATCCAATGCGGTTTATGCCGCCATGGGCGCCGCCCGGCGGGCGGCGCAGGAGCATGGTTCGCTGACGCCGCCGGCCCATATCCTCAATGCCCCCACCAAGCTGATGAAGCAGTTGGGTTATGGCGCGGGCTATCAATACGATCACGACGCGGAAGAAGGCTTTTCCGGCCAGAATTATTTCCCGGACGGCATGGCGCGGCAGCGCTTTTATGAGCCTAAGGAAACGGGGTTCGAACGCGAGATTGCCAAACGGCTGGACTATTGGGCAAAACTGCGCGGCAGGCGAAGCGGGCCGAAAGAGGACGAATAGATGGGCACGATATTCGCGGTGGGGGTCGGCGGCGGCCTGGGGGCTTTGCTGCGCTATTATGTGGCCGGCTGGGTGCAGCCGGCGGGTTATCTGTTCAACTGGGGTATCTTCTTCGTCAATATCTCGGGCGGCTTTATGATGGGCCTGATTGTCGAAGGCAGCGCGCTGAAGTTCAACCTGTCGCCGGAGCTGCGCAGTTTCCTCACCATCGGCATCTTGGGCGGCTACACCACCTTTTCCACATTTTCGCTGGATAGCGCGCTGTTGCTGCAGCGCGGGGAATATTTGCAGGCTGGCGGTTATGTGATCGGCTCGGTGGTGCTTTCCGTCCTGGCGCTGTTCGCCGGACTTTGGCTGATGCGTACCATTTATGCCTGAGCTTCGCACCATCGATCCCGACGATGACGGCATCCGGATAGACCGCTGGTTCAAGCGGCATTATCCGCAGGTGACCCATGTGTTGCTGCAAAAACTGCTGCGCAAGGGCGAAGTGCGGCTGGACGGCAAGCGCGCCGATGCGGGTACGCGGGTGGCGGCGGGTCAATCCATGCGCCTGCCGCCGCAAGTGATCCATGCCAAGGATGAGCGGCCCGAAAAATCCGTGACGGAGGCCAAGCATCCGCTGGCAACAAAGGATATGGGAAGCCTGGCCGACCGCATCCTTTATATGGACAAGCAGGTGATCGTGCTGGACAAGCCGGCGGGGCTCGCCACCCAGGGCGGCTCCGGTCTGACAAAACATGTCGATGGCATGCTGGATTCCCTGCAGTACGAAAAGCCGACCCGGCCCAAGCTGGTGCACCGGCTGGACCGCGACACCTCCGGCGTGCTGCTGATCGCGCGCACCGCGCTGGCGGCGTCGGGCCTGTCGGCCAGTTTGGCGCTGCGGGACACCTCGAAAGTTTATTGGGCCTTGGTGCGCGGTGTGCCCAAGCAAAAGCACGGCGTGGTCAAGGCGGCGCTGGCCAAGGAGGGGGTGCGCGGCAAGGATGAGCGCATGGCGGTGAGCGAGGACGATGACGCCAAATTCGCCCTCACCGAATATGCCGTGATGGGTACCGCCGGCACCGAATTTGCCTGGGTGGCGGCGCGGCCCATCACCGGACGCACCCATCAGATCCGCGTCCATATGGCCAGCCTGGGCACGCCGATTGTCGGCGACTTCAAATATGGCGGCACCGACAGCCGCGGGCGCGGCGACATTGCCGACAAGCTGCATCTGCATGCCCGCAGCATCGATATCGGCCGTCCCGATGGCGGGCGCTTGCAGGTGACCGCGCCCTTGTCGCCGCACATGGTCAAAAGCTGGAAATTGTTGGGTTTTGATCCCGACGATAAGCGCGATCCATTTCCGCCTAGGAAAATCAGAAAGAGATGAAGCGCTTTTATAAAGAGGTTTCCGTCTCGGCGCGGGACGGCGGCTTGGCCGTGCTGCTGGATGGCAGGCCGGTCAAGACGCCAGCGCAAAACAATCTGGTTTTGCCGACCGAGGCACTGGCCTCAGCGATCGCGGCGGAATGGCGGGAACAGGGCGATGAGATCATCGCCACCTCCATGCCGTTGCTGCGCCTGGCCAACACGGTGATTGATGGCGTTTGCGCCAATCGCGAGGAAGTGATCGGCGCGATTTTGCGTTTTGGAGAAAATGATCTGCTGTGTTATCGCGCCCATCAGCCGCCGGAGCTTGTCGCACGCCAAAGGGCGGGCTGGGACCCGCTGTTGGATTGGGCGGCGCAAAAACATGGCGCGAATATGCGGGTGGCGGCCGGACTGACGCATGTCGACCAGCCGACGCAGGCCTTGGACGCCTTGCGACGGGGCTTGGAAGGTTTTGATGTTTTCAGCCTGGGCGGCTTGCACGTCATTGCCTCCATCGCCGGCAGCACGGTTTTGGCGCTGGCGGTGGCAGACGGATTCATCACCGGGGCAAAGGCTTTTGAACTGTCGCGGATTGACGAAATCTATCAGGCCGAAAAATGGGGCGCGGATGCTGAGGCCGCCGCCCGTGTCACCGCTTTGGCGCATGAGCTGGACAAGGCGGCGGAATTGATCGCCCTGGTTCGTCCGGAAGCCGAATAATGCAGCGGAAGAATCCGCTGCGCCCGCGCGCCAGTTTGGAGAACCGGCTTTGGGCGCGGCTTCGGGAGCTGGAAGGCTACCGCTTCCGCCGCAAGTCGCCCTTCCGCAGCTTCACCCTGGATTTTGCCGAACATGATGTACGTCTGGTGATTGCGCTAGAGGATGGCGCGCCGGGGCGCCGGCCCCAGAAAACGGGCGTGGGCCATATCGTTCGCGACCGGCTGCTCAGTGAACAGGGCTATGTGATCCTGCGGTTGTGGCGGACGGAGGCCGAACGCGATCTGCCTGGCGCGCTCCAACGCATAAAAGCCGTCTTGGAGGACATCGCATAGCCGGCCCAGGGTGGGACGGAAATGCCTAAAGTTTGTTCATGCCCTGGTGTGGCCAACTGGCGCTGGCGTCCCGGCGTTGCCCTGGGCTAGGGTTTTGCCGCTGATCGAGGGGTGAGGTGGGGCTGTGTCTGCAATTTTGAATGCGTGCCAGGGTGTCGCGGCGCGGACGATTGAGCCTGGCGCTCTCCTGTTTTCCGAGGGCACCCAGGATGGAATGCTGTATGTCCTGGTCAGCGGGGAGGTTGAAATCCTCAAAGGCGACTTCCAGGTCAATACCGTCACGGAGCCTGGCGCGCTATTCGGCGAGATGTCCCTGCTGCTCGGTATTCCGCATATGGCGACGGTGCGCGCCCGCAAATCCTGCCAGGTGCGCGTGATTGAGGATGGCGACGGCTTTCTGCGCTCCAATGCGGCCATCTCTTTTGATCTGCTGAAACTGATGGCCGGGCGGCTGCATGGCGTGACAAACCACCTGACCAATCTCAATCAGTATATTCACGCGGTGTGAGGCGGGCCTTTCCGAGCTCACGAAGTTACTGCCAAAAACTGATTGTCATGCCCGCGAGTTCGTAGCGACAGCGTATGAACGGGCATCCATAGCCGTGAGTAGTGGCAGTTGAAGCATGGATTCCCGCTTACGCGGGAATGACAAAGAGATCAGATATCCTCAATCACCGGCCTTGCCGCCAGCCGCGCCACTTTGCGCGCGGCATGTTCGATATGGTCCAGCCGCCGCGCCAGCACATCCATTGCCGCGTTGCCGCGCATGGTGGTGAGGCTTTGGCGCTGCGGCGGTACAATCACGCCATCGCCGGCATCACTGTTTGGCTTGAGCAATCCCACCACCCGGGCGCGAGTGGCGGCGATGGCCGCATCCGCTGAGGGTGCGTCCAAATCCCTGTCGCGCAGCTTCACCAGCACCGGCATGGAAGAGAGATCGGAAGCCAGCAGATAATGCGCGCCCAGCAACTCGCCCAGTGAAGCCAATGCGCGGCGGTTGGTGTTGGGTTCGTCCGCCAGCCGGCGGATGGCGCCCGACAATTGCGCCACCGCATCCAGGGCTTTTTTGCGCGCCAAACGATAGGCCTGCGAAACCGGCGCGCGGCATAGCGCGGCTTCGGCAAAGGCGGCATCCGCCGTCAACAGCCCACGAACAGTGCGGGGCAGGTCGTCACGCTCCCAATTGGGCAACAGATAGCTGAACGCCCAGGACAGGCCGGAGCCGATCAGGGTATCGACAATGCGTTCGAAAAATTGCGGATGCACCAGCGGATCGACAAAATGCAGCAACAGAAGCGACGAAACCGAGGCCCCGACAGCGGTGATGCGATACGCCACCTGGCCATAAGCATGGCTTGTGCCCACCGCCAGCACGATGAACAGCAGCAGCACCGGCGCCGGCAAGGTGTTGATGAAGGTGACGGCCAGGGCGCAGCCGATCAAGGTGCCGGTGACACGGTCCCAGCGGCGCTGGCGGGTGACGCTGTAATTGGCGCGCATGATCAGGGCGATGGTCAGCAGCACCCAATTTGCGTGGGCGAAGCGGGGAAAGATCAAAGTCAGCGCCAGGCCGCATGTCATGGCCAGCATCAGCCTTATGGCATAACGCAAGGCGGGCGAACGCCAGCGGAACTGGTTCAGCAGAATTCCCAAGCCGCGCGGCGCATCCTGGCGGAACATGTCCAAATCCAGATGCTGGGCCAATTCGCTTGGGGCGCTGGCGTCATCCAGCGCCAGGCCCAAGGCTTCGATATAGGAATCCGCCAGCACCAGCTTGTTGGTGGTGGCGGTGAAGGCGTGGGTGAGGGGATCGGCCGGCGCGGTTTGGCGCAGCTGTGCCATCGCTGCCTGCAATTGGCGTACCTCTTCGGCGTGGCTCAGTGGCGTGACATGGCCATGGCGGGAACGCAGCGCCAAGGTCAGCCGCTCCACTTCCTCCGCCATCTGGGAAACAAAACCATTCAGCCGCCACAGCATCTCGCGCTGGGAGGCGCCGCGCAGGGCTTCATAGTCGGCATCCGACGACAGCACGGTTTCGAACGCATCCAGAAGCGCGATCAAAGTGTCGATGCGTTTGAGCTGCATGCGATGCTTGCGGCGGGCGTACAGGCTGTCGCGCGCCGCCTGCAAGCGGTCGGCCAGCACCGCATGGGCATCGATCAAAGCACGAAAGGCGCCGGGACCTTGCGCGTCGGGATTGTACAACGCGGCCTTGGCGCGCAAATACGCGGCGAAGGCGTGCATGGCTTCCGCCAACAGCAAGCGGCGGCTGCGGTCATCGAACAGCCAAGCCACCACAACGGCATAGACGGTGTAGACCATGGCGCCGCACACGGTCAGCATCAGGTGATCGGCGGCATCCGACGGTGTCGCATAGCTCTGCCCCATGGCAAAGACAAAGGCCAGCACGCAAGTCATGGCCAGGCTCAGAACCCATTTGCCGTAAGCCGAGATCAAGCCCGTCCACAATCCGACAAAGGCGGTGGCGATGACAAAGGTCCAAGTGGAAAAATGCGAGAAGTCCGACAGGCCGGTGAAGAACACCGTGCAAAGAAAGGCAAAGCCCATGATCCAGGTTTTCAGGCGCAAGGGATCGGTGCGGTCGCTGATCGAGACGCAGACCGCGCCGCTGGCGGCGGCGATGGCGGCGGGAAAGTCCAGCGCGAACCCTATGATCAGGCCGGTCAGACCGACGCCGATGGCGACGGTGAGCCCATTCTCGAGATGGGCGCGGAACACGGCCAGCGAGAAAGAATGAAGGGAGAGGGAACGGGGGAGGGTGGCCATCTTGTCTGAATGGGAGGGGCGACTATGTTAGACCGTGACCGGACCTTGGGAGAATTGCGTGAGCGAAGATATAACCTCCCTGCGCGTGCATGTGCACGGTTTTGTCCAAGGCGTGGGATTCCGCGACTTTCTGGTGATGGCGGCGCAGCAGTACAGACTGGACGGCTGGGTGCGCAACCGTTCCGACGGCTCGGTGGAGGCGCTGGTGTCAGGCACCACCAAGGCGGTGGAAGGTTTTGTCAGCCAGGCCACCAAGGGGCCGCGCGGCGCCCGAGTCAGTGCCGTGGATTTGCACAATAGCGAGCCGCCGGACGAAAAAGGCTTTATCCGGCGGCCGTCGCTTTAGGCGCGGGCGCGCTTCAACTCGCGATAAGCAGAAACGGAGAATGTCAGAAGGGCGATGATGTTCAAAACACCGCCCAAGCCGATCACCGGTCCCAAGGCTTGATTGCCGGTACTGAGAAACACCGCCAAGGTCGGGATCATGATGGCGACGCCCAAGGTGGCGCAGCTGTAGTTGATCCAGGCCAGGCGCGGCGACATGGTCTCGCGCGTCAGGGCATAAAATCCGCCATAGATCGACATGGTCACCCAGCCCAGCAAATTGAGATGGGCATGCGCCGGCGCCAGGACGAAATTCTCGGTCATCGCCATGCCCATGCCCCAGCACATGCCGATCAGCAGACACAAGGCACCCGTCATAAAGAAAGCAGCAGATACGCGCGGCATGGAAAATCCCCCAAAGTTGCCCGAAGTTATCCGAATACCGATTTGAAGCTTTTTTTCAGCGCCACGTCCACATCGGCCATCGTTATGGCAAGCCCCAAATCCGCCAGACTGGTAACGCCATGGGCGGTGACGCCGCAAGGGACGATGCCGGTGAAATGTCTCAAGTCCGGCTCCACATTCAACGCCACGCCATGCAAGCTGACCCAGCGTTTGATCCGTACACCCAGCGCCGCGATCTTATCTTCACGGGTGCCGCGCTGCACCCAGATGCCGACCCGCCCCTGCCGCCGCTCGCCCTTGACGTTGAATTCGGCCAGGGTCTGGATCAGCCACTGCTCCAGATCGTGAACGTAAGCGCGCACATCGGGTTTGCGCGTCTTCAAGTCCAGCATCACATAGCCCACGCGCTGGCCGGGGCCGTGATAGGTGAATTGGCCGCCGCGCCCGGTGCGGTAGACCGGAAAGCGCGCCTCGATCAGATCGGAATCCTTGGCGCTGGTGCCGGCGGTGTAGATGGGCGGATGCTCCAATAGCCACACTTGCTCACCCGCGCGGCCTTCGGCGATGGCAGCGGCGCGCGCTTCCATCTCAGCCACGGCATCGGGATAGGCGACCGGCGCATCGCTGATCTTCCACTCGACCTGACTTTTGACAGGGGCGTTCAAAATTAAGCTTTCCGAAACCATGTTGCGGCAGGCTGGCCGGGATTTCCCTTTATGTAAGGTGCCGGTCCATGGCCTCCAATGTCGATAATGTCAAAGTCGAAATCTCGGTGGTGTTGGGCCGCTCGGTAATCCCCATGCACCAGCTTTTGCGTATGGGCCGTGGCGCCGTGATCGAGCTGGACAGCCATCAGGACGATCCCGTTCTCATCCTGGCCAATGACAAGCCGGTGGCCCGTGGTGAAATCCAGATCCAGGGCGATAAAATCGCGGTTTCGGTGGTCGACCTGCTGCGGGGCTATGAATAACACATAAATTTACTGTATTATAATTTATTCTCCACCTAAAACTTGCATTTTAACCCCCGCGGCCCTACCTCTCTTTCCCTGAGAGGGTGTCATGCTTCCCCTTGTCCTGAATCCCGTCTCCCTGAAGGCCGGTTTGGCCGGCCGGGGGGATGCGCGCGACCGCCGGGCGGCCTTGTTGGCCGAGGCCGGGGTCGAGGCGCGCCTGCTGCCCGATCCTGTCTCGGACGGGATTTTGGGCGGCTTGCAGGTCCTGTTTGTGGCCGGGCTGCCGGAAGGCGAGGCCCGGGATCTGGCCAACCGGGCGCGGGCCTTGGGCGTTCTGGTCAATGTGGAAGATGTGCTGCCGCTTTGTGATTTCCATGTTCCCGCCATTGTCCGCCGGGGCGACCTGTTGTTGACCGCCTCGACCGGAGGGCAGGTGCCCGGCCTGGCGCGGGTGCTGCGCGAAGTGCTGGCGGATGAATTCGGGCCGGAATGGACGGCACGGCTGAAGGAACTGGGTCTGGCGCGCGCCAAATGGCGGGCGCAAGGCCTGTCGCCGCGTGAGGTTTCCCAACAGGTGCGCGAGCTGATCGTGCGGATGGGTTGGTTATGAGTAACGTCACTGTCATCGATGCCAAGCGGGGTTTGCGCCCGCGTCTCCAAGCTGACGATGCCGAAGTGGCGGCGCGGCTGAAGGCTCTGCAAGAAAAGGCCAAGGGCCGCGATGCCCATGGTTTGCTGGAATTGGCGCTGCGCGAGGAGTTTCCCGGCAAGACCGCGGTGGTTTCTTCGTTCGGCGCGGAATCGGTGGTGCTGCTCAAGCTGGTGGCCGAAATCGATCCCAACACGCCCATCCTGTTCCTCAATACCGGCAAGCTGTTCGGCGAGACGCTTCGTTACCGCGACCGTTTGCAGGACGTGCTGGGTTTGGGCGATGTGCGTTCGCTGGCGCCGACCCAAGAAGCGCGCGAGAAGAACGATCCCGACGGCACGCTGTGGTCGCGCAGCACTGATGACTGCTGCAATTTCCGCAAGGTGATCCCGCTGGCCCGCGCGCTGGAGCCGTTCCAGGCCCAGGTGACCGGGCGCAAGCGGTTCCAGACCCGCGACCGGGCCGAGATGCAGCCGGTGGAATTCGCTGGGGCCCATTATCGTTTCAATCCCTTGTGGCAGTGGGACCTGCATCAGCTGGAAGCCTTTATCGACCGCAACAACCTGCCGCGCCATCCCTTGGTGGAAGACGGCTACCCGTCCATCGGCTGCATGCCCTGCACACGCCGTGTCCAGGCGGGCGAGGATTATCGCGCCGGCCGCTGGTCGGGGTTGGATAAGGATGAGTGTGGTATCCACCTGACCGACGGCGGTGGTATCTGACGGGCTCTTTTGCCCGCCGTCGCCGCTACGCTGCCGCCAGGCGACCGTCGCTCGTCGCTCATGGGCTCTCTCGCCCACATCGCTCCTCGCTCCTGCCCGGACGGCCAAAATAGCCGCGTCAGATATGGAGGCTTTCCCATATCTCCATCAGGATCGGCACCATCGAAATCAGCAACAGCAGCGCCATTGCCAGATTGAACAGGCGCAAAGCGCCCGGCGCGCGCAGCCAATGGCGTATGCCGGCCCCGAATGCTGCCCAGGTGAGAGTGGAAAAAAAGCCCACGGCCAGGGTGATCACGGTGATGATCGTCACCTGAAGATAGAGCTGGTTGCCTGTTCCGGCGGTGTAGCCGGAAATCGCGCCCACCGCCATCAGCCAAGCCTTGGGATTGACCCATTGAAAAGCGGCTGCCTGCAGGAAAGACATCGGCTTGGCGCGCTCCGCCGCGCCGCCTGGCGAAGCGCTGCGGGTGATTTGAAAGGCGAGCCACAAGAGATAGGCGCAGCTGACGATCTTCATGCCGAGCTGAAGCTTGGCGGAAGCCAGTAGGACCGAGGCCAGGCCTAGGCCGACCAGAAACAGCATCACCGGAAAGCCGATGGTCACGCCGGCCAGGTGAGGCAGGGTGCGCCGGATGCCAAAGCGCGAACCGGACGCCGCCAGCATCACATTGTTGGGGCCTGGGGTGAACGCCATGGCGGCGGCGAAGATCAGGACGGCGGTGAAGGTTTGCAACGACATGACGGGGAGGCTAGGGCAAATCGGGCCGTTTGAGGTCTGGCGTCCCGCGCATGATGGCTATTTGCGCAGGCGGCTTTCCACCCTCCCGGAGGCCAGGAGAGGGCTTTTTTCAGGGCTTTCCGGCGTGGCTTGCTCTTGGGCGGGACGCTTGCTAAACCCCCCGTCCTACCGGGATTTTTCCCTTTGGCGTGCGGTCATGGCGGAACGGTAGACGCGCTAGCTTGAGGTGCTAGTGGGGCAACCCGTGGAAGTTCGAGTCTTCTTGACCGCACCATTCATTCATGCCGCGTTGCGGCATGAATGAATAACAAGCGGCCCCGCGCGACAGCGACTTGGGGGGCCGCGCGTTAGGCGAAAACACCGTCACATCAGAAAGCCGCACGCGGGCATTTGAATGCCAAACCCGCACGCGTCCACGTGGGCGCGTCCTACCGCGCCATGCATTGCGTAAAATAGCTTTGCAGCGACCCTGTGGTCTGATTGGGCGGGCGGTGCTTGCCGGTTACCGCTCTGGCAAAGGCGGAGCCAGTACCCGATCCCCGTGCCCGATCCGCCATGGTCACCGGCACCGCTGAACTTGCGTAGAAGCCCATCATGGCGTCGCGCGCATAGGCGGCACAAATATCGTATTTGGATTG
>Ga0068858_100008175_pt1 | contig 10061 bp, 9 predicted proteins | sample KBSSwiS12_FD_66589 | JGI IMG/M metagenome (GOLD analysis project Ga0068858, IMG submission 66589) | Switchgrass rhizosphere microbial communities from Kellogg Biological Station, Michigan, USA - KBS Switchgrass S1-2 | ecosystem: Host-associated > Plants > Roots > Rhizosphere > Soil ... | reverse complement strand
GGAAATCGCGCGCAAGTTCGACGAGATCGTGGCCTTTTCGGAAGTCGGACCGTTCATCGACACGCCCGTCAAGCATTACTCCAGCGGGATGCAGATGCGGCTGGCCTTCGCCGTCGCCGCCCATCTCGAACCGGAGATCCTGATCATCGACGAAGTGCTCGCGGTTGGCGACGCGGCGTTCCAAAAGAAGTGTCTTGGGAAAGTCAGTGAGGTGGCGCGCGAAGGCCGCACGATTCTGTTCGTCAGCCACCAGGCCGCCGCTGTGGAAAACCTCTGCACGCGTGGGGTGGTGCTCGATGGCGGTCATGTCGTTTTCCAAGGCACACAGACGGAGGCCTTGGGCCATTACGCGGACAGTTTCGGACACTTCACCGGCGACCTGCGGGACCGCAAGGGTCGGAAGGGGACTGGAGATCTTCGGGTCGTCGCGATCGAAATACGCAAACCCGATGGGGAGCGCATCACCACCGTCGCTACCGGGCAGGACGTGGATATCTTCCTTCATTTTGAAAACCACACCGGCCAGTCGTGGCCCGAATTGAAGGTGTATATCGATATCAAAAACCAATTCGATATTCCGCTGTTCCGGCACGGCAATCTTTACACCGACGACAGCTTTGGCTCGGGGTTGCCGGCTCGCGGGGCCCTGGTCTGCCGCTTGAAAAAGCTGCCCTTGCCCTCCGGTTCGTATCGGCTCGACTACCTCATCCGCACGCAGGCGCATCGCTCCGTGCTCCTCGATCAGGTCGAGGCGGCCATCGATTTGCATGTCGATGGCGGCGACTTCTATGGCACCGGCCGCGTTCCTTCCATCCACGATGGTTCTTGCCTCGTCGATGGCAAATGGCGGTTGGAGACCGATGCCACACCCGATCCGGTCGTGCCGGCTCCGCGCATGGCCGATGCGGTTGAAAAATCACCGATTTGAGTCCCTATTTTTGACCACCTAACCACCTGATGACTATGACCCCTGTTCAACTTGCCAAAGACCTGCATCGCCGCATGGGCTATCCCCTCGGAAAGGCGCACTACCGCATGCAGATGTTGGTCAACGATATCAATGGGTACGGCGGCCCCATGCGCCACGTCCGCAAGATCGCGTACAAGGTGAAGAACCTCGGCGACGTGATGGCCCGCCGCAAAGCCGCCCAAGAATATACCAAGGACCTGAAGCCATCGATCGCCGCGCGGGTCAAGGAACTCAGGAAGAACGGCTTTGCCTACTTCACCGAGGAGGTCGATCCACAATTGCTCGCCGAACTGAAGAGCTTCTACGACGAGGTGCTCACCGAGCGGAGCAAGGTGGCGACGGCTTCCCCATCTCATCCCTTTTTCTTCTCGCTGATGGATGATGCCGATTACAAAACCGACCACATCCTCCTGCGCTTCGTCTTGCAGGAAAGCATCATCAAGGCGGTGAGCGCTCACTTCGGCTCCGTGCCTTTCCTCAACCCCATGGGCATCCAGGAATCGCGGCACGTGAAGATCGAAAAGAAAGCCCTGCGCGCGTCGCAACAGTGGCATCTCGACTACACCACCGGCGGCGATGAGGCCGTCTCGGTATGGGTCTATTTCACCGACGTGCCGACGGTCGCCCAAGGGCCGCTCACGATCCTGCCCGTCGCTGCGTCGCGCAAGGTGAAGAACACCTTCTTCCCGGGCCGCATCGAAGACGAGCAGATCGAACAGTCCGACCTGGCGAAAGATGTCACGCCTATCTTCGGGTCGAAGATGACGGTCTTCCTCGTCAGCACCCACCGGTGCTATCACATGGGCAGCCGCGTCCACGAGGGCGAAAAACGTGTAGTCGGCATCTTCCCCTTCTACAAGGCAGCGGACATCGATGAATTCATCAAGGTCACGACCCCGCTCTCCGACCCGCAGAAGATGGTCGTCTCCCACATCCCGGCCTGATCTCCCAACGGCCCTGCAAGGTGCAGGGTCCCGACTTCGCCATCGACCGTCGAACAGCGCCCGCTGAGGGCCCGTTTTCCACGGCCCCATTCACCTTATGACTTCGCCCACTTCCTCGATGCCGCTCACCGATCCTCGCGCCCGCGAAATGGTCGGCCACGCCGTCTGCTTGACCGGCACCGTGCGCACCGGCACGACGCTCGTCGGCACCTTGCTCCACTCCATGCGCGGGGTGGAGTATGGCTTCGAGCCCGCAACGCTCTTCATGCTCTTCCTGCTGCTCGACCGCATGCCGGACGAAGCGGCCAGGCTCATTTACGAATCGTACGCTTTCGAGGAGCTCATGCTCAACGGCCTCGCCGGCCGGTTCATGAATCTCAATCCGCACGACGATTCCTCGATCTTGCGGGCCAAGTCGTTTGCGGAGGTCTTCGGGCGTTTCGAAAAGTCCGGCCGTTTCGCCGAACTCTTCGACGCAGGACTGAACGGCACGATCGCTTACAAGCTGCCCAACATCATCTCGCGCATCCCGCTCCTCCGGAACTTGTATCCCGACACGCGCGTGGTGGTGATGCTCCGCCAGCCGGATCCGGTGGCCATTTCGATGGATCGCAAAGGTTGGTATGCCGGCACGTTGAACCATCGCGACAGCCGTATGCTGCGCGAGGTGGATGGCGAACTGGTGCCTGTGGAGCTTCCTGATAGCGCCGTTGAGCGCTGGCTGAAGTTGTCGCGCTTCGATCGCTGCTACGATTTCTACCGCTGGGAATACCAGGCCCTCCTTGCGCTGCCGGATGCGCTCATCATCAATTACGAATCCCTCATGGAACGCCCGACAGAAATCACCACGCTGCTCGCCGAACGTCTCGGCCTCGAGTTTGGGGTGAAGACCGCGGAGATCATCGGCCAGATTCGGGAGCGCAGCCCTCGTAACGTTGTGCCCGAAGGCGTCTCGAAGGAAATTCGCGAAGAGGCCCTTGAGGTCCACCGCCAGTGCGCCCGCCTCGCCATCTAAATGCACGCCGCCAACGAAATGAAGACTGCCAAGGGCAAACCTCCCGCGCCGCGCCCCGGCGCATTGGAAAATGCTTCCCAATTCCTTTCCCGGGGGAAGGAGTGGCTCTCGAAAAAGCTGCGCACTTCGAAGGCCGAGGCCTCGGCCCGCCGGTTCATGAAATTCTGCCGGCGCCAGTGGCCGGTGCTGCCCGCGGCGAAGAACGATTCTGTCGTCCTGCTCGGGCTGTTCCCGCACAAGATCGCCACTTACTGTAACCTGCATTTTGCGCAGCATCTTGCCCGCCGCACTGGCTCGACCATTGAGGCGTTCAAGATCACCACCCGGTGCAGCAAGCTGGTGCAGGAGGTCTATGCCGCCGGCGGCGTGCGCGTGGGGCTCGATGCTTCCTTCATCGGCGATGTCCGCCGGCAACTCGAAAAACAGGCCGACGAGATGTTCGCCAGTCTGAAGACGAAATGGGATCTTGTGGACCTGCACTACGAAGGACTGAAGATCGGCGATCTCGTCTACGACAGCTATCTGCGCTATCACGTGGAGCCGACGGTAATTCTCGATGATCCGCGGCTGCGCGAAATCATCCTCAAGGCATTGATGGTCTACGTCGCCACGACCAATTACCTCACTGCGAAGAAGGTCGTCGGCTTCATCACCGACGATTACAGTTACCATGAGTGCGGGATCATTACGCGCGTCATGGTCCGCGCCCAAGTTCCGGTGCATCTTGTCAGCTTCGGTCCGGACTATTTTCTCTACCGGCTGCATCGCGAGCCCGGGGCGGATGAACAAAACTCCCGCCTCCATTGGCCGTACCCCGAGTACCGTGAGCTGTTTCGCAGCATGCCGGAGGAACAGCAAATCCGGCGCCGCGAGAAGGGCCGGCTGCACCTCGAAAAGAAACTGGCCGGCGAACCCGATCGCTTCACCCTCGGCTCGAACACCGCTTTCGGCGAGTCCAGCGGAAAGCTTTTCGCCGACACCGGCAAGTCGCGCGTCCTCGTGCTCATGCACGATTTCTTTGATGCCCCGCACGGCTTCCGCTGGATGCTCTTCCCGGATTTCTACGAGTGGGCCTGCTTCCTCTTCGAGCGCGCGTCGGAAACGCCATTCGAGTGGTACGTGAAGCCGCACCCGGCGTCGTGGGATCCGGCTCGCGCCCAGCTCAACGAAAACAATCGCAACACCTTCCAGAAACTGCAGGAGCGCTTCCCGAAGATCACCTTCCTGCCGCCGAGCACTTCCAACCGACAGATCGTCAAGGAGGGCATCAACGCGATGTTCACCATGTATGGCACCGCCGGGCATGAATTCGCCCGGATGGGCATTCCGGTCGTCAATGCCGGCGACAACCGGCACATTGCCTACGATTTCAACCATCACCCGAAAACGGTGGAGGAATATGCCGATCTCATCGCCCGCGCAGATCGCCTGACGATCACCCCGAAGCCGGATGACTTCGCGGAGTACGTCTACATGAACTACTTCTACCATGCCGACCAGCACAGCTCCGGCGCCAACCCGCTGCCGCTCTCGTTTTACGAGGATGTGGATTTTGAGGCACTGACCTCGCCGCCTACCGGCTACGATCGCCTCATCCACGAGCCCGATCCAAAACGCGAAGCGGAGATCGAAGCGTATTACGACAGCTATCTGCGCGGCGAGTTGCCCGGCAGCGTCTAGGTTTGACCACTCCGAATTTGAAATCCGTCGTCATCGGCACCGGCAGCATCGGCTTCCGTCATCTCTCCGTCCTGCGGAATGATGGGCAGGCCGTGGCCGCCCTGCCGAAACGGGCCGATCGCGGCGCCGAGCTGCGCGGCCTTGGATTTACAGTTGCCGATTCGCTCGCCGATGCGGCTCGCGATGGCGCGACGCGCGCCATCGTGGCCAGTGACACGCGCCTCCACGAGGCCGATACCCTCGCCACCCTGGAGTGCGGCATGGACGCGCTTGTGGAAAAACCACTGACCTCCACTCTCGCCGAGGCGAGGCGCATTCGCGCGGCGGTGCAGACCGGTCAGCGGCGCGTTTTTGTGGGCTGCACGCTGCGCTTTTCTGAGTCGCTGCGCCAGTTTCGCTCATGGCTGCCACGCATCGGTGCAGTCCATTCCGTGCGCATCGAGGCCCAGTCGTATTTGCCGGATTGGCGACCAGCGCGGCCCTACCGCGAATCGTATTCCGCCCGGGCGAATGAAGGCGGTGTCCTGCGCGACGTGATTCACGAGATCGACTATGCGGGCTGGCTTTTCGGCTGGCCCACGAAGGTGCAGGCGACGCTGAGCAATCTCGGCAGGCTGGGCATCGCCGCGGAGGAAGCAGCGGATCTTTTCTGGATCACCCCTGGTGGTGTATCAGTGTCCCTGCGGCTGGATTACATTAGCCGTCCCCCGTGCCGGCGCATGATTGCCCGCGGGGAACTCGGCACGCTCGAATGGGATGGCATGCGCAGCCTCGTCACTTTCGCGTCTCCCGCGGAATCCGAGGAATTCATCTCCACCCAGGCCCGCGATGAAATGGTCCTCGCCCAGGACCTCGCCTTTCTTGGTTCCATGGAGGACCCGCATCTGGCCACCCTCGACGACGCGCTGTGGGCCGTGGCGATTTGCGACGCTGCCCGGGTCTCCTCTGTCTCGCGGCGCGAAGAGCCCGTGACCCCGTTCGATTCATGAAGATTGTCGCCTGTATCTTTGCCCGGGGCGGCTCCAAGGGAGTGCCACGGAAAAATATCCGGCTCCTCGGGGGCAAGCCCCTGATCGGGCGTTCGATCGAAGCGGCGCAGGCCTCAACCTTGGTCGACCGGGTGATCGTTTCCACCGATGATGCGGAGATCGCCGACGTCGCCCGCCGGTTCGGCGCTGAGATCCCCTTCATGCGTCCCGCGGAACTGGCCACGGACCAGGCCTCGGAGTGGCTGGCTTGGAAACACGCCGCCCAATTCTTGCGCGCCGAACCTGGTGGTGCGGATGTTGGCGCGCTGGTCAGCGTGCCGACGACTTCTCCGCTGCGCCTCGCTGAGGATGTGGACGCGGCCATTCGCGCTTTTGATCCCGCCACCACCGACGCGGTGATCACCGTGCGGGAAGCGCAACGCAATCCCTACTTCAACATGGTGCGGATCGATCCGAGTGGTTACGCGCACATGGTCATGGCTGGTTCCGGCGGGCCGACCCGGCGGCAGGATGTGCCGCCGATTTTCGATGTCACCACTGTCGCCGATGTGGCGGGCATCGACTACATTCTCAGTTCACCGGGCTTCTTTGCCGGCCGCATCAAGGCCGTCGAAGTGCCGGCTTCCCGGTCGATCGACATCGATACCGAGGACGATCTCGCCATGGCGGAGTTTCTTCTCGAACGCCGCACGCCAGCGCAGCAAAACAAGGTTTCCCAACAATGAAGTCCGTCGCTGAACTCATGAACTTGCGTGGTCGCGTGGCCCTCGTTACCGGAGGGGCGGGCCAGCTCGGTCCCATCGTGTGCGACACGCTCGCGGAATTGGGCGCGACGATCATCGTGCTCGATATGCACCGGGAGCGCTGCGAGGAGGTCGCCCGCTCGCTCGCCCAGCGGCATGGCGTCGAGACCTGGCCGTTGGTCGTGAACCTCGAGCATGCGGACGAGGTGAACGCCGCTTGCGACGCCGTGCAGGAACGATTCCAAAAACTCGATATCCTCATCAACGCCGCCGCGATGGCGGGTGCCACCGGCGTGGAATGGGCCGGCGCGTTCAGCCAGCAGTCGGGCGATCTATTCCAGCGCGCCTGTGCCGTGAATCTTGTGGCTCCTTTTCTTCTCGTGCAGCGTTGCGCGGATCTGCTGCGTAAATCCGGGCACGGCTCAGTCATCAACTTTCTCTCCATCTACGGCGTCTCCGCGCCCGACCTGCGCATCTACGAGGGCATGGAAATGGGCAACTCCGCCGCTTATAGCACGACCAAGGGAGGCATGCTGCAAATGACGCGCTGGCTCTCCACCGTTCTCGCCCCGCAAGTGCGCGTCAACGCCATCAGCCCCGGCGGCATCCTGGCCGATCAAGCCGAAGGCTTCATCAAGAACTACAGCGCGCGGACTCCGCTCGGTCGCATGGGCGTAGAGGAAGACATCAAAGGAGCAGTCGCTTTTCTCGCCAGCGACCTTTCCCAATACGTCACCGGACAAAACCTGATGGTCGATGGCGGTTGGACGGTCTGGTAACATCGATCTTTCGTCACCACCCCATGAGTTCCTCGGATACCTTCGACTCCATCGTCCGGATTCAGCAGCGTGAAATCGGACCCGGCCGGCCGGCTTTTATCATTGCCGAGGCTGGGGTGAATCATAACGGCGACATGGACATGGCCCGCGCCTTAATCGACGCCGCGGTGGCCGCTGGTGCCGATGCGGTCAAGTTCCAGACCTTCAAGAGCGAGCGGCTCGTCAGCCCGATCGCGCCCAAGGCGGATTATCAGCTCAAGACCACCGATCACGAGGAGTCGCAGGCTGAGATGATCCGGCGTCTCGAGCTCCGCGAGGAACATCACCATCTGTTGATGGAGTACTGTGCGCAGCGCGGCATCCTTTTTCTCTCCACGCCTTTTGACGAAGAAAGCGCATCCATGCTCGCTCAGTTTGGCGTGGCTGCGTTCAAGACCAGCTCGGGCGACGTCAACAATGTCCCATTTCTGGAGCATCTCGCGCGTCTCGGCCTCCCGGTGATTTTTTCCACTGGCATGGCTTACCTCACCGAGGTCGAGGAAGCCATGCACGCCATGGCCGCGGCCGGCGGTCGCGCGGTCGTCATGCTGCATTGCGTCACGGATTACCCGACGAATCCCGCGGATGTGAACCTGCGGGCCATGGACACGCTGGCCGCCTCTTTCCAGGTCCCCATTGGCTTCTCCGATCACACGCTTGGCATTCACATCCCCGTCGCCGCCGTGGCACGCGGGGCGTCCTGCATCGAGAAGCATCTCACTCTTGATCGGACGTTGACGGGGCCGGATCATCGGGCGTCGCTTGAACCCGCGGAGTTCACGCAAATGATCGCCGCGATCCGTGAGACGGAAGCCGCTCTCGGCGACGGCGTGAAACAACCGCGCGGCGGCGAGATCGTGAATATCCCTATCAGTCGCAAGAGCCTGCACTGGCGCACTGCCCCAGAAGCCGGCTGCGCCGTGAGCGCCGCGGACTTCATCGCTTTGCGCCCCGGCAGCGGAGTCTCGCCCGCGCGTTTGCGCTCCTTGATCGGACGGCGCACCGCCGGCCCCGTGACTGCAGGCGCCCTCGTGCGCGACGAGGATTTCGCCGCATGATCGTGGCCATCCACCAGCCGCAGTACCTCCCGTGGATCCCGTATTGCGACAAGGCCGACCAATGCGACGTCTTCGTCTATCTCGACAACGTCCAGTTTCAAAAAAACGGCGTGCAGAACCGGAACCAGATTCTTACCGCCCAAGGGCCGCGCTACTTGACCGTGCCCGTGCGCGCCAGCCTCGATCTGACGATTCGCGAAACACCGATCGCCGACCGGGTATGGCCGCGCAAGCACATCCGCACCATCGAGCAGGAGTACCGCCGCGCGCCCTTTGCCGCCGGGTTCGACGCCACGCTGCGCGCCTTGCTCGAGCAGGAGTGGCCGTCGCTCGCCGCCTTGAACATCGCCGTGACCGAATGGATGTTTGAGCGTCTCGGGCTCCGCTGCCGCCGCGTGTGCGCCTCGGAACTGGCGATTGCCGGTGCCAAGGAAGACCTGGTCATCGCCATTTGTCAGGCGCTCGGCGCCACGGAATACCTTTCCGGCGGCGGCGCCCGGAGCTACCAGACCGCCGAGAATTTTGCCGCCCATGGCCTCCAGCTCCGCTATCAGGATTACCAAAACCAACCCTATCCGCAGTGCACAAGCGCGGAATTCGTGCCGGACCTTTCCGCGCTCGATCTCCTGTTGAATACTGGGCCGCAGGCCCGTGAATTCATGCTCGCCGGGCGGCGCGGGTAAGCCTCATTCCTCTTCCTTGTGACGGATCCAAACGAACTGCTCGCCGCCGGCATTGCCAGCACGCGCGCCTATTGGGAAAAGAAAGCGACCGCTGACGGGGATGATTGCGCGCGGATCGAAATGAGCTCGCGCGCCCAACGTATGCGCTTCGAGAATTTTCTCGTGCACCATGATTTTGCCAACGCGAGCCTGCTCGACATCGGTTGCGGCGCAGGAGGTTTTTTCGAACATCTCTCGGAGCGGGGGTTCTCCGGCGAATACCTCGGCGTCGATCTCACCCCGGAGATGGTCGAGCGCTGCCGCTCGCGTTTTCCCGGTGGCCACTTCGAGTGCCGCAATATCCTCGAATGGCCCACCGAACAGCGCTGGGACTACACCCTGGCTTTCTCCATTCATAACGTGCGCATGCCCGGCGGGCGCGAACTTTTGGAAGGCGTCACCCGTCGCCAGTTCGAACTCTGCCGCCGCGGCGCGCATGTGGATTTGCTCACCGACCGCTACGAGGGATTTGATCCGCACATTCAGCCGTGGCGCGCCGAGGAGATCCTTACCATGGCGCTCGCCATTACGCCCTACGTCGTCCTGCGCCACGACTTCCTGCCCAACGCGTTGAGCGTGACGCTCTACCGCGAACCGCTCATCGACACGCACCCCCATCTCGTTCTCGGTTGAACATGGAAAAGCGCCGTTCCATTCATTTCTTCAGCGCCGCGCGATCGGATTACGATCTGATCGCCCCGGTGATCGGCGAGCTGCGCGCCCGTCAGCAGGTCGACGTCGGCGTGATCGCCGGTTCGGCCCAGCTTTCGCCCTTTCACGGTGGCGCCATCCGGCAGATCGAAGAGGATGGCGTGCCCATCGTCGGACGCCTCGAAACGCTCCTCGCCTCGGAATCGTGGGTGGGTCGCTCGCTCTCCTTTGCCCACCTCGCCGAGGCACTCACCCGCCAGCTTGCGGCCAATCGTCCGGACATCCTCTTCGTGGCCGGCGACCGCGAGGAACACCTCGCCGCTGCCGTCGTCGCCAACTGCCTCCGCTTGCACGTCGCCCACCTTCACGGCGGCGACCGCTGCATCGCCTCTGAACTCGACGAGGTCATGCGCGCGCCCATCTCCAAACTTTCCCACCTGCACTTCCCGGCCAGCGAAAGCCACCGCGAAC
>Ga0068858_100008174_pt1 | contig 10061 bp, 9 predicted proteins | sample KBSSwiS12_FD_66589 | JGI IMG/M metagenome (GOLD analysis project Ga0068858, IMG submission 66589) | Switchgrass rhizosphere microbial communities from Kellogg Biological Station, Michigan, USA - KBS Switchgrass S1-2 | ecosystem: Host-associated > Plants > Roots > Rhizosphere > Soil ... | reverse complement strand
ACGTTCTGCACCTGCTCCCGCATCTGCTCGATGATGACTTTCATGTCAACGGCACTGCGTGTCGTCTCCAGGTCCTGTGACTTGGATGACAGCGTGTTGGCTTCCCGGTTGAGCTCCTGCATGAGGAAGTCGAGCCTGCGCCCCGCCGCTTCATTGCCGTTGATGATCCGCCGGATCTCAACAATATGGCCGCTCAGCCGGTCGAGCTCCTCATCGACATCGAGGCGCTGCAACATCAGAGCCAGCTCCTGCTCCAACCGGTCGCGATCGAGATTCACCTGCAATTCCGCGAGGCGCTCATTCAGCTTGGCGCGGATGCGCGTCTGAACCTCTGGCAAGCGACGGCGCACCTGGGTGACCAACGCCTCCAACGCACCGCACCGTTGCTCCAGCAGCTCACGCAATCGAAGCCCTTCGCGCGAACGTGCTGCCGCGAGATCCTGGACGGTTGCGTCGAAGAGGCTACGGGCTGTCTCCAGCAGGTCTTCGCCCACGTTGGTGTCGTCTCTGAGCACACCCGGCCACCGGAGTATGTCTAGTACGTTCACCGAATGATCGGGCAGCATTTTGCTGACGTCGCGAACGCGGGCCGTCAACCGTTCCAGCGCCTGGGCATCGACCTCCAGCGCATTGTCCGGCCCCTGCTGGCGGCGATATGACATAGAACAGTCGACCTTGCCGCGCTTGATCTCCTTCGCAAGCCGCTGTCGCAGCTCGGATTCTGTCTGACGGAGCTCATCGGGCAGACGAAAGCCCGGCTCCAGGAAGCGGTGGTTGACGCTGCGGATTTCACAAACGAGAGTTCCCCACGGCGCCGTTACCTCGCGGCGTGCGAACCCGGTCATGCTGGCTAGTGTTGTCAAGGCGAAAGCGGAAATTACGCGAGTATGCTGCGGGGTGATATAAAGCTGAACCGAGTCTAACAGAAGTACGGAATTCTTCTTGCGGGTTGAATACGCCGATATCAGCCTCCTTGGCGGGCGCGAGGAGAACCAAGACAGGGTCTCCTGCGCAGTCGCGGAGCATTCAGCCTTGCTCGTCGTCGTTGACGGCATGGGCGGGCATGCTAATGGCGCGAGGGCAGCCGAGGTGACGCAGCAGGTCATCCTCGAGGCATTCTGGCACACACCGCAACCAATGTTCGATCCCATGGGCTTTCTGCACCTCACTCTGGGCAGAGCGCATGAAGAGGTCGTCAAGCTGGGGGCCAACCTTTCCATCGAACATCGGCCACGCGCTACCTGTGCCGTTTGTGTCGTCCAGCAGGGCGCGACTTGGTGGGCCCATGTGGGCGACAGCCGGCTCTATCACCTGCGGCAAGGTGCCGTCGTCACGAGAACCCGGGATCACAGCCACGTTGAGCTACTGCTGCGCGAAGGTTTGATTACCGCTGAACAGGCGCAAGTGCATCCCATGCGCAACTTTGTAGAATGTTGCCTGGGCGGCGACCCCATCCTCCCCGATATGACGCTCGCGAAGCGTCGTCCGCTGGAACCAAACGATGTCCTGCTCGTCTGCACTGATGGAATGTGGGCCGGAGTGCGTGATAACGAGCTGGCAAGCGAGATGACGGCGCCGGGTGTTAACCTTCGGCAAACGCTCACCAATCTTGCAGAGCGTGCGGTGATACGAACAGGTGCGGCGAGCGACAACACGTCAGCCGCGGCACTGCGTTGGATAAGTGAGTAATGACCAGACCCAGCAATCGAGCGGCCGACGAGCTGCGGCCCGTTTCATTCACGCGGCAATTCACCAAGCACGCTGAAGGCTCGGTGCTCGTCAAATTTGGCGATACACACGTTCTTTGCACGGCGAGTGTTGAGGAGACCGTGCCCTCATTCCTGCGGGGCAAAGGTCAGGGGTGGGTTACCGCCGAGTACGGCATGCTGCCGCGCGCGACGCACACCCGCTCGCCTCGTGAGGCCGCCAAGGGAAAGCAGAGCGGCCGCACTCAGGAGATTCAGCGTCTCATTGGCCGCTCACTGCGCGCAGTGACGGATCTGAAGGCGCTAGGCGAGCGCACGATTACCATCGACTGCGACGTACTCCAGGCAGACGGCGGAACACGCACTGCGTCCATAACTGGTGGGTTCGTCGCTTTGGCTGAGGCGTGTGACAAGCTCGTGGCCCGCAAGGCCATTGCAGCCAGCCCTTTGCACGGCCAGATCGCAGCGATATCGGTGGGTATCTACAACGGTACCCCCGTGTTGGATCTCGACTACGCCGAAGACTCGAACGCCGAAACTGACATGAACGTCGTGATGAATAACGGCGGTGGGTTCGTGGAAGTTCAGGGTACGGCAGAGGGTCACGCCTTTCGCAGACACGAGCTCGACGCCCTGTTGAATCTCGCGGCGGCCGGAATAGCGCAACTTCACGCTCTGCAGACCCAAGCTCTGCAGACGCTGTGAGAGTCGTTCTCGCCAGCAGCAACAAAGGCAAACTTCGGGAGCTCTCAGCATTGCTAGCCCCACTGGGCTATGACGTCATCGCGCAGAGCTCGCTTGGGATCGACACTCCGCCTGAAACCGGCGATACGTTCGCCGCTAACGCTCTCCTGAAGGCGCGTCATGCAGCGGCAGTGTCAAGCCTCCCCGCGTTGGCCGACGACTCAGGCATTGAGGTTGACGCTTTAAATGGCCGCCCCGGCATTTACTCAGCGCGCTACGCAGGTGAGGGTGCCAGCGATCAGGACAACCTCCTCAAAATGCTCGGCGAGATGCAAGGCGTTCCGGCACAAAAGCGCACAGCTCGCTATCAATGCGTCATCGCCTTCGTCAGCGCCGCTGACGACCCCGATCCCATACTGGCCAAGGGTACCTGGGAGGGCTGGCTGACCAGCCAGCCGAGGGGCTTGGAAGGCTTCGGGTACGACCCCATATTCATTCCCAGCGGTTTCGACCGCACAGCCGCAGAGCTCGAACCGGGAGAGAAGAACTCGCTGAGTCACCGGGGGCAGGCCCTGCGTGCTTTAATTCACCAATTACGAAGGCGCGGCGGCTAGGCGCTAATGCCTTTACATTCAACGCATGTCCCGCCTCGTCCCACCACCGCTGTCCCTCTACCTCCACTTCCCGTGGTGCGTACGAAAGTGCCCTTATTGTGACTTCAACTCGTACACCCTCAACGGGCAGCTTCAGGAAGCGGCTTATCTAGAGGCGCTCGAGCGCGACCTCGAGACCCAGGCGCCCGAGGTAGCAGGCCGCGAAGTCATCAGCGTCTTCATGGGCGGCGGCACACCCAGCCTGTTTCCCCCGTCGGCGATCGATCGTGTCCTCGCGGCTGCCCGTAGGCATCTGACTTTCGCCAGCGACGTTGAAGTGACGATGGAAGCCAACCCCGGCACCATCGAACGAGGCCGCTTCGCCGAGTATCGCGCGGCCGGCGTAAATCGCGTGTCCCTTGGGGCTCAGAGCTTCGACACCAGGACGCTGCAGGTGTTAGGGCGGATCCACTCCCCCGATGAGACGAGGCGTGCTGCCGAAGAGTTGCACGCAGCAGGGCTGACCAACTTCAACCTGGACCTGATGTATGCACTGCCGGGCCAGGATGTTGCCGCCGCCCTGGCGGATGTTGAATCTGCCCTTGCGCTGAAACCAACACATCTGTCGCATTACCAGCTGACCCTGGAACCAGGGACGGTGTTTGCAGCTCAACCGCCAGCAGATCTGCCGACCGACGATACGGCTGCTGAGATCCTCGCGGTGTGTGGGGCTCGCCTGGCTGAGGCAGGTTTTGGTCAATACGAAGTCTCGGCGTACGCACAGCCGGGCCGGCAGTGCCGCCACAACCTCAATTATTGGACGTTTGGGGACTACCTGGGCGTCGGTGCCGGCGCCCACGGCAAGATCACCCGCGTCGGGGATGACCTCGACGCATTTGTCCACGGCGACCTCGGCCCAGGCGCCCGCAGCGCGCGTGCGCACTTTCGCGACCTTCGCGGCGCCATCATCCGCACCACACAATCCCGCGACCCCCGCCGCTACGTAGCGGCGCCAACGGCCACCCGCACCCCCGTTCCTGAAGCCCAAAGACCATTCGAATTCATGCTCAACGCCCTGCGCCTGATCGACGGATTCGAAATCCCGACGTTCGAGCAACGCACTGGCCTGCCGTGGGAAACTGTGGTGCGCGAAGTCGATGAGCTCCTAACCCGGAACCTTTTGGAAGTCCAGGGCCTCCGTCTCCGTACGACTATCGTCGGCCTGCGTTTTCTCAACAATCTGCTGCTGAGCTTCCTGGAGGAAACCCCACAAACGACCGGGGCTTTTGGATTGTCAACCGCGATTTGAGAGGATTTCCCGCAACGCCGCGGGCTTTATTCACAGGTGAAAGGGCCTGCGTCGGCAAATGAGTACATTACGAGCAGAACAGGTGATGTTGCTCAATAATGTGCCTCTAAGTGATTGATATGTAAGAGTGAAATACCCTGGTCATTTTTTCACCAGGGTAATAAATATGCAATATGGAAGCGTTTTTTGATGTGGGTGGGTAGAGAAGTCCACAGAGTTATCCACAGGTTCTGTGGATAAGGAAACGCTTGCTCTGACCCGTTCCCCATTGCTGCTGCGCACCCGTTCGAGCTTCCCGTGAAACTCCTGCGTTTGAGGCTTGAGGACCGGGTGACATGCCGCTAAACTCCCGCGCCCTTTATTTTCGATCAGGGCGCCGCCACATATCCGGTCGGCATCCATTCAGAGCTGGTGAGACCCCCCATGAAAGCCCAAGGCCATCCCGAATACAAAGAGATTACGGTTAGCTGCACGTGCGGCAACACGTTCAAGACCAGCTCGACCCTCGGACACGATCTGCAGGTCGAGGTGTGCTCGAACTGCCACCCGTTCTATACCGGTAAGCAGAAGATCGTCGATACGGCCGGCCGCGTCGACAAATTCCGCAAGAAATACGCCGCCGCGGGCGCTGCGACGAAGTAGCTCATCGTCCGAAATTGCCGCCGGCAATTTCGTAAGCTGATCTAGAGTTGCGGGCCATGGATTTCACCGTGGTCCGCAACTACACCTCGGCCTCCGAGTCCGGCGAGGCCGGCAGCACTCCCAGCGTCAGCCTTCCCCGCCGCCGCGGTAGGACCCATCGCCTCTTCCCCCTGTCGGCCGTTGCTGCCACAACGCTCCTGATAGCGTCGGCTTGCGCCACCAATCCCGCAACGGGTGGCCACAACGTCGTCCTCACCACCGTGAAGGGCGAACAGGACCAGGCCAGGCGAGTCCACCAGGAAATCATCCAGTTCTACGGACTCTACGAAGACCAGTCCGTGCAGGACTACGTGCAGAGCGTGGGCGCACGAGTCGCCGCCCAGACCCCCATCGCCAACTGGAACTTCAAATTCTTCGTCCTCGACGACGATGAGGTGAACGCCTTCACTCCCGGGGGCGGCTACGTCTACATCCACCGCGGCCTGCTGAACTACCTGAATTCCGAAGCCGAGCTCGCTGCCGTGCTCGGTCACGAGATCGGCCACGATGTCGCTCGGCATCCGGCACGCACCGAGACACGCAGCGTGTTGATGTCAGTAGGAGCCGTGGCCGCTGCGATCGCCAGCGGCTCTGAAGCCATCGCCCAAATGGCGAACATCGGCGCAACCGCCTGGTTCCAGGGATACGGCCGCGAAAACGAAATGGAAGCCGACCGCCTGGGACTGACCTACGCCGCCAAAGCCGGCTATCGCCCCGAAGCCATGGCGTCCACCTTCAAAGCCTTGCGCAGCCAGGAGTCCTTCGAGCTTCAGCAGGCCAAGGCAGAATCCCGCCAACCCAACATCTATCACGGCGTTTTCTCGAACCACCCCGCCCCCGACGCCCGCGTCATTCAAGCAGCGCAAGGTGCCGCGCACATATCCCAGCCACCCAACGGCTGGCTCGATAATCGTGATGCATATATGCACGCCATCGAGGGTTTGCCATACGGTTCCAGCCGAGAGCAGGGCATCGTCCGCGACAACCGCTTCTATCATGAAGGCATGGCCCTGACAGTTGCATTCCCGCGCGGTTGGACCGTGAACAATCTGCGCGACCGGTTGCTGGTCTATACAAAGCAGAAGGATGCGCTGCTGCAGATCACCACGGAAAAACGCCCGGAGAAACAATCACCGCGCGAATTTCTGCTTTCGAAGTTGAAAGGCGGCGGATTCTCACGCGGCGCGGATATCTCCGTGGACGGCATGGAAGGTTACACATTGATTACGCGAGCCGGCTCACCGCTCGACAGTGGTGAAGGTCCCGTTCGGTGGGCGGCGCTTTATCGCGACAAAAGCGTGTTTCTCATCGGTGGCGCGAGCCGCTCGAGTGCGAACGGCGCGCCTGTGGATGACGGCATCTTCATCAGCTGCATACAGACGATGCGGCACCTGAAGCCTGCCGAGTATCCGTTGGCTCAGCCGTATCGGTTGAAGATCGTTCGGGTCGAAGGCCCGATTAAACTAGCGGATTACGTCAAGAACGTGCCCGACGAAAAGTTTCAGCAGGAACGCCTGGAGTTACTGAACGGCCTGTATCCAAAAGGCGAACCGCGCCCCGGCGATTTTCTGAAAGTGATCGACTGATTTTTGTTTTTGGGCGAACGCGCCGCATAAATGCCACGCCTGCTGCCTGAAATCCCCGTCCTCTCTACCGTCCGGTAACTTGATTTCAGTGGCTGGACGCTGTATTTCTCAAACGTTGTGCCGCGCCCGACGCCGTGTCGAATGCCCGCGGTCCCACCAGGAAAAAAGAACCGCATGACCGAGAAAAAGTTCGAGCTCGTCGATCGAGCCACGGAGCGCAAAGCGCAGCTGAACGTCCGTAACGGAACCATTGGACCGTCGGTCGTTGACGTCTCAACGATCAACAAGGACCTCGGCGTTTTCACCTACGATCCCGGCTTCGGGATGACGGCAGCCACCGACAGCAAGATCACCTACATTGATGGCGATGCAGGCGTGCTGCTGTACCGCGGCTATCCCGTCGAGCAGCTCGCCGAGAGCAGCTCGTTCATGGAAGTGGCCTACCTGCTCTTGCACAGCGAGCTGCCCAGCACGAAGCAGCTGAACGAGTTCAACGGCAACATCCGCCTCCACACAATGATCAACGAATCATTGCTGCGCTTCTTCAACGGTTTTCATCACAACGCACATCCGATGGCGATGGTGTCCGCTGTGATTGCCTCGATGTCGGCGTTCTATCACGACACGATGGACATCTATAACCCGCGCCATCGCGAGATCTTTGCCCATCGCATCATCGCCAAAATCCCTACGATTGCTGCCGCCGCACACAAGCACTCGCTCGGCCAGCCGTTTGTCTATCCACAAAACAACCTCGATTATTGCAGCAACCTGTTGCACATGTTGTTTGCTGTACCGTGCGAGCCGTACGTGGTTGATCCGGTCGCCGCCGAAGCGCTCGATCTGTTGTTCATCCTCCACGCAGATCACGAGCAGAACGCGAGTACATCAACAGTTCGCCTCGCAGGCAGCACGGGCGCCAACCCGTATGCAGCCATCTCCGCGGGTGTCTCAGCCTTGTGGGGTCCTGCGCACGGCGGTGCGAACGAGGCCGTCCTCGCGATGCTCGAACAGATCGGCACCGTGGACAACATTCCGAAGTACCTGGCAATGGCGAAGGACAAGTCCAGCCATTTCCGCCTCATGGGCTTCGGTCATCGCGTGTACAAGAACTTCGACCCGCGCGCCAAGATCATCCGCGAGATGTGTCACAAAGTGCTCGCCAAGTTGGGACGAACTGACAACCCACTTTTCGAGCTGGCCCTGCGCCTGGAAGAGATTGCGCTCAAGGACGAATACTTCGTCTCGCGCAAGCTGTACCCGAACGTCGATTTCTACTCCGGCATGATCTACAGCGCGATCGGCATTCCGCGCTCGATGTTCACCGTGATGTTTGCAATCGCGCGCACCGTGGGCTGGGTGGCGCACTGGCAGGAGATGATCTCCGATCCGGCGATGCGCATTGGCCGCCCGCGGCAGCTCTACACAGGCTCGGTCAAGCGGGACTACGTGTCGATCGACAAGCGCACTGAGAAGACCCCCGCGGACCTCCGCAGTCACAACTAAGGCGAGTTGAATTGGCCGGGGCTGCGCCCTTACGGTGCACCCCGGCTGGCTCGCGTAATCCACTGTCCGTGCTGCGGACCGCTCCCAGCGCCGCAGCCAGCCCTGCGACTACAGCCGGTTCGCAAAATCACTTACGGCGCGATCACGCGAGCAGATACAGAACGTCGAGTGATGTTGTCGGGAATCCAAGAGCGTCCGAGTGGGTGTTACGCGCTGAGCAACCGACGCGCGAGAAGCGACTGCATATCGCGTCTACCGTCCGCGATCACGTAGATGACGACCTGCTGGTCAATTTGGCGGTAGATCACACGATACGGCTTGAAGAAGACTTGTTGGTATTCCCGAATTCCAACTGCGGCGAGCTCCCGGGGGAGCTGGCCACGCTCTGGATCAGTGGCCAGACTGTCGGTCAACTCCAGAAGCCGATCGAGAACATGATCGGCATTCCGACGACAGTCGTGTTCGGCAATGTAGGTGTAGATGTCTTCGAGATCGCGCTCTGCGTCTTCAGTGAGCAGAACCGGAAAGCGCATCAGTCGCCCGTTGACAGCCCACGCAGGCGCTTCGCAACCTCGGCGACAGGCTTGACCTTGCCTTGTCCAACCTGTTGATTCCCCAGTGCGAGGATCTTCAGCAGCGCAAGCGTTTCCTGGGTTTCCTCGTAAGAAGCCACATCCTGAAGAACCGCCTTGGCCTCACCGTTTTGAGTGATCACGAGCGGCTTTCGCTGTTCAGCGATTTCCTGGAGAACCTCGGCCGCGTTGGCCTTGAGGTAGCTGATGGGCTTGATTTGGGTGGAATAGCGCATTGCGGGGTTTCGATTGTGTCGGACTAAATATAGTCCGATAATGGTCCTGTGGCAAGTGTTTGAGCGGCAGCACCCTCACGCCCTTTATAGCGCCTTGCGTGTCTGCGCACGCCGTTCGTCAAATTCCTTCAGGATCGGGTAGAAAGTCTCGAAGCAATTGCCGTTGCCCGGGTCACCGCACGATTTGAGCAATTCCACGCGCGCACCGCGCTCCAACAAGCTCCGCAGAATGAGCTGACGGTCAGAAAGCCGGAAGTCAGCGGCCTCCAACAGCAGCCGACCAACCAGCGACTCCTTCCCACACCTGCCATTGGGATCCGCGCCTGCTGACAACTGCGCCTTGACCATCGCCGGATTGGTACTGATGACCGCCGAGCAGATCAGGGTGTTGCCGTCATCATCGGGCTCATGGACATCCATGGAACCTTTGAGGAATGGAATCAGCGATGCCAGAGACGGCGTCGAGGCAACGCGCTGCGCAACCGGCATCATGTCACCCCCTAGCGCTTCTTTAGCCTGACGGACCAGTGTTGCATTGCCAGGTCCCGGCAGCGGCGCAATTTTGGCCGCTTCCAACAGATACGCTTCGGCCAGTAACACGCGTACCATGGGCGTCGCAACGCAGGCCCCGCTCTTGTGCAGGTATTTCTCTATCAGGGCGGCAGCCGCCTCCGGATTGTTGAAGCCCAAAGTGAGCTCGTTCGCCATGTTGGCCAGTTCACAGTCTCGGCCAAAGCCTGCGTCCATCCCGGTGGCAAACAGGTCCTGGCGCACCTCCGTCGACAGACCGCTGGATTCATATTGTGCGGTGTACATCGCCTGAGTGCGCGCACTGCGCGGAAAGTCAGGATCAGCCATCACCGCTTTCAGTGTCTTCGCGGTGTCAGCAGTGGCCGCGACGGCAGCCTCGATCCGCAGCCTGCCCATGAACAACCACAGATCCTCGGGATGGACCTTTTCAACTTCATCCAGCAGTTTGGTCGCTTCGGGGAAGCTCCGGTCCGCAACATACATCGACGCGAGAAGAATCTTCATTGAGGAAAAATCAGGATGATTCCTCAGGGTGGTCGTCACGATGACGTTCGCATCAGCCTGACTGCGAGTGATCCAATGCAGGCGTGCCTTCACAAAGAACACGTGATAGTTGTCGGGGTGCGCCTGTACGAACCGATCCATCAGCTCAGCGGA
>Ga0068858_100008172_pt1 | contig 10062 bp, 7 predicted proteins | sample KBSSwiS12_FD_66589 | JGI IMG/M metagenome (GOLD analysis project Ga0068858, IMG submission 66589) | Switchgrass rhizosphere microbial communities from Kellogg Biological Station, Michigan, USA - KBS Switchgrass S1-2 | ecosystem: Host-associated > Plants > Roots > Rhizosphere > Soil ... | reverse complement strand
AGCGCGCTCGTCGTCGTGCAGCTCGCGTTCGCGCTGCTGCTGCTGACCGGCACCGGCCTGATGCTGCGCACGCTGTGGTCCCTCCAGAAGATCGACCTCGGGTTCGCTCCCGCGAACGTGATGACCGCGCGCATCGCGCTGCCGGCGCGACCGTACGGCACGCCTCAGCAGGTCAACGCGTTTTTCGCCGCGCTGCTCGATCGCGTTCGCGCCATTCCCGGCGTGACGTCCGCCGGGATCGTCCGCGCGCTCCCGATCGGCTCGACGATCGGCGATCGAGGCGTCGCGGTCGACGGCTACACGCCGCCGGTCGGCCGGGGCAGTCAGGGCGATTGGCAAGTCGCAACTGACGGCGCGCTCGAAGCGCTCGGCGAGCGCCTGATCCGCGGCCGCTTCTTCACGGCGGCCGACACGCTCGAGACCGCGCCAGTCGCGCTCGTCAACCAGACGATGGCCGCAAAGTACTGGGAGGGACGCGACGCGATTGGCGGCCGGTTCAAGACGGGCGGGGCGACCACGCCGTGGATTACCGTCGTCGGCATCGTCGGTGACGTACGCCACAACGGCATCACGACCGCGATCAAGCCCAAGTTCTACCGGCCCTATCCGCAGTGGACGCAGAATGCCGGCAATCCCGTGAACACGGGCACGATCGTGGTCAAGACCGCCGGCGATCCGGAACAGGTGGCCGGCGCGCTGAGAGCGGCCACGCGCGCGATCGATCCAGCCATCCCGCTGGCGGCGATGCGGCCGATGACGGACGTCGTCAACACGTCGCTCACCGCGCCCCGGCTGACGAGCACGGTCTTTCTGGGATTTGCCGGCGTGGCCCTCGTTCTCTCCGCGCTTGGCGTGTACGGTCTGCTCGTGTACCTGGTCAGCCAGCGGTCACGTGAGATCGGCATCCGTGTTGCCATCGGCGCGCAGCGGCGGCAGATCGTGAGTCTGTTCTTCGGTCATGGCCTGCGGCTGGCTGCCGCCGGCATCGCCCTGGGTGTCGCGATGGCGCTGCTGCTCACGCGGACCGTGTCCGGCCTGCTCTACGGGGTGCCGCCGCTCGATCCGGCGACGTTCGCGGTCGGGCCGCTCGTGCTCCTGGTCGTCGCGCTCGTCGCGAGCTTCTTGCCGGCACGGCGCGCGGCGGCCGTGGATCCCGTCGTCGAGTTGAAGCGAATGTAGCGTGGTCGCTTATCCGACCCTGACCGCCATCATCGTCTCGTCGTCGAACGGCTCCGCGGCGCCGCGGAATGTTTTGACCGCTTGCTCGACCCGCAGCAGCACGTCCTCGGGGCTCATCGGACCGCCGGCGGTGAGCAGCGCTTCGAGCCGTTCGGCGCCGAACATGTCGCCCGCCAGATTCGAGGCCTCGACGCAGCCGTCCGTGTAGAAGAAGAGGAGATCGCCCGCGGTCAGCTGCACTTCGCGCGCGGTGTAGCCATGGCCCGAGAGCAGTCCGACTGGCAAACCCGTGGATTCCATGCGCTCGAGACCCTGCTTGCAGATCGCGTACTGCGGGTGATGCCCGGCGTTCACGTACTGCAGCCGTCGCGTCACGGGATCGAGGATGCCGACGAAGAGCGTCGCGTAGACCGGTCCCGGCGAGTTCGCGTCGACGTCGCGATCGATCGCTTCGGCAATGGCCGACAACTCCTGGCCGAGCGAGAGTCTCGTGCGAAGCGACGCCTGGATGTTGGCCATCAGCAGCGCCGCGCCGACGCCCTTGCCCGACACATCGCCGACGAGCATCGCCACGCGATGGTCGTCGAGCTCGAAGTAGTTGAAGAAGTCGCCGCCGACTTCCAGTGCCGGCACCGACACGCCCTTGATCTCGGTCAGGCCGAGACGAAGCGGTTCGTGCGGCAGCATCTCGTTCTGGATATGTCGTCCGAGCTCGAGCTCACGCCTCACGCGCTCCTGCCCGACCGCCGCGCGCTGATGCTCCTCGACGTCCGCAGCCATCTGGTTGAACGCCGTCGCGAGCCGGCCGACCTCGTCGCTCGTCTTGAGCCGCACGCGCGCACTGTAGTCGCCGTGCGAAATGCGATCGACGCCTTCGCTGAGCTTCGAGAGGTTGCGCGTCAACCGGCCGGAGAGCGGAACGATCGCGACCAGCGCGAGGCCGATGAAGCCGAGCCCGAGGCTCGCGTTGCGCGCCGCGGTCTTGCGCAGCTCGCCAACCAGATCCGCGACCGGCTTCGCGATGCCCAGGCGCAGCCCGGATCCCGACGGATCTTCGGTCTGGACGACGATCCAATCGCCCTTGGTGACGGTCACTAATGTTTGCTTGTCCGGCGGCGCGGGCAGGTTCAATCCTTCGATCGTTTTCCGGTCACCGTCCGTGGGCGTATAGATCTTCCCGTCTTTCCCGATCGCGAACGGCACCTCGCCGCGATCGCGACGCGTCGTCGAGAAGACGGTCGCCAGCAGCTGCGGCAGGTTGATCTCGGCGCTAATCTGCTCGACGACCTGGCCGTTCTGCTCGACGACGACGCCCAGGTGACTGCCGCTCAGCTCGGTTTTCTTCTTGATCGGCGGTGGCGTTGCCGCGGGCGTCGGTTCCGGCGTTGGCGTGGGCGCTGGCGTCGCGACGGGCGCGACCTTCACCGTCGTCGTTGGCTTGGCGCGCTCGACGGCTTTCGTGCCTTCGGCCGCCTTCGCCTTCGTTGCGGTGGATTTCGCAGCAGCATCGGCGGACATCTGCGCGGCTTTGTCGCCCGTCGCCTGGGCTTCGCGCTCGGCGTCCGCGGCGCGCTTCTGCAAACCTGCGGCACCGAGCTGCAGACCCTGAGCGATGCCGAGCATGCGCTGGTTGAGCTCGCGCCCGATGCGCGCGCGCTCTTCTGGTGTGAGATTCTCGAGGTGCCCGTCGGGCACGATCTGTTTGAGGATCTCGCGTCGAATCGGCGCGAGATCGATCATCAGACGGCTGGCGGCGTCGGCGGCGTCCACCGCGGCGGCGCCAGTGGCCGCGGCGGTGCCCGGACCCGTACTCGCTGGAATGCCCGTTCCGGCACCAGTTCCCGTTGATGTTCGCGAGCCGGTCTGATCAACCGGGACGTTCGCGTTCGCGCCGCGGCCGCCTGCGCCGCCGGGCCGGCTCCGCGCCGACTGGCTGCGTCCGCCGCTGCCGGCGTGTTGTCCACTCATGCCGGCTGGTGGCGTCATTGGGCCGACGTTCGCCGGCGGTGCGGTCGGGCCGAGGGGTGCAGCAGGTCGAGGCGGCGGCGTTACACCCGGCGGCGTCGGCGGGATCGTCGTGCTCTGACTCTGACTCTGGCCCGATCCGCCTCCTCGCGACGGCGGTCGCGCCTGGCGCCCGGGATCGCCGCGCGGCGTCAGCCCGCGCAACTCGACGTTGTTGAGCAACATCGCGGCCTCGCCGAGCGCCTGCGCGACCTTCGCTTCGTACACCTGATCCATGTTGGGCGGCAGCACGGACGGCGCCGGTGCGGCGGGCGGCGGCGCCGTCGGTATCGCGGGCTTCGCTGGCGCCGGCTTCGCGGCGGCCTGACGCGTGGCCGCCGCCGACGCCTGCATGCTCTGCAAATCCATCAGGTGCTCGACGCGCTCGCTGAGCTGCGCGGTCACGAGCTGCATCCGCTGGCTCAGTTCGCCGGCCAGCAAATCCGATTCGCGCGTCGCCGCGTCGCGCACGGCGCGCACATTGCTCGTATACGAGTAGTACGTGACGGCGGCGAGCGGCACGACCGACAGCAGGAAGAACACCACGATTAGACGGAGACGAAGACTCATGACAACACTCCGTCGAAGGTCACGACCACCGGCGCGTGATCGCTCGTGCCAAACTCGCGCATCGAGACTGACGACCGTGCGCGCGTCGAGATACCCTGGCTCGCGAGCACGTAGTCGATGCGCCAGCCGATGTTCCGCTGGCGCAGGTTGCGCCACGGCGCCCACCACGTGAAGAGCGCGTCGTTGCCCGGATCGAGATCGCGACCGACGTCCGCCAGACCGCTGTCGAACAGCCGGCCGAGCAGCGCCCGCTCCTCAGGCCGCGTGCCGATCTGATTCGGCTTGCGCTCCTTCGGGTGCACGTCTCGATCTTCGCGCGCCACGTTCAGGTCTCCACAGATAACTAGCGCCTGACCGGCCCGGGAAGTTTCAGTCGTCCACTCGGCCAACGCGTCCAGGAATCGTAGTTTGACGTCGAAATCCTTGCCGCCGTTGGGAACATACACCGACGCGACCTTCGTTCCGCCGAAGTCGGCGACCACGATTCGTTGCTCGAGATCGAAGGGCGGGTGGCTGAATCCGGGCGATTCCGCGCGAACACTGCACCGCACGAGCAGGGCGACGCCGGAATACCCCTTGGCCCCGTGCCAGTAGCACCAGTAACCCTCCGGTGCGAGCAGGAGCGTCGGCACCTGATCGGGCGCCGCCTTGATCTCCTGCAGGCACACGACATCCGGCTGCTCGGCCGCCAGCAGTTGTTGGAGCTCCGCCTGGCGCGCGCGCACGCCGTTGACGTTCCAGGTGAGGATCTTCACGCGCGCAACACTTGGCGCCGGCTGCGATGCGCGTCGAGCACGCCCGGCCCGAGCCGCTTGCTGAGGTAGACCTTCGACTCGAGGCGATCGGCGGCCGGCTCGAACTTGACGACGTTGAACTGCAAGCTGTCGAGCGTGCCGCGCATGTCGTAGTAGCGATTCTTGGTCTTGACGACGATCTCGTCGTAGCCTTGCGCGACGGCCCAGACTTCCTGCTCTTCGGTCAGCGCGCGGAAGTGGCCTTGTCCGCGCCAGTCGAGCCGCGTCGCGCCGAGCCAGTTGTACAGAATCTTGCGGCCGCCGAACTCGACGGCGCCGCCAAGCCGCCTGACCAGATCCACGAGTTCCGGATCTTTTTCCTCCGCGCGCAGCTCGTGCGACACCTTGTACGACACGGGCACGACCGTCGCCGGGTCGTCGGGCAGCGACGACTCGGCCATCAGGATCTGACTGGGCCGGTCTTCGAGGCGGCGCAGGATCGCGGCCGCGGTCTTCCGCCGCGGAAACTCGCTGAAGAACTCTTCGATGTAGGCGATTTCGAGCGCGCCCTGTTGAAGGGGGTACTCGCGAATGAGGTAGTGGCTCTGATCCATGGGGACGATTAAGTGTAGCCCGCCATTCTAGCGGGTCGCGCGGCCGGAAGAGACCGCCATCGCGCGGCAGACCGCGGCGCGTTCGGCAGCCGCCGGCACGTGCGTCAGCGTGTCGACGGGCCACGGCAGCCGCCATGACCAGTTGCTCTCGTCGATCGTGGCGGGCGTGTTGATGCGGTCGCGCCAGCCGAAGACGTCCTGCAGGGGCAGAAACAGGTGGTCCGAGCCGGCTCGATAGGCGACATCCAGAATCTGGTCGCGCAAGGCGTCGGACCACGGGGCGGGCACGTCGTGGATCTCGATCTTCCGGGGCGACGGCACCGCGAGAAACGCGCGGCGCTCATCGTCGGACGCGTGCTCCCACCAGGCCGCGAGCGTTTCGGTGTCGTGCGTACCGGTCATCGCGACCGACACGGCCGGAAACGTCGCCGGATCGACGAACGCGCGATCGTGCGAGTGGTAATGCCGCTCCCATCGCAGCACCTTGCACCCGGGCACACCCAGCCGGGCCATCGACGCGCGGACGAAGTCCGGCACCGTGCCGAGATCCTCGGCGAGCACCTCGGCGCCCGACTCGAGAAAGATGCGGAGGATCTGCTCGCCCTGCCACGTCTGCGTCGGCTCGTCGTCGGGATTGAAGAACGCGTGCCCCGCGGCCGTGCGGCCGAACGTCCGGTAGAAGCCCACCAGGTGATCGATGCGCACGCTGTCGTAGAGCGCGGCCATGCGCCGCGCGCGCTGGCGCATCCACGCGAAGTTCGTTCCGGCGATCACATCCCAGCGGTACGTCGGCAGCGCCCAATCCTGGCCGGTGTCGCTGAACGCGTCGGGCGGCACGCCCGCCGAGACGTCGAGCATGAACTCGCCGCGCCGCACCCACACATCCGCGCTGTCGATCGCGACAACGAACGGCAGGTCGCCGACGAGTTGCACGCCGCGCGCGCGCGCCGCCGCGCGGGCCGTGTGCCACTGGGTCTCGGCGATCCATTGCAAATACTGCTGGCGCAGCACTTCTCGCGCGAAGTGCCGTCTGGCTTCGTCGAGGGCTCGCGGCTCGCGATCGCGCACCGGCGGCGGCCAGGCGGGCCAGTCGCCGGTGCCCGCGGCGCCCGCGATCGCCTGAAACAGCGCGTAGTCGTCGAGCCACCACCGCTCGCGCGCGATGTACGCGGCGAGCGCGGCCGCGCGCGCCGTCATCACCTGCCACTCGTCGCGCAGGAACGAATCGAACGCGAGGTCGAGCGCCTCGATCTTCGCGCGCCGCACGAGCGGATACGCGACGCGCGGGCTCTCGCGCGCCTCGTGGCGCGCGCGCGATCCCTCCGCCGAGAGCGCGGCGTCGCCGCCCGCGTGCGTGTAATCTTCGACCTCGTCGAGCGCGATGTAGATCGGATCGATGGCCATCGCCGACGCCGCCGAGTACGGCGACGATCCGCCCGGCACCATCGTCCCAAGCGGCAGCAGCATCAAGCGATCGCACCCGGCGGCGTGGAGCCAGACGCTCAGCGGGTCGAGATCGGCGAGCTCACCGATCCCCCAGCTCCTCGCCGACACGGCCGAAAACAGCGGCAGAATGACGCCGGCGTGTCGCGACACTACAGCCGGCCTCCGGCCGCGATGGGCAGCATGCGGGCGATGGCGTCGCGAAAGATCTCCGGGCGCGGCAGGAGGCTGACGACGAGAAACGCGCCGCGCGCGAAGTCGAAGAAGTAGCCGGGGTGGACGAGCACGTGCGTCTCCAGGATCCGCAACACCAGCGCCTCGTCGCTCATCGTCGCAGGCACCTCGAGGACGGCCGACCAGCCGCCTTCGGGATCGCGCAGCGTGATCGCGGGATGCGCCGCGACCGCGCGGCGGAGCCCGTCGAGATTCTGACGGACGCGCGCCGTGATGGCCGCACGGATCCCGCGGCCCGCCGCGATCAACTGCGGTGCGGCGACCTGGACGGGCGTCGACACGGACAAGTACGTGTCCGAAACGAGCTCGAGCCGTGCGAGCGCCTCGGCGGCGAGCGGCGGCGGGCCATCGACGAGCATCCAGCCGAGCTTGACCTGCGGCAGGCCGGCGGACTTCGACAGACCGCCAAGCACGAACGTCAGCGCGCGCGATTCGCCGGCGAACGACGAGGCGTCAGCGCGCGGTGCGAGCGGATAGTCGGCAAACACTTCGTCGGAGATGATCGCGAGCTGGCGTCGCACGCACACGCCCGCGAGCCACTCGCGGTCGTCGGCGCGAAGCATCGATCCTGTCGGATTGTTCGGGCTCACGACGAGCACGGCGCGCGTGCCCGCGTCGATCGCCTGCTCGAGGCTCTCACGATCGATCGACCACACTCCGTGGTAGTCGAGCGCGTAGGGCCGGGCGTCGACGCCCTCGAGGCCGGTCAACAGCTCGAACAGCGGATAGCTCGGATGCGGAACGAGCACCGACTCGCCCGGGTTGCAGAGCAGCTTGAACAACGTCGCGTAGGCTTCGCTGCTGCTCGACGTCAGCACGATTCGATCGGGCGAGATCGCCGCACGCGAGGCGTACTCCGCGGCGATGACCGCCCGCGCGTCGGCGAGCCCGCGCGGATCGGGCGCGTACACGCGCGCGCGAGGATCCGACAACGACGCCAGCACATCGTCCGGATACGGCAGGCCGACCACCGTCGGATTCGTTTCCGTCAGATCGAGCAGCGTCGCGCCGGACTGGCGCAGCGCCGCCACGGCTTGGCTGACGAGGTTGGGCGCCAGCGTCGCCGGCAGGCGGGACGAGAACATCCACGCAATAGACTACACGCCCGGCTTATTTTTCGGCCTTGCTGATGACGTAGACGCGCGCCCCGCCCGCCTCGAGGTCGAGATCCCAGCGCGGGCCGATCGGCTGGCTGAGCATCGACATTTGCGAGCCGTCGAGCAGATTGACCCACATCGCGGCCGGCACGATCGCCGGCAAACGCACGATCGCTTTGACGCGGCCTTTCGTGACGTTCGTGGCGAACAGCACCCACGACCGCTCGTCCTGCATCAGGAGGACGTCGAGCGCCGGCGCGGCGGGCCCGAGCACCGACACCACGGGCGCGGATCGCACCTCATTGAAGAGCTTCGCGTTGAAGTTGAGCTGCCGCGCGATCGTCTTGGCCGTCGCGAGCCACGGCGCCGCACGCCCCGCGGCGTTCTGCAGACCCGTCCCGTCGGCCGGCCCGGGGTCGAAGCAGACGACGCGCGCGCCGTGCGCCACCGCCCGCCAGACGAGCGCCGGAATCTCCTCGGCGACGACATCTCGCGTCGCGACGTCCACCGTCGCACGCGGCCGCAGCGCCGAGGCCGCCGTGAGCGGCTGCGGCTCCGATCGCACCTGGACGCCCACACCGACCGTGTCGGCCATCCGGCGCAGGTCCGCCGCGCCACCCGTGCTGATCGACGGCCACGTCACGCTGAGAAACCCCATCGCTTTGATGACGGCGAGGTCGTCCTGACGCGGCTGGCCAGGCGGGGATCCGCGGTACCAGACCGAGACGACCGGGTCGGCCGCGAGGAGCCGGGCCGACACCACGCTGGCGGCACACAGGCCCAGCCAAATGAGCGCAATCCGCCTCATCGTTCTCATTCTCGGGTCGGCACCGTCCGGGCTACACAGTAGCCGGCTTCCCCACGCGTCGCCAACCGGATCTCGAGGCGAGGCGTCATATTGTTCACGATGTCATCTTTTTCGAAGACAGGTCTGCTGGGTGAGCTCGAGCAGCTCGTGATCCTGGCGGTCGTGCGGCTGGGCCGCGACGCGTACGCGGTCTCGATTCGCGACCTGATCGAGCTGCGGACCGGGCTGCGGCTCAGCCGTGGCAGCGTCTACGTGACGCTGGACCGCCTCGATCGCAAGGGCTACCTCACGTCGCGGTTTGGCGACCCGACCCCTGAACGCGGCGGCAAGTCGAAGCGGCTCTTCGAGCTCACCGCGACCGGGCGCCGGGCGCTCGGATCGGCGGAACAGGCCGTCTCGCGGATGCGCGCGGCCGGACCGGTGCGGAGCTGATGTGAGTCCGCGCCCACTCCCGCGTGTCGCCACGTGGCTCATCAACCGGCTCTCGCCGCCGGAATGGCGCGAGTCCATCGTCGGCGACCTTGTCGAGGACCGCGACCGGCGACTCGCCCACGATCAGCGCGCTGGCCTGTTCTGGATGATCGCCGCAACGCTGCGAGTCACGACGTCACTGTTTGTCGAGCGGCGTCGCGTGCTGCCGCACCGCGAGCCGCCGCACGTGTCGGTGTTGGGCGGCCTCAGTGCCGAGGTCCGGCACGCGGCGCGGGCGCTCCTGGCGCATCGCAGCTACACGGCGACGGCCGTCCTCACGCTTGCGCTCGGCATCGGCGCGAACGCCGCCGTGTTCAACCTGGCGAACTGGCTGCTGCTGCGTCCCCTGCCCGGCGTCGTCCACGAGAGCGAACTGGTCACGCTGAACTTCGGATCGAATGATGGCGGCACCGGCCTGGTCTCGGTTCCAACGGTCGACCGGCTCGCAGCGGACGTGCCGGCAGTGCGCGAGATCGCGGGCTATCAGGATGTCGCGGTGCACGTCGCGGCGACGGCCGGCGCGGCGCCACGGCGGTTGGACAGCGAGATCGTGAGCGGCAATTACTTCGATGTGCTCGGCGGTCCGCTCGAGATGGGACGAGGGTTCACGTTCGAAGAGGGCCGCGATCCTGGCCGTGCGCCCGTCGTGGTCGTGAGCGATCGATTCTGGCGGCACGATCTCGGCGGCCGCCCCGACGTGCTATCTCGTCCGCTCACGATCAACGGCACGGCGTGGACGATCGTGGGCGTGGCGGTTCCTGCGTTTCACGGACCGACGAGAACCGGGGACACGGACATCTGGGTCCCGATTGCGCAGCATCAGCACATCCTGCCGGTCTACAGCGCGGATCTCATGACGAATCCGAAAGACCGCATCTTCTACAGCATGGTCGGCCGCCTCGCTCGCG
>Ga0068858_100008171_pt1 | contig 10062 bp, 8 predicted proteins | sample KBSSwiS12_FD_66589 | JGI IMG/M metagenome (GOLD analysis project Ga0068858, IMG submission 66589) | Switchgrass rhizosphere microbial communities from Kellogg Biological Station, Michigan, USA - KBS Switchgrass S1-2 | ecosystem: Host-associated > Plants > Roots > Rhizosphere > Soil ... | reverse complement strand
TCACGTCGATATGCGTATTGCGCTCGCAATCGAATACGCCGGCTTCGCGTTCTGCGGTTTCCAGTCGCAACCGGCGCGCTGCGGGGTCCAGGATGCGCTCGAGGACGCCATCGGCGAAATTGCCGGGCATCCACTAGGCGTGGTCGCCGCCGGCCGTACCGATGCCGGCGTGCATGCCGTATCCCAGATCGTGCATTTCGACACGGATGCCGCGCGGCCGCACTCGGCGTGGGTCCGCGGAGTGAACACCCACTTGGCTGATGATGCCGCCGTGCTGTGGGCGCACCCAGTGGCTGCGGAATTCCACGCGCGGTTCGCAGCGACGGCGCGCCACTATACGTACGTGCTGCTAACGCGCGCCGAACGTCCCGGCCTGCTGGCGAAGCGCGTGGGCTGGTACCATCGACCCCTCGACATCGAGGCGATGCGTGCCGGCGCAGCGCACCTTGAGGGCACCCACGATTTCTCGGCATTTCGTGCCGCGGAGTGCCAGGCGAAATCTCCGGTAAAAACGCTCTCAAGGCTCGCGATCGCACGCGAAGGTCCTTTCGTCCGCCTCGATTTTTCCGCCAACGCATTTCTCCATCACATGATCCGCAACATCGTCGGCGCGTTGATCTACGTAGGCACGGGCAGGCAATCTCCCGACTGGATCGCGGAGTTGCTGGCCGCGCGCGATCGCACGCGCGCCGCGCCGACGTTTGCCGCCGAGGGGCTGTACTTCGCGGGCGCGGATTACGACCCGCGTTTCGGACTGCCGCCCACGGTGCGATCTGTTGCTATTGGTGCGATTTGAAGAACAAGCGAACCCGCGTCAAGATCTGCGGCATCACGCGCGTGGCCGACGGCCTTGCCGCCAGCGACGCCGGCGCCGACGCGATCGGCCTCGTGTTCTGGGGCGGCACGCCGCGCGTCGTCGACGTCGGACGTGCCCGCGAAATCGCCGATGCGTTGCCGCCCTTCGTCACCATCGTCGGACTTTTCGTCGATCCGCAAGCCTCCGATGTCCGCGCGATCCTGGACGCGGTGCCGCTGGATCTGCTGCAATTCCACGGCACCGAAACGCCCGATCTCTGTCGCGCGCTCGGGCGCCCGTATCTCAAGGCCATCCACATGAAGGATGGGGTCGATTTGCTAGAATATGCGGCGCTGTACGACGACGCGGCGGGGCTGCTGTTCGATTCGTACTGGCCGGGCGATCTGCCGGGCGGTACCGGTCGCGCGTTCGACTGGTCGCGGCTGTCGGGTGCCGTGCAGGGTAAGCTCCCTGCGCCGGTGATCCTTTCAGGGGGTCTCGATCCCGCCAACGTCGGCGAGGCGATCCGCGCCGTGCGCCCGTGGGCCGTCGACGTGTCGAGCGGCGTCGAGGAGCGCGGTCCGGATGGCAACGTACGCAAAGGCATCAAGGACGCCGCGCGCATCGCGGCGTTCATCGACGGAGTGCGCAATGCGGATGACTGACCTTCCCTACACGCTTCCCGACGAGCGCGGACATTTCGGACCCTACGGCGGCGTCTTCGTCGCCGAAACGCTGATTCGCGCGCTTGAAGAGCTGAAGGGGGCGTACGCGCGGTATCGCGACGACCCGGCGTTTCGCGCCGAGTTTGCGCATGAGCTTCTGCACTATGTCGGCCGGCCGTCGCCGGTCTATCACGCCGAGCGCTGGTCGCGCGAGCTGGGCGGCGCGCAGATCTGGTTGAAGCGCGAAGACCTGAATCACACCGGTGCGCACAAGATCAACAATGTGATCGGGCAGGCGCTGCTCGCCAGGCGGTTGGGCAAGCCGCGCGTCATCGCCGAGACCGGCGCCGGCCAGCATGGCGTGGCGACGGCGACCATCGCCGCGCGCTACGGGATGGAGTGCGTCGTGTACATGGGCTCGGAGGACGTGAAGCGCCAGGCGCAGAACGTCTACCGGATGAACCTGCTTGGCGCCAAGGTGGTGCCGGTCGAATCCGGCTCGAAGACGCTGAAGGACGCGCTCAACGAGGCGATGCGCGACTGGGTCACCAACGTCGAAAGCACGTTCTACATCATCGGCACCGTCGCGGGCCCGCATCCCTATCCGATGATGGTGCGCGATTTCCAGCGCGTCATCGGCGACGAATGCATGGTGCAGATGCCGGAATACGCGGGGCGCCAACCTGACGCGGTGATCGCATGCGTCGGCGGCGGCAGCAATGCAATCGGGATCTTCTATCCATACATTCCGCATTCGGCCGTCAGGCTGATCGGCGTCGAGGCAGGGGGCGATGGCATCGCCAGCGGACGCCATGCGGCGTCGCTGAGCGCGGGGCGCCCCGGTGTGCTGCACGGCAACCGCACTTACCTGCTGCAGGATGCGAACGGGCAGATCACCGAGACGCACTCGGTGTCGGCGGGGCTCGATTATCCGGGCGTGGGTCCGGAGCACGCGTGGCTCAAGGACTCGGGCCGCGCCGAATACGTCGTCATCGACGACGACGAAGCGCTCGCCGCATTTCATGCGTGTTGCAGGATCGAAGGCATCATTCCCGCGCTGGAATCGGCACACGCGCTCGCGTACGCGATGAAACTTGCGCCCACGCTGGCCAAGGAAAAGATCCTGCTCGTCAACCTGTCCGGCCGCGGTGACAAGGACATGAATACCGTGGCCGAACGCGACGCCCAGAAGTCAAAGCGCTGACTTGAACCGCATCGACGCCACGTTCGCGCAGCTCAAGGCCAAGGGCCGCACGGCGCTCATCCCTTATGTCACGACCGGCGACCCGTCGCCGTCAGCCACGCGCTCGATCATGGACGCGCTGGTGCATGCCGGCGCCGACATCATCGAGCTGGGCGTGCCGTTCTCCGATCCGATGGCCGATGGTCCCGTGATCCAGCGCGCTTCCGAACGCGCGCTGGCGCAGCATGTCGGCTTGTCGGACGTGCTCGCGATCGTTCGCGAATTCCGCAGCGGAAATTCGACGACGCCGATCGTGCTCATGGGCTACGCCAATCCGATCGAGGCGATGGGCATCACCGCCTTCGCCGATCGCGCGCAGGCGGCAGGCGTGGACGGCGTGCTCGTCGTCGACTATCCGCCCGAGGAAGCCGGCGATTTCGCCGCACTGATGGTCGCGCGCGGGATTGCGCCGATTTTCCTGCTCGCGCCGACCACGCCGGAAGCGCGCATTGCCGAGGTGGCGCGGCTTGCCCGCGGTTATGTCTACTATGTCTCGCTCAAGGGCGTGACCGGCGCCGGCCATCTCGACACGTCCGACGTCGCGCACAAGTTGAAGGAAATCCGCCGCCATGTCGCGCTGCCGGTGGGCGTCGGCTTCGGCATCCGTGATGCCGCGAGCGCGCGGGCGATTGCCGCGCATGCCGATGCGATCGTGATCGGCAGCCGGATTATTCAGGAAATCGAATCCGGGCCGCCGATCGAGGCCGCATCGCGGGCGGGCGCCTGGCTTGCTACCATCCGGCACGCGCTGGATGCGATGGACAAGAAGGCGGCATGAAGGCCGTAATGTCGTCGCTTCGTCTTGAGTCTGGGGGTCGCCGATGACCTGGTTGCAGAAGCTGCTTCCGCCACGCATCCAACGCACGCCGGGCGAACGCCGCACACCGGTCCCGGAAGGCCTCTGGGTCAAATGCCCGTCGTGCGAAGCGGTGCTATATCGCACCGATCTCGAGAACAACCTCGAGGTATGCCCGAAGTGCGGCCATCATCAACGCGTCGCCGCGCGCGAGCGCATCGATCAGCTGCTGGACCCCGAAGGCCGGTTCGAGATCGGTTCGGAGGTCGTGCCGGTCGACAGTCTCAAGTTCAAGGACCAGAAGAAATATCCGGAGCGCCTTTCCGCGGCGCTCGAGGAGACCGGCGAAACCGATGCGCTGATCGTGATGCAGGGTAGCGTCAAGAGCGTGCCGCTGGTGATCGCGGTGTTCGAATTCGGGTTCATGGGCGGCTCGATGGGCTCGGTGGTTGGCGAGCGGTTCGTGCGCGGCGTGCGCGTTGCGTACGAAAACCGGGTCCCGTTCGTCTGCGTCTCCGCCTCCGGCGGCGCCCGGATGCAGGAAGGCGTCAACTCGCTGTTCCAGATGGCGAAAACGACGGCGGTGCTGCAGGAATTGAACAAGGCGCGCCTGCCATTCGTGTCGATCCTGACCGACCCGACGATGGGTGGCGTGTCCGCATCGTTCGCCTTCGTGGCCGACCTGGTCATCGCCGAGCCGGGCGCGTTGATCGGGTTCGCCGGTCCGCGCGTCATCGAGCAGACAGTGCGCGAGAAGTTGCCGGAAGGCTTCCAGCGGGCCGAATTCCTGATGGAAAAAGGCGCGCTCGACCTCATCGTCGACCGCCGCCAGTTGCGCGACGAGCTCGCGCGCCTGCTGGCGCTGCTGGCCCGTCAACCCGCCCCCACCAGTTAATACAGTAAGGAAGCGAGAAAGTGAGGAGGTAAGGAAGTCTGACGGCGAGGCGTCTGCGCTACGAGCCTGAACTCCTCGCCTTCTCGCTTCTTCACTTTGCTTTCGCATGAGCCGCCCCGCGACGCTCGCTGCCTGGCTGGACTTTCTCGAAACCCTTCATCCGAAATCCATCGCGATGGGTCTCGATCGCGTGCGCGCCGTGCACGCGCGCCTCGCCGCGGAGATCCGCTGTCCGGTGGTCACCGTCGCCGGCACGAACGGGAAGGGCTCGACGTGCGCGCTGCTCGATGCCATCTTGCGTTGCGCCGGATATCGCGCCGGTCTCTACACGTCGCCGCATTTGCTCCGTTACAACGAGCGGGTGCGCATCGCGGGAAACGATGCGACCGACGCCGAGTTGATCGAAGCCTTCAATGCCGTCGAAGACGCGAGGCTCGCGACGTCCAGCGCGGAGGGCACGCCGGTAACACTGACGTACTTCGAGTTCGGCACGCTGGCCGCGTTGTGGCTGTTCTCGCGTGCGGCACTCGACGCGCTCATTCTCGAAGTCGGATTGGGCGGCCGCCTCGACGCCGTCAACATCGTGGACGCGGATGTGGCCATATTGACCAGCGTCGATATCGACCACGTCGACTATCTCGGGCCGACGCGCGAGGACATCGGCCGCGAAAAATCCGGGATATTTCGCGCCGGCCGTCCTGCGCTGTGCGCGGATCCCGATCCGCCCGCGAGCGTTGCGGCGACGGCGAACGCGATCGGCGCCGATCTGCTCCGCATCGGACGCGACTACGGCTATGTCAACGAAGGGGCGCAGTGGCGCTACCGCGGACGTATGAGCACCGCCGGGCCGTCCCAAGGTGCGAACTTCGCCCCCATTGGGGGCAGCGCAGCGGCGATAGCCGCGGAGCGTCGGGGTCGTTTCAACGAGCGCTTCGGTTTGCCGTTCCCCGCGTTGCGCGGCGCATATCAATTGGCCAACGCCGCCACCGCGCTCGCGGCACTCGACATTCTGCATCCGCGGCTGCCGGTGAGCGGCGGCGCCGTGCGCGAAGGGCTGTTGACCGTCGCATTGCCCGGACGTTTTCAGGTGATGCCCGGCAAGCCGGCCACCGTCCTCGATGTTGCGCACAATCCGCATGCGGCGCGTGCGTTGGCAGAGGCGCTCGGCGCGATGGGGTACTACGCGGAAACGATCGCCGTCTGCGGGATGCTCGCCGACAAGGACATCGCGGGTGTGGTGACGGCGATGAAGCAGCGGATCGACCGTTGGCACGTCGCGACGATTCCGGGTCCGCGCGGGGCGAGCGCGCAGACGGTGCGCGATGCGCTCGTCGGCGCTGGCGCGCCGTCGCACACGATCCAGATGTTTGACGACATTCCCGCGGCCTACCTCGCCGCGAAGGAGCGCGCAGGCGAGGCTGATAGAATTGTTGTCTTCGGATGCTTCTCGGCTGTTGCGCAAGGGTTGGTCGCGACCCGGCGTTGACGCAACGTTTCGCGTTGTCAGGACTGTTGCAGGACCGTTTCCATGGCTGATCCCGCCGATGTCAACGTCGACGATCTTAGGCGCCGCGCGCGCCGCCGCCTCGTGGGCGCCATCGTGCTCGCGCTGGCCGCCGCTGTCTTCGTGCCGATGCTGCTCGAGAGCGATCCCAAGCCGCTCGGCGAAGACGTTTCGGTGCGCATCCCTCCGGTCGACGAAGGCAAGTTCGTCAATCGCCTGAACGAGGCGAGCAAGGCGGCGTCGCCCATCAAGTCGGGCGCGCAGAAGAATGATCCGCGCTCGGACACGAAGCCGGAGGTGAGGGCAGAGGCTGCGAGGTCCGAGCCTTCGAAAGTCGAGCCTCCGAAGGTCGAGCCACCCAAAGCAGAGGCGCCAAAAGCAGAAGCGCCAAAAGCAGAAGCGCCAAAAGCAGAAGCACCAAAAGCGGAAACGGTCACCCCGGCACCGGCGAGTGCGACGGCGTCCGCCACGCCGGCCCAGTCACTTGCGCCACCGGTCGCGCCTGCGCCCGTGGTCGCTGCTGCAGCGAACGCTCCCCTCGCGCAGAACGAGCCTGCGTTGTCGGGCTTTTCCGTTCAGCTGGCGGCGTTTCTGGACGACAAAGGCGCCAATTCGCTGACCAACAAGCTCAAGAAGGCAGGGTATCCCGCCTATACGGAGCCTCTGGTTACGACCAAGGGAACGCTATGGCGCGTGCGCGTCGGTCCCTATCCGTCGCGCGATGCGGCCGCGTCTTCGCGAGACAAGCTGAAGGGTGAAGGCTATAGCGGAATTGTCGCCACGGCCAAATAGCGGCGATTGCCCGCGATGACTGTCCTCGATTGGTCCGTCATCGGCGTGGTTGCACTATCGATGCTGTTTGCGTTCGCTCGCGGGATTACGCGTGAATTGATTGCACTGCTCTCGTGGGTGCTCGGATTCTTCGCGGCCCTGGCATTTTCGCCGCTGGTCGGCGCATGGTTGCCGGAATTCGGCGGCCACCCCGTGGTCCGATACTTGATCGCGTTCGTGGCGATTCTGCTGGTCGCGTTGCTCGTGGGCGCGCTTATTGCGTGGCCACTGCGCAACGTGATCCGAAAGGCGGGTCTGGGTTTCGTCGACCGCTTTCTGGGCGCGGTGTTCGGCATCGCCCGGGGTGTCGTGCTGGTGCTGGTTTTCGTGTTGTTTGCCGGACTGACGTCCCTGCCCAGGTTCAATTGGTGGCAGAATTCGGCCCTTGCGCCGGTGCTGGTGGTCGGCGCGCTGGCGTTGGCACCCTGGTTGCCGTCGGAGTGGGCGCAGCAGCTTGATTATTCCCGCGAGGCCCGCACGTTACCTCGTGTCCCCGCGGAGAGAAAGGTGTAGTGCTTTCATGTGTGGCATCGTCGGCGTCGTCGCGCATACGCCCGTCAACCAATTGCTCTACGACGGCCTCCTGCTGCTGCAGCACCGCGGCCAGGACGCCGCGGGCATCGTCACCAGCGAGGGCCCGGTTTTCCACATGTACAAGGGACCCGGACTCGTGCAGAACGTGTTCCGTACCCGCAATATGCGCGATCTCGTGGGCACGGCCGGTATCGGCCATTGCCGCTACCCCACCGCCGGTTCCGCGTATGCCGATTCCGAGTCGCAGCCCTTCTACGTCAACTCGCCATTCGGCGTGACGCTCGGCCATAACGGCAACCTGACCAACAGCGAAGAATTGAAGCGCGAGCTCTTCCAGCTCGATTTTCGCCATGTCAACACCAATTCCGACAGCGAAGTGCTGTTGAACGTGCTCGCGCTCGAGCTCGAGCGCGCCGCGCAACATCATCGGCTCGATCCCGACGCAATCTTCAAGGCCGTCGCGGGCGTGCACCGGCGCTGCCGGGGCGCGTATGCGGTGGTGGCGATGATCGCCGGCTACGGCATGCTGGCGTTCCGCGATCCTTTCGGCATTCGCCCGCTCATCATCGGCAAGAACGAGCAGATGGGCGGAACCGAGTACATCGTCGCGTCGGAATCGGTGTCGATCGAGCCGCTGGGGTTTCACGTGCTGCGCGATGTCGCGCCCGGCGAGGCGATCTTCGTCGACATCACGGGCAAGTTCCATGCGCGGCAATGCGCCGAAAACCCGTCGCTCAATCCCTGCATCTTCGAGTTCGTCTACCTTGCGCGGCCGGATTCGGTCATCGACGGCACGTCGGTGTACGAGTCACGCCTCAACATGGGCGGCGCATTGGCCGAGAAGATCCGCCTGATGCCCGAGGCGCGCGATATCGACGTCGTCATCCCCATTCCCGATTCGAGCCGGCCGTCCGCGCTCGAGCTCGCCAACCGGCTGGGGATCAAATATCGCGAAGGCTTCGTCAAGAACCGTTACATCGGCCGCACGTTCATCATGCCGGGACAGGCGATGCGCACGAAGAGCGTGCGCCAGAAGCTGAACCCGGTCGGCATCGAGTTCAAGGACAAGGTGGTGCTGCTCGTCGACGATTCGATCGTGCGCGGCACGACGTCGCGGGAGATCGTCATGATGGCGCGCGAAGCGGGCGCGAAGAAGGTGTATTTCGCGTCGGCCAGCCCGCCGGTCCGCTATCCCAATGTCTACGGCATCGACATGCCGAATCAGCACGAGCTCGTCGCGACCGGCCGCACCGAAGTCGAGATCGCCAACGAGATCGGCGCGGATCTGCTCATTTATCAGGACCTCGAAGCGCTGAAAGACGCGGTGCGCGGCACCAATCCGAAGCTCGTCAATTTCGAGGCGTCCTGCTTCGACGGCAAGTACATCACCGGCGACATCACCGCCGATTACCTGTCGCATCTGGCCGTCGAGCGCGACGAGGCGCGCGGCCAGGCAGAGGCGGATCTGCTCGAGGAAGAAAAGCAGCCCGGGTAGCGCGCCAAGCCGCGCGCTAGCTACGCGCTCAGCGCTTTGGTCGACCGCGAAGACGTCGACCTCGGCCATCTTGCCTTTGAACTGCACCGGTCCGAGCGGCTACACGACGATGCGCTCGCCCAGGCGATCGCGCGTCACGCGGTCGATCAGGATCGCATGGTGCGCGACCTTGGTGAGTGCTTCGCGCCGTGCGCCAGATTCACGGTGTCGCCGATGCACGTGTACGCCGCGCGCTGATTCGTGCCGGCGCACCTGCCACCATTTCCCCGGATGCGATGCGGTCCACTGCGATCAGCGGCCTGGCGGCGGGCTGCAGTGATGGGCGCGGCTTCAGCCGGACAGGATGCCGCGATCCTTCAATGGAAAGACGGAATCCCATGCGGATACCCCACAAGTGATGGTCCAAGGCACCGCTGGCGGGGACTGTAGCTGACAACTAAGCCGCCGCGCGTCGTTTGTGTGGTTTTTTTCGGACAATTGGCCGGCAGGACTCGCGGTCCGTTCAGGCATCCTTAATGCCATTGGCATGTTTATGCTATTGTCATGAGGAGGCCGCGCGCGTGCAGCATCTTCGGTATCCAAAGCCCATGGAGGACCGGCACTCGCGAGATACACCTCTCGTACCGCTCTATCTGCCCGAACCCAAGGTCTCTATGTCGAATCGCCCACTCGTCACGCTCCTGCTGTCCCTTGCCCTCGGGAGCCCCCTTTCCTGCATTGCTGGTGGCGGACTTTGGGGACCACCTGCGCCCGCTGTGCCGCCTTCACCGGTTCAGATCATCGAGTACTACAACGCCACCCTCGATCACTATTTCATCACGGCAGACGCCGCCGAGATGAACGCTCTGGACACCGGTGTGTTCCGCGGTTGGGCGCGGACGGGCAAGCAATTCTCGGCTTACGCGACGACGCCGGCGAGTCCACTCCTGAGCCCCGTCTGCCGCTTTTACGGTCGACCCGAGGCCGGACTGGATTCGCATTTCTACTCTGGATCGACGGATGAATGCGCCGCGGTCATCAGCAAATTTTCTTCGAGCTGGCAGTTCGAGTCCAGCAATGTATTCCAGATTCAAATGCCGGACCGATCTACTGGGGCGTGTCCAGCGGGGACCACATCCGTTTACAGGACATTCAACAACAGGTCCGACGTAAACCATCGCTATACTACCGATCCAAGCGTCAAACAGGCGATGGTTTCACGTGGCTCGATCGGCGAAGGTTACGGGCCGAATGGCGTGGCATTCTGTGCCAAGGACGAGGTCATCACCGGCTCCGCGGCGACGATCCTGGTAAGCCAATTGGC
>Ga0068858_100008168_pt1 | contig 10063 bp, 5 predicted proteins | sample KBSSwiS12_FD_66589 | JGI IMG/M metagenome (GOLD analysis project Ga0068858, IMG submission 66589) | Switchgrass rhizosphere microbial communities from Kellogg Biological Station, Michigan, USA - KBS Switchgrass S1-2 | ecosystem: Host-associated > Plants > Roots > Rhizosphere > Soil ... | reverse complement strand
CGGCCACATCGTCGTAGGTGCCGACCTGTTTCCCGTTCAGGAATATGTTGGCGCGGTAGTTAATTCCCCCGAAGTAGAGCCAAACGGTCTTCGCTTTGTAGCTTGCCGGAAGGGTGAAAGACTTGCGGAACCACCAGGGCGCCATGAAGGGACTGTCCTGGCGCATGGGGACATTCGAGAAATTCTCGCCCACGGGGTAGGTGACTCCCGGAAGCTGACGGAGGTTCATCCCAAAATCTGGATCAGGATAGTGCTTGAGTTTCACGAGCGCGGAGACCACGGTGGTGGGCACGCTCACCGGATACCAGGAAACATCCGCGAATCCGGGACTGGATATTGCCGCGCCACTTTGCGGTACTTTCCACAAAGATTGCATTCGCCAGCCATCGCGCAGTTTGATGGACGTGCCCTCGCCTGCTGGCGGAGCTGCCGCGCGGGTTGAACTAGCAAAGGAAAGGAAAAGGAAACAGAATAGAAACAGATTTCGGGATGGATGAGTCGCGTTTGTTATTTGCATCTCGACGTAGCACCTGGTGGCGAACTATGTGTATCATGCCTTATTAACACGTTTCAATAGCCTATTTTTTTACGTTTTGCAAAGCTTGCGATGCGCAGGACCGGATTTCTAGTGCAAAAGCAAACCTTATTATCCGTCCCTAGGCAAGACCCGACGCCAGGTCCGCGTTTTCGTTGCGTCGGGCGTCTTATTGTGCTATATAGCATTCAGCGTGAGTCGTCAACCGGGGAAATAGATTTTCGTCCAACCACTTCCTCAGGGAAGGCGAATGGGCGAGCTGAACCCGAACCCAGGGCCGATATCGTCCACGGCTATATAGCGCATAAATTGCGCAAAAGGAAGGCGTTTTGAACCCGACGACCGAATTTCCTCACTTCATGTTGCGAGAGATCTTCGAGCAGCCGCAGGCGATCGAGAAGACCGTAGCCCCGCGCGTTTCTCTTGCCGAGTCCGAGATCAACCTGGCGCAGGAGGTGGGGATCTCCGAGGATGAGCTACGCCAGGTGACCCGGATCAACATCGTTGCCTCGGGAACCAGCCGGCATGCAGGCATGGTTGGGCAATACATGATGCAGGAACTGGCCGGCATTCCGGTCGAGGTCGACTATGCTAGTGAGTTCGAATACCGCAATCCGGCCATTGGTACGCACGAAGTCACGATCGTGATCACCCAATCCGGGGAAACCGCCGACACCATGGCCGCCCAACGGATTGCGAAACAAAAAGGTTCGCGCACCATCGCCATCTCCAACGTCGAAGGTTCAACCATCGCGCGTGAGGGTGACGGGGTCCTCTACACCTATGCCGGGCGCGAAGTTAGCATCGCCTCGACGAAGGCCTTCACCGCACAAATGGCGGTATTGTTTCTGTTAGCCGGATATCTGGGCCAAGTGCGTGGTCAGCTCTCGAAACCAGTGGCCAAACGCTGGATTGAAGAACTGCTGCTGCTCCCCAAAAAGGCCGAGACGGTATTGGAATCGGCTGCAAAGTGTAAAGAGCTGGCTGAACGCTTTCAGCACTCCGATGATTTTCTATTCGTGGGAAGGGCAATCCACTATCCGATCGCTATGGATGGGGCTCTCAAGCTTAAGGAAGTTTCTTACGTTCACGCTGAAGGATATCCCACGGGTGAGACCAAGCATGGGCCGATCGCACTGATTGACGAAAATCTTCCGGTTGTCATGATTGCCACGCGCGATCCGAGTGATTCAGGGTCGGTTCTGCGCTATGAGAAAAATCTCTCGGCTCTGCGCGACTACAAAAAGCAGCATGGGCGAGTGATTGCGCTGGCCTCGGCGGACGACAAGCAGGTGGAAAAATTGGCGGACCACACCATCTTCATCCCCCAGGCTCCGGAACTGCTGGTGCCAATCTTGGAGATCATCCCCCTGCAGCTGTTTGCTTACCACGTGGCGGTGATGAGAGGGCTCGATGTGGACAAGCCGCGGAACCTGGTAAAGAGCGTGATGCAATAGGTAGCACGCCAGCAGCGAAGTCTCTTCGCCCGGCGGAGACTGAGTTCCACAGGAGAGAGCCCGAAGATGCGAAAGGCTGAATTCTTGATCTGAACTAAACTCTCGCCACGGTCCTCTCCGCCACAGATTCCTTCCCCGACAAGGTCTCCCATCCCCGGCGCGAGAGGTCCCAGAAGATCAGGTAACCGGAAACGGCTGCAAGCACGAGAAGCAGCAATCCCCAGAACCACTGTCCAAAGACGAGTTTGCCGATACCGAAAAGGCAGCCGTAAACCAGAATAATTCCCAGGATCCAACTGAACGCATTGCTCGCGAGATCCCGAACTTCGGGTAATTCGGGAACAAGTTTGGCGATACGCTGCCATCCGTACACCGTGGGATGAACGCGCCGATAGAAATCACTAAGCGTGGCGTCTGACTCCGGAGGAGTAAGGAACGTGACAACCAACCACACGATGGTCGCAACCGCACCGGTGATCAGACTGCTCTTTGCGTAGACCACGACGTCGCTCCCGCCAAATTGAACGCGATGAAGGCCCACAGTGACCGCCGCTGCGGCGATCATGGCCGAGATCTCACTCCATGCATTGATTCGGGACCAGTACCACCGCAGAATGTAGACCGCGCCTGTTCCGAAGCCGATCTCAAGAACCACGCTCCATCCGGCACTAATCGACGAAAGCTGAGATGCCGTGTAGCCGCTGGCCAGCACCAGCAGGACCGTGATCCAACGACTCACCAGCACGTAGTGGCGTTCGGTCGAGTTGCGAACGATGAAACGCTTATAAAGATCGTTTACCAGGTAGGAGCATCCCCAGTTGAGTTGCGTGCCTACGGTGGACATGAATGCCGCAAGAAATGCGGCAACCATCAGGCCGCGCAGCGCCGGAGGGAGGTAATCCCGAAGAACCATGACATAACCCTGCTCGGGGTTTTGCGCGAAGGCGGCGCTTGGATTTATTCCACCGTTCGGCGAGTACACGACCATCGCGACCAGAGCAGTCACGATCCACGGCCAAGGGCGCAATGCGTAGTGCGCAATGTTGAACCACAAGGTTGCGCCGAGAGAATTCTTCTCATCCTTGGCGCTGAACATGCGCTGGGCCACGTAGCCGCCACCGCCCGGTTCGGCCCCGGGATACCACGCCAGCCACCACTGCATCCCCAGATACACGATGAAGGTAAGCACCGGAAGCGTCCACAAGGCATCGCTGGTCAGGCCCAGGCGAAAATCGGGAAGAAACGCGGTTGGATCCGAAGTCACCGCGCCCGACGCCCGCGCGTTGCTTTCGATCACCCGCAGGTGTGCTTGAAGAGAGTCCATCCCTCCGATCTTCGCGACCGCCACCCAGGCGAGCACGATAATCATGGTCATTTTCAGCACAAACTGGAACAGGTCGGTGACCAGCACTCCCCACAGTCCGCCGATAAATGTATAGAGTCCGGTGAACGGGATCAGCACGAAAATGCAAATTGCCAGGGCGGTGGTTTGAGGATCGCCAAGCACGTGTTGGTAGGTGTGGCCAAAGATCTCGAACTGCAGGATTCGACCCTGGGCGATCACTGGCCCAAGTAGAACCGCGATGATGCTCACCATGGCCTTGGTCACCCATCCGAGGATGACGCAGTTCATGAACAAGCCGAGATAGATTGCTTTGAACCCACGCAAGAAGGCGGCCGGCTTGCCGCCGTAGCGAATCTCCACGAATTGAACGTCGGTAAGGATTTCTGCCCGCCGCCAGTAGCGGGCAAAGAAGAAGACGGTCATCATGCCGCCGACGCAAAAGGCCCACCAGATCCAGTTACCGGCAATTCCCTGCTTTGCGACCACACCGCATACAAACAGAGGAGTATCAGCCGCGAACGTGGTTGCAACCATCGACGTTCCCGCCAGCCACCAGGACACGTCGCGACCGGAGACGAAGAACTCTTCGGTGTTGCCGCTCGCGCGTCGGCGATAGTAGATGCCAATTAGAAGATTGACGAGCAGGTAACCGATGATCACGGCCCAATCCATCGACGTTAACGGCATCTGTCCTCCCCCTAGAGGCGGTGAGATTTTTTGTCGAAAAACCTTCTTACCGGAAGCGGCGAATAAAGAGCGAGTGTCGCTCGGCCCGGTAGAAACCAACTACATAGATCACCGGCTTGGCGTTCGAAGAATAGATGACCTGCCGGATACGCATAACCGGCGCACCCCGAACCACATGCAGCGCGTGCGCCACCCGGGCATCGGCAGCGGTGGCATCGACTTCTTCGTCTGCATAGGTCAGTCGAACGTCGTAGTCGTGCTCCAGAGTTGCAAACAGAGATCCCCTGCCGAGGGGTTCGCGCACTAACCCTGGAAATCGCTCAGCCGGCAAATAGCAGGTTTCAAGCGCAAAGGGCTCTTCCGATGCGTGTCGTACGCGCTCAATCTTGACGATCTTGCTCGAGGCTGGCAAAACCAGCCTCGCCGCAATCTCTTCTTCCCCATCGATAATCTTCGCGGTGAGCAACCTCGAAACGCCTGCCATCCCGCGGCTTGCCATCTGCTCGGTGTAACTCATGAGCTTATTGAAGTGGATCCGCGGAGGAGCAACGAAGGTGCCTGCGCCACGGCGGCGCTCGACCATCCCTTCATGCTCCAGGCCAGCAAGCGCATGGCGTGCCGTCATCAGGCTCACCCCATGCACTCGGGCAAGTTCCCTCTCGGAAGCCACCGCGTCGCCGGGCTTCAGATCGCCGGCTTCGATTTGCTGCCGGATTGCGCCCTGAATGCGCTGGTACGCCGGCGTTCCCTTATGCCCATTCGATCCCATGCTTTCTGCTCTCGTGTTAAGTGTCTGGCTCACAGTGACTTCCTAGCGAACATAGGCTTTGGATAATCCGACGGGTTGCTCTCTTTGAGTCTCCAGTTCACGTTTACTCCGCTATATAGCGAAAGATTTGTGAATACCTTCCGCGGCCCTGAGATCCCTAATCCGTGGGCAATTGCCTTTTTATATAGCAGTGACCGAGTTAACGCGCAAAATCGTTTTGCTATTCCACTCAGGTGCAATGCCTGGCTCACCCAGAGCAGGCACAACATAAGCTGGTCTGCAATACGAGTCTCTCAACCTCTCAACGAGTGATGGCCCTGGTTGCTGCTCTTATAGAGCGCCTGACGGTGGCTGAACAAATATTTTGCAATTCCATAAATTTTTTGCTTGACCAAGGTCATTCATCTGCTATATAGCATTTCAAATCGCTTCTGTAAAGGTAAAAAACAAGTTCTCCCGGAGGTTTGAGATGAGCAGACGTAGATTGCTCTCACTGGTCGTTTCGGCTTTTGTGCTGGCGACCTTCTTTCCCGTAACCCAACTCGCGTTTGGACAAGAGGTGACTGCTACGATCGTCGGAACCATCACCGACCAGAGCGGCGCGCCTATCAAGAAAGCAGCGGTGAGCGCGACCGACACCGAGCGCGGTACAGTTTGGAGCGCCGAGACCAACGACACCGGCGCCTACAACCTCACCCGCCTGCCTGTCGGGACTTATTCAGTAAAAGTTTCCGCGTCAGGATTCCAGACGGCCGCATATCCCACATTCACGCTGGTGCTCAATCAGACTGCTCGTGTTGACGTTCAGATGAAGGTCGGCCAGGTGAACGAGACGGTCGAGGTCACCGGTGCAGCCCCTGTTCTGCAGACCGACACCACCCAGGTCAGCACCATCATCGATTCCAGGACGAACGATGAATTGCCGCTCGCCACGCGCAATTATGTCCAATTGACCTTATTGGCCCCCGGTGCGGTGTCGCCTAGCCCCGATGGTTTCAACAACGGCGATAACACCGCGAGTGGTTCACGTCCGTATATCAACGGAAATCGAGAGCAGGCAAACAACTTCATCTTGGACGGCATGGATAACAATCAGGTTTCCGACAACCTGCTCGGCTATACGCCGGCGCCCGACGCCATCCAGGAGTTCAATCTGATCACAAACAACGCGTCTGCCGACTTCGGGAACTTCCAGGGTGGCATCGTGAGCACCACGATTAAGTCCGGTACCAATAGTTTTCACGGTGACGTCTGGGAATATCTCCGTAACGATAAGCTGAATGCGAACAGCTGGGAGCACCGATGGCAGGATGCGCCTCGCGATCCGCTTCGCTGGAACATGTTTGGAGCCACGATTGGCGGTCCCATCGTTAAAGACAAGTTATTCTTTTTCGCCGACTACCAGGGGCAGAGATTCCACCATCCGCAGAGCACGAACAATGTAACGGTGTTCACGGCGGCTGAAAGAAACGGCGATTTTGGGGCCATCTGCACGACAGGGTTCAGCGGTGGGCTTTGCAACGATCCAAACCAACAGCTCTATGATCCCTTCAACGGAAACGCGCCCTTCGCGAACAACGTGATTACCGAGCCGATCGATCCAGTGGCGGCTAACCTGTTTGCCTCTTCGCTATACCTGCAGCCGGCCAATGGCAACCTGCAAGACAATGCAAGCTATACCACTACGTCGCTCTTGAACAACAACCAATACGATATAAAGATCGACTACAGTCCGACTCAAAAAGACCACATCTTCGGTCGTTACTCCCATGCAAAGCAGCACAATCCCACGATCAATTCGTTTGCGCTGTTGGGCGAAGGTTTTTCGGATGCGCCGATGGAAAACACCGTCGTCGACTGGACCCACAGTTTCAGCGCCGCCTTGCTGAATGATCTCCGAGTAGGTGTGAATCACATCAAACTTCACAATGGCACGGACTTTACAGGTGCTGTCGGGGATTTGGGAAATCAGCTTGGTATCGGGAATGGTAACCCCACGGGTGTTAACGGTTTGCTTTCCCTTGGCTTCGGCGGAATTTTGACCTCGGTTGGGAGCAGCGGCGTTCAGCAGAAGTTTCAGGATGCCGTTATTCAAGCTTCCGATACGGTCATCATTACTCACAACCGTCATGTTTTCCATACCGGATTTGAGTTCTGGCGAAACCGCATCAACACCTTTTACACGGGCAACAATGGTGCACTGGGAAGTATTAACTTTACCGGCATCTACACACAGAATTCCCCTCCCAACGGCACTGGAGGCTACGGTGGTGCCGACTTCTATCTCGGTCTTCCCACCAACTACGGCCGAGGCATCAGCGGCGGAGAGTGGGGACAACGCCAAAGCGTTTTTGGTGCCTTTCTGCAGGACGACTATCGAGTGACCGACCACTTGACCCTGAACCTAGGGCTTCGCTACGAAGCGCATACCCCCTGGGTTGAAATACACGACCGGCAAGTCAACTTTGATCTAATCAGTGGACAACTCCTCGCGCCAAACTGCTCTAAGGTCAACCCTCTTTTGGGCACTGCTCCAGTGACTTGCAAGCAGAGTGGCCGAGGCCTTTACAACGGCACCTATGGGGGAAAGGACTTCCAGCCGCGCATTGGATTTGCCTGGACGCCCCCGGGTCTGAATGGCAAAACCGTGGTTCGAGGCGCGTTCACCATCTCCTCTTACATGGAAGGAACGGGCACAAACCTCAGGCTTCCTATCAACCCGCCATTCACACCAGCCGAGACGTTCGTGAACTACAACAGTTTGTCGTTCCCGACTACGACAACCAGTCAAGGACTAGTTCCAGTCGGCGCCGCCAGCGACCCATTCGCGGGTTCGTTGGTTCGAGTTTGGGACCCGAACGTCCAGCCTGCCCTGACGCAACAGTGGAACCTTACGATTCAACAACAGCTGTTCAACCAGGGAACCCTCCAGATCGGTTACGTAGGTCAGCACGGAACGCACCTGATGGTTCCGATGCCCTATCTGCAAAAGCAATTCCTCGGGGCCGATTGTTCTGTAAATCCATGCGTGCCGTTGACGGCGCCGAGTGTCAACTTCTCGGGTAATCCAACCTTTCAGAGCGACATTTCTCAGATTTCCGGTACGGCATCAGTCGGGTCGATGAAATACAACGCGCTGCAGGCAGTTTTCCAGAAGCGGTACTCGGCCGGATTGGAATTCCAAGTGGCCTACACCTACTCGAAGTGCATGACCGACAATAGTGGGTATTACGGCACTTGGGGGGACACGCAGACCACGCCCGCCAATCCTTACTATCAGAACCTCTACAATCCGCGGGCCGACTATGCGCCGTGCTTTTTCGATGCGACGCATATTCTTAGCAGCTACGCGGTTTATGAACTGCCGATCGGTCGTGGCAAGCGAATTGGTCACGACATGAACGCGGTTGCGAACGCGATCGTAGGCGGTTGGCAGGTGTCGCCCATCATCTCGCTCCACACCGGCTTCCCGCTCGCGCTCTACAACTTCACGAACGATCCTTCGGGAACTGGATCGCGCGGGGCACGTCCGGACTGCGCTCCAGGTGCGGGTCATGTCTTTGGTCGGCAAAATGCTTTTGATAGCAGCGGCGCTTATATCGGCTATCAGTGGTTTGATCCCTCCGGGTTCTCCTTGCCAACCGTACAGGAGGGCTTCGGCAATTGTCCGGCACAAGGCCCCCCGCGCGGACCCGGGTACTTTGATACTGATCTCGGACTGCAGAAGAACTTTCCAATCCGTGAGAGTGTTCGCCTTCAGTTCCGGGCCGACTTCCTCAACGCATTCAATAGAGTCAATCTGAACGGTCCAGCGACTGCTGTGGGTGCGGGGATGGGAATTGTGAATACCTCGTCGTCTCCGCGCAACATACAGTTCGCTCTTAAGCTCTACTATTGACCACTTTCCGACTATGATTAAGGCAGGCGTTCGCGCCTGCCTTCTTTTTTTATGCTCAAGAATTCCCGACTGTTCTTGTTTGTGGGTCTAGGATTATTGTCTCAACCGAGCTTCCCCCAAGGCTCGAAGCCGGCGCCATCATCAGCCCCGTCCCATGCGCTCGAACTGGCGAAGTCTGGCCAGTGTCAGCAGGCTATTCCACTCCTTAAGAAAGCCATCCCTCAAAGCACCGACAGGGATTTCCGTCGCTTAGCGGGCCTTGCCGGCGTGCGTTGCGCGATGATAAAAAACCAGTTCGATGCGGCGGACGAGTTTCTGCGCCAGCTCACCCGGCAATTCCCCGATGATCCCGAAGTGCTGTACACGGCCGTTCACACCTATTCCGACCTTGCCTCGCGAGCCTCGCAATTCTTGGCTCTACGTGCTCCGAACTCGGCGCAGGCTCGTGAATTGAAAGCCGAGTCACTCGAGGTACAGGGCAAATGGGACCAGGCCGCAAAGGAGTATCAGCAGATTCTGCAAACCGATCCGCAAAAGCCTGGCATTCACTTTAAGATCGGCCGATTGCTGCTCTCTAAGCCTGATCCTCCCCCTGATGCCGCTGAGCAGGCCAAGAAGGAATTTGAGGAAGAACTGAAGATCGATCCCAGCAATGCCGGTGCCGAGTACGTGCTAGGGGAACTCGCGCGCCAGAGCCAGCAATGGGATGACGCGATTGCACATTTCAGCCGGGCCGCCAAACTAGATTCCGGCTTTGGCGATGCCTTTCTAGGTTGGGGTTCGGCCCTGATCGCCACGAAGAAGTTTCCGGAGGCAGTTCCCCCGCTCGAGGCAGCCGTGAAACTTGAGCCGCAGAATCCGGCGACGCATTACAATCTGGCGATCGCCTATACCCGCAGCGGACGTAAGCAGGAGGGTGACCGGGAATTTGCCGTGCATCGCGAGATGGTGCAGGCGAAACAGCCTCCGGAAGCCCAGCAAGGCGGGGCTCCGAGCCCCCCGCAATGATGCGACGTTCTTGTGCGCCCGGTGAGACTAGAGACTTTGCGTAGAAATCGCCTCCCTTCCCGTCGCGAATTCCTCTATTCGCTGGCTGGCGCATTCTCGATAGCTGGCCTGCCCCGCCTCACCTACGCCTTGCCCACCGCAGCTAGCACCTTCGAGATTGTTCCTCCCGAGGTTAGCGGGATTACTTGGAAGCATTCCAGCGGTAAGTCCCCTGAGCACTACCTTCCTGAGACTACCGGAGCCGGTTGCGCCTTCTTTGACTACGACAACGACGGGTGGATGGACGTTTACTTGGTGAACAGCGGCAAGTGTGATTTCTTCGACCCCAATCCACCCCTGCGAAATGCTCTCTACCATAACAATC
>Ga0068858_100008164_pt1 | contig 10064 bp, 9 predicted proteins | sample KBSSwiS12_FD_66589 | JGI IMG/M metagenome (GOLD analysis project Ga0068858, IMG submission 66589) | Switchgrass rhizosphere microbial communities from Kellogg Biological Station, Michigan, USA - KBS Switchgrass S1-2 | ecosystem: Host-associated > Plants > Roots > Rhizosphere > Soil ... | reverse complement strand
ATCATCGACCTCACCTCCCACCGCCCGCGGCTTTGGGACGGGTGATGACGACGCTGCGCGTCGCCGGCGTCAGGTACTGCTTCGCGACGCGCTGGACGTCCGCGACAGTCAGCTTGTCGAGCCGCGCATAACGCGTGTTGACCTCGCCAGGGTTGTCGTAGATGAGCGCGGACTCGGCAAGTTGGACCGCCCGGTTCAACGACGACTGCAGCCCGCCGACGAACTGCCGCCGTGTCGCGTTGCGCGCCTTCTCGATCTCCCAGTCGCTGATCGGTCCGCTCTTCACGCGTTCGATTTCTCCGTAGATCGCCGCTTCGAGATCCTCGAGGGACTTTCCAGGAATCGGCGTGGCGCTGATGCGGAACAGGCGCGGGCCGCGGCTGTTGGGCGCGAACGCCGCTGCGCCGGTCGCCAGCTGTTTCTGCCGGACGATCGATTCATAGAAACGCGAACTGCGGCCGGACCCGAGAATCAGCGCGAGCACCTCGATGCTGTCGTCATCCGGTGACAGGTTGGAAGGGATGCGGTAGCTGATGTCGAGCCGCGGCACGCGAGCGAGAGCGTCGTCGAGCGAGAGCCGGCGCTCCGCGATTTGTGGCGCCTGCGTGATGTCCACCGGAGGCGGCGCCGGCTGGGACGGAATCGGCTCGAAGTACTTGCGAGCCAACTCCAGCACGCGGGAGGTGGTCACGTCGCCGGTCACGGCGATGATGGCGTTGTTTGGCGCGTAGTAGGTTCTGAAGAACGACGCGACGTCGTCGACGGACGCCGCGTTCAGGTCGGTCATCGACCCGATCACCGAATGCTTGTACGCCGGGTTGTCAATCGCCTGCTCGTCGATGGCCTCGAACGTGTGACCGTACGGTTGATTGTCGAGGCCGGAGCGGCGCTCCTCCTGAACCGCGTTGCGCTGGTTGTCGAGGCTCCCTTTCGTGATCGCGAGCGATCGCATGCGGTCGGCTTCGAGAAAAACCCCAGCCTCGAGCTGATTGGCCGGCATCGTTTCGAAATAGAGCGTGCGCTCCTTGTTCGTCGTGCCGTTCATCGTGCCGCCGTTGCTGAAGATCGTGTAGAAGTGTTCGCCGACGCCGACGTTCTCGGATCCCCGGAACATCATGTGCTCGAAGAGATGCGCGAATCCGGTACGCCCTGGCCGTTCGTCGCGCGATCCGACGTTGTAGACGACGGCGATCGAGAACACGGGCGCCACGTGATCCTCGGCGATGATCAGGCGCAGACCGTTCTTGAGTCTGGCGTCACTGAACTTGATCGTGGGAGGGGTAATCGCCGCCGCCGACGCGCCCAGGGTCAGCGCCAGACCAACTGTCAGCAGACGCCTCATACATCCCCCAGTCTGGACACGATGATCAGCTACGCCGCGATGGCGGCGATGATAACACTACCGGCACGACCACATCGGGCCGGTCGGTGATGAGCGCGTCCACGCCCCAGGCGAGCAAGCGGCGCGCGGCGTCGGCCGTGTCCACGGTCCACACCTGCACCGCGAGATCGGCGCGGTGCGCATCGCGGACGAAGCGCTCCGAAACCACGCGCGTGCGCCCGGCAAGCTCCGGGACCTGATATCCGCCGTACGCGACGCGCATCACCGGCCAGCGGCAGCGCGATCGGTAGAGCGCCCATCGCACCTCTTCGCGCGCCGCACTGGTGGCGATCGCCGGCTCGATCGCCCGCACCGATCGCAGGACACGCCGTCCGAACGATCCGAAGCAGACGCGATCGACGGCGTTCGCCTGGCGCACGACACCGACCGCCGCCCGGGCCAGATCGTCACTGTTCACCTTGAGCTCGACGATGACGCGCACGTCGCGGTGCCGTGCCAGCACCTCGGCGAGCGTGGGAACGGCCGCGGTTCGAAGCTCGCCGGTCGTGCGATCGGCGATCGGTCCCCGCAGATGCGTGGTGCGGTCGAGCGTTCGGTCGTGGTGAACCACCACCCCGCCGTCGCGCGAGAGGTGGACGTCCAGTTCCAGTCCGTCCGCGCCATGGGCCAGTCCGTTGTCGAACGCCGCCATGGTGTTCTCAGGCGCCAGGGCGCTGCCGCCGCGATGCGCAAACACCAGCGGGCGACGCGAGACGAAGAACGGGTGGCGCACGAGGAGCGAGTCTACAATGCGCCGGTCGCACGTCGACGTCGTGGCGGGCTGTCAACGCGGCGGCGATCGGATCGCCGACGAACGCGCCTTCGACGCGATCGCCGTCAACCCCTCGCTGAGCAAGACAGACTTCAGCCGCTGATCCTCGCCTGCTGATAGAATCGGTCCATGGCGGCCATAGAGACCCTTGGAGAACTCCGCGCGTCCGGCTATCGTTCACGACCCGTCAAGCAGGAAGTCCGCGACAACCTGGTGCGCAAGCTGCGGGCGGGCGATGCGCTGTTCCCCGGCATCATCGGCTACGACGAAACCGTCATTCCGCAGCTGGTCAACGCCATCCTGTCGCGCCACAACTTCATCCTGCTCGGTCTGCGAGGACAGGCGAAGAGCCGCATCCTGCGCGGCCTCATCGACCTGCTCGACGACCGGATTCCGGTGATGCCCGGCTGCGAGATTCACGACGACCCGCTCGCCCCGTTGTGCGCGGCGTGCCGGCAGCGCGTCGCGCTCGACGGCGATCGGCTGTCGATCGGCTGGCTGACGCGCGATGCCCGCTACGTCGAGAAGCTGGCGACACCGGACGTGACGATTGCCGACATGGTCGGCGACATCGATCCGATCAAGGCGGCGCAGGCGGGCCTCAACCTCTCTGACGAGCTGACGATGCACTACGGGCTGCTGCCGCGCGCGAATCGCGGCATCTTCGCCATCAACGAGCTGCCCGACCTCGCGGGCAAGATTCAGGTGGGGCTGTTCAACATCCTTCAGGAGGGCGACGTCCAGATCAAGGGTTACCCGATCCGCCTGAAGCTCGACGTCATGCTGGTCTTCACCGCGAACCCGGAGGACTACACCGCGCGCGGGAAGATCATCACCCCGCTCAAGGATCGGATCGGCTCCGAAATCCGCACGCACTATCCGGCCACCCGCCACAACGCAATGGCGATCACGAAGCAGGAAGCGTGGACCGACCGTGTCGACGCGGTGAAAGTGGAGATCCCGTCCTACGTCCGCGAGGTGGTCGAGGAGGTCGCGTTCCAGGCGCGCGCCGATCGGAAGATCGACAAACGGTCGGGCGTCAGTCAGCGGCTGCCGATCACGACGCTCGAGCTCGTCGTCTCCAACGCGGAGCGGCGCGCGCTCGCCAACGGCGAGGGCGTGGTCGTGCCGCGGGTCACGGACGTCTACGCGGCGCTGCCGTCAATCACCGGGAAATTCGAGCTCGAATACGAAGGCGAGCTGCGCGGCGCCGAGCAGGTGGCGCGCGATCTGATTCGATCCGCCGTCGGCTCGGTCTTCACCGGCCTGTTCGAGGGGGTCGACACCCGGACGGTGGTGGAATGGTTCGACCTCGGCGGATCGCTGCCGCTCGAAGACGGCACGTCCGCGGAAAACGTCATCACGCTCACGAAAAGCCTGCAAGGCATCCGCGAGCTGGCGGAGCGTGCCGGGCTCTCGAAGGGCGCGCCCGCCCCGGCGGTCGCGTCCGCGATCGACTTTGTACTCGAAGGCCTCTACGCACAGAAGAAGATCAGCCGCACTGACGAACGCGGCTACTCCGCAGCCGAGCAGACGCAACGGCGGCCGACGCGACGTGAAGAACAGTCGATGGACGAGGAGATTCGGATTCCGAGCGGAAAGAAAAAGTACTACAACTGACGTGCGGGGGCTTGGGTCTGGGGGCTAGCTGCAACGGGCGACTTTGGGTTCGGGCTTCATCAATCAGCTAGCCCCGAGCCCTAGCCCTACTGGTTTTATGAAGTATCGCTACACGAAGTTCACCGGCGACGCACTGGACGACCTGGATCTCGAGGATCTGGTGTCCAAGCTGTCAGACCTGCTGCTGTCGAGCGGGTTCGGCAACCCGTACGCCATGGACGACGAAGAGCGGACGATGCAAGCGTTGCACGACGCCATTCTCGACGCGTTGTTCAACGGCGGCGTGCTGCCGGAAGAGACCATCGAACGGCTGCTCGGCGATCCGGCCGACGCCGACCAGGGTGACGCGCGATCGAAGCTCGAAGAGCTGATTCAACAGATCATCGAGCGGATGGCCGACCAGGGCTACATTTCGACGCCGCCCGACCTCGACGCCGAGCGCGAGCGCCGACAGGGACGTGGCGGGCACGGGCCCGACCAGACGGCGCCGGCCAAATTCGAAGTCACCGACAAGACGCTGGACTTCCTGGGCTACCGGGCGCTTCGCGATCTGCTCGGCTCGCTCGGCAAGAGCAGCTACGGCCGCCACGACACCCGCGAGCAGGCCACCGGCGTCGAGACCACCGGCGCGCCGAAATCGTATGAGTTCGGCGACACGCTGAACCTCGACGCGGCGGCGACGCTCCTGAACGCGGCGCAGCGGCAACACGAACACGGCGAAAGCACGGCGACGCTGAACGTGACGCACGAAGATCTGATGGTGGTGCAGGGCGAGTATCAGAGCTCCTGCGCCACGGTGCTGATGCTGGACTGCAGTCACAGCATGATCCTGTACGGCGAGGATCGGTTTACGCCGGCCAAACGGGTGGCGCTCGCGCTCGCGCAGCTGATCAAGACCCAGTACCCGGGCGACGCGCTCAAGGTCGTCCTGTTCCACGACTCGGCCGAGGAGATTCCGCTCGCCGAGCTCGGGCGCGTGCGCGTGGGCCCGTATTACACGAATACGCGCGAGGGCCTGCGGCTGTCGCGCCGGATCCTCGACCGCCAGCGCAAGGACATGCGGCAGATCATCATGATCACCGACGGCAAGCCGTCTGCGCTCACCCAGCCGGACGGGCGCATCTACAAGAACGCCTTCGGCCTCGATCCGTTCATCGTCGCGGAAACCTGCGCCGAGGTGGCGGCGTGCCGCAAGAGCGGGATCATGATCAACACGTTCATGCTGGCGCGTGACTACGATCTCGTCAGCTTCGTCCGGCGGGTCGCCGACATCTGCAAAGGGAAGGCGTACTTCACGACGCCGTATACGCTCGGGCAGTACGTCCTGATGGACTACATGGACAAGAAGACGAAAACGATCCACTAAGTATGAAGGTTGAAGTCTGCGGTGTGACGTCGGACGTCCCGAAGTCCGGAAGCGGGACACCGGACTTCAGACTTCTCACTTCAGGCTTACACGGACATGTCTGACCTGCTTCCGCTGTTCCCACTGCCGAACGTCGTGCTCTTCCCCAACGTGTTTCTCCCGCTGCACATTTTCGAGCCGCGGTATCGCGAGATGGTGGCCGACGCCGTCGCCAGCGACCGCATGATCGGCATGGTCCTGTTGCGGCCGGGCTGGGACCGCGACTACGAGGGCACGCCGGCGGTGTATCCGGTCGGCTGCAGCGGCGTGATTACCCACGTCGAAGCCCTGGCCGACGGCCGCTTCAACATCGTGCTGCGCGGGCTCGAACGTTTCCGCATCGTCGACGAGGATCGGACCCGGAGTTATCGGCGCGCGCACGTCGAGACGGTGTTCGAGATGCCGCTGCGGAACGACGACCGTGCCGCCATCCGCAGTCAGCGATCGAAGCTGGAAGCGCTGCTCGCGCCGTCCGTTGAACGGACCGGGGCGCTTCGATCGGGAGCCGACCTCAAGATGCCCGCCGCAATGCCCGACGAAGATCTGGTCAATGCCCTCGCGCAGTATCTCGACCTCGAGCCGCTGGAAAAGCAGGCGCTGCTCGAGAAGCCTTGCCTCCGCTCGCGGGCGGAGTCGCTCGTCGAACTGCTCGAGATGAAGGTCATGATGGCGCGGACGCCTGGCCTATCGAACGTCGCTCACTGAGCTCAGTTCCGGCGCCGCACCCTCCGGCTTCCGGGCATACACGACGTAGTTCGGCCCGCCACGACGCGCGCCGCGAAAGCCCGCGTACGGATAGAAGAACGCGTCCTGCCGGTCGAACAGGTTGCCGTCCAGTTCCATCGCCTTCACCACGTACACGACGTCGTACCGCTCGAGCGCGAGCCGTCGGACCTCGGGAGGACAGTAGCTGAATTGCGGCACCGCGGTTTCGGGAATCACCAGCCACTCGGGAATCCCGGCTACCGGCCGCCGTTGCTCGTTGAACGTCCACGCGTCGCGATGCGTCCAGTACCGCAGCGTCTTGACCGATCCGATGTCGACGACCGGCTCGGCGACGATGTTGCCGCCGAAATAGACCGAGCTACCGGGTCTGATGTTGGCGCGGAGCCAGTCGGCGAGCAGAAGCCGGCTGTCTCTCGCGGCAAAGAGTCGATCCAGTTGTCCGACCGCGGCCGCCGAAGGCGCAACGACGAGCAGGGCCAGGAGCAACGCCGCCGCCTGGACCGAGACGGCGCGCCGCTCGTGGATCGCGCGCGCGGCTTCCACCGTCGCGAACGCGGCGCTGATGCAGAGAAACGGGACGAGCGGTATCGCGTAGCGAACGAAGACGCTCCGCGTTGGAACGAGCACGAGGTAGTACACGGCCGGGAACGTCGCCAGCAGGACCGCCTTTCGCCAGTCGCGCTGCAACAGCCAGACGCCGCCGGCCAGGCCGGCCGTCAGCAGCGGCAGCCCCAGGCCATAGCGCAGCGAGAAGACGAGGTGATAGATGCCGCCCGGACCAAGATCGATCCCGTGCGGCGTCCCGATGTGAGAAGACTGACCGCTCAGGCCGCGCCAGAACGCCGGCCAGTCAATGGCGGCATAGGGGCTGCCGGCGAAAAACACCGCGACGAAGAACATCGCGAACAATCCGATGCGCCAGGCGCGATCGCGTCCGCTGCCGGCGGGCGCCAACAGCACGGCGGTCACGAGCGGCGCGAACAGCAGTACGCCGTTGTACTTCACCGAGGCTGCGGCGCCCGCCAGCGCGCCCGCGGCCGCGAACGGCGCCGTCCGGTTCTCGAGCGCACCGGTCACCAGACACATCGTCGCCAGCATCACCAGGAACACCATGGTCACGTCGGTGACGCCGAAATGCGAATCGCGGACGTGCAGGAATGCCAGCGCAAGGAACAGGGCGGCGATGCCGGCGGTCAGACGGTCGAACAGTCGAGCGGCGATCTGATGGACGACCGCGACGGTCATGGTGCCAGCGACGGCGCTCACCGTCCGCGCGATCATGAACAGCGGCGTCCATTGAACGCGCCACAGGGCGAGAAAGTGCGGAAGCGAGTGGAACCATCCCATCGCGCGCCCGAAGAGGTAGTACGCGTAGTCGAGCAGCGCGAGCGCGTACATGAAGAGCGTCGGGTAGTCCCAGAAACGCGGGTTGAGATTGCCCGTGAGGAAGGCCTGGGCGACGTCGGCCACCACCAATTCGTCCGGCCTGGTCCACACGTGCGGCATGCCGAAGCGAAGGCCGTAGAAGCGAACCACGGCGGCCAGCGCGAGCAGCAGCCACAGCTCTGGAGGCCAGCGCATACGCGGTGCACCGTCGATTGAGAGCACCGGGCGAGCGCCGGTACTTCGGTTGTCGGTCACGACTGCAGGCGGCGGGCGATCTCTTCGACGATCTTCGTGCCGTGGAACCGGCCGTTCTCGATGAAGATGGTGCCGGTGTCGACCCCGGCGATTGCGCCGCCGGCGACGAAGAGACCTGGCACGTTCGTCTCGAACGTCTCGGGATCGTGGACCGGCGCGCGGCGTTCGTTCAGCATGATGCCGGCGCGGCACAACAGCTCGGTGTCGGCGCGATAACCCGTCAGCAGATACACCGCGTCGGCCGGAATTTCCTCCATCGCGGCATGCGGCGCCGCCGCAACGATCGTCGAAGCCGGCGCGTGCGACGCGTCGGCGTCGGCCGACAGCTCCCGCTGCCGCGCCGCTTCGTCGTCGGCAGCGGCGTTGGTGGCCACCTGCACGACAACCGACGTCGACCGGATTGCGGCGAGGCAGGTGTTGAACCGCGCTGCAATCGATCCTTCCTTGATCCGGTTCTCGATGTCCGGCCGGACCCAGTATTTGATCGTGCGCTTCAGCGCCGGATGGCGATGCACGATCGTCACGTGCACGCCCGCTCGATACAGCAGCAGCGCCGCTTCGGCGGCCGAGTTGCCGCCGCCGACCACCACCACGCGCTGACGGTAGTGCAGGTGCGGGTCGGCAAAGTAATGACTGACGTGCGGGAGGTCCTCCCCCTCGATGCCGAGCCGGACCGGCTGATCGTAGTAGCCGACCGCAAAGATCACGTGGCGCGCCAGCCGGACCCGCCGCACTCCCTTCGACGATTGCGTCTCGACCTCGAACACCTGCTCTGCCGCGTCGCGCGCCACGTGAAGGACCCGCTCCTCGAACGCAATCGAAAGATCGAACCGATCGACGACCTTGCGGTAGTACGTGAGCGCCTCGGCCCGCGTCGGCTTGTCGTACGGCGACACGAACGGCAGGCCGCCGATTTCGAGCAGCTCCGGCGTCGTGAAGAAAACCATCTGCGGCGGGAACCGGAAGATCGAGTTGACCAGCACGCCTTGCTCGAGCACCTGATAGTCGAGTCCGTGCTGTTTCGCGGCGATCGCCGCGGCAAGCCCAGACGGCCCGGCACCCACGATGAGGAGGTCGCGTACCGACATATTGGTTGATAATATCGCGGCCTTCTTCACCAATGGGCATCGGCATCGGCGCCACGCTCCGCGCCTCCGAGGTTACTGCCCTTCTCGGAGAGTTCAGGACGGGCCGTGTGTTCCGTCCACGACGCGCGGCTGAATTCCTGATCCAACAGCCTGACCGACGAGGCGGCGACGTCGCCGATCGCGCTCGCGCTCAACTGGAAGCCGCCCGCCACGCGGTAGATTGGGTCTGCTCCGGCCTCCTTCCGTCGCGATTGTTGCGCCTTTCGTCGGAACGTGACGGGTGCCCGCTGAATCACTTCGTATAGTCAGCTGCGGAGGCTGCAATGAAGATCAGACGTGAAATCGCCGGCGCGGCAATCCTCGCGGCACTCGTATTCGTCCCGGCGATCCTCGCCGGGCAAGCTCAAGCTGGCGCGTCGCAGCGGACGGGCGGCGCCGGGTTCCCCGACCTCGTCGGCGCGCTCAAGGCGACGCCTGGCGTCCTCGGCGTCGAGACGGCACGCACGCAGAGCGGCAAGCAGGTGATCTTCGCCTGGTTCGAGAACAAGAAGGCCGCGCTGACGTGGTACTACAGCGATACGCATCGCTCGCTGCAGAAGGCATTCGCTCCAGGCTCGCCGGCGCGAACCCCGATGGCCGACGTGCCTGACGACGGAAGTCCGGTGATGGCCATTGCGTCGCTCACCATGGCCGGCACGCCGACCGCGGAACAGCCCTTCCCCGTCTCTCAAATCGCGATCGAGCTGTACAAACCGCTCCCGGGCGGTCTCGCGGCTGGCGGGCGATTCGCGCCATCGGCGATGAAGGTGCCGGGGCTCGTCGATGTGCAGGTGCCGAAATGACCGTCGCGAGAGCGGCGACGCTGGGCTGGTCTACAATGTCGCGCCGTGAATGATGCGCGGGCCAAGGCTCATTATGACGTCGCGATTCTGGGCGGCGGACTCGCCGGTGGGTGCCTCGCCCGGCAGTTGAGGCTGGAAGCGCCGGCGCTGCGCGTCCTCGTTGCCGAGAAGCGGCAGCATCCGGTTCCCGAGGCGGCATTCAAGGTCGGCGAGTCGAGCGTCGAGATCGGGGCGCATTATTTTCAGAAGCGGCTGCAGCTCGAGTCACACCTCCGTTCGGCTCAACTCGAGAAGCTCGGTCTGCGGTACTTCTATACGCATGGCGACAACCGCGATCTCGCTCAGCGCCTGGAGCTCGGTCCGTCGGAGTTCCCGCCGGTGCCGTCGTTCCAATTGGATCGCGGGCGGCTCGAGAACTATCTGCTCGAGACGAACGCCGAGCTCGGCGCTACGGTGCTCGACGACTGTCGCGTCCGGTCAATCCAGCTCGACGCGACTGGAGTCCATCGCGTGTCGCTCTCCAGCCGCGACGGCTCGAGTGAGATCACCGCGCGGTGGGTCGTCGATGCGAGCGGGCGCGCGGGTCTGC
>Ga0068858_100008162_pt1 | contig 10066 bp, 6 predicted proteins | sample KBSSwiS12_FD_66589 | JGI IMG/M metagenome (GOLD analysis project Ga0068858, IMG submission 66589) | Switchgrass rhizosphere microbial communities from Kellogg Biological Station, Michigan, USA - KBS Switchgrass S1-2 | ecosystem: Host-associated > Plants > Roots > Rhizosphere > Soil ... | reverse complement strand
TGCTGACCGGGCTTGAGCGCGCGAGCGGCGGGACGCTGAACGTGGCGGGAGCGGATTTCTCGGCACTCGACGAGGATGCCCTCGCCCGTGCCCGGCGCGGCAGGATCGGCATCGTGCTCCAGGCCTTTCACCTCCTGCCGACAATGACCGCCCGCGAGAACGTCGCCACCCCGCTGGAACTCGCCGGCGAAGGCGATGCGCAGGCCCGCGCCGCGGATGAGCTCGCCGCCGTGGGCCTCACCCACCGGCTCGACCATTACCCGGCGCAGCTTTCCGGCGGCGAGCAGCAGCGCGTGGCGATCGCGCGCGCCCTCGCCCCGCGCCCGCCGCTGCTGTTCGCCGACGAGCCCACCGGCAATCTCGACGCAGCGACTGGCGCCTCGATCATCGACCTGCTGTTCGAGCGCCGTGCCGCGACCGGGGCCACGCTGGTCATCATCACCCACGACCCCGACCTTGCGCGCCGCTGCGCGCGGATCGTGACCCTGGGCGACGGAAGGATCGTCAGCGATGTCCGCTCCTGACGCGCCCTCCGCTCCCCTCACGCAAGCGGGAGGGGTTGGGGGTGGGCCCCGAACCGCCACGCCTGCCCGTCTGCCCTGGTCCACCGCGTGGCGGCTGGCCCGGGTCGATCTCTCGTGGCGGTTTCGCGGCCTGCGCCTGCTGCTCGCCTGCCTGTTCCTCGGCGTCGGCGCGCTGGCGGCGATCGGAACGCTGACCGGCTCGATCGAGCGCGAACTTGCGAGCCGCGGCCGCGCGATCCTCGGCGGGGATATCGGCCTGGAGGTCTGGCAGCGCGAGCTGACCCCCGCCGAGACGTCGGCGCTGAGGGCGTTCGGGCGGGTCAGCATCGGCACGCGCCTGCAGGCGACCGCGACTGCCGGCGCGGCGACCGTTCCGGTCCAGCTCAAGGCGGTCGACGGCAACTGGCCGCTGGTCGGCACGCTGCGGCTCAAGGACGGGCGTAGCGTGGGCGCGCCGCCGCAGGGTCAAGCATGGCTGGCCGAGGGCGCGGCGGAGCGGCTCGGCCTTTTGCGCGGCGGTCGGTTCACCATCGCCGGCCAGCCGCTAACTGTCGGCGGGATCATAGCCGACGAGCCCGACCGGCTCGGCGAAGGCTTTGCGTGGGGCGTGCCGGTGATCGTGCGCGCCGAATTTCCGGCGACCGCTGGGCTCACCGCCACCGGCGCCCAGTTCCGCACCCGCGCCCGCGTCGATTTCGCCGCGCCATACGATCCGGGCGAAGCGGCCGACAGCCTCAAGCGCCGCTTTCCCACGGCAGGGTTCGCCCTGCGCACGCGCGACAATGCCGCGCCGGGTGCGGAGAGCTTCGTCGAGCGGATGGGCGAGTTCCTCGTGCTGGTGGGCCTTGCGGCGCTGGTCATCGCCGGGATCGGCATCGGGCTTGGAGTGGCCTCGTGGCTGGAGGGCCGCCGCACCAGCATCGCCACGCTGAAGGTGCTCGGCGCGACCAGTGGCGACATCGCCCGCATTACCCTGTTGCAGGTGACCGCCGCCTCCTTCGTGGCGATCCTCGCCGGACTGGCCGCGGGCGTGCTGGCGACACCCCTGCTCGCCGCCGCGTTGGGCCAGCTGCTTCCGGTGAGCTCAGGCTTCGCGTTCGATCCGCGCGCGCTCGGAGTGGCGGCGATCTATGGCCTGCTTGTCGCGCTGGTGTTCACCGCCCCGCCGCTCGCGCGCGCCCGCGCCTTCCCGGCGATGGCGCTGATGCGGGCGCGGGTGAGTTCGCTCGCCCTGCCGTGGCGCCACGCCGCGCTGCCAGTCAGCCTCGGCCTTGCCGCGATCGTGGCGCTAGCTCTCGCCACCGCCGCGCAGCCCAAGGTTACCCTCGGCTTCCTCGGCGGCGCGGCGGGGACGCTGGCGCTGCTCGGGCTGCTCGGCTGGGCGCTGCGCCGATTGGCCGCCCGCCTGCCGCGCCCGCGCGGGCCTCTGCTGCGCACCGCGCTCGCCAATCTCCACCGCCCGGGCAGTCAGGTCCCCGCGCTCGTCACCGCGCTCGGCTTCGGCCTGTCGGCGTTCGTGCTGCTGGCCGCGGTTCAGACCAGCATGAGCGCCAACATCGCCGCCAGGGTGCCCCAGCGAGCGCCCGATTTCTTCGTCCTCGACGTGCCGCGCGAGCGTGCCGGCGAATTCCGCGCTGCGGTGGCAACTGCTGCGCCGGGGGCCGAGGTGCGCATGGTCCCCAACCTGCGCGGGGCGATCCTCGCGTATGGCCCCCCGGGCGCGATGACCCGCGTGGCCGACCTGCCGAAGGTGGCGGACAACGCCTGGGCGCTGCGCGGCGAGCGCGGGCTGACCTATTCGGACGGCGTTCCGGAAGGAAACACGCTCACCGCGGGCCATTGGTGGCCGAAGAATTATGCGGGCCCGCCGCTGGTCTCGGTCGACGAGAAGCTGGCCGATGCGATCGGGCTCCGCTTGGGCGACCACCTCTCGGTCAGCCTGCTGGGGGTGGAGCGCGAGGCAACGATCGCCTCGTTCCGGCGGATCGACTGGGATTCGATGGGCTTCAACTACGTCCTCGTGTTCAGCCCCAACATGCTTGCCGACGCACCCCACAATCTCGCGGCAACGATCGATCTGCCGATGGGACCGGACGGCACCAAGCACCGCCCACCGGGCCTGTTGCGGAGCCTGGTCCGCGCCTTCCCGGCCGCCTCGGTGGTCGAGACCGGGCCGATCCTGCGCGATGCCCGGGCCCTGCTCGACCAGATCAGCCTCGCGATCCTCGCGGCGGCGGGCGTGGCGGTGCTGGCGGGGATCGCAGTACTGATCGGCGCCATCGCGGCCGCCCGCGCGGCGCGGATCTACGACACCGCGGTGCTGCGCGTGCTGGGTGCCAGCCGGGGCCAGGTGCTCGGCGTGCTGCTCGGTGAGTACGGGCTGCTGGCCCTGCTCCTGGCGCTGATCGCGCTGCCGCTGGGGAGCGCGGTGGCGTGGGGCATCGTCGTCCACCTGTTCGGGTTCGAGTGGCTGCCCGACTGGCCGCGCATCCTTGCGGTCCTCGGCGCGGGTCTCGTCCTCATCCTCGGGTTCGCCGCCGCCGCAACGCTACCCGTGCTGCGGGCGCGCCCGGCGCAGGTGCTGCGGGAGCTTTAGGGTTCCCGCCCGCCCGTTTTCAGCCCGCCTGTTTCAGAATGCCTCGAGGTCGGTCGGGTTCTTCGGATCGGGCCCGAAGCGGTTCGCCCCGCGCGTGCCTTCGAGGCACATGAACACCAGCAGCGCGAACCAGCCGAGCACCGGCACGAAGACCAGCAGCAGCAGCCAGCCCGACCGGTCCTGGTCGTGCAGGCGGCGCACGCTGACCGCGAGGTTGGGAATGAAGCTGACCAGCGCGAACAGGTTCTGGATCAGGCCGCCGGTGCCCTGCACCAGCATCGCGCCGGTCATCATCCCTTCCGCGCCGGTGTAGGTGGTGCGGCCGAACACCGCGCCGATCACCGCCGAGACAAGCAGCTGGAACAGCACGAACAGCCAGTATTCCTTGCGCCGCGAGCGGCCGGTGAACTCGGCATAGCGGCGATAGGGCAGCAGCATCCATTCCATTGGCTCGTCTCCGTCCAGCCGGGCAATCCGGGGCGGAACGCGCATGGTCCCGCCCCGGTTTCGCTCAGGCGAATGCCTCGTAGTTCGTCGCGCCCTTGGGATCGGGGCCGAAGCGGTTGGGCCCCGGCGTCCCGGGCAGCGCCATCAGCACGAGGAAGCCGAGCTGGACCAGCGCGCCCAGATAGGGAACCTGGCCCAGGATCAGCACGCCCAGATACCACCAGCCCGACAGGTCGCGATCATGGAGCCGGCGCACCGTCAGCGCCACGGCGGGAACGAGCACCGCCAGCGTGAACAGCCCCATCAGCGCCAGTCCGGCGATGAACCCGCCCGAGAACATCTCCGGGGTGAACGATTCCGGCGATTGCCCCGAGGTGATGATCGGCCACAGGGTCGACATCATCATGACGCCGGCCACGGCGTAGACGATGACCATCAGCAGCGTGAACATCCAGTATTCCTTGCGCCGCGATCGCCCGGAGAACTCGGCATAGCGCCGCAGCGGCATCAGCATCCAATCCATCGAAGTGCCCCCTTCGTCTGGCCATGCCGCGCGCCTGTTGCGCGTCGACCCTGCCGGTGGTGTGCGATCCGCGCGCGATGGTGCGCCTCGCGGGCGCGGCTGGCAAGCGGGATCGGCCAGGCAGGCCGTGAAGCCCGCCCCGGCTCAGATGGCGCCGGTATCCCGCAATTGTGCCAACCGGTCCTCGTCATACCCGAGCAGGTCGGCGAGGACCTCGCCGGTGTGCTGGCCGAGCAGCGGTGGCGGAGCCTCAGTGCCGATCGGCGAGGCGGTCATCCGGATCGGGTTGGCGAGGTAGGGGATGCGATGGCCGGCCGCGTCAGTGGTCTCGCTCGCCAGGCCGCGATGCTGCACCTGCGGATCGGCGAAGCACTGGTCGACGGTGTAGATCGGCGAACAGATGATGCCCCGCGCCACCAGCGCCTCGTAGAGCGGGACCAGCCGCCAGTTGCGCAGGGTCCGGGTAATCTCGACCTCGAGTTCGGCAACATGGCGAAAGCGGTCGGCGCGGGTGCTGAAGCGCGGATCGGCCAGCAGGTCGGGCCGGTCGATCACGTCGCAGAAGATGCGGTACTTCTCCTCGGCGCTGGCCTGGATGTTGATCTCGCCGTCAGCGCAGGAATAGGTCTGTGCCGGCGCGCTGCCCGAGGCCGAAGTGCCGAGCCGGCTGGGCACCTCGCCGCTCATCAGGTAGTCGATCGCGCGGTGCGACATCGCCGCGACGCTGCAATCGAGCAGGCTCATGTCGATGTACTGCCCGCCTGCCCCGCCTGCGCGCGCATGCAGAGCGGCCTGGATCGCGTTCGCCGCATAGAGCCCGCAGATGTAATCGGACAGGATCAGGCCGACCTTGGTCGGCGGCTGGTCGGGCTCGCCGGTGATGCTCATCATCCCCGACATCGCCTGGAACACGCTGTCGGTCCCCGGGCGCGGCGCATAGGGCCCGCTCTGGCCGAACCCCGTGATCGAGCAATAGACCAGTTGGGGGTTCACAGCCGCTAGCGAGGCGTGATCAAGCCCGTAGCGCGCGAGATCGCCGACCTTGAAGTTCTCGACCAGCACGTCACTGATCGCCGCGAGATCGCGCACGATCTGCTGTCCGCCAGGTGTGGAAAGGTCGACCTCGACCGATTTCTTGCCACGGTTCGCGGCGATGAAATAGGACGAGATCGGCACGTCTTGCCCGGCCTCGTCATGGATGAACGGCGGACCGTAGTAGCGCATCTCGTCGCCCCGCCCGCGCCGCTCGAGCTTGATTACCTCGGCCCCGAGGTCGCACAGCAGCTGCGAGGTGAACGGCGCCGCGAACGTGCGGCCGAGATCGACCACCCGGATGCCGGCCAGCGGGCGGACCGCACTCATGCTGCCACTCCGCCGACCGGGGCATGGTCCAGCTTGCGGACATGGCGGCCGACCCAGATCATCATCGCGACGACGAGCGGGCCGAAGATCACGGAAACGGTCACCAGCGACCAGCGGATCAGCGCCGGATCGACGAACAGCTTCTCGGTGAACAGCGCGGTGATCGGTGCGCCCACGAACGTGCCCATGATCGTGATCACCGCCACGAACCATGCCGACATGCGCCCGCGCAGCGCCGCCGGCGTGTGCAGCTGGAGCGCGGCGATGGCATAGCCGAGGAACGGATAGCACAGCACGAAATAGACCGAACTGAGCACCAGGAAGGCCCACGGATTGCCCGACAGCAGCGCCAAGATCGTCGCCGGCACGCCGACGATAACGCCCCACCACTGGTAGCGCAGGTGCGCGTCCTTCATGCCCCGGGCATAGAGCCGGTCAACCAGCATCGCCCCGCCGATCTGGCCAATGCCCGCGGTGACGAGATGGTGGACGCCCCAGGCGAGGCCGACCTGGCCGATGTTCCAGCCGTAGGTGCGCTGCATGAACGTGGGCGTCCAGCTCAGGTAGGCGGAAGTGATGATGTTGAGCAGGCCGAACGCCACGGGCAAGCCGAAGAACAGGATCGGGTCAGACCGGCAGAAGCGGAAGAACTCCCCCGCCGAAGCAGCCCGCCGCGCCCTTGCGTCATGGACCGGGCGCGGCTGTTCACGCACCGCCAGTGCGGTGAAGGCGAGCAGGATCGTCGGCGCGCCAACCGCGACGAACACCAGCTGCCACGGCTGAAGCAGCCCGAACACCGGCACCGCGACCGGCTTGGAACCTTCGACGAGGTGGACAACCAGCCCGCCGACCGCCGTCGCCAGTCCGCCGCCGAGCACCGCGCCCAGCGAATAACCGGCAATCGCGGTGGAGAGGCGCTCGCGCGGAAACTGCTCGATGATCAGCGAGTGCGCGGCCGGGGTCAGCGCACTCTCGCCCACGCCCACGCCCATCCGCCCGAACAGCATGATCGCATAGGAACCCGCAAGGCCGCACAGGCAGGTGGCCAAGCCCCACAGCACTGTTGCGCCCACCACCATCCAGCGGCGCGAGTAGCGGTCGACCAGCCCGCCCACGGCAAGACCGCAGACGGCGAAGAACACCCCGAAGCTTGGCCCCATGAGCAGGCTGATCTGGAACTCGTCGAGTCCCAGTTGCTCGCGCAGGGGCTTCACCATCATGGTAATGACCTGCCGGTCGATGAACGCTACGGTGTAGAAGGTCAGGAACAGCAGGACCATCGGCCAGCCACGCAGCACGCCCCTTGCCGGCCCGGTGGAAACCGGGGGCAAGGTGCTCGTATCGATCTTCATCCGCTCATCCTGCCCTTGTCGCTCTCCCGGCCCGACCTGCCGCGATCAGAAGTTGGCGTCGAGCCGGACTCCCACGCTGCGCGGCTTGGCGTAGACGGTCGTATCGGCCGTCGCGCCGGTCAGGATGTAGATGTTGTACGTCTCGTTGAAGAGATTGCGAGCCCAGACGGTAAACTTCACGTCGGGGTGCGACAGGCGGATGCCGATCTCGCCGTTGACCACCGTGTAGGCCGGCAGCGTCAGGCGATTGTCGGCGTCGCGGTATTCCTTGCCGGCGTGATAGGCATTGGCCGAGAAGGTCAGCGCAGTGTCCTCGGTGAGTGGCACCTCGTAATTGAAGCTGCCGCTGATCGTGAACATCGGGGTGCGGATGATCTGCCGCCCGCTGGCATCAAAGGTGCAGGCCGCACCGCCGCCGACCGGATTGCCCGGCAACACCGGACAGCCGGCAGTCTGCGCGTTGGTCGGGTTGGGGAACTGGTCGGTGCGCAGCACGGTCCCTTGCGCGTTCTGGAAATTCTTGAACGTGCCCCACAGCTTCATCACGCCCAGGTGCAGGTTGAGCCGCTCGATCGGGTTGGCCGACAGTTCGCCCTCGAACCCGTAGATCTCCGCCTTGCCCGCGTTCTGGAGCTGCGAGACGTTGTTCGGGCGGATGTTGACCTGGAGATCGGTGTAGTTGGTGTAGAACCCGGCAAGGTTTGCGCGGAACAGGCCGGGCACGTTGAACTTGGTGCCGATCTCGTACTGCCAGACCTTCTCCGGCCGCACCGAGTTGGTCACCTGGACTCCGTTGACCACGTTGTACGACGCGGTGTTGGCGGCATAGAGCCCCGACTTGAAGCCCTTGCCCGCCCGCAGGTAGACGTTCGCCTCGGGCGAGAACGTGTACTGCAGGGTGGCCGATGGGCTGAAGTCGTTGAACGTGCGGTTCTCCGCCGTGGTCGCCGCGGTCAGGTTGTTGCGGAAGTTGTGCTCCTTGCGCTCGGACGTGTACCGGCCGGCGACCGTGAGCTTTAGCGCATCGGTCAGCGCGTAGGTGCCCTGGGCGTAGAACGCGAGCGCCTTGGTGATCTGCCCGCCGCTCACATCCGTGGCCACGGTCGTCCCGTTGATCGTCTGGCTGCGATAGGTGCCGGAATTGCGCCAGAAATAGCTCTCGCCGACGATCCACGACAGCGGGCCGGCGGACTTGGAGGTGGCGTAGAGTTCCTGGATCCACGAGCGCGAGTAGTAATCGGTCGGCAGCGAGGTCACGTCGAGCGCCGAGCCGTCGACGTCGGAGCGGATGTAGAGATAGCTGTTGTCGTAGCCCACGATCGAGGTGACGTCGGCCACCCCGAGATCGAGCTTGGCGGTGAGCGAGGCATTGTCGCTGCGCTGGTTGAGCTCGCCGCCGGTGCCGTTCTGCTGGAACGGCGTGAGCGAAACGTAGGTCGCGGGCGAGAGGCGCCGGGCGCTCGTGTTGTCCTTGTAGGGCTGCGACGAGCTGGCCAGGGTATCGTCGTGGCGCATCATGGTGCCCGCGGCGATGAATTCCAGGTTGTCGGACGGCACGAGGCGGATCTTGCTGCGCAGCGCCCAGTCCTTCGACCAGCCGCGCGGGGTGAACGGCGCGGCGAGGTTTTGCAGGTAGCCGTCGTCGCGGCTGACAAGCCCGGCGATGTCGGCCTGGATCAGCTCGGTGCCGACACTGGCATACCCCTTGGCGATGACCTCGTTGTAAGTGCCGTAGCTCACCGACGCGCGCAGTTTCGGGGTAACGCTGGGCGTGTAGGTGATGATGTTGATCGCGCCGCCGGTGCTGTTGCGTCCATAAAGCGCGGTCTGCGGCCCGCGCAGCACCTCGATCCGCTCGACATTGTTGAGCGCCAGCACAGTCGAGGCGATGAACGGCTGGTAGACCCCGTCGATATAGACCGGAACCACTGACTCCTCGCTGGCCGAAACCCCGCGGGTGCCGATGCCGCGAATGGTCGGCTGGGGCGAGAACGAGGACTGGGTGAAGTTCAGGCCCGGCGTGACAATCGTCAGGTCCTTGGTCGAGTTGATGCCCTGCGACTGGAGGGCTCCGGCCGAGAACGCCGAGATCGCCAGCGGCACGTCCTGCAGCCGCTCCTCGCGGCGCTGCGCGGTGACGACGATGTCGGCGCCGATGGCCTCGGCCGGCGCACCCGCGGGCGTCGCGCCGGCGGCCTGCGCCAGGGCGCTCGCGCCCGGCACGGCCATGGCGATCATTGCCACACCGGCCGACAGCATAATCCTGAAGCTGCTCATGTGTTCACCCCTCCCAGCCGGCAAGCCGGCGCATCGGCACCTCACCCGGATGCTCGGTCGTGATAATTCCACTTGCCCGGAGACAAATCATTAGCGAAATGGGCGACAAGCCATAACTTGAACTTATCGATCAGGAGGGTGGCGTGAAGCGAAAGCGCTTTTGGCGCGATAGGATGGGGATGCAGGCGCGTTGCGGGTGCGGTGCTGGGCCGTTGCACGCTGACCGGTTCAGGCGGCCGAGCGCATGATCGAGCTTCACCAGGCCCAGTGCTTCCTGGCGATCGTCGCGGAGAACAGCTTCTCCAAGGCTGCCGATGCCCTCGGCATTGCACAGTCCGCGGTCTCGCAGAAGCTGCGCCGGCTCGAGGACCAGCTCGGCATCGTCCTCCTCGACCGGACCTCGCGCCGGCTCAAGCTCACCGCCTATGGCCTTGAATTCCTGCCCTATGCCCAACAGTTGGTCGACGCCGAGGTCCGTGCCCGGGCAGCCGCGCGGCAGATCTCCGAGCGCGCCCGCAACACGATCCGGCTCGGCGGCTACGCCTTCTCGGCGGACCCTCGCACGGACCTCGTCAACGACTACATGAGCCGCTTCCCCGAGGGGCGGATCGAAGTCGAATACGGCATCCGCGCCGAACTGTTCGAGATGCTGCGGCAGAACCGGGTCGACGCGCTGATGGTCATGCACAGCCGCGGCGATGAGCTCGATAAGCAGTTCGACGCGATCTACTATCGCCGACTGGATCCCTATGTAGCGCTCCCGCCCAACAGTCCGCTGTTCGCTCGCGATAGCCTCGCAGGGGGGGATTTCGCGGGCATGCGGTTGGTCATCTCGCCGGGACGGCAGGACGGGCCCGTGCTCGAGACGCTGTGCCAGTCGTTGACCCGGCTCGGCGCCGATCTCGTCTTTGCGCCGGAGGCGGACCGACGGTCGCTCGGCCTGTTTGCGCGCCGCCTGCAAATGCCCTCGTTACGCTGGCTTCCG
>Ga0068858_100008160_pt1 | contig 10067 bp, 13 predicted proteins | sample KBSSwiS12_FD_66589 | JGI IMG/M metagenome (GOLD analysis project Ga0068858, IMG submission 66589) | Switchgrass rhizosphere microbial communities from Kellogg Biological Station, Michigan, USA - KBS Switchgrass S1-2 | ecosystem: Host-associated > Plants > Roots > Rhizosphere > Soil ... | reverse complement strand
AGGAGGGCACCAACCTCAAGGCCTGGCTCTACCGGATCCTCACCAACACGTTCATCAACCGGTACCGGGCCAAGAAGCGCCGCCCCGAGGAGACCGACTTCGACGACGTCGAGGACTTCTACCTCTACAAGCGGATGGGCGGCCTGGAGGAGGCTCGGCAGAGCCGCAGCGCCGAGGACGAGCTGATGGACCTCTTCCCGGAGGCCGAGGTGAAGGGCGCCGTCGAGTCGCTCCCGGAGAACTTCCGGCTGCCCGTGCTGCTGGCCGACGTGGAAGGCTTCTCCTACAAGGAGATCGCCGAGATCCTCGACATCCCCATCGGTACGGTCATGAGCCGGCTGCATCGCGGAAGAAAGGCGCTGCAGAAGGCGTTGTACGAGTTCGCCGCAGAGCGTGGCCTGGCCCCGGAGGAGCCCGCGACCAGTGGATGAGCTGAAGCCCGACTGCGCAGAATCGCTCAAGGAGCTCTACGCCTTCCTCGACGGCGAGCTCACCGGCGATCGGCGAACGCACATCAAGGCCCACCTCGACGAGTGCCTCCCGTGCTACGAGGCCTTCGACTTCGAGGCCGAGCTGCGCATCGTCGTGTCCACCCGGTGCCGGGAAGAGGTGCCCGAGGCCCTCCGCGCCCGCGTCGCCGACGCCCTCAAGAAGCTCGGCGAACCCGGCCCCTCCTGACCGTTCGTTGTCGAACGTGCCCGCCTGAAGCGGGTGAATCCGACAAGGAACGGGGGAAGCCATACGATGCCGGGCATGTTCGCGGCAGTCGTCTGGACCTGGTGGATCTCCCTCCCGCTCGTGGCGGGCGGCGTGCTGGCGATCATCGCCACGATCTTCGGGTACCTGAGGAAGGTGCAGTCGCTCAAGTACCCGAAGCAGCGCTGAGCGCGTGACCGCGCAGCCGGTCGCCTGGGATCTGGCCGAGCGGGTCGCAGTTCGTGTCGGTGGGCGAGAGCCCTTCGGCGACTCGTACCACGTCGACTCCCTGCTTCCTGACTTCGAGGAGCTCACGCGCGAAGCGGAGGACCTCGTCGCCGCCGAGACCGGCCTCGTGTCGGCCTCGGGTCCCGCCCGAGTGCGCGTCACCGACCGCGCCGGCTGGGTGCACGCCAACGTCCGCTCGTTCCAGCGCCTGCTGGCCCCACTGACCGAGCGCTTCGGCGACAAGCTGGCGGCCAGCCGGGTGGCGTCGACGGTGACCCGCAACGTCGCCGGCGTCGAGCTCGGCAGCATGCTCGGCTGGATGTCCACCCGCGTGCTCGGCCAGTACGACCTGCTGCTGGTCGAGGGCGAGGATGTGGGGTCGGGCGAGGTGGGGGATCCCGACGACCAGGACATCGTCTACTACGTCGGGCCCAACGTGCTGGCGCTCGAGAAGCGCTTCGGGTTCCCGCCCCGCGAGTTCCGCCTGTGGCTCGCGCTGCACGAGGTCACCCACCGCGCCCAGTTCACCGGGGTGCCGTGGCTCCGACCGCACTTCATCTCGCTGGTCGACGGGGTCCTCGGCTCGGTCGAGCCCGACCCCGGTCGCCTGCTGGGCGCCGCGCGGCACGCGGTCGAGCAGATGCGCGCCGGTCAGAACCCGCTCGACGACGGTGGGGTGGTCGCGCTCTTCGCCAGCCCCGAGCAGCGCGAGGTCCTCGACAAGGTCAGCGGGATGATGAGCCTCCTCGAAGGCCATGGCGACGTCACGATGGACCGCGCCGGCGCGGGACGGGTCCCGTCGGCCGAGCGGTTCTCGCGCGTGCTGCGCGCTCGTCGGGCCAACCGGCCCGGCGTGGCCCAGCTCGTGCAGAAGGTCGTCGGCCTCGAGGCGAAGCTGAAGCAGTACGAGCTGGGCGAGCGGTTCATCGAGACCGTCGAGTCCGAAGGCGGATCTGCGCTGCTCGCCCGCGTGTGGGACGGGCCGGAGCTGCTGCCGAGCATGGCGGAGATCCGTGACCCCTTCGCGTGGATTGCCCGCGTTGGCAGCGTAACCTCCGTCTGACCATGGCCACGATCCTCGTCGTCGACGACGAACCGGACATCCGAACCCTCGTCCAGCTCAACCTCGAGCTCGACGGGCACACCGTGGTCACCGCGGCCAACGGCGCGGAGGCCCTCGAGCTCATCGCCGATGAGGTGCCCGACGTGATGCTCCTCGACCTGATGATGCCGGAGGTCGACGGCTGGACGGTGCTCGAGACGATCAAGGCGGCGGCCGACCTCGACGTGAACCGCATCCCGGTCCTCATGCTCACCGCCAACGACGCCATCGACGCCCGCATCCGCGGCGGCATCGAAGGCGCGATCCGCTACCTCACCAAGCCGTTCTCGCCGACCCTCCTGCGCGAGGAGGTGCGCAACGCGCTCGACGGTGAGGTCGAGCCGGCCAAGCGCCTGCGCGCCCAGCAAGCCGCGCTCGAGCAGCTGGCGCGACTCGAGAAGGGCACGGAGCTGACGGATTCGGCGGCCCGCCCCCACCTCACGCGCCTCGAGCACAAGCCGGTGGCCGCCGCCGAGCCGAAGCAGCTCGTCGCCGCGCGTGAGCGGCTCGGCCTGCTCACCGAGAAGCAGCGGGAGCTGCTCGACAAGCTGGCCATCGCCAGCTCGGTCAGCGACGCCGCCGCCGAGCTCGGCGTGAGCCGCTCCAACGTGTACGCCAGCCTGCGTCGCATCAGCCGGAAGCTCGGCGTGCCGTCGGTGCCCGAGCTCCTGCGCCTGGTGCGCGATCGGACGCTCGCGCCCAGTGACGCCAGCTGACCTCCTTCCCCGCTGCACCTTTCCGGCCACGGGGGTGGCCGCCGTCTCCGGTGGGGCCGACTCCACGGCGATGCTCGTGCTCGCCGTCGAAGCCGGCTGCGACGTCACCGCGGTGCACGTCGACCACGGCCTGCGCGCCGGGTCCGAGGCCGAGGCCGACCACGTCGCCGCGCTCGCGGCGCACCTCGGCGTGCCGTTCCGCGCCGAACGGGTGACGATCGCGCCCGGACCGAACCTCGAAGCCCGCGCCCGCGACGCGCGGCGCTCGGTGCTGCCCGCCGCCGCCATGACCGGCCACACCGCCGATGACCGGGCCGAGACGTTGCTGCTGCAGCTCCTCCGCGGGGCCGGCAGCGCCGGCATGTCGAGCCTGCGGCCGGGGCCGACCAAGCCGATCCTCGCCCTGCGCCGCTCGGACACGCGCGCCGTCTGCGACGCGCGTGGGCTCACGTGGCTCGACGACCCGAGCAACGCCGACGCCGCGTTCCGCCGCAACCGCGTGCGCGCCGAGGTGCTGCCGCTGCTCGACGACGTGGCCGAGCGCGACGTGACCGCGCTCCTCGCCCGCACGGCCGGCCTGCTCGAGGACGACGACCGCTTCCTCGACGAGCTCGCCGAGGTGCTCGATCCCACCGACGCCAAGCTCTTGGCCGCCGCCCCGCCCGCCCTGGCCCGGCGCGCCGTCCGCCGCTGGCTCGGGCAGACCTATCCGCCCGACCTCGCCACCGTCGAGCGGGTGCTGGCGGTGGCGCGGGGCGACGCGCGCGCCACCGACGTCGGCTGCGGGCGGCGAGTCCGGCGCAGTGGGGGCCAGCTCTTCCTGGAACCGTAGAGTCCCCCTGTGCCCCCTGTCCCGCCCCCGTACAACACCAACCCGGAGCTGGGTGAGCTGGTGGTCGCCGAGGACGTCCTCCAGGCGCGCATCGCCGAGCTCGGCAAGCAGATCACCTCCGACTACGACGGCCGCCCGCCACTGCTCGTCGGCGTGCTCAAGGGCGCCTTCGTGTTCATGGCCGACCTGGCCCGGTCCATCGACCTCCCCGTCGAGTTCGACTTCATGGCCGTGTCGTCCTACGGCGCCGCCACCAAGACCTCCGGCGTCGTCCGCATCGTCAAGGACCTCGACCTCGACCTCACCGACCGCCACGTCCTGGTGGTCGAGGACATCGTCGACAGCGGCCTTACGCTGGCGTACCTGCGCAAGAACCTCCTGGCCCGCAACCCGGCCAGCCTCGAGATCTGCGCCTTGCTGGTGCGGGAGGGCAACGCCCTGACCGAGCTCGAGCTGAAGTACGTGGCCTTCCGCATCCCGCCGGCGTTCGTGGTCGGCTACGGGCTCGATGTGGCCGAGCGCTACCGGAACCTTCCCTTCGTTTGCGTGTACGAAGGGAAGGAGTCGGGGGAGCCCCGGTAGCCTTGGGGGTCCGTCGAACCCGTGAGGGCAGGCCAGTGCAGAAGCTCGTCCGCAGTGTGGCGTTCTGGGTCGTGGTGGCCCTCGTCGTCCTGCTCGCCGCCAGCCAGCTCCTCGGCGGCGGTGACAGCCGCGAGAAGCTCCGGTACGACGAGTTCTCGCAGAAGGTCGCCAGCGGCCAGGTCAAGGCCGTCAAGATCTACGACGACAGCTCGAAGATCACCGGCACGCTGGCCGACGGCACGAAGTTCAAGACCACCTTCGTCACCCAGTCCGCCGAGCGCACCACCGATCTGCTCGATCGCAACCACGTCGCCTACGAGGTGTCGAAGGGCGGCGAGTCGGTGTGGATGAGCCTGCTCGTGCAGATCCTGCCGATCCTGCTGCTCGTCGGCATCTTCTTCTTCTTCATCAACGCCATGCAGGGCGGCGGCAGCCGCGTGATGCAGTTCGGCAAGGCGAAGGCGCGCCAGGTCTCCAAGGACCAACCGAAGGTCACCTTCGCCGACGTCGCCGGCTGTGACGAGGCGGTCGAGGAGCTGCAGGAGATCAAGGAGTTCCTCGAGTCGCCGGCCAAGTTCCAGGCGATCGGGGCGAAGATCCCGAAGGGCGTGCTGCTCTTCGGTCCACCCGGCACCGGCAAGACGCTGCTCGCCCGGGCCGTCGCCGGCGAGGCGGGCGTGCCGTTCTTCTCGATCTCCGGCTCCGACTTCGTGGAGATGTTCGTCGGCGTGGGCGCCAGCCGCGTCCGCGACCTCTTCGACCAGGCCAAGACCAACAGCCCGGCGATCATCTTCGTCGACGAGATCGACGCCGTCGGCCGTCATCGCGGCGCCGGTCTCGGTGGTGGCCACGACGAGCGGGAGCAGACGCTCAACCAGCTCCTCGTCGAGATGGACGGCTTCGACGTGAAGTCCGGCGTGATCCTCATCGCCGCCACCAACCGGCCCGACATCCTCGACCCCGCGCTGCTGCGGCCCGGTCGCTTCGACCGCCAGATCGTGGTCGACCGGCCCGACCTCGAGGGCCGCAAGGCGATCCTCAACGTCCACGCCAAGGGCAAGCCGCTCGGCAAGGACGTCGAGCTCGATGTGCTCGCGCGCCGCACGCCCGGCTTCACGGGCGCCGACCTCGGCAACCTCATGAACGAGGCGGCCCTGCTCACGGCCCGCCACGGCGGCAAGGTCATCGACATGCGGGCGATGGAGGAATCGATCGACCGCGTCATCGCCGGCCCCGAGCGCAAGAGCCGGGTGATGTCCGAGAAGGAGAAGAAGGTCATCGCCTACCACGAGGGCGGCCACGCGCTCGTGGGTCACGTGCTCCCCAACACCGACCCGATCCACAAGGTGTCGATCATCGCCCGCGGCCGCGCGCTGGGTTGGACGCTGGCGCTGCCCACCGAGGACAAGCACATGCAGACGCGCTCCGAGCTGCGCGACGAGCTGGCCATGCTGCTCGCCGGGCGCACGGCCGAGGAGCTGGTGTTCGGCGACCCGACGACGGGCGCGCAGAACGACATCGAGCGGGCCACGCAGATCGCCCGGGCCATGGTCACCGAGTTCGGCATGACCGACGCCCTCGGTCCGCAGCAGCTCGGCTCGCGCGCCCACGAGCCGTTCCTCGGCCGCGACATGGGCGGCTCGCGCGACTACTCCGACGAGGTGTCGGCGCTCGTCGACGCCGAAGTGCGCGTCCTCATCGACAACGCCCACGAAGAGGCGCGCCAGATCCTGCGCCAGCACCGCCAGACCCTCGATCGGCTGGCCGACGCGCTGTGCGAGCGGGAGACGCTCGACACGCCCGAGCTGCTCGAGATCTTCGGCGACCTGCCGGTGTGGGAGAGCGTCCAGGCCAACGGCAACGGCAAGCCCACGCCGCGCCCGCGGCGCACCACGCGATCGGCCACGTCATGACCGACGGCAACGGCTCGGGCGTCGATCAGGCGCGCATCGAGAAGGCCGTCCGCGAGATCCTGCTCGCCATCGGCGAGGACCCCGACCGCGACGGGCTGCTCGAGACGCCGTCGCGGGTCGCCCGCATGTACGGCGAGATCTGTGGCGGCTTGCACGAGGACCCCGACCAGCACCTGCAGGTCACCTTCGACGCGTGTCACGACGAGATGGTCATGGTCCGCGACATCCCGCTCTACAGCCTGTGCGAGCACCACCTCATCCCGTTCCTGGGCAAGGCGCACGTCGCGTACATCCCGGGCGACGACGGCCGCATCACCGGGCTGTCGAAGCTGGCGCGCCTGGTCGACTCCTACGCCAAGCGCCCGCAGGTGCAGGAGCGGCTCACGTCGCAGATCGCCGATGAGATCGAGCGCACGCTCGGCCCTCGCGGCGTGCTCGTGGTCATCGAGGCCGAGCACCTGTGCATGTCGATGCGCGGCGTCCGCAAGCCGGGCGCCTCGACCGTGACCTCCGCGGTCCGCGGCCTCTTCCGGGAGAACGTGGCCACCCGCGCCGAGGCCATGGACTTCATCCGCAGCCGCGCCTGACCCCAAAACGCGAACTGGCGACGGATTCGACACATCGATGTGTCGAATCCGTCGCCAGTTCGGTGATCAGGCGGCCGACTTCTCCAGGATGTGGATGCCGCACGCCGAGCCGAGGCCGATGACGTGGGCCAGGCCGACCTTGGCGTTCGGGATCTGGCGGTCGCCGGCCTCACCGCGCAGGTGGGTGGCCACCTCCCAGATGTTCGCGATGCCGGTGGCGGCGATGGGGTGGCCCTTCGACTCGAGGCCGCCGGACACGTTCACCGGGGTCTTGCCGTCGCGGTAGGTGGCGCCGGAGTTGAAGAAGTCGACGGCCCCGCCCTCCTCGCACAGCATGAGGTTGTCGTAGTGGACGAGCTCGGCCGTGGCGAAGCAGTCGTACAGCTCGACGAGGTTGAGGTCCTAAAACCCCACGCCCGCCTGCTCGTAGGCCTGCTTGGCACCCGCACGCGTGAGCGTGTTGACATCGGGCAGCACCTGGCACGCCTCCTGCCACGGGTCGCTCGTCAGGATCGACGCCGACACCTTGACGGCCCGGCGCTGCTGCTCCTTCGAGAGCGTCTTCAACTTGGCGCCGCTCACGACGACCGCCGCCGCCGCGCCGTCGCAGTTGGCCGAGCACATCGGCCGCGTGTTCGGGTAGGCGATCATGACGTCGTTCATGATCTCTTCGAGCGTCATCTTCTTCGTGTAGGCGGCCTTGGGGTTCAAGGTCGAGTGCATGTGGTTCTTCTCGCTGATCTTGGCGAACAGCTCGAAGGGGTTGGCGATGTCGCCGTACCGGTGCAGGTAGCCCATGCCGACCTGGGCGAACACGCCGGGCATGGTGTCGGTGCCGATGCGCCCGTCGATCGACGCCACGGCGCCGTAGCGACCCGACGGTGTCCACTCGTCCTTGTCCGCACCACGCGAACCACCGGCGAGGAGGCCGGCGCCCGCCAGCTTCTCGACGCCGACGGCCAGGCCCATGTCGCACTCGCCGGCCTTGATGGCCATGATCGCCACCCGCAACGCGGTGGCGCCGGTGGCGCACGCGTTGGCGACGTTGAACACCGGGATGCCGGTCTGGCCGATCTGCTTCTGCAGCTGCTGGCCGATGCCGGCCGAGGCCGCCATGAGGTTGCCGGCGGCGAGGACGCCCATGTCCTTGATCGTGACGCCGCCGTCTTTCAGCGCGCCCAGGGCCGCTTCGGAGGCGAGGTCGATCGTGTCCTTGTCCGGGTGCTTCCCGAACTTGGTCATCTCGATGCCGAGGATCCAGACGTCGTCACTTGCCACTGATGGCTCCTTCCAACGGCTCGAAGCCGAAGCCGATCGCTTCGGTGCCCTTCGTGTCCGTGCCAATGGGAAACGTCGTGAGGCGGACTTTCATGCCGAGCTTCACGTGGTCGGGGTCGGGCGGCGTGTTGACCACGTTGCCCCGGACGCTGGTGCCGCCGCAGTCGACGACGCCCGCCACGAACGGCACGGGGACGCCAGGCGCGGCGAACGCCACGATCGTGAACGACTTCAGCTCGCCCTCGGTGGGCACGTCGGTCGTGGTGAACTCGGTGGCGCCGCACGAGGCGCACGCGTTGCGGCGATCGAAGTAGCGGGCACCGCAGTTGGTGCACTCGTTCGCCACCAGGTGTGGGTCGTCGCCCAGCACCAGATACTCAACCAGCGGGATCTGTTCGGCCATTGGCCCGGATCGTACCGGTGGGTCCAGGTCAACGGCCTAGTCGACGGGTGCGCTCGCGGCCGATGTTGGCGAACACCGCCTCGGCCTCCACCGTCACCACCCCGTCCTGGACGAGCCGCCCGGCGGCGTGGCTGCGCACGCCTTCTCGCCGGTCCAGCGCCGCTTCGAACACCGATTCGACCCAGAGCTTCGTCGGCTTTCGGTACCGGAGGGTCAGGGAGATGGTCGGCCCGGCGGCGTCGTGGATGAACGTGGCGGCGCTGAGCACGATGTCGAAGCAGGCGGCGATGATGCCGCCCTGCACGCAGTCGGGCGGGCCCTCGTACGGTGCCGTGAACCGCGCCCGGCCCCGGACGACCTCGCCGTCGAAGTCGAGGACGACCGGCACCGCCAGGGGGTTGCACCGGCCGATCACGGCATCGAAGGGCATCCGCGCCGCCATGCCGTCGTCCTGGCCCTCGGGGCGGTGGTCGAGGGCATGGCGTTCCAGCCGCTCGGCCTGCTCACCGATCTCGGCGGCGACCTCGGCCAGGAGGGCCTCCGGCGCCTCGTTCCGGACACTTGCCGCGATGAGGCGCCGGACGGCGTCCGCCAACTCGGCACGCTGGTCCATCGGCCCATCTAACCTGCGCCTCGTGGCGCCGGCCGTGATGGGGATCCTGAACGTGACGCCCGACTCGTTCAGCGACGGCGGCCGGTTCCTGCAGCCCGATGCCGCCATCGCCCACGGCCTCGCCATGGTCGCCGAGGGCGCCACCGTGATCGACGTCGGGGGCGAATCCACCCGGCCCGGCGCCCAGCCGGTCGACGAGGCCGAGGAGCGCCGGCGCGTCCTGGCCGTCATCGCCGCCCTGGCGCCCCACGTCCGGGTCTCCATCGACACCCGCCACGCCGCCGTCGCCGAGGCCGCCATCGAAGCCGGGGCCACGTTGCTCAACGACGTCTCGGCGTCGCTCCACCCGGTCGCCGCCGCCCACGGCGTGGGCTGGATCGCCATGCACATGCGGGGCGAGCCGGCGACGATGCAGGTCGATCCCCGCTACGACGATGTCGTCGACGAGGTGCGCGCCTTCCTCGTCGAGCGGGCCGAGCAGGCCGTGGCCGCAGGCGTGCCGGAGGTGTGGATCGACCCCGGCATTGGCTTCGGCAAGACCGTCGCCCACAACCTCGAGCTGCTGCGCCGCCTCGGCGAGCTGGTCGCCACCGGCCATCCGGTGGTCGTGGGCACCAGCCGCAAGGGCTTCCTCGGCACGCTCACCGGCGGCGCGCCCGTCGACGATCGGCTGGAGGCGTCGCTCGCCACCGCCGTGGTGGCCGCCGCCAACGGCGCCCGCATGATCCGGGCCCACGACGTGCGCGCCCACGTCGATGCCATGCGCATCGTCGGGGAAGAGGTGGCGGCGTGAAAGGCAAATGGGCGCAGGGGATCGTTCCTCGCAACTTCGCGTGGGTGATCAAGGACCAGCTGGCGGTGTCGGAGCGCATCGGTGGCTACGGCACCAACCACCGCAAGGTGCGCCGCCAGGAGGAGATCATCTGGGTGCGCGAGCAGGGCTTCACGCGCATCATCAGCCTCCTGCCGTCGCCCCACAACCTCCACGCCTACGACGAGCTCGGCGTGGCCTGGCTCCACTACCCCTGGGGCAAGCACGACGACGCCGCCACCGTGCTCACGCCGTTCTGGGAGGACCTTCGCCAGCAGCTGGCGGCCGGTGACAAGGTCATCGTCC
>Ga0068858_100008147_pt1 | contig 10074 bp, 12 predicted proteins | sample KBSSwiS12_FD_66589 | JGI IMG/M metagenome (GOLD analysis project Ga0068858, IMG submission 66589) | Switchgrass rhizosphere microbial communities from Kellogg Biological Station, Michigan, USA - KBS Switchgrass S1-2 | ecosystem: Host-associated > Plants > Roots > Rhizosphere > Soil ... | reverse complement strand
GTGTGGGTTTCGGTGACCATGTCCTTGGCCGGAGCCTGCAACTCGCCGAAGCCGCCCAGGAAGCGGCGTGTCCCGATGCCCGCCGTGCCGTTCCAGTCGTTGCCGTACTGCCACTGCCACGTGCCCGACGCCGAATATGCGGTGTTGTTCAGCAGCGAAAAGTGATCGTAGTGATAGGAATCCATCTGCGCTTCCAGCACCAGGTGCTGGCGGCTCACGGGAACATCGGCCTTGAGCCCCAGGCCCAGGCGGGTGATGTTGTCCGATTTGTCGGACCGGCCCAGGAGGGGGACGGGGTTGACCGATCCTGACAGCCGGAACAGGTTATCGTCGTGATAGTAGCCGCCAGATACCCAGGCGTGCACCACGTGCCCATCGGGGGCGGGGGCCGGATAGGCCGGGTAGGCGCCCGAATCCGGCCATACCAGGTCGTCCGTGGTCATGTACGCCTGGCTGACCGCAGGGGCAGCGCAGAAGGCAGCGGCCACCGCCATGGCCAGAACTCGTCGCGAAGTCTTAACGTTGCGTTGCATTGCTTCTCCGTAAGGCTTTGTAATCGTTGTTTGATAATGGGCCAAATCGAGGGGAAAATACTCCAAGCTCGTTGAATCCGCAATAAAAGAAAGGGTTTAGCGTAGTTTTTTGTGGCCATTTGTAGATTTATAGCTACAAAGGCTCAGACCGCAAGGACAATGCCTGCCTATGAGCGTAGTAACACCTCGGCTATTGCTGTTTCCCGCCTTGCTGTGCGCCGGCTGGGTACCTTTTGCCCACGCCACCTTGGGCGGCAACCGGGCCAGCGTGGAGGGGGACGGCGCACGCATGGGCGCGGGTGCCATGCGCATGCGCGGCTCGCTGGCCGGGACCTACACCGTGCACGAGGCCACGCTGCCCAACGGTACCGAGGTGCGGGAGTACTTGTCCACGGCCGGGGTGGTGTTCGGCGTGGCCTGGAGCGGGCCCTTCAAGCCCGACTTGCGCCAGCTCCTGGGGCCGCATTTCGACACCATGGTGGCGCGCCAGGCGGGGCACCGCCACGCAGGCCGACCCGCGCTCAGGCAGCAACAGCCCGACCTCGTGGTGGAATCGGCGGGGCACACGCGCAATTTCATCGGCCATGCCTACCTGCCAGGCGCATTGCCGCCGGGGGTGTCGCCGGAGGACATCCGCTAGTGCCGATCGCTCGTACCGCGGCCCGCGCCGCTGTCCGCGCGCGCGGTCGCGCGCTTGCCCACTATTTTGTCACCGGCCTCCTGGCCGCGGCGCTGGCCGCCTGCGGTGGTGGAGGTGGGGGCGACGGAGGCGGAGGCGCAGGAGGCGGCTCGGCCAGCCGCGTGGGCATCACTGCCACCGGCACAGCGTCGGCCGCGCTTGGCGCGCCCCCCGCTCTCGGCAGCAACATGCTGCCGGTCGTCGTGGACGGCGGGCCCGGCGGAACGCACTTTCAGGTCATCAACGTGCCCTTTGTGACCGTCACGGTATGCAACCCCGGCACCAGCGCCGCGGCTGCCTGCCAGAGCATCGATCACGTGATGGTGGACACCGGTTCGGTGGGGTTGCGCCTACTCCAATCGGCGCTCAGTTCCAGTCTCAGCCTGCCGCAGGTGACCAACACCTCGGGGCAGGCCATCGGCCAATGCGCCCAATTTGCCGACGGCTTCCTGTGGGGCTCGGTGCGCAAAGCCGATGTCTACCTGGCCGGCGAATTGGCGGCCTCGGTCTCCATCCAGGACGTGGGCGACCAGCCCGGCGGCGCGGTCGGCGTGCCGGCCGATTGCAGCGCCGCGGGCGGCGCCAACCTCACCCCCGACACCACTGCCGCGCAACTGGGCGCGCGCGGCATATTGGGCGTGGGCCTGTTCACCAACGATTGCGACGCCTGCCTGACGCGCGCCATCAGCGCTGTCTATTACGCGTGCACCGGCGCCGGCTGCGCCAACACGGCAGTGACCAATGCCCAGGTGGTGAAGAACCCGGTGGCGCTGTTCACGCTCGACAACAACGGCGTCGTCATGGAACTGCCGGCGGTGGCCGGCAGCGCGGGCAGCCTGTCGGGAACGTTGACCTTCGGCATCGGCACGCAGGCCAACAACGCGCTCGGCGCGGCCGTGCCCTATGCCACCGATGGCAGCGGCGATTTCACCACGCGCTATGCCCCCGTGGGCAGCGGCACGGCCATCACCATGTCCGCGTTCATCGACAGCGGCAGCAACGGCTTGTTCTTCAACGATGCCGGCATACCGGGGTGCCGCTTCTCCTCGGGGTTCTACTGTCCGTCGCCCCCGCTGGCGTTAAGCGCCCGGGTCTTCGCCGCGCCCCCCTCGGGGGCGTCGACCACGGTCGCGTTCACGCTGGAGAACACCGATGCGCTGAGCGGGAGCACCGTGGCTGCGAACGTCGGCGGCCCCATGGGATTCGGCCTGGGCAATGTGTTCGACTGGGGCCTGCCCTTTTTCTACGGCCGCCGCGTGTTCACGGCCATCTCCGGCGCGGCCACGCCGGGCGGCAACGGTCCGTTTATCGCCTTCTGAAGGGCCGCGCTTTAACGGCGCGATGCCGTATAGAGAGGCATGACCTGCGGGACCAGCGCCTGGATCTGTTCCACGCGTTTTTCATCGCTGGGGTGGCTGCTCAGGAACTCGGGCGGATGCGAGCCGCTGTTGGCCTTGATCATTTTCTGCCACAGCGTGACGCCGGCCTGCGGGTTGTAACCGGCGCGCGCAGCCAGTTCCAGGCCCATGCGGTCGGCTTCGCTTTCGTCGGCGCGGCTGAAGCGCGTGGCCACCAGCGCCTGGTAGCCGGCGTTGACGACTTCGGCCGAATTTTGCCCCAGACCGAGCACCGCGGCGCCCAGGCCGATCGCGGTCTGGGCGGCGAGCGCCTGCGAAACCTGCTCGCGCGAATGCTCGCGCAGGGCGTGTGAAATCTCGTGTCCCAGCACCACCGCCAGTTCGTCATCGCTGAGGGCAAGCTGGCTGACCAGGCCCGAGTACACCATGATTTTCCCGCCGGGCATGCAGAAGGCGTTCAACTCGTCCTTGGACACCACGTTCACCTCCCACTTCCAGCCCGGCGCATCGGGGCGGAACACACCCGTCTGCGGCTCCAGGCGGGAGGCGATGGCCTGCACCCGGCGCAGCAAAGCCTGGTCCTGGTTGAGCGCGCCGCCGCTGGACGCTTCCGATTTCAGCTTCTGGTAACTCTGCGCGGCGACCTGGTTGAGGTCCTCGGACGACACCAGCATGAGTTGCTTGCGGTTGGCGCTGGCCACGCCGCCGCTGGTGGTGGACTCGCACCCGGGCAGGCTCAGTGCCGCGACACCGATCAGCGCGGCGCCAACCACGGTGCGAAAAGCGGGCAGGGTGCGGGTCTTCATGGTCGGTCTCCTGGGTCTCCTAGATCACGGGCGGGGCAACCGGCTCCTTCGGCGGATCCTGCTCGGGTGCGGGGGGCTTGGGAAAGGGCGGCGGCTCATCCACGGGCGGCCCGCCGGGAGTGTGTTGCGAAGCTGTTCGCACCAATTGCAGTCGAGGACTCCGGGCGGCGCTGTGCTCTGCCGGATCGCCCAGGCGCGCTGCCAGATCGCCCAGGCGCGCTGGCGTGTCGCCCAGGCGCGCTGGCGTGTCGTTATAACGCGGACTGAACGGTCCCAGATAACCGCTGGCCAAGCGCGGCGACGGCGCGTGCGCCGGCGACACGGTGCGCGGGGAAGCCGAAGTATCCTTCAGTGCGTGCATGGCGGAGGGAAGCGCGTTTGCTGTCCATGCAGCATATCTCCGCGGCCCTTTGCGGGCAGTAGGACAACCGCGCAAACAGATGAAAGATCGCGCTTGCAGAGCGCTCGGAGCAGAACGCGGGGCCTGCCGTGTGGGGTTTCGGCGACCGGCGAGCCGTGACAAGACGGCATGACCGGTGAACGTCACGATATGACGCCGCGCCGGGACGCCCGCTAAAATACGGTCATGCAAGCCACCTCGATCACATGCACATGCGCGACATCACATCGTACCCAGGGAGGCCTGGATGACAGGGGCTGAAGACAATTCGTCGCGCGCGGCCCCGGGCGTCTACCGTATCCTGGTGGCCGACGACAACGTGGACGCGGCCGACAGCCTGGGCATGCTGCTGCGCCTGATGGGAACCGAAGTGCGCACCGTGAACGACGGCCTCGGTGCCGTCGCCGAGGCCGAGGCTTTCCGGCCCCACATGGTCTTTCTGGACATCGGCATGCCCGGGCTGAACGGGCACGACGCCGCGCGGCGCATCCGCGAGCAGGAATGGGGGCGCGGCATGGTGCTGGCCGCCCTGACCGGCTGGGGCGACGAAGACGACAAGCGCCGCGCCACCGAGGCCGGGTTCAACCGGCATTTCACCAAACCGGTGAACCACGACGACATCGAGCGCTTCGTGCTCGAATTCCGTCCGCCCGAATTCAGCGTGCCCGGCTAGCCGGCCGGCCCGGCCGAGGTCAAGGGGCCTGCCGCTAGGGCTAGGATTTGGCCCGCTTCTCCTCGCCGGCCGGCTGCTTGCGCGGGGCGCCGGCGTGCTTCGCGGCCTTCGCGCCGCTGCCGGCATGCCGCTCGAAGGGAGCGGCCCAATTCTGCGCGACAAACTCCCAGTTCACCACGTCCCAGAACGCCTTGACGTAGTCGGGGCGGGCGTTGCGCCGGTCGATGTAGTAGGCGTGTTCCCACACGTCGCAGGTGAGCAGCGGCTTGTGCCCGTCGCGAAGAGGATTGCCCGCGCCCTGGGCGCTCTGCACGGCGAGCCCGCCCTCCGCGGTCTGGGCAAGCCACACCCAGCCCGATCCGAACAGGTTCTCGCACGCGGTGGTGAACGTGGACTTGAAGGCGTCGAAGGTCTTGAACGACTTGCGCAGGGCCTCGGCCAGTTCGCCCGAGGGCGCGCCGCCGCCGCGCGGCGACAGGCATTTCCAGTAGAAGTCGTGGTTCCAGGCCTGGGCGCCGTTGTTGAACAGCGGGCCGGAGGCGAAGCGCACGATGTCCTCCAGCGAAGCGTCCTGGAAATCGCTGCCCGCCACCAGCTCGTTGAGCTTTTCCACGTAGGTGGCGTGGTGCTTGCCGTGGTGATATTCCAGGGTTTCGCGCGAGATGTGCGGCTGAAGGGCGTCGAGGGCGTAGGGAAGCTTGGGAAGTTCGTGTTGCATGGATTCCTCACGGTAAAGAAGTGAAGGCCCGGCCGTGCGTTCACAGGGCCAGGCCCGGTTTGCGGGGCGAACGCCGCTGTCGGGGCGCGCTGCCCCCAGGGCGTCGCGCTGCGCAGGCCCTAGGCGGGCATGCCCTCGAGCAGGGTGACGAGGTCGTCGGCGTGCTCTTCCTCCACGGCCAGGATGCTCTCCATGAGCCGCCGCGTGGTCGGATCGCGGTCGCCGATGAACTCGATGATGTTGCGATAACTTTCGATGGCGATGCGCTCGGCGATCAGGTCCTCCTTGACCATGTCGCGCAGCGACTTGCCTTCCGCATACTCGGCGTGGCTGCGCCGCGACAGCGTGTCGGGGTTGAAGTTGGGCTCGCCGCGAAGCTGCACGATGCGCTGGGCAATGCTGTCGGCGTGGCCTTCCTCCTGCTTGGCGTGCTCGAGGAATTCCGCCGCCGCGGTGCCCACGTTCAGGCCGTAAGCCATGTAGTAGTGGCGCTTATAGCGCAGCACGCACAGCAGCTCGGTGGCCAGGGCCTGGTCCAGCAGTTCCAGGATGGCCCCGCGGTCGCCGCGATAGTCCTCGGTGACCGCGCCGCTCTCGATGTTCTGGCGCGCGCGCTCACGCATGGCCTTCACGTCGATGGACGGGCGGCCGGGCTTGCCCGCGGGGGACTGCTGGCCGGCGCCTGAGGGCTGCTGGGTGGATTTCGGCGGGGCGGTGGTCGCGTGGGATGGCATGGTGGCTCCTTCTGTTGGGTCGTTCTGTGGGGTCGATCAGTGGCTCATCGCCGGGCCAGGCTGAGGATCAGGGTTACGCCGGCAGCCACCGCGAACAGCAGGATGAGCGTGTTCGAAGCGCCCGCCGACAGCAGCGTGATTCCGCCCAGCACACTGGCCATGGCGGCGATGACGAGCAATGTCAATGCATAGATCAGCATGATGGCGATACGTTCAGCATTCTGCATTCAGCCGCAACGGAATCCGCCGAGCATCGGAGGGAAGGATGAGCAGCTTGCGTGCCATCGTGGCGCGCCCGCGTTAAATGCCTGAACACCCGTGTTGAGCCCATTGGCCGGATGGCCGTCTTGCGTCGTTGGGCTGTGCGGCGTTCAATCCCCAGTGCAATATTTACCCGTCTACCGGCGCTTTCGCCCCATAGAACGAAAGGGGACGAAAGGGACGAAAGGGGACGAATGGGGACAAATGGGGACGGACGTGGGACTGCGCTGACAGAACAATGTGGAGAAAGCCGATGGGGCGCGCCGGTCGCAGCGGTTAAGCTGGGCGTTTCCGGCGCAGTTTCCGGTTCAAGGAAAGCTTTCATGACGGTGCGGTTTGACGTGAGTTGCGAACTCGATTACGCGGTGTTCGGGCAGACCGAGTTCCTGTTCTACGTGCAGGCGGCGCAAACCGCGCATCAATCGGTGGGCGCGGAGGCGCTGAACCTCGCGGGGGCGCGCTACTTCACCCAGCACGTTCAGCCGGATACCGGAAACCGCCTGATCCGGGCGAGCGCGGGCGCCGGGACGCTGCAACTGGCCTACTCGGCAGCCATCGAGATAACCCCGGTGGCCGCTCCTCCCGATGAGGTGCATGAGTTGCCCGTGGCGCTGTTGCCGCCCGAGGTGCTGCAGTACCTGCTGCCCAGCCGCTACTGCCCTTCCGACCGGCTGCTGGAATTCGCACAAAGGGAATTCGGGAATATGGCGCCTGGTTTCGGCCGGGTGGAAGCGGTGTGCGACTGGGTGCATGGCCATGTGAGCTTCGCCCCGGGCAGCAGCAACGTGCACACCTGCGCCCTGGACGTGCTGACCAACCGGCGCGGCGTGTGCCGCGACTTCGCCCACCTCAGCATCGCGCTGCTGCGCGCGCTGAACATTCCCGCGCGTTTCGTGACCGGATACGACTACGGCATTCCGGCTTCGTACGGCCCGACCGATTTTCATGCCTATGTCGAGGCGTTTCTCGGCGACCGCTGGTTCATTTTCGACGCCACGCGGCTGTGCCCACGCAATGGGCTGGTCCGCATCGGCACCGGCCGGGACGCCGCGGACGTGCCCTTCGGCACCCTGTTCGGGCCGGCCCGGTTCGGCGGCATGCGCATCGACATCCAGCCACGCGGCAGCGAGGGAACGAGTGTCGTCATCGAAGACGACCGCTCCCTGGCGCTGTCGACGGCCCCGCTTGGAAGCGTGTGGGGCGCAGGAGAGGCGGCCTTACCCAGCGCGGGCCCGTTGCACTGAACAGGCCGTTATCGAGCGCCTATTAGCGAGCTATCGCAAAACCGGCATCAACAGGAGATCCATATGAAACCGGCGACACCCTGGACAAAGTGGTTTACCTCGAAAGCCCTCGCCGACGTGGCTGTCGCGGGCAGTGTCGCCGCGCTGGCGGTTTATCACCTGCGGCGCCGCCTCGCGGCGTCGCGAACGCGCCGCGACGAAGCGGCTTCAGGCATCCAGACCTGGGAGGGCGAGGGTGGCAACGTCGTGGCCCCGCAAAGCGGAGAGCCGTCCCCGGCGGACCGCGCAGTGACATCGGTGGGCACCTGAGGGCGGGCGTCGCGGTCGCCCCATGCGGCGGAAGGAAGGTACCCCACCGGACTGGCCATAGAAAACAAGCGGGAGGGGTCTTATTGACTATGTGCCAGTCCGGGGAGTTTCTTTGATCTGCGTCCCGTTGATGAAAGGCATGGTACCGGGCACCCTTTGTCAGGGATGTCGGAACGGCTTCCTTCCCGGGGTCACCGCCTCGCGACAACCCCTGTAAGGGTCAGCCGCTGTTGGCGTCAGCCGCTGTGGTCAACGTGTGACCCTGCTCAACAGGTACCCCACCGCAGCCGCGATGGCCACGGCTGTGAGCGGATTTTCGCGCACGTAGTTGATGCCCGAGTTGTACACGCGGTTGCCGTAGGCGCCGGCCTGTTCTCCGGCGGCGTTCAGCTTGTCGGCCATGGCCCCGGCGGCGGAGGCCGTGCGGTCCACGGTGTCGTGCGCGCGCGACGCCAGGTTGTCGATAAAAGGGGCGGCGGCGTCGGCCGCCGCGTCCACCGCGCGGTGCGCGGAGTCGGCCGCACGCGTGGCGGTGTTGCTGCTCAAAACGGAAGTGGAAGCCATGCTGTTCTCCTCTGTGAAATGGATGTCTGGCTCCCGTGCCGCAAAGGCCGTGCCAGAAGATTGAAGGGGTCCTTCACTGCGCAGCACCGCGGCGGTGGCGAAGGGCGTCCGGCAGATTTTTCAGAAATCGCGCAAATTGTTCATGGGCTATTCAACGCGGGTTCACCACGCGGCACTATGCCGCGGCCCGCCCGGGACCACGCGTTTCCTCGATGGGCTGGGGCGGAGACGTCGGGTCAAAGTTTTCCCAAATGCCGTTGCGCCACACGCCGAGGGCATGCTCGATGTCCTGCGCGCCCGTTCGGCGCAATACTTTGAGGGCCAGTTCCTCGATAGCCGAGTGCGAGGCACAGACGGCCACAAGAACTCCGCCGCGGCGCGGCGCGCCGCCGGCCTCAGGATGCTCGGTACGGTCCTCCATGCCCTTCAGCGCGCCCGCCAGCGAGCCCACGTAGGCGCCCACTGCCGCGCCGGCGACCGGCCCGGCGGGTCCGGTAAGGGGCGTGGCGGCGAGTCCCACGCCCAGTCCCACCGCGCCGCCGATACCCGCGCCCGCGGCGGCGCTGCCGCCCGCGGACTTGGCACCTTCCGACGCATGGTGATCGCCGCCGATGGGGAGGCCGGCATGCTGCCCGGGCGGGTTCACCGCGAAGCTGCAGACCAGGCCGCGCTCGATGCCGCTAGCCAGCATTTCATTCACGGCACGCTCCGCCTTGCTGCTGTTGTCGTAGGTTCCCGCGACGATAAGACTCATGACATTCTCCAGAGTGTTGAGGGGTTGGAAGAAAAAACGCAATATTCGTTCCGCGCGATTTGCTTTCCATACCGCTCGTTCCACACCACCGGACTCCCGGCAGGGTTGAAAAATAGGGCTAGGGGGCGATGTTCCCCTTGTCAAAGTTGCAGTATCGCGATGCTTCCATGTGGCATTCGACGCATGGCCGGCCTCGACGCTATCTCCTAGAATGACAAGGACATTTTCCTGGGCGGCCCGCGCGGCCGCATTCCAGTTTCCATGCCGATACCTCTTCCCGCGCCAGCGACAAGACCACGCTTCCCGTGGTTCCTGTCGGCGGCTTTCGTACTGTGCGTCGTCCTGCTGGTGAGCGAAACCTTCTCGTTCATGCTCAACATGCGGCGGCTCGACCGCACCCGCGAGGCGATGACCGGCGACATCACGGTCATGAGGGACATCGAGAGTTTCAAGACCAAGTTCCTCGCCGCCGAAAGCGGCTACCGGGGCTATCTCATTTCCGGCGACACCACCATGCTCGAGCCCTACCACCGCCTCACGGGTGACGCCAAGGCCGACCTGGCGCGGCTGGGGGGGCTGCTGGCGGGCAGCGCGGCGCAGGAAAGCCGGCTGTCGGCACTCGGGCAACTGCTGGACCAGCGCATGGCCCAGATGGCGGCGCAGGTGGAGTCGCGCCAGCACCTGCCGGCCGCCAGCGTGCCGGTGCTGAACAACCCCGATGAGACGCGCCGGCTCGACAAGGGCATGCAGGAGGTTCTGGACGCATTGGAGGGGGAGGCGGCGCGGCAACTCGACCTGCGCCGCGTCGAGGCCGACAAGATCAACGTGTACGGCCTGGCCTTCATTCTCGGCTCGGGGCTGTTGGGCGTGGCCGGCCTGTGCGTCTTTTACCTGCTCATGCGCAAGTACTTCTTCCGGCAAAGCGCCACGGAGAGCGCGTTGCGGCTGCGCGACGTGGAATTCCGCGCCCTGTCCGACATGTCGGCCGTGGGCATGCTGGAGTGCGCCGTGGATACGGGCGGCATATTGCGCGCCAACTCC
>Ga0068858_100008146_pt1 | contig 10074 bp, 9 predicted proteins | sample KBSSwiS12_FD_66589 | JGI IMG/M metagenome (GOLD analysis project Ga0068858, IMG submission 66589) | Switchgrass rhizosphere microbial communities from Kellogg Biological Station, Michigan, USA - KBS Switchgrass S1-2 | ecosystem: Host-associated > Plants > Roots > Rhizosphere > Soil ... | reverse complement strand
TCGCCGGTCGAAGCGATGGAGCTCCTGCTGTCCCGGATGTCCAAGACCAAGACGAACCAGGACTTCCTGGCGTCGATGAGCAATGGCACAAAAAGTTAGAAGTTAGAAGGAAGAAGTTAGAAGGGAAACTCGAAAATCAATTTCTAACTTCAAGTTCTAACTTCTAAGTTCTAACTTCTAACTTTCAAGTCTCTGTCTGTATGCGCTACCGCACCTTTGGACGCACCGGCTGGCAGGTCTCCGAGATCGGCTACGGCATGTGGGGCATGGGCGGCTGGACAGGTTCCGACGACGAGGAATCGCTGCGCGCGCTGGACCGCGCCATCGCGCTCGGCTGCAATTTCTTCGACACCGCGTGGGCTTACGGGCAGGGACGCAGCGAAACGCTGCTGGGTCAGACGCTGCGCGCGCACAAAGGCGTCACCGCGTACGTCGCGACCAAGATTCCGCCGAAGAACATGAAATGGCCGGGCAAGGCCGAGTACCCGGTCGCAGACACCTACCCGCCCGACCACATCCGTGAGTTCACCGAAAAGAGCCTCGGATTCCTGGGGCTGCCGACGATCGATCTGCAGCAGTTCCACGTGTGGAGCGACGCGTGGGCCGACGATGATGGCTGGCAGCGTGCCGTCGACGATCTGAAGCGCGAAGGGCTCGTGCGCGCCATCGGCATCAGCGTCAACCGCTGGGAAGCCACCAACGTGCTGCGGGCGCTGCGAACCGGGCTGATCGATAGCGTCCAGGTCGTCTACAACATCTTCGATCAGGCGCCCGAGGACGAACTGCTCCCCTACTGCCAGGCGAACAACATCGCCGTCATCGCGCGGGTGCCGTTCGACGAGGGCAGCCTGACCGGCACCCTTACCCGCGACTCCAGATGGCCGGATGGCGACTGGCGGAACCTGTATTTCAATCCAGACCATCTCACGGCGACGCTGGCACGGGTCGACCGGCTCAGCCCGCTGGTGCCGGACGGGATGGACCTCCCGGAACTGGCCTTACGCTTCATCCTGGAGCACCCCGCTGTCACCACGACAATCCCGGGGATGCGGCGGCCTGCGCACGTGGAGAAGAATCTCAGGGCAAGCGACGGGGTCCGGCTGCCACACCGGCTCGGGGACGCGCTCAAGACGCATCGCTGGAACCGTGGACCGAACGCCACACCGTAAGCGTCTGGTATAATGACAGTTTCCAGGACAGGCCAAGGAGCACGCCGTGAAGGAAGCGATTCACCCCAAGTACTACGATGTCGAGGCCCGCTGCGCGTGCGGCTCGACGTGGAAGACCCGTTCGACCAAGCCTGAGCTGCATCTAGAAATCTGCTCGAGCTGCCACCCGTTCTTCACCGGCAAACAGAAGCTCCTCGATACCGAAGGCAGAGTCGAGCGCTTCACGAAGAAGTACGGCGCCCAGACGTCGGAGAGCCGGAAGACCGCCGCGAAAACATCCAAGGCGAAGAAGGAAGCCGCACCCGCCCGATAGTCCCCTACGGACGCAGGGCTGAAGCCCTGCGCCACACGCGTGATCGGCTGAAGCCCTGCGTCACGCGTGCGATCGGCTGAAGCCCTGCGGTCACGGATCGGCTGTGGCGCACGGCTTTAGCCGTGCGAGTCTCCCTAGTCGATCAACCGCCCGGCCTGCGCCGACTCCCCCATCTTTCTCTCGATTCGGGCCAGCCGATGCCTGACGGCCTCTGCAATCGACGGTCGCGGTCCGCCGCTGGCCGCCGCGAGGCTGCCGAGCGCGAACTGCCTGGCCAGCGGGAGATCGCGCATGCGGTGCTCGTGATGAATCGCGAGGGCCTCAGTCGCTTCGCGCACGAGCGCTTGTGGACAGCCGCGCATGTCCGCCAACTCGCGCCATAGAGCCGCCGCCTCGTCGTGCCTTCTCGCCCTCCGACATGCGAGCGCCAGCGCACGCAGGACCTCAATCCGGATCGGATCGTAAGCGCCGCGCGGCGAACGGCACCGGTCCAGCGCCCGCTGGAAGCTCGCGCGTGCCCGCTCCTCCAATCCCCCACGCAAGTAGACGTGACCGAGCGCCAGCGCTTCGCGCGGGTCGCCGATCGAATCCGGACCGCAACGCGCCATGTCCAGCAGGCGCGCGGTGAGCGCCGCCAGCGTCAGCAGATCCAGGCGGTTGTGCTCGAGGACGGCTTCGAGCGGGGCGGCGTCGCCGCTGCGCACGAACTGGAAGTAACGTCCGGGAATCTCGAATCCGGGGACGTCGCCCTTTCGCCGCGCGCCGACGAGCTGACGTTCCAGAGCCTGCAGTGAGCAGCCCGAATCAGACACCGGCATGAAGGATCGCGCGAGGAGCGGATCGATCCCATAGCGGCTATCCGAGCGAAGCGCTCTCGATGGCGCGGGCTTCCAGAAGCGACGCGCCGGGTGCAGCACGTCGACATGAGGCATCTCGCGCCCTCGCCATGCAACACGATGGAACAGGTAGCGGCCTTCGAGCAGCGGCGCGTCGAACGACTTGCCGTTGAAGCTCACCAGCGCGCCGGCGCGCGCGAGCTCGCCGGCGACCGCCTCGAGCAGCATCCGCTCGTCGGCGTGCCTGGCCAGCAGAAACTGGCGTGTCACGAATGCGCCGTCGTCGCCGAACCATCCGCAGCCGACCAGAAACGCGAGCGTTCCCGCTCCGCCGTTCAGGCCAGTGGTCTCCAGATCGAAAAAGACGAACGGCGGGCGCGCGGGCGAACCGCCCGTGAACAACGGAGCTTCGCCGGACGCGCGGTTCAGCCGATCCGCCAGGGCACCGATCCGCTCGCGGCCGTGAAGCGCTGACGGCTCCCACCGTCGCTCCACCACGAAGCACCGCCCGCCGCCGATCGGCTGCCACGCTCCGCCGAGGACGAGGGCGATGTCGGCGGCGGTCGCAGGGCTGAAGCCCTGCGCCACGTTCGGGATCCTGTCCGCCGCCACATTCGAGGCTGCATCCTCTGTGAGAACACGCGGCTTCGTGCCGGGCGGCGCCACGATCCCGCGGATGCGATCGGCCAGCGCGGTCAAAACGGAATGACCTCCGCTTCGTTCGCGTCCGGAGGTGTCAATAGCTCCTGACCGGATGCAGCGCCGGCCTGAATCTGTTCCAGGATTCGAAGCGCGGCTGCCTTGGCCAACGGGCCGGTGTGTCCGAGCGGACCCACACAGCCGGGACAACCGCTCTCGCACTGACATTCGGCAATCAGCCGCCGCGTGGCATCAACCAGTTCGTGATGGACCTGGTACAGAGGAGCGCTGAACCCGATGCCGCCAGGGTAGTTGTCGTACACGTAGATTGTCTGCGGGCCTGCCGACCCCTTGTCCCCGCTGTCGATCGACAGGCCGATGTCGTGACCGTCGCACATCAGGAGAAGTTGAGCGACCTGCTTCAGCGCGAACGCAAGGCCGACGACACCATCCCGCCGATCGTCGGACGTGTAAGGCAGCGTGCTCATCACGCGCTCGGGAATCGTGAGCCAGTACGACGTCGTGTGCATCTGCTGTTCGGGCAGATCCAGCTCACCCGATCCGACGTTCTCGTTCGTGTAGAACTTGATCTTCTTGAAGCCAACGACTCGCGACACCACATGGACCTCGCCGTGCGCTCGTACGCCGCCCTCGAACGGGCGCACGCCTTCCTGCTCGGCTGCGTCGGCCGCGAAGGTGTCGATCGGCGTCACTTTGGCGTAGTTGATCGCCGTCGTGTAGTAGTCGCAGTCGATCGAACGCACGAACGCCTTGCGGCCCTCGAAATCGAGGCGCTCGACCTGAAACAACTGGCCTTCGACGATGTAGATCGCCTTCGGATGAAGCGTGGAAGGCCCGCTGGTGAAGTCGGTCTCGCCAATCACGCGCGTCTCGCTGGTCGTATCGACGACGACGAAGTTGTCGGAAGAAACAGACCGCAGGCTGACGGCGTCCGCCGGGTACGACTCGTTCGTCCACATCCAGGGCGCATCCTGGTCCGCGCGATGCACGAGCCCCTGCTCCGAGAGGATCGCCAGAATTTCCTGGACGTCGGGCCGTCCGAACGCATCCGCAGGACCGAAGGGCAGCTCGAATGCCGCGCATTTGATGTGATCCACGAGGATGTGCAGGTTGTCGGGATCGATTAACGCGCGCTCCGGTGACGCATCGAAGAAATACGAGGGGTTGCGCACGACGAACTGATCCAGGGGCGCACTGCTGGCCACCATCACCGCCGCGGATCGCCCGTTGCGGCGCCCGGCCCTCCCCGCCCGTTGCCACGTCGCCGCGATCGTCCCCGGATAGCCGGCCATGATCGACACGTCCAGCGCGCCGATGTCGATGCCGAGCTCGAGCGCGTTGGTCGACACCACGGCGCGAACCGCGCCTTCCCGCAGTCCCTTCTCGATCTCGCGGCGCCGCATCGGCAGGTAGCCGCCGCGATATCCTCGAATCTTTTCCGGCGCTCCAGGAACCCCCTCGAAATCGTCCTTCAAATACGTGGTCAGGATTTCCGTCGAAAGACGGCTCTGCGCGAAGACGATCAGCTGCAGGTTGCGCTTGAGGAATTCGGACGCGACGCGGCGGGTCTCGGCGAGGTACGAGCGCCGGATGCCGAGCTGATGATTGACGACAGGCGGGTTCACGAAGACGAAGAACTTCTCCCCTCGAGGCGCGCCGCTCTTGTCGACCAGCTCGAACGATTGCTCGGTGAGCCGCTCCGCCAGCTCGCGCGGGTTCTGAATCGTCGCCGACGAGCACAGGAAGACCGGATTCGAGCCGTAGTGTCGGCAGATCCGCCCAAGGCGCCGAAGCACGTTGCACAGATGGCTGCCGAAAACGCCCCGGTATGCGTGCAGTTCGTCGATGATCACGTACCGCAGGTTCTCGAACAGCTTCGCCCAGCGCGGATGGTGCGGAAGGATCCCGGAGTGCAGCATGTCGGGATTGCTGAGCACGAGGTGCGCGCGCGATCGAATCGTCCGCCGCGCGTCCTGCGGTGTGTCGCCGTCGTAAGTGAAGACGCCGATCTTCTCCCCGGTTGCCTGATCGATCTGCTCGCACATCGCCTGCAGTTCGGCGAGCTGATCCTGCGCCAGCGCCTTGGTCGGGAACAGATAGAGCGCGCGGCTAGAGGAATCCTTGAGGATCGCGTCAATCACCGGAGCGTTGTAGCAAAGCGTCTTGCCCGATGCCGTTGGCGTGATGACCACGGTGTGCCGGCCGGCAAGCGCATGCTCGATGGCTTCGGCCTGGTGCGTATAAAGCTGCGCGATGCCGCGCGCCTGGAGCGCTGTCTTGAGTCGCGCATCGAGCGATTCGGGGAAGGGCGCAAGCTGGGCGGGGACTGCCGGCAACCGTCGGACGGCGGTGACGTGAAGCTCCGGGGTGTCGGGCCGATCGACGTCGCGTCCGCCGATCCGTTCGAGCGCCGCGTCCAGCGCGCCATCGCTGCGTGATCGGTTCGCGGGAAGCATGGCGCCACATCGTACCAGCGAGGCGAACAAATGGCAAAGGATCCGTGTGCTAGTCTTCGCCCATTGATGAGCGAGACTGTCAAACCCTCACGGCTGCCGCGAACCCTGGGACTGTGGAGCTCGGTCGCGCTCGTCATCGGGATCACGATCGGTTCAGGTATTTTCCGGTCTCCCGCGGGCATCGCCCAGAAAGTACCGAGCCCGACGCTGATGCTCGCGCTCTGGGTCATTGGCGGCCTGGTGACGCTCTGCGGAGCGCTGTCGCTCGCCGAGCTCGCCGCCGCCCTGCCCGAAACCGGCGGGTTCTATGCCTATCTGAGAGAAGGTTGGGGCCGGCCCGCCGCGTTCTGCTTCGGCTGGTCGGAGCTCGTATTGATCCGCGCGTCGGCGCTGGGAGGCATCGCCGTCGTATTCGGTGAGTACCTGCTGCGGAGCATCGGGGTCGACCCGGTCGAACACTACATCGCCGCGCGCGCGTTGTCGGCCGGCGCTATCGCCTTTGCCGCCTGCGCCAACATCGTCGGGGCCAATGTCGGCGCGGCGATCGTCGGCGTCTCTACGGCCGCGAAGTTTTCCGCGCTCGTGGTGCTGGTGGGCGCGTCGCTGCTCCTCGGCGCCGGCCACGGGGCAAGCGTGTCCCATCTGACCGCCGGCGCTCAGGTGCCCATCGGCACGGGCGCGATGGGCCTGGCGCTCGTCAGCGTGCTGTGGGCCTACGACGGGTGGGGCGATTTGTCGTTCGCGGCCGGCGAGGTCAAGGACCCCCAGCGCAACCTGCCGCGCGCCATCATTCTCGGCACGCTGGCGCTCATCGCCATCTACGTGCTGACCAACGTCGCTTACCTGTACGTGATCCCGATCACAGGAATCGCCAATCCGGCGACGCCGCTCGTGGCAGCCGACACCATGATGGCGCTCTTCGGCCGCGGCGGCGTGATTCTGGTGTCGGTCTTCGTCATGATTTCCTCGTTCAGCTCACTGAACGGCAGCATGCTCGCGTCCCCCCGGGTCTTCTTCGCGATGGCCGACGATGGGATGTTCTTCGAGACGATTGCGAGGATCCATCCGCGGTTCAAGACCCCGTACGTCGCGATTCTGCTGGCGGCCGTGCTCGGCATGGCTCTGGTGATGAGCCGAAGCTTCGAGGCTTTGACCGAGACCTTCGTGCTGGCGATCTGGCCGTTCTACGCGCTGGGAATCGCCGCGATCTACCGGCTTCGCCGGATGCGTCCCGAGATGCCTCGACCTTACAAGGCGATCGGCTATCCGATCGTGCCCGCGATTTTCATCGTCTCGGTCGCGGCGTTCGTCGTGAACGCGCTCATCCACGAACCGATTCCGACGACGATCACCTTCGCGTTGATCCTCGCAGGACTGCCCGTGTATCACTTCGCGTTCGCGCGACGCTGATCTTTTCCGATCTTTCCCGTTTTTTTTCTTGATCCGCGGCGCGGTACTGCTACTCTTTTTTCTCGTGTCGATAAATCATCCGTGGAGGTCGTGAAGATGGTTGCATTCGAGCCGCGGTTGCGGCGCCGAGGATTCTTCCTGCACTCGTCCGACGGCAACGAACCGGACACCGGCGAACACGAGAACCCCGAAGGTTTTGTCGTCCGCGTCCGATTCCCGAGCCACACCGTTCCGCGCAAGATGGCGAGTCCCCGCGGCGTCACCGGCGGTGGCCGGTCGCACCGCACTGACGCGGACCTCACCGAAGGGATGCCGGCGATTAGATCAGGGAGCGTGACTGGCAGCCGTCAACGGTCACACTTGCCCCGCTAATCCAGCTCGCCCGCGCGGACGCGAGAAACGCCACGACCGCCCCGACCTCTTCGGGGCGGCCGAACCGCCCAAATGGCAGTTCTCGCCGAACGAAGTCCGCCATCCCGTCGGGATCTTCCAGCACTCGACGATCCCACGACCCGCCAGGAAAACGAATCGAGCCGGGGGCCACGCTGTTCACCCGGATATTGTCGCGTGCGAGCTGCTGCGCCATCGACTTGGCCAGGCTGATCTCCGCGGCTTTTACGGCGTTGTACGTCATTCGGCCGCCGGATTCCCGGCCCCAGATCGACGCGATCATCACGATGGCGCCGCCGCCCCGCCGCCTCATGAGCGGCACGGCCAGGCGCGAGGCGCGAACCGCGGGAAACAACGTCTGATCGAACGACGCCTGCCATTCCGCGTCGCTGGTGTCGGTGATGCCGGCGCCTTTGGCCACGCCGACGTTGTTGACGAGGATGTCGAGTCCGCCGAACGTCTCGACCGTTCGTGCGAGAACCGTCTCAACACCTGCGACAGTTGACAGGTCGGCGATCACGGCGAGCAGGCGCGCTTCACCGTTGGCACCGGCCAACGCCGTGAGCTCCGACGCGGCGGACCCAAGGGCTTCTTCACCACGAGCGCAGATCGTGACCCGACACCCTTCCGCGATCAGCGCGCGTGCGCTGGCCAGACCGAGCCCCTTGCTCGACCCGGTCACGACGGCCACCTTCTCTTTGAGGTCTAAATCCATACGGGACCATTGCAGGATTGCAGGATTGCAGGATTGAAACAAGGGAAGGACGAAGCTTGACCCTTCCCTTCCTGCAATTTGCCTTTCTGCAATTCCGCAATGATTGCGGGCGGCAAAGTTCTTACCTCCCGCCTCGACCCGTGAGATCGTTGAGGGTCCAGTCGAAGGGCGCGTACGTAATCTGGAACGAGTTCTTCTCCACGAACTCTTTTTCTGTCGCCAGCAGCTTCGGCATGACGAACGCGATCACGGCTCGTTCGATGGGGCTTCGGCTGGCAAATGCCGCCGGCGCCTTGTCGGCGTAGGCGTCCGAGAACTCCTTCGAGCGCCACGAAAAGATGGCGCTCGCACCGACCTTGCCCGTGTTTCGATCGATCGTGATGCACTGCGCGCGGGTCACGCACTCCGACGCGGCTTCGGCGAGCTGCTCTTCGAGCCGCGCGGCGGTGAAGGCTTCGCTGCGCAGCCGTCCGCTGCCGACGGCCCCGCGGCCGAGCGCGAAATAGACTCTTGGATCGTTGAATGTCGGCAGAACGGTCTGCTCGATCTGGTCGAGCGTAAGGCTGCGCCCGGCCACCCGATGAGCGGTTCGCTCGAAGGCGCCCGGAATCTGCCTGATGCTCTTCGCAGGGTAGGCCGCGGATCGCTTCTGAATGGGATAGTTGTCCGCCACGGTCTGCAGGACGATGGCGTTGTAGGCGTTGAGCCAGAACGCGAGCTGTTCATCGCGCGGGAGCTTGTCAATCGAAGTTGAGCCGAGCTGACTGACGTAGCCGTCGAGCTTCGCGTGCTCCGCTTTCATCGCCCTGTAGTACACGTCTCCGCCGCGGACGTAGAGATCGAGAAGCTGATCGAGCGCCTTGGCCCGGCCGGCATCGACGACGGGTTCCTGCGCGATTGGCGACGCCACGGCGCACAGAGCCGCCACGATCGAAATCATTACGATGCGCATGTTTTCGACTATACCCGATGGCTGAGGAATGCCGCGAGAGCACCGTTGAACAATTCGGGCTGCTCGATGTTCGACAGGTGACCCGCATGCGGAATACGCACGAGCTGGGCACCGCCGATGCTGCGCTGCATCTCTTCCGACAACGCCGGCGGCGTCAGCGTGTCCTCTTCGCCGACGACGATCAGGGTCGGCACGTGAATCGACGCGAGCAGCGGCGTCGAATCCGGACGCGTCATCAGCGCGCGAATGGCTCCCGCGATCGCTTCCGTCGAGTTCGCGTTCACGAGCGATCGCACGCGATCTTCGATTGCCGGCTGCGTGCTGCGTGTCGTCGCGCCGAGCAGCTTCGGAACCATTTCATCGGCTACTGCTGACGGGCCCCGCTCCTGGACGAGCTGTAACATCCGCATGCGTCCGGCCGCGCCCTCCGGGGTGTCGGCTTGCGAGCGGGTGTCGGCGAGGATCAGCCCCTGGATGTAGCGGGCAGCCAAACGAAGCAGTGCGAACGCGACGTAGCCACCGAGCGACAGGCCAGCCACAACAGCCTGGTGCACATGTAGTGCATCGAGCAGATCGATGATGTCGCCGGCATAGTCGTCGACCGAGGTCGCCGGTGGATCGCCGGCACCGTCGTCGAAGCCGCGAAGCTGCGGGGCAACGACTCGCCAGCCGGTCGCCGCGAGCGCAAGCTGTCGGTCCCACATTCGCGCGTTCAGCGGGAAGGCGTGAATCAGCAGCAGGGTTCCGCGCGGGCGCTCGTTGGAGGAAGGCGGCGCGTCAAGATACCGGAGTCGTCCGATGTTGGGCACGACTCATTGTAGATAATCTCGGAGGACGATCGCGAAGCCGGACGATCGCGCTCAGCGGCGCTCGGCCTTCACGAGCGCCGCGAGCACGCGATTCTGATCGTGCGAAGACTTGATGCGCTCAGCCGCGGAGACGAACGCCTGTCGGGTCCCGGCGTCGACACCCGGTGCAAACGCGAGCAGGACTTCGGCACGGTCGTAGTCCGACGTCATCTCCGCGACGGCGCCGTACACCGCGTCCTGGACCTCGTGAGCCGCCGAGCCTTTCTTCGCGAGGCTGGTCAGCACTTCGCGCCGATCGTAGTTGGATTTGATGGCCCGCACAGCCACGAAGAACGGCTCGCGCTCGGCGGCCTCGACGCTGAAT
>Ga0068858_100008145_pt1 | contig 10075 bp, 5 predicted proteins | sample KBSSwiS12_FD_66589 | JGI IMG/M metagenome (GOLD analysis project Ga0068858, IMG submission 66589) | Switchgrass rhizosphere microbial communities from Kellogg Biological Station, Michigan, USA - KBS Switchgrass S1-2 | ecosystem: Host-associated > Plants > Roots > Rhizosphere > Soil ... | reverse complement strand
TCCTCCTCGCCAAGCTCGCCGCCTTCGCGGTGGTCGATCTCGGAACCACCACGGATCACACTCCTTACGACCGCTACCTGACCCCGGTGAAGGACGTGTTCAACGGCATGCACGGTGAAGGCGCCACGATGGACAAGGTCCAGGCCGCCATGCGCCAGGGGCGCGCCTTCCGTTACGCTCACACCGAGCCCTATCTCCCGGCCCTCCCCCAGGAAACCGCCGCCCGCCACGTGGGCGACTGCAAAGACAAGGCCCTCTGGCTGATGGACCAACTTCAAGACCCCAGCGCCCGCTTCGTGATCGGCAAGATGACCCGCGGCGCCCGCCTCAGCCACGCCTGGGTGATGTGGCAGCATGATGGTCAGTGGTGGATCCTGGACTGCACGATGCTGAGCCGCCCGATCCCCGCCGACAAGGTCAGCGCCAACGAATACGTCCCGCTTTACTCCTACAGCCGCACCGCGGCGTTCCGCCACAGCGACAAGGCCGGCATGACGGCCGATGTGGCTGGCAAGAAGCAATCGCCAGTGGCTGCGACCACGGCGAACCGCCTGGCGGCCAACTAAGAGAGTAAGAAGCTTTTTCATGGGCTGCGCAGCGCTCGGGTCTTCGGACCCGGGCGCTTCGCATTTTCTGGCATAAAGGTCGGTGGGGGCGGGGTGCAGAAAGCGGGACGGTGGAACGGCTTTTTGGAGGGAAGCGCGCCGTCGCTTCCTGGAGTGGACTCTATTCCCGGCACCGACGGCGCGGTGCCCTCCAGCGCCTCTCGTTATTCGGAAGCTGCCCCCTCACGAAGGGTCATCGAGGCACTTGCGAATGGTATCGAGGATCTCGTTCAGCGAGCTGGGTTTCTGAATGAAATTGACGCCCTCCTGGAGGCGGATCGCGCCGCCGGCCAGTTCCGCACTGTAGCCGCTGGTGAAGACGATCTTGAGATTGGGCTGAATGAAGCGCAGTTGCTCCGCCAGTTCGCGCCCGCCGATCCCTCCCGGCATGACGAGGTCGGTGAAGAGCAACCGGATACGGTCGCCATGCTCGCCCCAGACTCGCAAGGCCTCGGTGCCGCTCACGGCTTCCATCACGTGGTAGCCATGCCGCTCGAGCATCCGCTTGGTGACCTCCCGCACGGAAGCCTCGTCCTCCACCAGCAGGATGGTCTCATTGCCCCCGCGCGGAGCGGCGGCCATGGCCGTTTCCGCGGCCAACTCGTGCCCAGGCTCACAAGCCGGGAGAAAGATGCGGAAGGTGGTGCCCCGCGCGATCTCACTGTAAACCCGGATCCATCCGCGGTGCTGCTTGACGATGCCAAAAATGGTGGCGAGGCCGAGGCCGGTGCCCTTGCCGGGCTGCTTGGTGGTGAAGAAGGGCTCGAAGAGGTGCGCCTTGACCTCTTCTGTCATGCCCATGCCGGTATCGCTGACCGAAAGGCAGACGTGCTGGCCGGCGGAGGCATCGGGGCTCGCGCGCAATTCGTCCTCGGTAATATGCCTCTCGGATGTCTCAATAATGAGGCGCCCACCGGCGGGCATGGCGTCGCGTGCGTTGACCGCGAGGTTCATGATGACCTGATCGAGCATCCCGGCATCCGCATGGGCAATGAGCGGGCTGGGATGCAGGTGGAGTTGCACCTTCACGTCCTCCCCGAGGATGCGCTGGAGCATTTTCGCGAGGGTGGTGACCACGCCGTTGATATCCAGGCGGTGCGGCTGCATGACCTGACGGCGGCTGAAGAGGAGCAGTTGCCGGGTGAGCGCCGCGGCCTTGTCGGCGGCCGCCCCGATCACCTGCAGGCCCTCGCGAGTGTCGGCAGGCAGATTCTTGGCCGTGGCAGCCAGTTCCACCTCCATCATCACCGCTGCAAGGATGTTGTTGAAATCGTGGGCGACGCCGCCGGCCAACTGGCCGATGGCCTCCATTTTCTGCGACTGGCGCAAGCGTTCCTCAATCTGCCGGCGCTCGGTCACGTCCTCGGCAACCCCCGCCAGGCGGTACACGTTGCCATTGTTGTCGCGGATGGGGAAGGCCCGATCATGAATCCAGCGCACCGAACCGTCGGGACGGATGATGCGATACTCTTCATCAAATTGTTCCGCGCCCAACGCAGTCCGCTGCGGCACCCGCTCACGGTCGTCGGAATGGATGGCGTCGAACCAGATGCCTGGGGATTGATACAGCGCGTCGCAGGAACGGCCCCAGATTTTCTCGTAGCCAGGGCTGATGTACAAGAGACGCCCGTCCTTGGCATCGAGCATCCAGAAGACCTCCTGGATATTCTCCACCACCTGGCGGAATCGCTCCTCGCTCTGCCGCATGGCGGTTTCCGCCTGCTTGCGCCCGGTGATGTCCACATCCATGCAGACGAACATCGGGATGCCGTCGAAGCCGGGGATTTCGAAGATCGTGGAAAGGCACCAGCCTTCGCTCCCGTCGCGGCGCCGGAAGTGATACTCGAGCGGACCGAGAGGCTTGCCGGTGCCCGAAAGCTGGCGCAAAAGCTGGAGAAAAGACTCGGCTTCCTCCCGCGTGTGAATGAGTTGATCGAGCGTCTTGCCGATCGCCTCGTCGATCTCCCAACCAAACATGCGCGTGGCCGCTTCGTTCCAAAAGCGCACCCGCCCCTCAAGATCGTAGAGTTCCACCGCCACGTTGGGCGTATTGTGAATGATGGCGTGCAGCCGGGCTTCGCTGGTGCGCAAGGCTTCCTCGCTGCGCTTGCGCGTAATCGCCAGGCTCACGTAGCTGGCCGCGGCCTCGATCGTCTCAATGTCCCGCGCTTCGGGGGCGCGTGGTTCGCGATGGTAAATGGCAAAGGTGCCGAGGACCTTCTTCTCCGCGGAGAAGACCGGCTGCGACCAACAGGCCCGGACCGCCGCTTTCTCCGCCAGATCCTTGTAACTGGCCCAGAACGGGTGCGTATGGATGTCCTCCACGATGACCAGTTTACCCAGGAAAGCGGCCGTGCCACAGGAACCCACGCCGTCGCCAATCTCGACTCCGTGCACCGATTCGTTGAAAAAATCCGGCAAATGGGGCGCCGCGCCGTGCAGGAGGTGCTTCCCGCCTTCGTCCAAAAGGAGAATGGAACAAATGGAACCGGGCATCTCCGCCTCCACGGCCCGGACGGTAAACTCCAGGATTTCCTGTAAGGGCGCCCCCGAGTTGAGCAACTCCAGAACGCGCAGACGATCGCGCTCCCGGCGTTCGACCCGTTTCTGTTCGCTGAGATCGCGCACCGAGACGATGGCGAGGCTCCCACGATGCGTCTCCAGTGGGCTGACGCCCACATCCATGATAAATTCGCTGCCGTCACTGCGCCGCCCCCGCAAGTCCAGTTCAGTGTTGGCCGCCCGCGCGCGCTGGCTCTTGGGCGACTGGTCTCCGTGGCGGGCATGCCGGTTGTGCAGGTCGTCCGGGATGAGCGCTTTGATCGGTGTGTGGAGAAGGTCATCCGGCCGATAACCAAAAACCCGCCCGGCCTGGGCATTGGCAAAGACAATCAAACCCTGCTCATCCATGACCAGAAGCGCATCGGCACTTGCCTCGACGAGCAGCTGAAAAAAATATTCGGGGAGCTTGAGCTTGCCGCTCATGGGAGGTTTGTCCGTTTGGAGCTGCATCGGGCGGCGGCATTCTGCCCAAGGGCGGTTCCAACGCAAGCGCGGCGTGGCGTGGGACTACCGAAAGGCCGGTCAAATGTCGCCGCAAGTCGACAGCCACGGCCGATTTTGTCATTTCACCACGCAATGCCAAGCGACGGTGAGGCTATCGCAAGCAAAGGGCAGCAGCCGCCGCCCAATGCTGCTTTGCTCGTCACACCCCTATGCAAAACATCGACGAAACCCGCCTCGAAACCGACCTCTCCTACCGCTTTCAATACCTGACCCAATTCATGGGTTTCGGAAAAGAAGACATCGATATCATCCACGGAGCCGCGCCGCTCCTCGCTCCCTTGGTGCCGGGGTTGGTGGACGCAGTCTATGCGAAGCTGCAGGAATACGACGCCACCTGGCGCCATTTTCTGCCCCGGCAGCATGGTTATGGCGGGGTCACTCCGGAACAACTCAGCGAACTGACGATGGATCATCCGCAGATCCAGTTTCGCAAGCAGCACCTCGCCCGTTACCTGGAGAAGCTGGTGACCGCGCCGTACGACGACAAATTGGTACAGTATCTCGATTTCGTCGGCAGCATGCACACCGCTCAAGCCGGCAGCAAAGGCATCCATGTGCCGCTGATCCAGATGAACGCGCTCCTTGGCTTCGTAGCCGACGCCATTCACGCCACGATTTTCGCCCTCGAAATACCTATCGAAGCGAAGGCCAAGGCCATTCGCGCCTTCAGCAAGCTGCTTTGGATTCAGAGCGATCTCATCAATCGCCACTACGCCCAGGCCGCATAAAAGCACCGGGATCTCGCTCCGAAACTAGGCGCGCAGCTTGAGCATCAGGTCGCCCGATTCGAGCGAATCGCCGACGGCGATGGCGACTTCCGAGACAACCCCATCGGCCGGGGCATAGATCGTCGTTTGCATCTTCATCGCTTCCAGGGTGGCGAGCTTGTGGCCCTTGGCCACCTTGCCACCAAGCGTCGCGCTGAGGGCCGTCACCATCCCGGGAATCGGTGCGCCGAGCTGCAGCGGGTCGGCGGCGTCGGCCTTGACGCGTGACTTGCTCTTGGGTGCGACGGACTTGTCCGCCACCACTGCTTCGCGCGGCATGCCGTTGAGTTCGTAACTGATCACCCGACGGCCTTCTTTGTCCGGCGCGCCAACGTTGATGAGCTTGATGAAGAGCACCTTGCCTTCCTCGATCGAGACGCTGATTTCCTCGCCGGGCTTCAAGCCATAGAAGAACGCCGGAGTGGGCAGCGCGCTCACGTCACCGAACTCGCGCTGGAACTTGGCGAAATCCGCGAACACGTTCGGATACATGAGGTGCGAGAAAAGATCGTCATCGCTCGGCTCGCGCTTCGTTTTGACGGCCAGCTCCGCCTTCATCTCCTTGAGCTTCACCGGCGCGGGTTTCACGCGCTTGGGCTTGGCGGTGCCGAGCACGGCCTTCACGACCGCCGGCGGCCAGCCGCCCATCGGCTCGCCCAGGCCGCCGCTGAGCATATCGATCACACTCTCCGGCCAGCTCGTGCCGGGCGGGAGGTTGACTACATCGGCGGGCTTGATACCCCGGGTGAAAAGGAAGAGCGCCATGTCGCCGACCACCTTGCTCGAGGGCGTGACCTTCACGATGTCGCCGAAGAGATCGTTCACCTCGCGATAAGTGCGCGCGATCTCCGGCCAGCGCGCGCCGAGGCCCATCGACGCCGCCTGCTCCTTCAAGTTGGTATACTGTCCGCCGGGCATTTCGTGCAGATACACCTCGGCGCTGCCCGACTTCGGCGCAGTATCGAACGGCGCATAGAAATTGCGCACCTGCTCCCAATAGTCGCTGAATTGGTTGAGAGTATCGATATCCAGGCCGGTATCGCGCGGCGTGTTTTGCAACGCAGCGACGACGGAGTTGAGATTCGGCTGCGAAGTCGAACCACTCATCGAGGCGATGGCCAGATCGACGACGTCGCAGCCCGCATCCGCGGCGCGCAGGATGGAGGCTGCATTGATCCCACTGGTGTCGTGGGTGTGGAAGTGCACCGGAATCCCGACTTCGTCCTTGAGCGCCTTGACCAGCGCGCTGGCGGCGTACGGGCGGCACAAGCCGGCCATGTCCTTGATCGCGAGGAAATGCGCGCCCATTTTCTCCAGTTCCTTGGCCATCGCGACATAGTACTTCAGCGAATACTTCGAGCGCTGCGGATCAAGAATATCGCCGGTGTAGCAGACCGCAGCCTCGCAAATGCCGTGCGTATTCTGCACGGCTTCCATCGCAGCCTTCATGTTCGAGAGATCGTTGAGCGAATCGAACACGCGGAAGATATCCATGCCGCACGCCGCGGCATGCTTGACGAAGCCGGCGACGACATTCGCCGGATAGCTCGTGTAGCCGACGGCGTTGGCGCCGCGCAGGAGCATCTGGAAAAGGATGTTTGGTACGCGCTCGCGCAGCGAGGTCAGGCGCAGCCACGGGTCCTCGTTGAGGAAACGCATGGCGGTATCGAAGGTCGCCCCACCCCACATCTCGAGTGAGAAAAGCTCGGGCGTGCGGCGCGCCACGGCACCAGCGATGGCCAGCATATCGATGCTGCGCACCCGCGTGGCCATGAGCGACTGGTGTGCATCGCGGAAGGTGGTGTCGGTGATGAGCAGCCGCTTCTGCTTGAGCGTCCATTCGGCAAACTTCTTCGCACCGAGCTCGAGCAGCAGCTGGCGGGTGCCGCGCGGCGGTTCCTTCTTGCGGTCCCACGCGGGCAGCGGCGCAGGGTCGAGCGCGGCGGCGGGCTTGTAACCCTTGGCGTGTGGGTTGCCGTTGACGACGACGTTGCCGAGGAATTGCAGCAGCTTCGTCGCGCGGTCGCGCCGTGCCTTGAATTCAAAGAGCTGGGGCGACGTATCGATCATCGTGGTCGTCGCCTGGCCATCGCGGAAGATCGGAAAGTGAATCACGTTCTCGAGGAACGGAATATTCGTCTTTACGCCGCGGATGCGGAATTCGCGCAACGCGCGATCCATGCGATCGAGCGCCATCTCGAAGGTCTGTCCCGTCGCCGTGATCTTCACCAGCAGCGAGTCGTAGAAGGGCGTGATGACCGCGCCCGCGTCGCCCATGCCCGCGTCCAGGCGGATGCCGAAGCCCTCGGCCGGGCGAAAGGTGAGGATTTTTCCGTAGTTCGGCGTGAATTTGTTTTCCGGGTCCTCCGTGGTCACGCGGCATTGCACCGCGAAACCCATGCGCGGCACCGCATCCTGCTTCGGCAGGCCGAGCTCAGCGCCGTGCAGCTTCGCGCCTTGGGCGATGAGGATCTGCGAGCGGACGAGGTCGATGCCGGTGATCTGCTCCGTCACCGTGTGCTCAACTTGAATCCGCGGATTCATCTCGATGAAAAACCAATCCTTGGTGTCGAGATCGTAGAGGAATTCGATGGTGCCGGCGTTATCGTAGCCGATCTCCCTGGCGATGCGCGCCGCGGCATCGCACAGTTCGTGGCGCACCTGGTCGTCCAGCTCGATGGACGGGGCAATCTCGACCACTTTCTGGTGCCGGCGCTGCACGGAGCAGTCGCGCTCGTGCAGGTGCAGCACATTGCCATGGCGGTCGCCCAGCACCTGCACTTCGATATGCTTGGCGCGTGGGATGTACTTTTCGAGAAAGACCGCGGGATTGCCAAAGGCGCGCTCCGCTTCGCCCTGCGCTTCGTCGAGCAGGGAATCGAGATCACCCGCTTTGTGCACCACGCGCATGCCGCGGCCGCCGCCACCGAAAGCCGCCTTGATGATTAGCGGAAAGCCAATATTCGCCGCGATCTTCAACGCCTCGCCGCGGTCGCTCACCGGGTCCTCAGTGCCGGGTAAAGTCGGGACCTTCAGCTTCTGCGTGAGCGCACGGGCTGCCACCTTGTCACCCATCAGCTCGAGCAATTCCGCCTTGGGCCCGACGAACTCGATACCCGCCGCGCGGCAGGCGCGGGCAAAGTTCGCATTCTCCGAAAGGAACCCGTAGCCCGGGTGAATGAGGTCCACGCCATGCTCCTTGGCAATCGCCACGATGCCCTCGATATCGAGATACGCACCGACCGGGCCCTTGCCTTCGCCGACGAGATACGCCTCGTCCGCCTTGAAGCGGTGCATGGAAAAGCGGTCCTCCTGCGCGTAGACGGCGACGGTGCGCAGCCCCAGTTCCGTGGCCGCACGAAAGACGCGGATGGCGATTTCGGAGCGGTTGGCGACGAGGAGCTTCTTCTGGCGGGGTGGCTGGGCGGGCGGTAACGGGCGAGCAGGAGGCATGGGAAAAGGGGTGTGTCGTTGTAAAGGAGCGCCACCAGGGAACGCCAGCGGATAAGCGCACGCAGAAAGAGCTTGCCCACGTATTTCCCCGCCAGCGAACCTGCCTGCCCCTCAACCCGTCTCCCATACCCTTCCTATGTCCAAAGTACGTCTCGGCATCGTCGGCCTCGGCAACATCGGCAAATTTCACACCGGCTATCTGCTGGAAGGCAAAATCTCGCGCTGCGAACTGGCCGCCGTAAGCGACGCCTACGCGCCGAGCCTCGAGCCGTTCAAGGCCAAGGGCATCCCGACTTTCGACAAGTGCGAGGACATGATCCGTTCCGGCAAGATCGACGCCATCGTCGTGGCCACGCCACACTTTCTCCACACCACCCTCGGCATCGACGCGCTGCAGAATGGCCTGCACACCATGATCGAAAAACCGATCTCCGCCCAGAAGGCCGACGCCGAGCGCCTCTTCGCGGTGGCCAGGGAGCTCCCCAAGCAGGTCTTCGCGGGTATGTTCCAGATGCGCGTCGAGCCGCGTTACATCAAGCTGCGCGAGCTCATCGCCAAGGAACTCGGCAAGCTGGTGCGCGTAAACTGGATCATCACCGACTGGTTCCGCACCGAGGCCTACTACGCGAGCGGCGGCTGGCGTGCCACGTGGAAGGGCGAAGGCGGCGGCGTGTTGCTCAACCAATGCCTGCACCAGCTCGACATGCTCCAGTGGCTCTGCGGCATGCCCGCAAAAGTGCGCGGCTTCTGCCAGCTCGGGCAGTTTCACGACATCGAGGTCGAGGACAGCGTGACCTGCTACCTCGAATGGGCAAATGGCGCGACCGGCGTTTTCATTTCCTCCACTGGCGAAGCACCGGGCACCAACCGCTTCGAGCTCATCGGCACGCGCGGCAAGGTGGTCCTCGAGAACAACAAGCTGTCCTTCACCCGCAACGACGCGGACATGATCGAGTTCAGCAAGACCTCGAAGAGCGGGTTCGCCAAACCGGAAGTCTGGAACATCGACATCCCCTTCGACACGGTCGGGAATGCCCACGCCGTGCTCATGCAAAACTTCGTGGACGCCATCCTCGACGGCACACCGCTGCTCGCCCCCGGCTACGACGGAATGGGCTCGGTGGAGCTGGCCAACGTGCTGCTCTACTCCTCGCTCATCAACCAGACCGTCGACCTGCCGATGGACAGCAAGGCGTGGGAAACCAAGCTCAACGAGCTCATCGCCAACTCGAAGCACGAAAAGAAAGTCGTGCAGACGCAGGCCGAGGATTTCACGAAGTCCTTCCGCAAGTAGGCGCGCCCGGGCGCAAACATCGTCGCGCCCCAGGGACGCGGCCATGAAAAATCGACTCTGGACTTCCGGAGGCGCAATACTATTGCTTCTTCAAGAAGCACGGACCCGGGCGTAGGGCATGTCACACCCCATCACTCTATGTTGCACATCCTCTGGTCGATCATCGTTGGTTTCATCATCGGATTTATCGCCAAGCATCTCATGCCCGGCGCCGAACATCTCGGATTTTGGATGACCGCGATCCTCGGCATCGCCGGCTCGATCGTCGGCGGCCTCATCGCCCGGCTCTTTTCCAAGCCGGCGCCCGGTTCCTCTTTTCATCCAGCCGGCTTCTTCCTGTCGATCATTGGCGCCATCATCCTCCTGTTCGCCTACGGCAAGCTGCATTGAAGCCGCGACCCGGAACAGCTTGCCCGGGCGCACGACACACGGCATGGAAGGGGCATGCTCCTTTGGCGCGAAAAACTGCCTGACACCTGGCTCCCCCAAATCCGGGCGAATCTTGGCCCGGTGCTGGTCGACCACGCCCACCTCGAGCGCAAGGCCGCGTCCTCGGCCTTGAACCTGGAAAAGTACGTCGAGCTGCACGACCGCGTGCGCGAACTCAACGCCATCGCCATCGAGGAACTCCAGCACTTCGATCTGGTGCTCGGCCTGCTGCGCGAGCGCGGCATCCCCTTCACCAATCCCCAGCGCAGCCCGTGGATCAGCGGGTTGATGAGTAAGGTGCGCAAAGGCCGCAAAGAGCAGGTCATCGATCATCTGGTGGCCCTCGCCCTTATCGAAGGGCGCAGTTGCGAGAAGTTCCAGATCCTGGCCGATGGGGTCCGGGATCTCGATGCGCCGCTCGCCGATTTCTACGCCAGCCTCGTGGAGAGCGAAGGCAATCA
>Ga0068858_100008144_pt1 | contig 10075 bp, 7 predicted proteins | sample KBSSwiS12_FD_66589 | JGI IMG/M metagenome (GOLD analysis project Ga0068858, IMG submission 66589) | Switchgrass rhizosphere microbial communities from Kellogg Biological Station, Michigan, USA - KBS Switchgrass S1-2 | ecosystem: Host-associated > Plants > Roots > Rhizosphere > Soil ... | reverse complement strand
CTCAATATGGGACTCATCCCGCTGGATAATCCCGACCTCAGTCCGTCCCACTTGATGTTTCATGTTGAACCGAGGGAAACCGTGGCAGTGCTCTCCGCCCTCGCTCTGCTGGATGAAGTGGCCTATGTTTTTCCGGCATCCCGCGAATTGATTCTCAATGTTCCGGCCCGCTACTACGCCAGCGGGCTCACCACCAACGGTCCCGCGGGTCAATCCATTCCTACTTATGGAAACGGCTGGGACGGCCCCGGCCTGGGTGCGGCTTCGATCAGCTACGTGTTTAGCCGGATGACCCCGCAGCTAGGATCCGCCGCCGCGCAGGCCGAGATCGTGCGCGCCATGGCGGAATGGTCCAAGGTGGCCGCGATCACGTGGCAACCCGGCGCCAGTTCTTTCGGCTCCGCCACCGTGAATGTCTTGTTCGCTGCCTATGAGCACGGCGACGGATACCCGTTTGACGGTCCCGGCGGCGTGGTGGCCCACACCTTCTACCCGGCCCCGCCCAATCCCGAGCCGATTGCCGGCGACATGCATTTTGACGACTCCGAGAGCTGGCACATCGGCGTCAACACCGACGTGTTCAGTGTGGCGCTGCACGAACTCGGGCATGCGCTCGGCCTGGGGCATTCCGACGACCCCACTGCCGTCATGTATCCCTATTACAAAATGGTCGCGACTTTGGCTGCACCTGACGTGGCGGCCATCCTGACGCTGTACGCGCCGTCAACCTCGATCACACCTGTCCCGCCTCCGCCGCCTAGTCCTACGCCTCCTCTGGCTCTCACCCTCAGCGCCGTTGCTTCCACAACTACCGCGTCGACCGTCAACTTGGCGGGATCGGCGTCCGGCGGAACCGGCGTTATTACGGTGACGTGGTCATCCAGCAGCGGAGCGTCCGGCATCGCCGCGGGGCCCGCATCCGCCTATAGCCTCGTCAATATTCCGCTAATCACTGGCGCGAACACCATCACCATCACAGCGTCGACCGCTGCCAGCCGCCTCTCGAAATCGGTGGCCATCACGCGACAATCGCCGATCACCGGAGGTGGAGGCTCCGACACCACCGCGCCGGCGTTGACCATCACCACTCCTTCCACCGGCACACTGTCCACCACCGCAGCTTCGGTTACCATTGCCGGCACCGCCAGCGACAACACCGGGGTGACTCTGGTCTCCTGGGCCACCAATTTCGGAACCGCCGGAGTAGCTACCGGCACCATTGCCTGGTCGGCCGTGATCCCGCTTCTGGTCGGAAACAATGCGGTGACGCTTCGCGCCGCGGACGCTGCCGGTAACGCTGGCTGGCGCAGCATCCTGATCGCGCGGCATTGAGCGGCCGAGCCGCGACTTGCCACGTGATACGCTGGTGGCGTCTCATGTTCCGCAGCCTCTTCGCTGGCCTCTTGCTTTTCGCAGCCGCTGCCGTCGCGGAACCCGCGTCCGCCGTTCCACCGCCCGCCGTTTTTTCCCAGATGGATCAAATGGTATCGACTCTGGCGGAAATCACCGGCTGGCCCGTGAAGCGCAAGGTCCCCTCCGAGATCCTTTCCAAGGACAAATTCCAGCGCTATCTGTCGTCGCATATTAAGGACAGCTCCCACGACAAGGAAACCCGCGCCGAAGAGCTGGCTCTCAAAATGTTTGGCTTGGTCCCGCAGGACTTCAACCTGGGCCGCGAGACCGAAAACCTGCTAGGCGAGCAGGCCGCCGCCTTCTACGACTATAAGAAGAAGCGCCTATACATCATCGATTCCACACCGGCGGGCGAAGAGCAACAGATGGCGCTGGTTCATGAGCTGGCGCACGCTCTCGCCGATCAGCAGCATTCGCTCGGCAAATACCTGAACCAGGGTTCGCCCGACTCCGACGCGTCCACTGCCCGCGAAGCCGTCATGGAAGGCCAGGCCACTTGGCTCACCTGGGCATATGAAGCCAAGCGCGCGGGCGGGAAAGGCGAAGTACCCCTGCGGCTGCTGGATCAGTTGACCCAGGAAAACGGTGACAACCCCGAATTTCCGGTACTCGACAAGACTCCGATGTATATGCGCGAATCCCTGCTGTTTCCCTATAACCAGGGCGCGCGTTTCCAGGATGCCGTCTACCGCAGGATGGGACGCAATGCCTTCGAGGCAGTCTTCGCGCAGGCGCCCAGTAGCACGCAGCAGATTCTCCATCCCTCGGACTACTTCGATAAGACTGCGCCGGTCGCCGTCGAGGCCTTGGGCATCGACAAAATCGTGGGCAAACAGCAGGCCGGCCAGTTCCGCGCCGTCATGGAGGGCGCGGTGGGCGAGTTCGACCATGCCGTCCTGCTGCGCCAGTACGTCGGCGAGCACGAGGGCTCGGAAATGGCCCGCCATTGGCGCGGCGGTTCGTTTCGCCTCTACGAACACAAGAAGAATAATTATCCGGTGCTCTCCTATGTCTCGGAGTGGGACTCGCCCGAATCCGCGCATGCCTACTTCCTGCTCTACCAGCGCATACTCAAGGGAAAATGGAAGAAAATGGTGGTGAAATCCGCGACCGCCACGGAGGTCTCCGGCACCGGCGATTCCGGCCGCTTCACGGTACGGATCTTCGGCACGTCCGTCCAATCAGTGGAAGGTCTGAGGTAAACTGAACTTATGCGAAACCTTGCTATGCGAGTCCTGGCCGCTTCCGCGTTTGTGGCGTTCAGCGTTTCGGCTTTTGCCATTCCTCCGGTGCCGCGCAAGTCTCCGGAATTCACGATTACCGATCCGTCGGGCAAGCAGATGCTGCTTTCCAGCCTTAAGGGCAAGATTGTGGTGTTGCCGTTCATGTTTACTACCTGTCCCCATTGCCAGCGCTATGCACAGGAGCTCACGCAGCTCCAAAAGGAGTTCGGGCCGCGCGGTGTCGTGTTCCTGGGCACTGTTTTTAACGATGCCAACGGCGCTATGGCGACGCAGTTCGTTAAGGAATTCAGCGTCGGCTTCCCGGTCGGCTACGCCACGCGCGACCAGGTGATCAGCTACCTGGGCCTCTCGGTTCTGGACCGCTGGGTGGTTCCGCAAGTCGCCATCCTGGATAAGCAGGGCAACATCGTGGCGCAGAGTGCGGCCACTGGCAGCCCGGAGCTGCAGGACCAAGCCTACTTGCGCAACTTCCTGGATAAACTCGTGAAGGGAAGCGCCACGTCATCCAGCGGCGTCCCGGCGGCTAAGCCGGCAGCGAAGACTGTTGCCAAGAGCAGCACCGCCAAGAGCAACTAACGTTCGCGAATTGCCGCTGCAATCATACTGACCCGTTGCGCCACACTTCCAGGCTCGACTGAGACCAGTTCGAAGCCGAAGTCCCGGTAAGTCTGTTCGTGAATTTTCTCAAAGCGCACCGCTTCCTCAAAACTGATTTGCCGCGCTTCGGTAGGCGTGATAAAGCCAAGATTGCGAATGAAGAAGACTTTGGGCTCATAGATTGTTTCTTTCTTGACGCGCGCTAATTCGCTAGCGAGAAACGGCGTATAGGGGCGCCCGAGGTAGGCTGCCAGAGCCGCTGTACATATGATGCAACGGTCGTGAAACTGAACCTCGCCTGTTTGGCAAGACGCGCGAATCTGTCGGTCTCTTTGCAGCTTCGCGACCGTATCAAGGAACCAGGGATCCGTCCAGGGTTGCGCTATTCCCTGGGCTTGCGCGGCGGCGATGAGGTCAGTAGCTGCCTCTTCGACAATGCTGAACCCGTCGATCTCTAACTGGCGGATAATTGCTGTCTTCCCTGCTCCCGGCGCGCCGGTGAGAATGAACCTTCTCATGCCCAGCCCCGCGCCTATGTCAGCGCGGCAATCGCCTCGGCGATTTTCTTCCCGTGAAAGCGGCCGTTCTCGATGAAAATCTCATTGGTGTGCATGCCTGCCACCAGCACTCCCGCCAGATACATACCTTTGCGATCGCTCTCCAGCGTTTCCGGGTCAGTGTAGGGCCGCCCCGACGCCGGATCGAAGTGGATGCCGTGCGCGTCCAGGAATTTCGTGTCGGGGCGGTAGCCGGTCATCGCAAAAACAAAGTCGTTCTTCAGCGTGACGTCGCCTTTGGGAGTGCATAAACGCACCGAGTCCTCGCGGATCTCGGTGACCGTCGAGTTGAAATACGCCGGGATCTCCCCGTTCTTGATGCGGTTCTCGATATTCGGCTTGATCCAATACTTAACATTGGCGTGAATCCCCGGGCCGCGATGCACCATGGTGACGCGTGCGCCGGTCCACCATAACTCCAGCGCTCCAATGGCCGCGGAATTCTTCGCCCCGATTACCAGCACGTCGGAATCGTAATACGGGTGCGCTTCCTTGTAATAGTGGATCACCTTGGGCAGGTCTTCGCCCGGAACGTTCAGCTTGTTCGGGACGTCGTAGTAACCCATCGACAAAATCACTTTGCGCGACTCATATTGCCGCGCGCATCCCAGCCGGTCGACGGCATGCGTGACGAAGCGCCCGTCTTCGCCCGTGACCTTTTCGACGTGCTGATACTGGCGGATGTCGAGACCGTAATGCGCGGCCACCCGTCGATAATATTTGAGCGCCTCCCCGCGCACCGGTTTTTCATTGAGCGACGTCATCGGGATATCGCCGATTTCGAGCAGCTCCGGCGTGGTGAAAAACACCATGTTGGTGGGGTAGTGATAGAGCGAGTTCACCACGCAGCCTTTATCGATCAGAATCGCGTTGAGTCCGCGCCGCTTCAGTTCGATGCCGCAGGCCAGGCCCGTAGGCCCCGCGCCAACGATGACGGCGTCGAGCACGCTCAGAGCATCCCCTCGACGCTCTTATACACTTCTGCCAGCGCGCCATCCAGCGCCGCCGCGTCCTTGCCCCCGGCCTCCGCCATGTCGGGTCGCCCGCCGCCCTTGCCGCCCACCGCCTGCGCGACCGCTCCCACCAATTTACCCGCGTGGACTTTCGACGTCAGGTCTTTGGTAACGCCCGAGACAATCGAAACATTGGAATCCTCGGCGGCCCCCAGCACTACCACCGCTGTCTTCCATTTGTTCCGCAGCGAGTCCACCAGCGTGCGCATCTGCTGGCGATCGAAGCCGTCCACACGCGCAGCCAGCACTTTCACGCCCTTGATGTCGCGCGCCTGGCTTTCGAGATCCCCTGCCTGCGCCTGCGCCATTTTGGTCTTGAGCTGCTGGACTTCGTGCTCCAGCGCCTTCTCCTTGGCCACGAGCTTATCCAACTGTTCCAGTAAATCGCCATCCGAAGCCCGCACCAGGCTCGCCACGCCGGCGAGTTGCGTCTGTGTCGACTGAAACCTGCGCAGCGCTTCTTCGCCGGTGACAGCCTCGATCCGCCGGACTCCGGCCGAGATGCTGCCCTCGTAAACAATCTTGCAGATGCCGATATCGCCGGTCCGCGAAACGTGCGTGCCGCCGCACAGCTCCTTGCTGAAGCTATCGATCGACACCACACGCACGTGCTCGCCGTACTTCTCGCCAAACAGCGCCATGGCACCGGTGGATAGCGCCTGATCCAGATCCATTACATCGGTATGCACCACGCGATTCGCGAGAATCTCCTGCGTCATCAGCCGCTCGACTTCCGCGATCTCATGCCGGTCCATCGCCGTATAGTGCGTGAAATCGAAACGCAAGCGAGAGGGCTCGACCACGCTTCCCGCTTGCTTCACGTGTGATCCCAAAACCCGGCGCAGCGCAGCATGCAGCAGATGCGTGCCGGTGTGATTGCGCATGGTGGATTCGCGGGCGGCCACATCCACCTTGGCGATCACCTCATCGCCCACCTTCACCGGCCCCAGCAGCTTCACCTTGTGAACAGTCTTGCCCGGAGCGCCATTGTATGCCGATTCCACCACCGCCACGGTGTCACCCGTCGCCGCCGAAACCAGCACGCCTGTGTCTCCCACCTGACCGCCGGCTTCCGCGTAAAACGGCGTGCGATCCAGCGCAATCTCCCCGTCGAGCGCCGCGACCACCTTCGCTGGAGCCTCCAGCGCCTCTCGTCCGATGAATTCGGTCTTGGGCAGCGCTTGAATCTCGGGACGCGCCTGCGCCTTCTCCGCGCCTTTCCAACTCGCCCGCGCGCGCGTCCGCTGCTTCTCCATCTCCGCGGTGAAGCCTTCGCGGTCGATCGACAAACCGAACTCTCGCGCCATGTCTTCTTGCTCGTCGAGCGCCAGCCCGTAGGTGTCGTATAACTTGAACGCCGCCGGACCCGGCAGCACTCCGCCTGCCGCAGCCTTAGCCTCATCCTGGAAGATTCGCTCGGCCACCTGGAACGTAGTCGCGTACCGATGCTCTTCATCTTTCACGACGCGTGCAACGCGCGCCACGCTCTCCATCATCTCCGGGTAAGCATCGCGCATGTGCTCCGCGACGAAGCCGGTCAGCTTGTAGAGATACGGATCGGTCGCGCCCGCCATCCGCCCGTTCCGGATCGCGCGCCGCATGATCTTCCGCAGCACGTAGCCGCGCCCTTCATTCGACGGCAGCACTCCGTCGTGAATCAGAAACGCCGTCGCACGTGCGTGATCCGCGTTAATACGCATCGCAGTGTCGATCGCCGGATCGTCTCCAAACACTTTGCCGATCAGCTCGCCCGCCTGCAGCACGATGGGCTTGATCAAGTCGGTGTCGTAGTTCGACAGCACGCCTTGCTTCACCGCCGCGATCCGCTCCAGCCCCATGCCAGTATCGATCGAAGGCCGCGGCAGCGGAGTCAACTTGCCCTTTGCGTCGCGATCGAACTGCATGAACACCAGGTTCCAGATTTCAACGAAACGCTCGCCCGGATCGTCCGGAAACTCTCCCGCCCCCGCCTCCGGTCCAAAATCGTAATGAATTTCCGAGCACGGCCCGCACGGCCCCGTCTCGCCCATCTGCCAGAAGTTGTCCTTCTCACCCAACCGGAAAATGCGATCCTTGGGAACTCCAGCCACCTTCTGCCACAACTCTTCCGCGTCGTCATCTTCGCGAAAGACGGTGACGTAGAGCTTGTCCTTAGGAAGCCCGTAGTCCTTAGTGATCAGTTCCCACGCAAACGCGATCGCGTCTTTTTTGAAATAATCGCCGAACGAAAAATTCCCCAGCATCTCAAAGAACGTGTGATGCCGCCGCGTGTATCCGACATTGTCCAGGTCGTTGTGCTTTCCCCCCGCCCGCACGCACTTTTGCGACGAAGCCGCGCGCGCGTAATCCCGCTGCTCCTGCCCCAGGAACACATCCTTGAACTGGTTCATCCCGGCGTTCGTGAAGAGCAGCGTCGGGTCATTGGCGGGCACCAGCGACGAGCTGCGTACCACCCGATGTCCGCGGGCAGAGAAATAGTCCAGGAACTTCTGGCGAACTTCGGAACCTGTCATGTTGGATGCTTCTATTTTCGCTTACCAGCCCACCGGTTTGCCCTTGTTCTGCTCATCCAGCCATTTCTTGAGCGGCGCGAAGTAGTCCAGAATCGCGGTGGCGTCGAGATTGCGCTGTCCCGTCAGCTCAAACATGGCGTCCTGCCACGGCTTGCTCTGTCCCATCGCGAGCATGGTGTTCAAGCGCCTCCCCGCTTCCTTGTTGTCATAAATCGAACAGCGATGCAGCGGCGTCCCGCTCCCCGCCGCCGGACAACCCGCCACCTTCGCCAGCGCCCGATGAAACTGGAACTGCATGATGTAGGAAAGAAAATAGCGCGTGTACGGCACATCAGCCGCCACGTGATACTTCGCGCCCGGATCGAAGTCGCGCTCACTGCGCGCTACGGGAGGCGCCACGCCTTGGTACTTCAGGCGCAGATCCCACCAACCTTTGTTGTATTGATCCGGCGGAATTTCGCCTGAAAACACCTTCCAGCGCCATTGATCGATCATCAACCCAAACGGCAGAAATGCCACTTTCTCCAGAGCCCGCGCCAGCAGCAGCCCCATATCCTTCGAGGCGTCGGGCGCCTTGTCCAGCAACCCGATCTTCACCAAATACTCCGGCGTCACCGATAGCGCGATGGTGTCACCAATGGCTTCGTGAAAACCGTCGTTCGCGCTATCGCGAAAAATAAATGGCTGCTTGTTGTAAGCGCGCTGATAGAAGTTGTGCCCGAGCTCATGATGGATGGTGGTGAAATCCTCCTCGGTGATGTCGATGCACATCTTGATCCGCACGTCTTCCACCGCATCCAGATCCCAGGCGCTGGCGTGGCACACCACGTCGCGATCGCGCGGCTTGGTGAACATGGACCGCTCCCAGAACGTCGGCGGCAGCGGCGCGAATCCCAGTGACTTGAAAAAGTTCTCGCCGTAATGCACCATATCGAGCGGCTTGGTATCGCGCTTCTTCAGGATCTCCGTCAGATCATAGCCTTTGTCGGCATCGGCGGGCGCCACCAGCTTGTATTCATTGGACCAATCCTGCGCCCAAATATTGCCCAGCAGATGCGCCGGAATGGGGCCGCTTGCCGGCACGACGTCGCCGTACTTTTCGCGCAGCTTCCAGCGCACGTAACTATGCAGCGAAACGTATAGCGGCTTCACCTGCTCCCACAGCCGGTCGACTTCCTTCGCGAAATCGTCGGGGGCCATATCGTACTTCGAGCGCCACATCGCCCCCGTGTCCTTGAAACCCAGCTCGCGCGCACCTTTGTTGGATAGCTCCACGAACCGCGTAAAGTCCTTGCGCATCGGAGGGGAGATGCGATGCCAGCCACGCCACGCGTCCAGCAACTCGGCCGGATCGTTGCTGGCCGCCAGCACCCGCGTCACGGCTTCGATGTCCATGCAGGGCTTCGCTGCGCCGGATGGGGTCTCTGGACAATACTTGCCCTTGCCGTAGGTTCCTTCAAGCGATGCTCCGAGGCGCGTGACCTCGCCGCTCTCCGCGGGATTCGCCGGCGCCGCCAGCACCAGCCCAACCTTCAGCAGTTGCATCTTCCGCCGCATATCCGCGGGAAGAGTGAGCTTGTCGAAACGCACCGCGCCTTTGGCCAGGCGGACGCCCTCCGCGATCGCACGCTCATTGGCCCGGGCCGCGACGGCTTCGGTGTCATCGGTAATGTAGGTGGATTGAATCCAGCCCGCCTGGTTCGCTTCCAGGCTCAAATCGAACAGTTTTTTCTCGGCATTGTCGAGAAAAGTCTTAGCCTCCGCGACCGTTGGTTCGGCCGCGAATAACCCCGCCGTGCACGCCACCAGCGCGGTAAGCAAACGTAGCGTCTTCATGACGCCATCTTAACAATTCAGGCGCTACTTGCGGAGTAATTTAAAAGCGTGGCTGTAGCTTTGCGCGCGCATCGCGTAGTTGATCCACAGGATGCACAGAGGTTCCAGCAGGCGCGCCCCTTCAATGCCGCCGACATCAATGGTCGACCAGCCAAAGGACATCAGGATGTCCGTGACCGTTTTCTTAGCAGCGTCGTCATTGCCGCAGATGAACATGTCGGGCGGGCCGTCCGCAAAATCCGGCTGGAACATCTGCGCGTAGCCGACACAGTTGAACGCCTTGACCACGCGCGCGTCCGGCAGCCAGTGTTGCACGTGTTCGCCGGCGGAATCGCTAAAGCCGATCGCCAATTCGGGCCCACTGGCGCCGAAGTTTAAGGGATTGATCGCGTCGATGACTACTTTGCCGGCCAGGGTTTCCGCCCCCGCCAGCTTCAGCGCATTTTCGGCGCCGGACCATGACACCGCCAGCACCACTACCTCCGCGAATTTCGCCGCGTCCGCGAAAGTGCCTACCGATGCCACGGATCCTGCGCCCGCTTCCTTGGCCCACGCGAGCGCCTTCTCGTTGGCCGCCTCGCGCGAGCCCATCATCACCTGGTGGCCGGTAGCCAGGAATGCATTCGCTAGAGTCCTGCCGACATCGCCTGTGCCGAGTATGCCGATTTTCATCCGGCTTCTATTATGCCGCCAGCGCCGGAGCCATCACCAGCCCCGGCACCACCGCCCGCAGCACGTCTTCCACGCGATCCGCGAAGATGAACTCCATCTCTTTGCGGACTTCATCCGGCAGGTCGCGCAGATCTTTCTGATTGCCGCGCGGCAGAATCACTCGCTTGATACCCACGCGCCTCGCCGCGAGCACCTTCTCCTTTACGCCTCCGATGGGCAGCACCAAGCCG
>Ga0068858_100008143_pt1 | contig 10077 bp, 10 predicted proteins | sample KBSSwiS12_FD_66589 | JGI IMG/M metagenome (GOLD analysis project Ga0068858, IMG submission 66589) | Switchgrass rhizosphere microbial communities from Kellogg Biological Station, Michigan, USA - KBS Switchgrass S1-2 | ecosystem: Host-associated > Plants > Roots > Rhizosphere > Soil ... | reverse complement strand
GCGTCGCCTTCATGTAGGAGACAGGCTCAACCCTGAGGCTGACTTTTTTGGCGTTGAGCGCGGCGTGGTGCTTGGCGCGCAGTTCCTCGCGCCGGCGGGCCACCGACTTCAGCCGGTCGTCCAGTCCGCCGCGTTCCAGATAGGGCACACCCAAAGTCACCACCGTGGCAAAGGCCAGGATGCCGACAAAAGCGGTGATCAGGAAGTTCTTGTCGAACAGGAGGTTCATCACATGGTCCATCGTACCTCCTCCTTTAGTGCTTGAAGTTGATCATCTTGCGCATCACCAGAATACCCATGCTCATCCAGATCACGCAGCCCGCCAGCATCAGATTGCCGGCGCGCTCAGTGAACAGCTTGGCGATATAGGCCGGGGTGGTGAGATAGACGATGCCCATCACGCCTGGCGGCAGCGAGCCGATGATAGCCGCGCTGGCTTTTGCTTCGGAAGACATCGCCTTGATCTTGCCCTGCAGGCGCTTTCGGTCGCGCAGCACCGCGGCCAGGTTGCCCAGCGCCTCGGACAAATTGCCGCCCGACTTGCTCTGTATGGTCATGACGATGGCGAAGAACCCGACTTCCGCGGTGGGCATGGATTCCATCATCCGCTTCATCGCCTGGTCCAGGGTGACGCCGACCTTGAGGCTTTCCACCAGGTTATGGAATTCGCTGCCCACAGGATTGGGAACTTCGCGCGCCACGATGCGCAAGGCCTCGCTGGTGGGAAGTCCCGACCGGACCGAGCGCACGATGACGTCGATGGCGGTGGCGAAATTCTCGGTGAACTTCTTCTTGCGGCGGTTGGTAAGAAAGCTCAGGACCCAGCGCGGCAGACCCAATCCCACCACGAACATCGCCGCCACGATCACCAGCGCGTTCTGGCGGGTCAGCATGGCGACGCCGGCGGCGACCAGCGCGGCAATACCGCAAATGATCCAGAAAGTGCGCGGCTCGGTCTTGGGAAAGCCCGCCTGCTCCAGCCGGCGGCGCATGGTGGGGCGTTCCTGCTTGGCGGCGCGATTCTTTTCCACGTCCTTGAGCAGGGCCGCGACGTTCTTGCGCTTCGGGCCGGTATCCTGGGATACGCCGCGACCGCGGGCGTTGCCGGCAGGCTTGGCCACCGCAGCCACCCGCTTCTGGGTCTTTTCATCGCCGCCGGTGAAGGCGAAGGCAAGACCGCCCAGGGTGACGGCAAACAACACTCCGAGCAGGACGATCATTGGTTGACCTTGTCCAGAGCGTCGGCCAGCTCTCTCTCAAGATTGTAATAGCGGGCACGCTCCCAGAAATTGGGACGCACCACCCCGGAGCCGACATGTTTGCCGCGCAGCCGGCCGGATTCGTCCTCGCCCGTCACCTCATACGTCACCAGGTCCTGGGTGATGACGACATCACCCTCGGTTCCGATCACTTCGGTGATCCGGGTGATGCGGCGAGAACCGTCGCGCATGCGCTCGGCCTGGATGATGACGTCGATCGAGCCGACGATCATCTCGCGGATGGTCTTGGTGGGAAGCTGGAAGCCGCCCATGGTGATCATGGATTCCAGTCGCGACATGGCTTCGCGCGGTGAGTTGGCGTGCAAGGTGCCCATCGAGCCGTCATGGCCGGTGTTCATCGCCTGCAAAAGATCGAAGGCCTCGGGTCCGCGCACTTCGCCCACGATGATGCGTTCGGGGCGCATACGCAGGCAGTTCCTGACCAGGTCACGCATGGCGATCGCGCCCTGGCCTTCCAGATTGGGCGGGCGCGTTTCCAGTCGCACCACATGGGGCTGCTGCAGCTGGAGTTCGGCGGCGTCCTCGCAGGTGATGACGCGCTCTTCGGTGTCGATATAGGCGGTCATGCAGTTCAGCAGCGTGGTCTTGCCCGAGCCGGTACCGCCGGAGATCAGGATGTTGCAGCGGCAACGCCCGATCACCTGCAGCACCCGCGCGGCGTCCGGACTGATGGAGCCGAACTTGACCAGGTCGTCCAGCTTCAGCTTGTCCTTCTTGAACTTACGGATGGTGAGGGTGGGGCCATCCAGGCTGAGCGGCGGGGCGATGACGTTGACGCGGGAGCCGTCCATCAGGCGCGCGTCGCAAATGGGAGAGGCTTCGTCGACGCGACGACCGACCTGGCTGACGATGCGCTGGCAGATGTTCATCAGCTGGGCATTGTCGCGGAAGCGGATGTTGGTGAGCTGTACCTTGCCCTGGACTTCGATGAAGACCCGGTTGGCGCCATTGACCATGATGTCGGCGATGTCGTCGCGCGCGAGCAACGGCTCCAACGGCCCATAGCCCAGGACGTCGTTGCAGATATCCTGCAGCAGGTGTTCCTGCTCGGCGATGGACATCACCACCGCCTTGATCGAGATGATCTCGTTGACGATGTCGCGGATTTCCTCGCGCGCCGAGTCCGAGTCGAGCTGGGCAAGCTGCGCCAGATCGATGGTGTCGATCAGGGCGTTAAAGATGGTGGATTTGATCTGGTAATAGTCTTCCGAACGGGTGTCGGCGATCACCCGCGGGCTCGGCTTGGAAGGCTGAGGGGCGGCTTGCGGGGCCGGCGCGGGGGCGGGCACGGGCTGGGCAGCCGGAGCCGCGGGCGCCGGCGCGCTGGTACGCGCGGCCGCCGGCTCGCGCGGGGACGCGGCTGGCTTGCCTAGGCCAGGCTCGGTAACGCTGCGCTTGCCGAACATCGACACGGAACTGTCCTATGAAACGTGTGGCCTTAGGCCCGCTTCTTGCCCTTGAGAAACGAGAAAATGGAACTGGTATTCTTGGCGTCGGCGCCTTGCATGGTCCGCCCGGTGATGGCGCGGCACAGTTGGCGCATGGCTTCGGCCACCGGCGACTTGGGCTGCAGCTCGACCACCATCTGGCCGTTGTTGGCGGCCTGACCGAACAGAGCGGGCTCGAAGGCGATGACGGCGGAGGGATCTATCCCCATGGTCTCCGCGAAATCCTTGGTGGGGATTTCAGGGCGCTTGGGAATGCCGATCTGGTTGATCACCAGGCGCGGCGGCGCGTCGTTGGGACGGGCGCCCTTCAGCAGGTCGATGACATTCTTGGCGTTGCGCAGTGAGGTGAGATCGGGCGTCGCCACGATCACCACATCGTCGGCGGCCAGCAGCGCGGCCTTGATCCAGGGCTGCCAGACATGCGGCAGATCCAGGATGACGCAGGGAATGGTCTGGCGCACGGCGTGAACCACCGCCTCGTAGGATTCCGGCGGGGAGTCGTGGTCGCGCTCCAATGTGGCGGGAGCGGTGAACAGCGACAGGTGCTCGCCGCGCTTGAGCAGCAGGCGGTCCAACAGGACATCGTCCAGGCGTTCGGGCGCGCTCAGTGCGTCCACCACGCCCTGGCTGGATTCATCATTGAAATCCAGGCCCACGGTGCCGAACGGCAGATCCAGGTCGATGATGGTGGTGTTGATATGCAGTTCCTCGGCGATGCACCAGCCGATATTGTGGGCCAGCGTGGAGGCGCCGACGCCGCCGCGAGCGCCGATCACGGCCACCACCCGGCCGATCGGGTTCGAGCCCGGGTCCAGATAGAGGCCTGAAACCACTTCGATCAGCTGCAGCGGCGACAACGGAGCCACCAGATATTCGGAGGCGCCGCGGCGCATCAATTCGCGATACAGTTCCACGTCGTTGGTGCGGCCGACCACAACCACCTTGGTTGAGGGATCGCAGACTTCCGCCAGCCGGTCCAGCTCGGCCAGGGCTTCGACGCCATGCAGCTTGGTTTCGACAATCAGGAGATTGGGCGTGATCTGGCCGTGATAATGCCCCACCGCCGCATCAATGCCGCCCATCTGCACCGTCAAGTGCGCCTTGGCGAGCCTGCGGTCGGTGCCCGCCCGTTCCATCGCGGTGCCAGTATCGGGGAATTCGCAGAAGGCATGGATGGAAATGCGCGGCACAGGGCGTTCGTGGGGCGCGGCACCGAAACTTTGCACTTGCTTGCTCATGGTCTATCCCGTTTTACGCGCTAATGGCCGACATTGGACACTTCCGCTGTCTGGTCACCGGACTTGGCCGCCTGGGTGACCTCACCCTTCGAATAATGATCCATCACCACGGCGCGGCGATTGGTGTCTACCGGACCCATCGCGCCCGGACCCAGCAGGTCGCGGGGATCGGCCACCATCGCGGCGATGTTCTGCTGCACGGCGCAGCCGAAATTCGCGCTTGTGTGGTTTTCGATGGTGAAGGATTCATTCTCGGACCAGTCGCCGCAAGCCTTGGTGTGGGCGGTATAGGCGATGTAGCTGACATCCACCCGCGGATCGCTGTTGCCGGCCTCGCGGGTCGTCACCAGGATCTTGTCCCGGCTGATGCCGCTTGCGGCGGCGCGTTCACCGAACAAGGTGATGGCGGCGCGGCTTGAAGCGCCGCTGGGCACGCTGATGCCCAAGCTGCCATTGCCATGCACGCGATAGTCGGCGACGAAAGCGTCGAACTTGGCAGCGTCTTCGGCACTCATGCCGTCCGCGCCCGAATACAGCACCTTGAGATCGCGATAACTTGGCTCGACCATGATGGGGTGATTGCGGGCGCCGTCCTGAGAGATGGTGCTGCCGTCATTGGCGACTGAGCAGCTGCCCGCCACCAGAACGGAACCAATGGCCAGGGCACGAAGCAGATAATCCAGTTTCATGGGTGCATCTCCTAGCGCACGACAAAGCCGACCGGCGCGGACGCCTGCGGCGCTACGGGCTTGTCGTCTTTCTTTTTGTAGGTCGCGTTCAGGCGGCCCAACAGCAGGGTTTCCGGATCGGTTGGCGGTACAAAGCCGTCGGTGGGCGAGGCCAGCGCGGCCTCCGACGTGGGCTCGACCAAATAGGCGCTCACCATCACCACCAGTTCGGTCTGGTCGTCCGCGAAATCGCGGCTGCGGAACAAAGCTCCCAAGACCGGCAGGTCTTTCACGCCGGGGAAGCCATCGATCACCTGCTTGGTGTTGTGCTGCATCAGGCCGGCGACCGCGAAACTGCCGCCGGAAGGCAACTCGATAGTGGTTGCGGTGCGGCGCACCGTCAGGGCCGGAATGGTGAGGCCGGACTGGCCGGACGTGCTCGACATGGTGAAGGAGCCGGTGTTGGTCAGTTCGCTGACTTCACTGGAAAGCTGCAGCGAGATGCGGCCAGGCGCCACCACAACAGGTGTAAAGGAAAGCCCCACGCCGAACTGCTTGAACTCCACCGTGACGTTGCCGTCGCGGTCGCGGCTGGCCGGCACGGGGAATTCACCGCCGGCCAGGAATTTCGCGGTTTCGCCGCTCACCGCCGTCAAATTGGGCTCGGCCAGCAGATGCACCAGGCCGACGCGCTCCAGAGCCTGCAGTTGGCCTTGGACATTGTTCTGGATGTTGCAGATGCCGCCGCCGCTCAATGCGCCGAAGGGATTGCCGGCAGTGGAGGCGGAATTACAAACTTGCCCCACTTGCCCACCTGAAAGGTCGGCCAGGGCCTTGCCGACCAGATTGAACTGATTGGCGGTGGAAAGCCCGATCGGCGTGCCGCCGACGATGGCGGCACCGGCCAGGTTGACGCCGAACTGCTTGGCGACATTGCGGTCCATTTCCGCGATGCGGACCTTGAGCATCACCTGCTGGCCGCCCGCAATGGCGATCATGTTGACCACCTTCTTGGGGTCGCCGGTGAAGCGGGCCGCCAGGTCAGCGGCGCGGGTTGCTTCCAGCGCACTCGCCACCGAGCCGGTAAGCACGACATTGTCGTTCATCGCCTGCACCTGGATGGCGGAATTGGGCAAGCTTGCCTTCATCAAGCTGGACAGGTCGACCACATCCTTTTCGACGCGGATGTCCAGGGTCAGGATCTGCTTGCCCTGGGAGTCAAAGAAAAAGGCATTGGTCTGGCCCACCTTGTTGGCCAGCAGAAAGATGCGGCGCGGCGTGCGCACGACGGCATCCACCATATCGGGATTGGACACCATCACGTCGCGTGCATCTTGGTCGAGCTGCACCAGCGCGGCTTTGTTCAGCGCCAAAGTCAGGCGCTGATGGCTGGAAGCATCGCGGGTGGAAATCGGCATCACCCGGGCACTGGACTCATCGGGCACGGGACGGGCCGGGGCCGCGAAGGCAAGGGACGGCGCGGTCAGCGCCAGAGCGAAGAGGATTTTGCGCAAGGGCATTATTGAGGCTCCTGCCGGTTGGCGGTTCCGGTTACGCCGTAGCGTATGACGGAAACAGGACCGTCATAGTTGGAAGCGGTTCGTTTCTTGGGTGCTGGCTTGTCCAGGCTGGCGGTACCGGCGCTCAAGGGACGAAGCGACAGTGACAGCGATCCCGACTGACCAGCGGCGGCGACCGCCTCGGCTTGCTCAGGCGTCACCTCGACGGTGGCTGTCTTGCCGACCACGGTGCGAGTGTCTTTTTCCTGGCGATAGGTCTGGTCCACCGCCAGCACGCGCAGGTTCGACAGGATGGTTTTGGCGAAACTGCGGCCGCTGCCGCCGTCGGGCTTACGGGTCAGGATCACATCGACGCGGTCGTTGGGAAGAATGAAACCGCCGGCGCCGGAGTCCACGGATATGCCCATGGAGATGGCGCGCATGCCTTCGCCCAAAGTCGCGGCCATGAAGCCGGAAGCATCGCCATGCACAAGGGCTGTCTTGGTGATGGGCTGACCCGGAAGGATCATCGCGCGCACCACCGTGTTCTTCACCAGCTCATCTTCGTTTCCGGCGGTGTCATGTGTGATGAAAGACGGATCGACCGTCGAGGCCGGCCATTTCTCCCAACGTATCTGCTCGGTCGTGAGCGCCTGACCGGGCGTGAGGTTGGCGTTGGCGACAAGAACTTCGCTCATCGCGATCTGGGGCGCGGGCTTTGCGGCTGCGACTTGCGCGCCGCCGCCCAGCATGCCGCGCACCAAAAAGGCCGCGCCGCCTGCCGCCACCAAGGCAATACCGAGAACAATGATGCGCTGTGTGTTCATAGGGGGCGGCTCCTTTGACGACAATTCACCATGCAACCCTTTAGAAATTGATTAATCGCGAGGTTGCAATTGCCCGGGACAGAAAGATGTTTCGCGTCCAACTTGCTTAAAATCCGAGCGAATTTGCATTCGCCGGCTTCGCGCGTTGGTTAAGCGCCTGCGGCGAGGCGGAAGATTTCCGTCGAGGGCAGAAGAATGAAGGCGCCGGCGGCCAGCGCCACGCCATAGGGGATGCCGGCCTGTCGGTCGTGCAGATTCGCGATCCAGCCTTGGCGCGCCAGGAAAAGCGGCAAGGGCCATTGGCGCAAAAGCAGCAAGCCCAGCGCAAGCAGGCCGCCAAATACGCTGGCCAGGAGCGCATAGGGCAGAAAATCCTTCAGTCCCAGCCACAGCACCACCGCGGCAAACAGCTTAGCGTCACCGCCGCCGATATGGCCCAGGCCAAAAAGCGTGAAACCGATCGCCAGCGCAGCAATGCCGGCCAGCAGGTGCCAGCCGATGACGGAAAAAGACAGGCCGGCTGCGAAGGCGAAGACTGCAAACGCAGCCAACAGCGCCAAATTCAGGAAATTGGGGATGGTGAAGCTCGCTATGTCCCAGCCCGCGGCAACAGCCAGCAAAAGCGGCAGGGCGACCAGGACGAGAATTTCCGCGAACATCTGCAAGCTTCTTGAAAAAGAAACGGCCGCCTTCGAAAAAAGGCGGCCGTTTTTTGAAAACCGCCGAGATTTATTTCAGGCTGGTCGACAGGCTTTGGAAGGTCCCCGACAGCTTGGTGCCGACGGCGCTTACGCCACCGATGATGACAACGGCGATGAGCGCGGCAATCAGGCCATATTCGATGGCCGTGGCGCCCGATTCATCGCGAAAAAAACGCGAGATGAGGTTCATTTTCAGTCTCCAACTTTAGTAACACCCTAGGATGCCCAACCCCGGACGAAGTCTTTTCGCTCGCAGCGGACGGATGCCACACTAGAGGGCCCGGTTTAATTTCGGCTTAAGGCTGAAAGTGGAACTTTCATTAAACTTTGCATGTGTTCAGGCCCTCCAAACGGCGACTTCGGCAGGCCTAGCGCGGCTTTTGACGATTGCTCTACGAGATCATCTGGCTGCCGCGACCCGCATGCGGTCCGAGAAAACACTGCGCCGCCAGATCTGCATGAAAGAAAAGAGCATCGCGCCCATCGCGACTGGAATGAACGCATGGTGAGCAAGCGCCCGCGTAATACCCGGCGCAAGCCACAACAAGACCAGCGCCAGTATCTCGAAATCCGCAAAGCCCCGCGCCCTGCCTTGGGCGGCGCAAAGCGCTATCACCGGCGCCAGCAGCACCAAATCGTAATCCATGCAATAGGGCGTGATCATCAGTGCGGCGAGACACAATGCGGATTTCTTGTCGCTGAGCGACGATCTGCTGCGCCAGATTCCAACTAGGCAGGCCGCGATCACCAAGGCCAGCAGAACTTGCGCCAGATAGGCCAGCGCAATAGAGCCGCCGAGCAGCCGCACAAAGGCAAACATGCTCTGGATCTTGTAGAAGCCGGTATTGCCTTGCTCCAGCACCACCATACGTGTGAAGCGCATGGACTCGGCAAAAGCGGGCCACACCGCCCATCCAAACACCGCCGTCACGGCTGCCGTGAGCAACAAGATGGTGACGGCCATTGCGCCCATGGTCCGCCAGCGCCCGGTTGCGATCAGCGCCACCGGTATCACCACCGCAAATTGCGGCTTGTAACAGATCAGACCGAAGAGAAGGCCAGCACAGAACGGTCGCTCGTCCAACAAAGCGAGACCGGCAGCGAACAGGGCGGTGGTCAGAAAGCCGTTCTGCCCATGAATCAGATTGACAAAAGCCGCCGTGAATCCAACCGCTGCAAGCAACCATCGCCCATCCCGCGCCAACTCCGGGGCCGGGCTCTTGCGCAGCAGAAGCCACATCGCGCTCAGATAGAGCAGCAGCGATCCTCCCTGCCACACCGCCAGGGCCGCGAGATAAGGCAGCTTTGCCAGCGCCATCGCCACGAAAAGAAAAAAGGGAGGATAATGCCAGCCATAGAAGGGTGTCGCGGCGCCGAACAGAAGACGCTCCAGCGCAAACTGCCGATGGACATCGAAGGGCAAGCTGGCATCACCCCCGAGGGCTGCGACTCCGGCGGCGTAGACATTGGAGAAATCCGTCCCCAGCGGCCGGCCGTCATAGTCGCTCAGGCCATGCGCGGTGAGGACAAGAAACACCACGGACAACACATAGCCAAGCAGCAGGCCGCCAGGCAAAAGCGTCAGGCGCTCCCGGGTCAGAAAATCGCCGCGACGCAACAGGTGGACAATTTTTGCCATGGGACGCTGTGCTGGGGTTCGGCAACCATGCCGCCAGGGCGCTTAAGAAACGGTAATTCCCGGCCAATGCTTAAAATCGGAACGGCGAAAGTTAAGCTTCTTTAAAGACAGAGTATCTAGGGTGGCCTTCAGAATATGCCGGAGGTCGCCATGCGCCTTGCCCTTTTTGCCGCCGCCCTTATCACCGCCTCGCCGGCTTTCGCCGCCGGCAAGTCCGACTCGGTCGCGCTGGCGCTGGACGAGGTTCACACCCTCACCTTCCGCACCCCGGTATCGACCGTCTATGTCGGCAATCCTTCCATCGCCGACGTCACCATGATCGACGCCCGCCATGCCTTCGTGCAGGGCAAGGGCTATGGACGCACCAACGTCATGGCGCTGAACCGCGACAATGTCATGGTGTTCAATACCCACATCACTGTCACCGGCAATGACGGCGGCGGGACCGTGACGCTCAATCGCGGCTCTCAGCGCGTGACCTTGAATTGCACCGGCGGCCGTTGCGAGCCGACCCCGATGCCGGGCGACGGCAAGGACACCTATGACAGCGCCGTAGGCCAGATCGTGGGTCACCAGGGCACCGCGCGCGGCGCGGCTGTGGCGGAAGCCAAGTAATCCTGAACAGTAATCTGAAGGCGGCTTCCTGAGCCCCGGCCTGGGCGTCTAGGCGCTTGCCTGGGCCGCAGGCGGAACGGGCGCGCCCCGCTGCAGGATCGGATAGACCAGCTGCGGCATCAGCCCTTCCGGCATTTCCTTGTCGTCGATGCCATAGTCTTT
>Ga0068858_100008142_pt1 | contig 10078 bp, 6 predicted proteins | sample KBSSwiS12_FD_66589 | JGI IMG/M metagenome (GOLD analysis project Ga0068858, IMG submission 66589) | Switchgrass rhizosphere microbial communities from Kellogg Biological Station, Michigan, USA - KBS Switchgrass S1-2 | ecosystem: Host-associated > Plants > Roots > Rhizosphere > Soil ... | reverse complement strand
ATCCGCGCCGAATCCGGTGTGGGTGACCGCGGCGACCACGTCGCTGCCCCAAGTCACACCGCCGTTGGTCGACTTGTCGACCAAAATCCGATCATTCGCGTAGTTGTGCCACGAGTCGTACACAACGCCCGTAGTCTGGTCGACTGCTGGATACGCGCCGATGACCCGTTCGAACTTGCTCGTTCCATCGTCGACCTTGATTGGCGCGCTCCACGATGCGCCGCCGTCGGCTGAGTACGAGATGTACAGAATCTGATTCGTACTCGTATTTCGATCCCAGCTTACGTAAATACGATTGCGAAACGCGCCCCCGCTCCGATCGACGGCAATGTAGTACTTGTCGTCGAAGAAGCGGCTGGTGTTGTAGGTCACCGCCACGGGCGCGCTCCAAGTCAGACCATTGGGACCACTTTTCGCTACGGCGATCGAGTTGGGGTAATTCTTGCTGAGAGGCGCTCCGCCGAACGAGTAGTAGAAGTTCCCGCTGGTATCGACGTCAATTGCGGGATCGAATGTGATGCCGAACGTGGTGCGGTTCCAAGTGCGCGACTGGACAGTTGTCGCCCAGCTGGTGCCCCCCGTCGACGTGTAGGCGGCAACCGCGCAATTGTTCGAGGCGCATCCACCGGGAACGATATTGTTCGAGCCGGCGACAATCGTCGAACCATTTGACGCAGCGGTCGTCTCGCCTTGGTAGGACCCCGGCGCATTGGAGACGTTGACGTTGGTAGACGTTGCGAGCGGCGTCGTACTGAGAGGCGCGCGCGGAACCTCGGGACCGGGTCCCTGGGTGCTGCCGTTGCCGCGCGTCTGGCCGGGCGGCTGACCATTCTCGAAAGGCGCGTTCCAGATGAAATGCCCCTTGTCCGGTTCGATGCCGCTATCCTCAAACTCGCGTGGGTGCATCGGGAGCGTCAGGAACTGCGGCGCGACGCCCTTGCTGACATTCGATTGAGCCTGGCCGGCAGAATTTTTCGACGACAGCGCGAACACTGCACCGGTAACAACGAGCACTAATCCGACGACCTTGGATTTCATCACGGGTCCTCCAATCGTGAGCGACGCGTCCCCAGTATAAGGATGAATCGGTGAGTCTTCGTGGATCCAAATACGGCTGAGGATGCCGCGGCGAATTGCTGAGGCAGTGACGGTCGATTCGTGTCGTCAGAGCCGCGGTCAGTTTCTGATTGCTGATGTGGCACAACCGCTGGGCGACATCCGTCGCACCACTCCGCGGTCACGGATCCAGGGGCACCGCCCAGGCGAGCTGGTGTCGACTCTGGCGACTCAGAGCGTGTGAAGAATTACGACGTGCTCACGCAGAGCACGCAGAGATCGCCGGGAATTCTTTGGGCGTGCTCTCAGCGGGCACTGCGGTCTCCGCGTTGAACGTCGTTATACGGGCCGAGCGATACGGTGTGATTCAGCAGCTGTGATTATCGAGCGAGGCCGGTCCGGCGCTTCTCCGCCGACGACATTGCCGCGCACGGCGCGCCGCTCTTTGATGGCCCGCACCATGCGCGCGGCATCCCTGCCGACGCCATGGATCATCGTTGACGACAGGGAATGCTGAAAGTGCTGGCCGACGAAGTAGAGTCCCGGCTCGGTCTCCACGAGACCGCTCTTGTGGCGTGGCTCGCCGTTGTTCTCGAAGATCGGCAGATCGATCCACGACAAGCCGAGGTCGTAGCCCGTACACCAGATGACGTTTCTCACGTCGAGCGTGCGGCCGTCCGCCAACATCGGAAGCCCCTCCTTCACGCCGGCGGTTCGAGCTGTCCACTTCACACCCGCCCGGTCCAGATCGATCCGCCGTTGCCGGATCCGGAGACCTCCGGCGCCGAGCATCTTCGCGCGCACTCTGCGCCCAATCGGCGTGCTCACCGTGAGGATGCGGTGGAAGACGACGCGGAAAAGGAACCGCAAGAGGACGAGCTGGACCCAGAACTTCTCGATGTTGAAGGGCACTTGACCAGGGTCGCGGCCGGAGAGCCACGTCGGGTGCTCGCCCACGGTCTCCACCGCGATTTCCGCGCCTGAGTTGGCCGCGCCCACCACAAGCACGCCGCCCGGCTTCAGCTGAGACAGCCCCTTGTACTCGCTCGAGTGGAGCTGGACGATCTCCGGCGACAGGTCCTTCGCGAAGCTGGGGACCTTCCTCCCCTGATAGCTTGCCATCGCGACGACGACGTGCTCCGCCTCGAACTCGAGCGCGCCGGCTTTGACGAAGTAGCGGTCGCCTTCGCGTGAGAGCCGGTCGACCCGCACGCCGCTCTCCACCGGGAGTTGAAAGTGCGCGGCGTAGCCCTCGAGATAGTCCGCCATCTCGTCCTTCGTCGGGAATGCGTCGGGCGGGCCCGGAAAGGACATGCCGTCGAGGCCGTCGTAGCGCGCGGGAGTGAACAGACGGAGCGTGTCCCAGCGCTTCCTCCATGCGTCGCCAACGCGAGCGCTCGCGTCGAGAATCACGAAGTCAACGCCGATCTTCTTCAGGTGGTAGCCGACCGACAGGCCGGCCTGACCGCCGCCGATCACGATCACGTCGAAGTGCGTCCGTCGGGGTTCTGCGCTCAGCCGTCTGAACGCCTCGCCCTCTTCGATCAGCCCCCCGATCCGGGAAACCGATTCATCGTTGTTCTTCATCGGGATCTCCTTCTATCGGCGCGTTCGCCGATGAATGGAGGTTACAGGGGACTGGCCGGCACGACTTCGGGAGGATCACCCAATTTCACCGCCTTTCGAAAATGGGTAGTTCTACCCAAGGAGGCCGTGTTGATACGCCCAGGCCGTCGCCGCGGCGCGTGAGGGCACGTCCAACTTGACGAAGATGTTGCTCACATGCCGATCGACGGTCTTCTCGCTCAGAAAGAGCGCGTCGGCGATGGCCTTGTTGGTCTTGCCCGATGCGACAAGCAGCAACACCTCGAGCTCCCGCGCGCTCAGACTGTGCGGGCCCGGCGTGAGGCGGGCTCCGGCGCGCGCGGGCGCGGTCAACGCCTCGATCGCTGCCACGTCCGGGGCCGCGCCGAGCTGAACGAAGATCTTCTTTGCCGCGTCGAGTTCGAGCGCAGCGCCCTCGTCGTCGCCGAGCGCCTGAAAGGCCCGTGCCACGAGGACACGGATGCGCGCGCCCAGGTACGGCGCCCCGACCCGCTGCCACGCGTCGTGAGCGTGCCGCAGCGGCTCGATCGCACCGCGGGCGTCACCCTCCGCCAGCGCCACGGCTCCCTGCGCGTGCTGAGCCATGGCGCTCAGCATCTCCATCCCGAAGCCATCCGCAAGCGTGCTCAATTCGTCGGAAGCCCGCCGTGCCTCGCTGAGATCGGAAGCGGCCAGCATGATTTCCACGTGCGCGGGCAGGAAGCGCGTGCGCTGGAGCGGATCGCTCGTCGCCGACACCACGCGCCGCGTCGCAGCCGCGGCGAGGTCGACGCGACCCTGGGCCATGCGGAGCAGCGCCAGCCCCGGATGCGGATCGCGGCCGCGCTCCCTGGCCCGGGTATACGCCATTTCCGCGTCAGCCAGCTCACCGCGGAGCCGATGGATCTCGCCTTCCTGGTAGAACGCGTGGCCCGCACCGGTCCCTCTCGATTCAGAGAGTCGAGTCGAAGCGCGGCGCGCTTCCTCGAAGGCCTCGGGCCACGCGCCGCCGAGTTGCATGATTTCGGAGCGGTGGATGAGGCACACGCCCGCGAATGGCACGAGCTGCGGCTGAGCCTGACACCAGCCGCTGAGGGCCGCGGTCCACTCGCGAGCGCGATCGTGCGCGTAGCTCTGCTGGCAGGTGGCGATCGCGTCACAGTAGATCAGACCCGTGACGATCGGCGACAGCTCGCCGCTCGTCGCCGCCACCATCGCCTCGTCGACGAGCGGCAGGCCTTCCGCGAGCCGGCCTTGCTTGATCAAGGCGCGTCCCTCGAAGCACCTGCCGAGTGCGCTCAGGTCGTGGTCTTTGTAGCGATCGCCGAACCCGGCAACCTCCGCGGCAGCGGCGCGAGCTGCCGCGTGATCGCCGGCGGCCGTGAAGCGGAGGACGGCCGGCAGCCGCAGATAGCCGCACTCGACACAGTCCTGTCCTTCGTTATCAACCAGGCGCTGCGCGCGCATCAGCCATCCGCTCGCCCGAGCCATCTCACCGAGCGACGTCAAGCGCAACGCCAACCAGAACGCCGCACGCGCTGCCCGGAGGGCCTCGCCCGCGTCGAGTCTGAGCTGATGCAGCCGCTCAAACGCTTCGAGCGCAGACTCGTCGCGCGCGGTCAGGATCGCCGACCAGGCCAGGCGTTCGACGTCGTCGGCGGCGAGCGGACCGGCCGCACTCGCCTGAGACAACGCGTGATAGGCATCGTTCCAGGCCCGTTGCTCGTAGGCGCGCCGGCCCTTCTGCTTGGCGTTCTCCACGAGCTACTTGATGAACGGGCTCCAGCCGTTTTTCGAGTTGAGCGGCAGCGAGAAGCCCATCGCCTCGATCTCGAACGTCGTCGCGCCCTCGGTGGTCAGCTTCCAGAGCTGATCACCGCCGACGGCCAACGGCTGCGCCTGCTCGGTGAACCTCGCGTTCGACGCCATCGGCGCTTTCGACGGGTCGTGGGCGACGAGCGCCGCGAGATACGCATCGGCGACGCCCTGCAGGCACGCCTTGTCGCAAGCAGCCCCTGTCTGCCCACGCTGGGCGCCGACGACGACCGACGATGCGCTAATCAGAACGCACAGCGCCACAGCCTTCAGCAATCTGATCCTCATATCGTCACTCCGTCATGTGCGTGACGTTCCGAGCAAGCAATCGTCACCAACGAGTCTACCGCGGCTCAATGTGAAGCGGTTGACCGGAACGGCTTTCAGATTGACCTCGAGTTCCATCCGTAGTTCTATCTCCGCGTGATTCATCCTGGCACGACGCTCGGACACTATGAAGTCGTCTCCGCCTTGGGAAAAGGTGGCATGGGAGAGGTGTATCGGGCGAAGGATCAGAAACCGGGACGCGCGGTGGCGGTCAAGGTTCTCCCCGACGCGTTTGGCCAGGATCCGGTCCGGGTTGCGCGATTCGAACGGGAGGCGCGCGCCGCCGCCGCATCGACAACTACCGCTGAACGATGCCAAAAAGGCGAGCCGTCACAACAACGACTTCGCGTGCGCAGGCGCCAGACGGCAACCGCGCCCGGAGCGGACCGGGCACGCCGCCGCCGATTCGCCACTGAAGTCCGACTCACTCGGCTGCCCAAGCGATTGTTGGCAGCCGCTCAAACGACCCCAGGCGGCGTGCGCTTCGTCAGCGCTCGCGCTGGAGGGCGCGCTTGCCACGCGAACCGTCCACGGACCGCGACGGCGGGCTCGTGAGGGCGTCGCTCAGGCGATTTTGCGTTCGCCGATCAATGGCGACTGTTGCCTGTCGGCGGCAGCGCGAACACGATGTATTGACCGGCAGACTGTGCGCTCGCCGTCTCGCCGCGCTCGGCAGGTCGCGCGCCCACACAGACGGCGATGTACTCGCGTCCATTGACCTCGTACACTGCGGGAACTCCGTTGATCGGACCGATGACCTCTTGCTCCCACATGATCTTGCCGGAGTCCTGATCGTAGGCGCGCAGCTTCCGGTCGGGCGTGCCGATGAAGATCAGACCGCCTGCCGTGACGACCATGCCGGCTCGCGCTGACTGGCTGCCGGTGCCCGTCACGCCGCGTGCGACAAGCTGCGGCATCTCGCCGTTCGGAACCCGCCACAGAATCGTGCCCTTGTTCAAATCGTAGGCGGTGATCTGCGACCACGGCGGACCGATGGGCGGCAGTCCCGTTGCGGCATCCAGCATGTTGCCGTATGGCGCGACCGCCCCGTACGCGACGAAGCCCGGCGGCAGGTTCGGTGGCATCTGTCGAGGATCGGGCCCGCGCGGATCGTTTTCCGCGTCCTGCGCGCCCGAGGCCGCCTCGGTCCGCGCCGTGGCGCTGAGCTCGCGCAGCGTGAGGAGTGATGGCTGTTCCTTCGACACGACGTACATCGTGCCCCTGGTCGGATCGATGGCGGATAAGCCCCAGTTCGCGCCGCCGCTGTTGCCGGGCATCTGAATGCTGCCCTGCAGGCTTGGCGGCGTGAAGAGACCCTTGTTCACGTAGCCGCGCATTTGCTCGCGGAGCTTCGCCTGGGCCTCCTGGGAAAGATACGGATTGACGTCGCGCTCGGTGAACGTCTGCCGCGCGAAGGGCGGCGGCAGCGTCGGGAACGGCTGCGTCGGAGACGTTTGCTCGCCTGGCACGTCGCTTTGCGGCACCGGCCGTTCTTCAATCGGCCAGAGCGGGCGCCCCGAATCGCGCTCGAACACGAAGACAAACCCGTGCTTGCTGGCCTGGGCCACGACGTCGACAGTGCGGCCATCGTGCTTGACAGTGAGCAGCTTCGGCGCGGTGGCGAGGTCGTAATCCCACAAATCGTGATGAACGGCCTGGAAGTGCCAGAGGCGTTTGCCGGTTTTCGCGTCGAGCGCCAGGATGCTGTTGGCAAACAGGTTCGCGCCGTGGCGGTTGCCACCGTAGAAGTCATAACGGGCTGTGCCGGTCGGGATGAACACGATGCCGCGCCCCTCGTCCAACGTGAACTCCGCCCAGTTGTGTACGCCGCTGCCGGTCTCGAGCGCAGCCTCAGGCCACGTCTCGGCGCCCACCTCGCCCCGTTCGGGCACACTGTGAAAGACCCATTCGAGCCTGCCGGAACGGACGTCGTAGGCATGGATGTCGCCTGGGCTGGCAAGATAGCCCGGGCCGCCGGCCGGCAGCGAGACGATCATGAGGTTCTGATAGATGCGCCCGGGGTTGTTGGTTTGCAACGCCCTGATGCGCGACACGTCACGATGCAGACCGACGCGCACGTCGACGCGCCCGTTGTCGCCGAACGACGCGATGTTGTTCCCCGTCCGCGCGTCGATCGCTTTCAGCGACCCTGCGTTCAGGTACAACAGCCGGCGATCTGTTCGATCGGCGCTCTCCCAATAGTTGATGCCGCGATCGGTGACGCCGCCTTCGTTCCGATGCGTCCATTTTTCCTGCCCCGTCGCCGGATCGAGGGCGACGATGGCATTGTTCCTCGCGAGCACGTACATCGTCCCGTCGACGATGAGTGGATTGAACCGGTAGCTCCTGGCATCGCCGGTTGAATAGGTCCACGCCACCGTCAGGCGCGTGACGTTCCGCCTGTTGATCTGATCGAGCGCCGAGTACTGCGACGAGTCGGCCCCGCCGAGATACTGTCCCCATGTCTTGAACGAGCGGGTGACTGCGCGCGGCTGGCTGCGGAGGATCGTCGGAACGACGGCGGCCAGCAGCACCACCGCGGCGAGAGGACGCCATCGACGTGCAGTCATGCGGAACCTCCTTGGTGCGGGTCGGTCGGTATTCCTACTCAAGAGTGCGTTTCAAAATCAGGGCAGATGGCTTATGGCTTTTCGCGGCGTTCATTTTAATGCTTTGCCATTAGCGCTTCAGCCATGAACCATGGTTTTCGAGACGTGCTCCAAGCGCATCCGCGCGCGGAACCGCTCGCAATGGTTCATTGACACTGAACGGGCCCAGTCCTATAGTCCCGTCACGATCCGTCATGGAGCCCGGGAGACCTGGCGACGCGTTGACATCCGCGAGGTCAGCGCAGTCGATGACATGCGGTGACAACCACCGCACGAAGGAAGGGCATTATGCGTGCTTTGCGCCTGATCGTGACTCTGTCTCTCGCCACGCTGCTGATTCCAGCGGCAGTACGCGCTCAAGCCATCACCGGCACGGTCCAGGACTCGTCTGGCGCCGTGCTGCCCGGCGTGAACGTGGAAGCGGCAAGCCCGGAGCTGATTGAAAAGGTGCGCTCGGCGGTCACCGACAGCTCCGGCGTGTACCGGATCGAAGGCCTGCGCCCCGGCACCTACAGCGTCACGTTCACGCTCTCGGGCTTCAGCACCGTCAAGCGCGAAGGCATCGAGCTGACAGGATCGTTCATCGCGACCGTGAACACCGACATGAGAGTCGGCGCGCTGCAGGAAACCATCGTCGTTACCGGCGAGACTCCCATCGTCGACGTTCAAAGCGCGCGGCGGGAGACGGTGGTGAGCAAAGATCTCATCGCCGGGCTCCCGACGACCGGCGGGTATTCGTCGCTCCTGGCCCTCGTGCCAGGCATCGTCGGTGGAACGCGCGACGTGCAGGTCGGTCCATGTGCCTGCACGTTCAGCTCGCACGGCGCGCTGCTGGCCGGCCGGGCGAACGAGGAAGGCCGCACTCTCCTGGACGGCCTGCTCATCTCGGTGCCACAGGGCAGCTCGTCGAACTATATCGCCGATACGCGGAACGCGCAGGAGCTGTCGTTTACGGTGGCGGGCAGCCTGGGCGAGACGGAAACGGGCGGGCCGGTGCTCAATATCGTGCCGCGCACAGGCGGCAACAATCTGTCCGGCAGCTTTTTCGCCGGCGTCGGTCCGGAGTGGCTCCAAGGCAGCAACTACACGCAGGAACTGAAGGACGCCGGGCTGACGGCCGCCACGCCGCTCACCAAGAACTACGATTACAGTGCAGCGGTGGGCGGTCCCTTGCGGAAGGACCGCCTCTGGTTCTTTGCGAGCGGCAGAACCCAGGGTAATACACAGTACATATCGAACATCTACTACAACAAGAACGCCGGCAACCCGAACGCGTGGCTCTACGATCCCGACTACAGCCGGCAAGCCTTCCGCGATCGCACGTGGGACAACGGCAATCTCCGACTGACGGCGCAGATCACCCCGCGCAACAAGCTCAACGTCTTCTGGGACGAGCAGCGCACGTGCAGGAATTGTGAAAACTCCAACAACCGCGTCGCCGACAGTTCGCCCGAGGCAGGTTCGAAGGGCGAGCAGCCGATTAAGGTCAAGCAGGCCGCCTGGACCTCCACGCTCAGCAACAAAGTACTCCTCGAGGTCGGAATCGGCGAGTATCAGGCGCACTGGGGTGGCTACGTCCAGAAGCAGAATCCGTACACGGGCGACCTCGTCAGAATGGTCGAGCAATGCACGGCCGGCTGTGCCGCCAATGGGAGCATCCCCGGGCTGACCTATCGCTCACAGAGCAACGACCTGTTTATCAGCGGCCTCAACTTGAACGAGATCGTCAACTGGCGCGCGAACGTGTCGTATGTAACCGGCGCGCACAGCTTCAAGGCTGGGTATGCCTCGAACCTGCTCGGCGATCTGAGGTCGTCGAACCGGGCGCCCAACAACCTGGACTACCGGGTGAACAACGGCGTGCCAAACCAGTTCACGATGTGGATCAACAACTTCCAGAACGACCTCTGGATGCGCGACGACGGCTACTTTGCCCAGGAGAACTGGACGCACAAGCGTCTCACACTGCAGGGCGCCGTACGGCTCGACCACGCCATCAGCTGGGCGCCGCCGCAACAGGAGGGTCCGGTCCGCTTCCTGCCGCAGCCTATTTCCTTCCCGCGGACGCCGATCGTGGACAGCTACAACGACGTCACGCCCCGCCTCGCGGCGGCGTACGATCTGTTCGGGAACGGGAAGACGGCGCTCAAGACGACGTTCGGCAAGTATCTGGAGGCGGCGTTCACCGGCCGGGCCTATGCGAGCGGGAACCCCACGTCGCGCATCATCCAGAGCGTCAATCGCGCGTGGACCGACGCCAACAACAACTGGACGCCTGATTGCGACCTCCTGAACGCGAACGCTCAGGACCTTCGCGCGAGCGGCGGCGATTTCTGCGGCGCGTTCTCGAACCGCAACTTCGGCACGACCACGTTCAGCAATACGATCGACCCGAGTATCCTGCATGGCTGGGCCGTCCGGCCATCGGACTGGGATCTCGGCGTCTCGGTTCAGCACGAAGTGCTGCCGCGTGCGTCGGTCGAGGTCGGCTACTTCTGGCGCTGGTTCCACGGCTTCCTCGTCACCGACAATCTGTCCACCGCCCCTGCTGATTTCGATCGGTTCAGCGTCAAGGCGCCGGTGGATCCACGCCTGCCGGACGGCGGCGGCTACACCGTGTCCGATCTGTACAACGTCACGCCGTCGTTGTTCGGGATCACGAACAACTACGTGTCGTTCTCGGACAC
>Ga0068858_100008138_pt1 | contig 10081 bp, 5 predicted proteins | sample KBSSwiS12_FD_66589 | JGI IMG/M metagenome (GOLD analysis project Ga0068858, IMG submission 66589) | Switchgrass rhizosphere microbial communities from Kellogg Biological Station, Michigan, USA - KBS Switchgrass S1-2 | ecosystem: Host-associated > Plants > Roots > Rhizosphere > Soil ... | reverse complement strand
CCACACGCCGCGCTGGGACGTGCCGCCGAGGATGATGCCGTCGTTGCGCGCCATCATGTGGATGCCGAGGCTCGCGCCCGGCACGGGCGGGACGCCGCCGTTGGTGTGGTAGTTCACCTCGGGCTGCGGCGTCATCACCGTCAGCTGGCCCTTGAGCGGGATGAGCTCCTCGTCGCCGAACAGGTCCTTCGCTCCGAGTCCTGTGCAGTTGATCACGATCGGCTCGCGTAGCGCCGCGAGCTCGCGCGGCGACTCGAACTTTCGGATGACGATGTGGCCGCCCCAGAGCTGGAAATCGCGGACGAGATTATCGAGATAGATGTTCGGTTCGATGCGGATCTGCGGCGAGCGCACTGCATACTTCGTCGCGAACGGATGCTCGCCCGGCCCGAGCACTTCCTCCCCGGCGGTCAGCCCGGCCATCAGGCTCGGTCGCTCCGGCGTACCCGGGTTCGGCTGTCGGAGCGTCTCCATCAAGGAATAGTTATCCAGCCACGACACGCCGAAGTGCGGCCCGGCGAGCAGTTGCAGTTGCCGGTACGAGATGTCAGCGGCGCGGCGGTACTGGGCATCCCACTCGGGCGTCCGCCTGTCCGCGACCACGAGGCCCGATTCCGGGGTGAAGCCGGCCAGCGACATGTTCGACGTTACGTTGGGCGGGACCGCCAGGGCGTAGATCGTGACGTCGAAACCACGGCGCTGCAGTTGCCGCGCACAGGTCAAGCCGACCGAGCCGCAGCCAATCACCGCGGCCTGGCGCGATGGATGCGCGGTCGCGAACTCCGCGGCCATCAGCCCCGTGCCCCAGGCGAGCGACATGCCCGCCCCGCCGTGGCCGTAGTTGTGGACCAGCAGCTTGTCGTCGAGCTTGTCGGCCTTCAGCACGAACCCGGCGTCGCGATGCGGCCGCAGACCAACAGTCGTGCGAATTACCCGATCCCAGGAGGCCTTGACCGGAGCGAGCATCACCGGCGGTCGCCGCGCTGCGAGGTTCGGCTTTGGATTCGGACTACAGGCCGAGACGCCGAAGCCGATCGCCGCCATGCCGCCCGTCGTGAGAAATGCCCGTCTGTGCATGATTAGCTCTGTCTCGCGATCCCGCGCGCAATGGAAAAGAAATCGAACCAGCTGGAATCGGCGCCGCCGTACCGCCTGGCAATCTTGACATCAACGACGTACGGCCGGCCAGCCGCCGCCGTCTTGAAACAGCGATCGAGTGCGGCGGTGAGCTTCGCGGGATCCTCGACCCGCACGGCCTCGACGCCGTACGCCTTGCAAATCGCGGCGTGATCGATCTGCGGGTGGTCCAGCGAGCACCCCGGATACCGGCCTGTCGCGGCCGCGCGTCCGCCGTACTGATGCAGAAACTTGCGGTTGGCCTGATAGGCGCCGTTGTTCCAGATGACCACGGCAATTGGCACCTCGTAGCGCACCGCGGTCCAGAGCGCCTGCACGCCGAACTGGAAGCTGCCGTCGCCGACCAGTGCGACGACCTGCCGGTTCGGCTGTGCGATCTTCGCGCCGATGGCATTCGGCACGCCCCAGCCGAGACAGCCGCCCGCCGTCGTGAAGTGGCGGCGGCCGCCGGCGCCGCCGTTCAGATCGAAGTACGCGTCGGCCACCTGCTCTTCGCTGATCAACTCGGTGACGACGATCGCCGCCGGATCCATGAGGCGGTTCAGTTCAGTCGCGAGCCGCTCGACGGCGATTGGCGTGTCGTTCCACACGCGTCGGGCCTGATCGTCGAGCGCCTGACGCCTGGCGGCGGCGGCTCGTTCCACCGCGCGCCGGCGATTGGCGATCGCGCTCGCGGATAGCGGACGCCGGCGCAGCTCGTCGAGCACCGCCGTTGCCGACAGATCGGTTCGCGCCATCATCGGGACGTCGACCGGATACGTGCGGCCAAGCTCCGTCGTGTCCACCGTTGTGTGAATGACCTTCACGCCGCGTGGAACAATCGGTTCGCTGGTCGCTCCGGCCGCCGTGAACATCGTACCGCCCACGCTCCAGAACGCGTCGTAGCCTTTCGGCGAGCGGTCATCCTCCGCGAAGAAGCCCGAGTACTGCGGGTGGAACGTCGGGAAGGTCAGCGGGCTGTGGCTCGCAAAGAGATCGCCGCACACCGGCGCCCCCAGCAGCTCGGCGATTTGCCGGACGGCGTCGGCGCCGCCGTACGCGTTCATCTCGCGGCCGGCGACGATCACCGGCAGGGTCGCGGCAGCCAGCAGATCCGCGGCACGCCGCACCGCATCGGGGTCGGGATGCAGCGCCGCGTCGGGCTCCGACCGGGAGCGCGGCAGAATCTCGGCATGTTTGACGCGCTGCTCCCACAAGTCCTTCGAAAAGGTGACGAAGGTCGGTCCGCCCGGCGGCACTCGCGCGAAGAGAAAGGCGCGGCGCAGAACCTCAGGAATCGTGTCGGCGTTCAGGACGTCCCAGGTCCAGCGCGTGTAGTCGCGCGGGAGCTGCGCGAGGTTCGGCGCCTCGAGAAAGACGTTCTGCCCGCGGGCCGCGGTCGACTGCCCGCCGGCGGTGATCACGACCGGCACGCGGTCGCGGAACGCGTTCGCGATCTGTCCAAGCGCGTACGCGGTGCCGGCGTCAGAGTGCACCTGAACGAAGGCAGTCTGCCCGGACGCGCGAGCGTAGCCGTCGGCCATCGCCATGACCGAGCTCTCGTGAAGGCCCTGCACGTACTGCAGCGCGACGCGATCCACGAGCGCGTCCAGGAAGCCGACCTCCTCGGATCCGGCAAGGCCGAAGATGTACGGCACGTTCCAGTCGATCAGGAACTCGGCCATCACTTCTCCGCCGGTCATGTCGTGCAGGACGCGCCCGCCCGCAGTCCCCGGCGGCGCGGCTATCTGACCGGCGTCGAGCGATGCCGACAATCCGGCCGCCGCACCCGCCGCGACGCCTGCCTGCGTAAGGCGGGACACGAAGTGGCGGCGCGTCATCCGCCGTTCGAGAAACAGTCGCGCCGCGTCTCGCATGATGGCGCGAATTCTAACGTGTCACGTGCATGTTCGCCAGCGCGAACGCCCACTCGTCGGCCAGTTCGGCGATGCGCTTGTCGGTCGGGCGGTAGCCGTGCGATCCCTGGGTCTCGACGCGGATCATGATCGGCTTGTCGCATCCCTGCGCCGGCTGCATCGTCGCCGTGAACTTGAACGAGTGGCTGGGGACGACGCGGTCGTCGTGATCGGCGGTGGTGACGAGCGTCGCCGGATAACAGGTGCCGCGCTTCGCGTTGTGCAGCGGCGAATACTTGTACAGGTAGGCGAAATCTTTCGCGTTCTCTGACGAGCCGTATTCGGTCGCCCAGGCGGCGCCGCCGGTGAACTTGTGATACCGCAGCATGTCCATGACGCCGACCGCGGGCAGGGCGACGGCGAACAGGTCGGGGCGCTGCTGCTCCACCGCGCCGACGAGGAGCCCGCCGTTCGATCCGCCCATGATGCCGAGTGTCTGCGGCGAGGCGTAGCGCTCGCGGACGAGGTACTCGGCGGCGGCAATGAAATCGTCGAACACATGCTGCTTCTTCTCGAACATGCCCGCTTCATGCCAGGCTTCGCCGTACTCGCCGCCGCCGCGCATGTTGGCGGTGGCGTAGACGCCACCGCGCTCGAGAAACGCGATCACGTCCGGCCTGAACCGCGGCACCTCCGAGATGTCGAAACCGCCGTATCCGTACAGCATCGTCGGATTCGCACCGTCTTTTTTCAGATCTTTCCGGTGCGTGATGAATACCGGCACCCGTGTGCCGTCCTTCGAAGGTGCGAACACCCGTTCGGTGATGTAGAGCGCCGGATCGAACGTCAGCGCCGGCGCCTCGAATGGCGTGCTCTTGCCGCTCGCGAGGTCGTACTGGAAGACAGTCACCGGGTACAGCGGCGACGTGAAGGTGTAGAAGATCTCCTGCCTCGAGAAGCGACCGCCCGGTCCGCTCACCGAGCCGAGGCCGGGCGTCGCGACGCGCCCAGCCGGCGATCCATCGAGGTCGAAGAAGCGGATGTCGCCCGCAACATCCACCAGCGCATTCACGGCAAGCTTCCCGGCCACGAGCTTCGCCGATTGGATCGCGTTCTTGCTCTCCGGCACGATCGTCTTCCAGTTCGACGCGTCCGGCCGATCGATCGGGACCGACACGACCTTCTTGTTGGGCGCGCCCCTGTCCGTCAGCAGATACAGTGTGCCGCTCACGACCCCAAGCGGATCGTACGCCGCCGTGTGCCCCGGATAGACCGCGCGAACCGGGCCATCGAACCTGGGCGCGAGCGGATCGCCCAGATCCTTCACGAACAGCTCGTTCCTGTTGCTCGTGCCTTTGTTCGTCGTCAGGAACAGATAGCGGCCGGTTTCGTCGGTATCGGCGTCGATGAACAACGTCGGTTCATCACGGCGCTCGTAGATCAGTCGATCGGCCGACTGCGGTGTGCCGATCGTGTGGTAGTAGATTTTCTTGTCCTTGACCGCATCCTCCAGCGCCTTGCCGGCGCGCGGTTCCGGATAGCGGCCGTAGAAAAAGCCTTTGCTGTCTTCCGTCCAGGTCACGCCGCTGAACTTCACCCAGCGGATCACGTCGGGCAACTGTTTGCCGCTGGCCAGTTCACGGACGTAGTACGTGGACCAGTCCGAGCCACCCTCGGACTGACCGTAGGCGAAGTGCTGTGCATCTGGCGCCGGCTCGAATCCGGACAGTGCGACCGAGCCGTCCGGCGACAGGCTATTGGGATCGAGCGCCACCGTTTCTGACCCGGCGAGCGTCTCGCGCGTGAAAACTACTGACTGCCGCTGGAGGCCGCTGTTGCGGTTGTAGAACCAGTGCCGGCCTTCGTATCGCGGTGTGGTGACCTTCGGGTAGTTCCACAGCTCGGTGATGCGCTTCTTGAGCGGATCGCGCAGTGGCAGCGCGTCGAGGTACTTGAGCGTAAGGGCGTTCTCTGCGTCGACCCACGCCTTGACCTCTGGGGCGTTGAGATCCTCCATCCAGCGATAGGGATCGGCCACCTTCGTGCCGTGGTAATCCTCGACGAGGTCGCCCCGGTGCGGGCTCGGATAGTTCAGCTTGGGCGACTGAGCCAGTAGCGCCGCTCCGTAAGTCAGGACGATAGCCACGACGACGTTACATCCGACACGATTCGCCATGCAGCCTCCAGTTCCCTCTGTGCGAACCCGGCCATCGGGCCGGGGACGCCCATTGTAAAGACGATTTCCTATTGCATTCCCATACGAATGGATCCAGACTTCTATGGGTTCGCCATATGAGTGACAAGGCCGACGTCTGGCAGGGCACGCTCGCGCTGATGGTGCTCAAGACGCTCGAAACCCTCGGGCCGCTGCATGGGTACGGCATCGCCCGCCGCATCGAGCAGACCAGCGCTCATCACCTGTCGCTCAATTACGGTACGCTCTACCCCGCCCTGCTCAAACTCGAACAGGAGGGTTACGTGTCCTCCGAGTGGGGCGTCTCCGAAAACAACCGCAAGGCCAAGTTCTACCGGCTCACCCGGGCCGGCCGCAGACAACTCGAGAAGGAAGCGCGGGACTGGGAGCGAACGACCGCTATCCTCGCGCGTTTTCTCTCCTCCCGCGAGCAGCCGTCATGAGATCCATCCGCGCCTCGATGCTCCGACTCGCCGGTGTCTTCTCCGGCCGCCGGCAAGACGATGACCTCACCGCCCAGCTCGAGAGCGACTTGCAGCTGCACATCGACGATAACCTCCGCGCCGGAATGACGCCGGAGCAGGCGCGGCGGGACGCGCTCCTTGCACTTGGCGGCATCGAGGCGACGAAGGAGCGGTACCGCGACCGGCGCGGCATTCCGCTCCTCGATACGTTGCGCCAGGACGCCGCCTACGCCGTGCGCGTGCTGCGAAAGAACCCGGGCTTCACCGTGACCGCAATCGCCACCCTGGCGCTCGGGATCGGCGCCAACACCGCGATCTTCAGCATCGTCAACGCGGTGCTGCTGCGGCCCCTGCCGTTTGCCGACCCGGATCGCCTCGTCCAGATCTTTGCGACCGACGCCAGGCGCGCCGACTGGTTCGATTCCGTATCGTACCCGGCCTTCGCCGACTGGCGAGACCAGAACACGACGTTCACGTCGATGGCCGCGTTCGCCAACCGGCCCGTGGCGATTGGGACCGGCGATGAAACGGTGATGGCCGCGGGACGCCGCGTGACCCCGAACTATTTCGACGTCCTGGGCGTTCGACCGGCCCTCGGCCGGACATTCCGGCCGGAGGAGCAGAAAACCGGATCAACGACAGTGGTCGTGCTGAGCGATAGTTTCTGGAAAACGCGGTTCGGCGGGGATCCGGCGGTTCTCGGCCGCACCATCCGCATCAACGAAGAGCCGCACACGATCATCGGCGTGATGCCGGCGTCCTTGCACGTCGAGCAGGACAACGACCAGCTGTTTCTCCCGCAGGCCATCGATCTCAACCGCAATCATGGCTTTCTGCTGGTCATCGGGCGGCTGCGGCCGGACGCCACGCTCGCGCAAGCGCGACTGGACATCGAGCGGATCGCCGCGCAGCAGGTGCGGCTCTACCCGCGGGAGCACGCCGGCTTCGGCGTGAACCTGATGTCTTTGAACGCGGGTCTCGCGCGCTACGTTCGCGGGGGCCTGATGACGATGCTGGGCGTGGTCGCAATCGTGCTGCTGATCGCCTGCGCGAACGTCGCCGGCCTGATGCTGGCGCGCGGGACGGCGCGTCAGCGCGAGTTCGCCGTGCGCGCGGCGCTCGGCGCGGGCCGGGCACGACTGGTGCGGCAGTTGCTGACCGAAAGTCTGCTGATCGCGCTCGCCGGCGGAGCGGCCGGTCTTGTCGCCGCCTCCTGGACCGCACGCGGACTCGCATCGATTCTCGCGACGCAGTTCCGGGTGGCCCGGGTCGACGCGACCGGTACCGACGGACCGGTTCTCCTCTTCACGCTCGTCGTCTCGCTCGCCACCGGCACCCTGTTCGGCGTGCTCCCGGCGCTCGCCTCCGCGTCGCCCAACCTGAACGACGCCTTGCGCGAGAGCGGACGGTCGGTGACCGGCAGCCGCGCGCCGCGCCTGCGGCAGGCGCTCGTCGTGCTCGAAACGGCCCTCGCGCTGACGCTGCTCGCCGGCGCCGGCACGCTGCTGAAGACGTTCGTCACGTTGCGAACCACGCATCCGGGCTTCGAGGCCTCGCACGTCCTCGCTGTCGATCTCTCTCTGCCGCAGCCGCGATATGCCGAGCGCAGCCCCCGCGTCCAGTTCTTCGACGAGGCGCTGCGCCGGGTTCACGCCCTTCCCGGCGTGCGATCGGCGGCGTTTGTCGCCGATCTTCCTCTCAGCGGCAGCACCGACACCGAGAGCTTCCACATCGTCGGTCGCCCCGATCCGTCGCCGGACCGCGGGTTCAATGCCGGCTTCAACATCGTGTCGGCGAACTACTTTCAGCTGATGGCCATTCCGATCCGATCCGGACGCGAGTTCCTCGACATCGACGGGCCGGCAAGCCCTGGTGTGGTCGTCGTCAACGAAACGGCGGCGCAGCGGTTCTGGCCCGGCCGGTCGCCGATCGGCGAGCAGATCGATCTGCCGATCACCGATACGCAATCCGTTATCCTGACCGTCGTCGGCGTCGCCGGCGATGTCCGGCACGTCGGCCTTGGTACGCCACCACGCGCCGAGGTCTTTCTGAACTCGATGCAATCGCTGCTGCGATGGCCGTGGCTGGCTCTGGCCGTCAAAACGAACGGCGATCCTGCGCCACTCGCTGAACCGGTGAAGGCGACACTCCGCGCAGTAAGCCCGCACGTGCCGGTACGGCGCGTCGCCACGCTCGACGAGGTCGTCTCTCGATCGATTGTCGAGCCCCGCATCTACACGTTCCTGCTCGGCACCTTTGCCGCGCTCTCGGTGGCGCTCGCGGCGATCGGGCTGTACGGACTCATTGCGTACGGCGTAACCCAGCGCACTCACGAGCTCGGCGTGCGCGTCGCATTGGGCGCGAGCGCCGCGGAAATCATCGGTCTGGTGATCGGCCAGGGCATGCGACTCGCGCTGGTGGGCGCTGTCCTCGGGCTCGCCGTCGCCGTCGCCACGACGCGTCTTCTCGTAGGCCTGGTCCCCGGCATCGAGCCCAACGATCCACTGACGTTTGGCGCCGTGACCGCGGTACTGCTCGGGGCGGCGCTGTTGGCGGCCTACCTGCCCGCTCGCCGCGCGTCGCACGTCGATCCGATGACCGCGCTGCGCGCCGAGTAGCGGCGTAGAATCGGTGCAATGCCGGCTGCCGTCGATCGTGTCGTCTTCTCGACCGACAGCGTCACGATCGGGGCGTTCCGTTGCGCCACCGATCACCCGTCGTTCCGCAATTCGGGGCCAATCCAGAACGACTGCTTCGTCTTTCCGCGCACCGCGGTCGTCATCCAGCACGACAATCGGCGTGCTTTCGTCGCCGATCCGACGATCATCACGCTGTACAACCGCCGGCAGCAGTACGAGCGGCGCTCCGTCAGTGCCGACGGCGACCGCTGCGACTGGTTTGGCGTATCGGCCGATCTGCTTCGGTCGGCGCTCGTCGATCGCGATCCGGCCGCGTCAGATGATGAGCGGCCGATGCGATTTCCGTACGCGCCGGCCGACGCGGCAACCTATCTCGCGCAGCGCCGACTCTTTCTCGACGCGTCCGCGTCGCATGACGCGGACGCGCTCGACATCGAGGAGCGCGTCGTCGACCTGCTCGATCGCGTGCTGACCCTGGCGTATGGCGCGCGCGCGCGACCGACGCGCCCAGGTCTGCCGCACGCCTCGGACCTTGCCGATGCCGCAAAGCGGTGGGTTGCTCCGCGAGTGTCGGAGCGCCTCACGCTGACCCGGATTGCCGCCGCCGTTGGTGTGTCGGTGTTCCATTTGTGCCGCTCGTTCCGGCGCGCGACGGGGCTCACGCTGCACGCCTATCGAGACGAGGTCCGGCTGCGCGTGGCGCTCGAGCGGCTCGAGCAGGGAGAACGCGACCTCACGCGCCTCGCGCTCGAGCTCGGTTACTCCGGCCACAGTCATTTCACCGCGGCGTTTCGCCGATCGTTTGGCAGACCTCCGTCGCACGCGCGCAAGCTTTTGATAGTGCGCGGTTGACCGCTTCCGCTACCGTCGGTATGGGGTGCCCCTCGTGCCGATCCGACTTCTGCTGATCCAGACGCTGCTGATCATCGTTCTCACCATCGCGGGTTCAGCGCAACCACCGGCTGAGCCGACGATCGCCGCGGCGGCGGCGCGCCTGCAGGCGCAGGATCCGGCAGGCGCCGCGCGAATTCTCGAGGCCGTCACCGCGCGCGAGCCTGCCAACCTGCGTGCGTGGCGCCTCCTCGGCGTCGCCTACCAAAGCGGTAAAGAGCTCGACAAGGCTTTGGCCGCGTACCGCAAAGCGCTCGAGATCCAGCCTGACGCGCCACAGGTCCTCTACAACATGGGAACGGCGTACGCGTTGAAGCAGGACGCGGCCGCGGCGTTCGAGTGGCTCGGCAAAGCGAAGGCGACCCGCAAACTCGATATGACGCAAATCGAAAATGACGCGGATCTCGCCTCGCTGCGCGTCGATCCCCGCTTCCGCGCGCTGATGCCGGCGCCGGAGGACTTCGCGAACCCGTTCGTCGAACCGGTCAAGGTGATTCGCGAATGGGATGGTGAGGCAGCCAACGATCAGTTCGGATGGATTGCGCGCAGCGCTGGAGACGTCGATCGCGACGGCGTGCCGGACATCGTGACGTCGGCGCCGACGAAAGATATCGGCGGCGCCGCCGCCGGCCGCGTGTATGTCTACTCGACAAAGAGCGGTGCGTTGATGTGGAGCGCCGACGGCCGCCCGGGCGACCGGCTGGGCAGCGGTATCGAAGCCGCCGGCGACACCAATCGCGACGGTGTCCCGGATGTCGTCGCGAGCGCGCCCGGCGCCGGCAAGGCATATGTCTATTCGGGTAAGGACGGGCGCGTGCTGCTGACGATGACGGCTGAACAAGCGGCCGACGGCTTCGGCCGGCACGTCTCCGGCGTCGGCGACCTCAATGGCGACGGTTACGCCGACGTCATCGTCGGAGC
>Ga0068858_100008137_pt1 | contig 10081 bp, 9 predicted proteins | sample KBSSwiS12_FD_66589 | JGI IMG/M metagenome (GOLD analysis project Ga0068858, IMG submission 66589) | Switchgrass rhizosphere microbial communities from Kellogg Biological Station, Michigan, USA - KBS Switchgrass S1-2 | ecosystem: Host-associated > Plants > Roots > Rhizosphere > Soil ... | reverse complement strand
ATTATTGTGTTTCAATTAACGGCTTGGGTGAGAAGCTTGGCCGGCCGGTGAACGGTGCGTCCGACCGCTCGCGTCGCGGCAGCACGGAGACGATACGCATGGACAGCCGCTTGCGCCAACTTACGGACGAACTGTTCGAACACGCGAACTGCGGTGTGATCAACCCTGGCGCAATCAGTGCCGGACTCTTGCCGCATGTGTTCATGCTCGACATCGAAAACGGCGCGACCGCCGGCACGATCCAGCTGCGCATTCGTCTGACCGGCACGGCGGTCGATCAGATATTCGACCGGCCGATTTGCGGACACCTGCTTGAAGAATATGTGCATGGTCCGCGCGGCGAGCAGGTGATCAAAGGTTTTCATCATTGCGCGCTGACGCGCGAGGCCATCTGGATGCGTCAAGTGGCGCAGTTCCCGGGCAGGGCAACGCGTTTCGTCGAAGGGATTGCCGTTCACGTCGTGCCGGGACGCATCGTCGGCGGGCTGCTCGCCGGGGAAGTCTCGGCGCAACAGGCGGGAAATTCTTTCGAACGCGAAATCCTGACGCGCGTGCACGATGTCGCGCCGCTTGGCGCCGGCGGGTCCTCTCGGTGATAAAGCTCGCGGACTTCGACTCGCCGTTCGGCCCCATCACGATTCTGCGCGCCAAGACGACGGGCGCCGTCATCTACGAACAGGCTGGCAACTTTCAGAGTGAATGCGACAGCAACGGCATCAGCCTTGTCGCCTATATCCATGCACTGTACGCGCTGATCTGCGAAGCCAAGGCGCATAGCGTCTTGGTGATCGGCGGTGGCGGCGGGACGCTGGGCACGATGCTGGCGCGCAACGGCCACAACGTCACCATGGTGGACGTCAATCCGGCGTCTTTTCCGCTCGCCAGGGTGTATTTCAACCTGCCTGACAGCGTGCACTGCGTGGTTGCCGACGGGCGAGAATTCCTGCTTTCCCATGCCCGCTGCCATGACGCCATCGTGCTCGACGCATATCATGGCGACCGCATTCCGGCGCATCTGCAATCGCTGGCGTTCTTTCGCCTCGTCGCTTCCCGCCTGGCGGGGCACGGCGTGGTGCTTGCAAACGTGCACGTCGCCAATGATGCCGACATCGCGGCCGAGCGCATGGCCGACTGCATGGCGAATGTCTGGCCGGGCGTAAGACTGCTGGACACCAAAGGGCTCAATGGACGCAACGCCATTGTGCTGGCGGGCGCGGTCGCGCGGTTGAACAAGCCCAGCCTGCTGATCACGCCGGCGGCCGAGGCGAACGTCATCGACGCCGAGTTGGCCCAGATGGATTTCACGCGCTGAAAGCGACGTGACGTCCTAGTCGATCGGTAAAGGTAGCGGCCAATCGCCCTGTTGGCTCGGCCGGCGCCAGCGCCGCGCGAGGTTGCGCGCCGGCTGCAGCCGGCTTGCGTCAAACGCCAGCACCGCCGCGATCACCGGGTCGCGGCCATTTACATAATCATCGAAGCTCACGGTGGCCGGAATGTCGGGCATGGTCCAGATGCGGTGATCGCCGGGCGCCGAGTCCTGCCAGCGCCGGGTGGAAATCAGCACCGCCAAACCCGTGCGCGGCAGGCGAAAGGTCTCGGTCTCGCACACCAGGTTCGGACTTGCGCCGGTGGGTTCTCCGGCGAACAGGACCTGCGTGCTGTTCTCCATCCGGTTGACGAAATTTTGCGCCGCGGAAAATGTCTGTCGGCCGATGAGGACATACAGGCCGCCCGGCCGGTTCAGCTTGGACGTCCTGGCACCGTCGATCAGCGGCGCCAGCAGGTGGTTGTTGCCGCCGCCATTGCGCCGGACGTCGATGACCAGGCGTTGCACATCGTTGGCGGCGATGAAGGCGAACATCTTGTCCGCCACCTGACGCAGGCTCTCAACGACGCCGTTTCGGACATGTGAGAACATGGCGTAGACCGTTTTGGAGTCCGGCCAATAGGTGTACGTCAACGGCAGGTCCTGTGTTTGCCATGCCGGCGCCGATTGGCCATTGCCCAACACATCGAAGACCGTCGGCCGTTCGCCTGGCTGGTCGAACGGCTCGATCGGAACGGTGACGGTGATCAGCGCTCCATCCGGCATGGCGAGCGTGAGATCCATCTCGGGCCCGGTGCCCGCCAAGTCGAGGCCGGCGAGGTTGCCGGGATAGAGGAGCAGTGTCGGTATCCAGGCGGCGGCCCATAACGGGCTGTCGTGTCCCGTCAGGCCGGCTTCGGCGCGCTCAACGTCCAAAATCGGATGGCCGTTCACCGCGACAACGCGACCGCCGATCGCCTGCCGGATGTCGGGCGTCGCCGCAACCACATAGAGTCCATCGCTGAACATGGCGAAGCGTACGGCATAGCGTTCCGCGAAACCCGGACCGACCAAGCGCTTGGAAAATAGATTGGTGTGGCCATCGCCGGCCATCGCTACGAAGCGGTGCAGTGCAACGACGAAGTGCGGCCAATCCAGCTCGGGAATTTTCGCCTGCAACGCGGCGTAGCGGGCGTCCCACTCCGCGGGCGTGTAGAGCCGGTACAGATTGGGATGCCGTGCCTTCATCTCGCTATAGAGCGCAGCAAGATCGCCCGCGAAGGCGCTCTGGTCCGCGAACGGATCGGCAGCCAGGGACGGCGCCGGCCATGCCATGGCCAAAACCAACGCCAACACGATTTTCAAACGCCGATTCACGGATATGCAACGCGGATAATTTGCGCGGACAGAATAGCGCTCCCTGCCGGACAAAATGAACAATCGACCACGGTTGGTTAAGACGCTCAGTGCGCGCGCAATTCGCGCAGCAGCAATTGATTGCAGGGCGGCACGGATTTCACGGCGGGCTGGCGCGCCCGAAACCGCGACTGCAAGGCGGCGCATGACACCGGTTTGCCGTTCAACAGCACGCTGCCATCTTCCCGCACCACGATGTCGTTGTTCTCCGGCCCGCGCGACTTCGGCGAGCATGCCGAGACGACGAGCGCGAGAAAAACCATTGCGGCGGCACCGAAAAGGCGCAGGCGGGGCATGGCAATCTCCAGGAAACATAACCAACGGGTAGCCGAATGAGCTTATCGCTCGGCCGGCAAGGAAATCCACCAACGGTCCAATAATTGCGTTATCGTTGCGCTTTCAGCTGGGAGCAGACGACGATGCCGGTCAACGCCGCGGAATCAACAGGCAAGCGCGCCTCGGGCCAGACTGATGTGGTGATTGTGGGCGCCGGCTTTGCCGGGCTCTACATGCTCCACAAGGTGCGTAAGCTTGGCTATGCGGCGCGCCTGTTCGAGGCGGGCAGCGGGGTGGGCGGCACCTGGTTCTGGAACCGCTATCCCGGCGCACGCGTCGACATCGAGAGCCAGGAATATTCCTATTCGTTTTCCGAAGAGCTGGAGAAGGAGTGGGAATGGACCGAGCGCTACGCCTCGCAGCCGGAGCTGTTGAAATATCTCAACCATGTGGCGGACCGTTTTGATCTGCGACGCGACATCCAGCTCAATACGCGTGTCACCGCCGCCACCTTCGATGAGACGAGCGCGCGCTGGAGCATCGTCACCAACGCGGGCGACACAGTGTGGGCGCGATTCTGTATCATGGCGACGGGTTGTCTCTCGGTCGCCAAGCAGCCGGAATTTCCCGGCGTCGAGACCTTCAAGGGCAAGACCTACCACACCGGTCACTGGCCGCATGAGCCGGTCGACTTCAGCGGCCAAAGGGTCGGTGTGATCGGCACGGGCTCGTCGGCGATCCAATCCATCCCGGAGATCGCGCGGCAGGCCGCACATCTTTATGTGTTCCAGCGCACACCCAACTATAGCGTGCCGGCCCACAACGCGCCGGTTGATCCCGAACTGGCGCGCGACTGGAAGGCCAATCGCGTGGCCTATCGTCAGCAGGCGCGCGAGACAGGCTTCGGGATACGCCATCTCGATCAGTCCGAGCGTTCCGTGTTCGACGCTACGCCGGAAGAGCGCCAGCGCGCTTATGAGGAACGCTGGGCACGTGGCGGCTTCAGTCTGGCCGGAGCCTTCGCCGACATCGTCGTCAACAAGGAAGCCAATGCCATCGCCGCCGATTTCGTTGCCAACAAGATTCGTTCCATCGTCAAGAAACCGGACGTCGCCGAGAAACTCGTGCCCAAGAGCTATCCCATCGTCACCAAGCGGTTGTGTGTCGACACGGGCTATTACGCCACCTTCAATCGCGACAACGTCACGCTGGTCGATGTCGCCGCGGCGCCGATCAAGGAGATCACGGCAACGGGCCTGCGCACCGCGGAGCAGACCTACGAACTCGACAGCATCGTCTACGCCATCGGCTTCGACGCTATGACCGGCGCTCTCAACAATATCGACATCCGCGGTCGACGCGGCATCCGCCTGAAGGAGAAGTGGGCGGACGGCCCCAGAACCTATCTGGGGCTGATGGTGGCGGGGTTTCCCAACCTTTTCATCATCACCGGACCGGGCAGTCCATCGGTGTTGTGCAATATGGCGCTGGCCATCGAACAGCATGTCGATTGGATCGCGAACTGCATCGGCTACTTGAGCGAGCGCCAGCTCGGCGCCATCGAGGCGACACCGACCGCCGAAAGTGCCTGGGTGGCGAACGTCAACGAAATCGCCGACGCCACGCTCTTTCCCTTGGCGAACTCCTGGTACATTGGTGCAAACATTCCCGGCAAGCCGCGCGTCTTCATGCCATATATCGGAGGCTTTCCGGTCTATCGCCAAGCCTGCGACGACATCGCGGCAAAGAATTATGAGGGCTTTGTGCTGTCGTCTTCGGCAAATGCGGGCGGCGCGGCCTAGCGGCGTGGCACCAATCGTTGTTCTGCACGTTATGCAGGTGCTGCCTTTTGAGAGGACTAGGCCATGCGGCTGGACGATCTGCGGCAAACCGAGAATGTCGATGACCGGCGCGGCGCCTTCGGCGGGTTTGGCGGGCGCATGGCGCTCGGTGGCGGTGGACTCGGACTTGTGGGCGTCATCGTGGTGTCGCTGCTCTTGGGTGTGGATCCGGGCCAACTGCTGAACGGCGCGCCGCCCGAAACGGTGCAGGACGGAGCCGCTCCGCACAGCGATGACGCCGCCTTTCAGTTTGCGCGCAAGATCGTGGGCTCTGCCGAGGATGTCTGGTCACCGATCCTCAAGGCGCGGGGCGTGGCTTTCGCGCCGGCGACGATCACGGTCTACGACTATGCGACGCAGACCGGTTGCGGCCAGGGCCTGTCGTCGGCCGGACCGTTCTACTGTCCGAACGAGAGCCACATCTATCTCGATCTTTCATTCTTCAATCAGCTGGCCGAACAGTTCGGTGCCCCGGGCCAGTTCGCGCAGGCCTATGTCATTGCACACGAATATGGCCATCACATCCAGAATCTGGTCGGCACGATGGCGGGCGATGCCGAAGAAGGTGCTGCGGGCGCGACCGGAAGGTCGGTTCGCGTGGAACTGCAGGCGGATTGCTATGCCGGGGTGTGGGCGTTTCACGCCAACCGACAGTTCAAGATACTCGAGCAAGGAGATGTCGACGATGGTCTGCGCGCCGCCGCCTCGGTCGGCGACGACACATTGCAGAAACAAACGCAGGGCTATGTGGTCCCGGACTCCTTCACCCATGGCAGCAGCGCGCAGCGCATGCGCTGGTTCAAGCGCGGGCTGGCTCAGGGCGACATGGACCAGTGCGATACCTTTTCGGCGGGCGCGCTCTAGGCTGTGGGCGGGTAAACTTTCAGTGAGCCCCGGTCGCTGGCCCAAATTCGGCTGCTATTCAGCCGCAGGTTGCTTCGCATCGCACACGCTGCGGAACGTCTGGGGGCTCAATGTCGATGGCAAGCGAAAAATCGTCCGGCCGAATTCTGAATAGCGTCTTGGCCGGCCTGGCGGCGGTCGCGTTGTGCGCCGGCGGTGTCCAGTCGGCACGGGCGCATGCGACGCTAACCGCCTTCCACACTGAGGCCGAGCTCGCCCGCTTCCTAAAGCGCTTGCACCACCGCCCACCGCCGCCGCCACCCGCACCGCCGCCGCCAATGGCAGCAGGCGAAGCGGCCGTTACCACGACCGTGACGGCCGACAAGGCCGCGCAGCCGGGAATCACCAACAACCAGGTGTCGGGCGTCGATGAGGGCGACATCGTCAAGCTGCACGGCAACACGCTCGTCATCCTGCGGCGCGGGCGCCTGTTCACGATTTCGCTCGCCGACCATCACATGCGCCCGATCGACTCGATCCATGCCTATCCGCCGGGTGTCGATGCCAGTGCCGACTGGTATGACGAGATGCTGATCGCGGGCGACCGCATCGTCGTCATCGGTTACAGCTATGGCCGCGGCGGCACCGAGATCAATCGCTTCCACATCGATGCCGGCGGTCATCTTTCGTTCGTTGATGCCTATCAGCTGCGTTCCAACGACTACTACTCCTCGCGCAACTATGCCTCGCGGCTGATCGGCAACCAGCTCATCCTCTACGCGCCGCGCTATCTGCCTTATGGCGGCGAGATGAACGTCGCGCTGCCGGCGCTGCGGCGCTGGACCGGCGCAAAGGCGCGCTTCGAACGCATCGGTACGGCGCGCGAGGTCTACATGCCGCCCGCGCTTCCCGACGATCAGATCGACACCGTGCACACGGTGACGTTCTGCGATCTGACGGCGGCAGTGCTCGCCTGCAAGGCAACGAGCGTATTCGGGCCCGACAGCCGCACATTTTATGTCTCGGGCAACGCGGTCTATGTCTGGCTCACGCCCTATTGGGGCGAGGCGTCGCGACGTGCCTCGGGCCTGCTTTACCGCCTGCCGCTGGATGGTAGCGCGCCTTCGGCCATCGGCGTGCGCGGCGCGCCAACCGATCAATTCTCCTTCCGCGAGGACCGCAACGTCCTGAACGTGCTCGTCCGCTCGGAAGCAGCCGGCGACGCGATGTGGGCGCCGGAGTTCGCCTCCGGCACGGTGTCGCTGCTGCGCCTGCCCCTGATGTCCTTCGCCGACGGCATGAGCGAAGCCGGTCGTGCCCGCTATCGGCTTTTACCGACACCGAAGAACGAACATTATTATGCATTCCATAACCGCTTTATTGGCGACTATGTGCTCTATGGCTCCGGCACGAGCTGGGGCGCGCCGCAGGATTACAATTCCACGCTGGTCGCAGCGCCGGTCGGCGGCGGCGCGGCAACGGAACTCGTCCTACCGCACGGCGTCGACCGGATCGAGGCGATGGGCCGGGCAGCGGTGGTCGTCGGCAGCGACTCGCGCAATGTGTATTTCTCCGCGGTGACGCTTGGCGGCGAACCCGCGCTCGGCGATCGCTATGTGCTGACGGGCGCGGCGCAGTCAGAAACGCGCAGCCACGGCTTCTTCTTCAATCCGGAAGCCCATGGCGATCCCAGCAGCGGCGTGCTTGGACTGCCGGTGACGCGGCCGGCGACGGCAGGGGCGCAGCAGCTCTTCGACAGCGCGGCCGCCATGATCTTTCTCAGACGCGCGGGCGACCATTTCGCGCCGCTCGGCGAACTTGCCGCCCACACCGAAGGCGTCAGCGACGACAATTGCGTCGCCTCCTGTGTCGACTGGTACGGCAATGCGCGGCCGATCTTCATCGGTGCGCGCACCTTTGCCTTGCTGGGTTACGAGCTGGTCGAAGGTGCCGTGTCACGGGCCGCGATCGCGGAAGTCGGGCGCACCAGCTTCGCACCGGCGCGTGCCCGCGCGCTCAACTGAGCGATACGCCGCGTGGAATCAGCCGGTTCTCGTGGGCCTGGCGTTCGAGCGGTTCGCGAAAGTCGGGATGGGCGAGCGCGATGAGTGCCTTGGCGCGGTCGGCAACGGATTTGCCCTTGAGATCGACCATGCCGTACTCGGTCACGACATACATCACGTCGGAGCGCGGCGTCGTGACGATATTGCCAGGCGTGAGGTCAAGGACGATCCGGCTCTTGCGCGCGCCCTTCTTCTCGTAGGTCGAGGACAGGCAGATGAACGACTTGCCGCCCTTCGAGGCATAGGAGCCGCGCACGAACTGGAGCTGGCCGCCGGTGCCACTGATGTGGCGATGGCCGTCGGACTCCGAGGCCGCCTGGCCCTGCAGGTCGATCTGGGTCGTGTTGTTGATCGAGACCGCATTGTCGTTCTGCATGATGATGTTGGGCATGTTGGTGTACTCGACCGGGCAGCACAGCATCTCGGGATTGCGATCGATCGCGTCATACATCGGCGCGGTGCCGAGCGCGAAGGTGAAGACCACCTTGCCCGGGTCCAGCGTCTTGTGCGCCCCGGTGATACAGCCGGCCTTGTAGAGTTCGATGATCCCGTCCGTCAGCATCTCGGTATGGACGCCGAGATTGCGCACGCCGCTTTCCTTCAAGAGCGCGCAAACCGCATTGGGCATGCCGCCGATGCCGATCTGGATGCAGGCGCCATCGCCGACTTCGGCGGCGATCTTGGTGGCGACGGCGTGGTCGATGGCGGTGGCCGGCGGATTGTGCAGCTCGGAGGCCGGCGCATCATCGCCGCCGATGATGTAATCAACCTCGCTGAGGTGAACGCCGTTGGCGTCGCCATGCACGTAAGGCAGTCCCTTGGTCTCCTCCACGATCAGGATCTTGGCGCGCTCGATGATGGCGCGATGCCATGCGCCGGTCGGCCCGAAGTTGAAACGGTCGTTCCCATCCAGCGGACAGGTCTTGAGCACCACGATGTCGATCGGATCGATGAAGCGGCGATAGTAGTCGGGAACCTCGCCGAGGTTGAGCGGGATATAAGTGCAACGCCCGGCGTCATGCTGCAGGCGGTCATAGCCGCTGAAGTGCCAGTTGAAGGAATGGAAATGTTCGCCTTGCGGATCGGCCTCGATAAAAGCGCGCGGCTTCACGGAGAGGCAGGAGCGGATCTTGACGTCGCGCAGCTCGCCGGCGCGCCCGGCCAGCGCCCTGTCGAAAACGTCGGGCTGGCTCAGCGTCACACCATAGTCGAGCCACATCCCCGGCTTGACGAGCGCGGCCGCCTCGGTGGCCGAAATGCGCCGGGCCCGCTCTTTGGCCACTCTCTTCTGCATGCGATTTTCCCCAGGTTCCGCGCCGCGAAACACGCGTTGCGCTCAACGGGATGAAGAGTAAGCTAAATGCAACGATTGTGCACAGGAGGAACAACCATGAATGGCAAGCTTTGTTTCTTCGCGGCAACAGCAGTTGCGGCGCTCATGGCGACAAGCGCCTTTGCGGCATGCACCGGCGATATGCATGTCCTCGCCTCGCCCGCTGACGTGAAGTGGGGACCGGCGCCGCCGGCGCTGCCGCCCGGCTCGCAGATGGCCGTGATGTATGGCGATCCGGCGAGCAAGGGCTTTGTCTCGCTGCGCGCCAAGGCGCCGGCCGGTTATGCCATCCCGCCACATTTCCACCCGACGGATGAACATGTGACGGTGCTTTCCGGCACGATGACATTCGGCATGGGCGACAAGATGGATCCCAAGAGCGAGACGACCGTCTCAGCCGGCGGCTATTTCGTCGCCGCCGCCGGGATGCATCACTATGCGGTGACGAAGGATGGCGCCGAGATCCAGGTCGATCTCGAAGGACCGTTCGACATCACCTATGTCAATCCGGCGGACGATCCGCGCCACAAGTAGCTACTAAAGGACCAGCGGCCTGACCTGGGCGACGCGCTGCGGCTCCTTGCGCCAGACGTCGGACACGTCGACATACAGTTCGACGCCGTTGCCGTCAGGGTCCTTCATGTAGAGCGACTTGGTCACCTCATGGTCGATCGGCGTCAGCGCGACGCCGGCCGCCTCGAGCTTGCCCTTGGCCTCGCGCAACTCGTCCAGGCTGGTACCGATCTTGAACGCAACATGATCGAGTCCGGCGGTGGTCTCGCGGGGACCGCCGCCTTCGCCGCTTACTTCCATGACGGCAAAATCGTGATGATTGCCGAGCGTGAAGAACGCCATCTTCATGCCGTTCTCGTCGTAGCGCGCGCAGAGCGGCAGGCCCAGCACACCGCCATAGAATTTCTCGGCACGGTCGCGATTGGTGACCCGCAGAACGACATGACCCAAGGCTTTGATCTGCATTTCGCCACTCCCAACCAAGAGGCTT
>Ga0068858_100008135_pt1 | contig 10084 bp, 11 predicted proteins | sample KBSSwiS12_FD_66589 | JGI IMG/M metagenome (GOLD analysis project Ga0068858, IMG submission 66589) | Switchgrass rhizosphere microbial communities from Kellogg Biological Station, Michigan, USA - KBS Switchgrass S1-2 | ecosystem: Host-associated > Plants > Roots > Rhizosphere > Soil ... | reverse complement strand
GAGCAACTCGCCGGCAGCACGTATGTGGACGAGGAGTCGCGCAAGATGGGCATCGAGCGCGCGAAGGAAATCGACGAGACGGCGCGCCAGCGCGGAATGGGCGGGGAGACGCACCTATGAGCAGCGCCGTCACCGGGCGTGTTTCCGGCCCGCGGAGCCTCCGGGCCCTGCGCGCCACGGCCGTCCCCGCGACAGGGGTGCGGCCATGAGCGATCCCGCGCTCGGCCTCACGATGCTGGGGCTCATCGTCGTCGTGATCATGATGGGCTTCCCCACGGCATTCACGCTGATGGGACTGGGAATGTTCTTCGGCTTCATTGCGATGTACCAGCCGGGGCAGCCATGGACGCAGAACCGCGTGTTCGACCTGATGGTCGAGCGCACGTTCGGCGCCATGACCAACGAATCGCTGATCTCGATTCCGCTCTTCGTGCTGATGGGTTACGTGATGGAGCGCGGGGCGCTCGTCGACAAGATGTTCTACAGCATCCAGCTTGCATTCCGGCGCGTGCCCGCGTCGCTCGCCGTCGCGACGCTGATCGTCTGCACGTTCTGGGGCATCGCGAGCGGCCTCGTCGGCGCGGTCGTCGTGCTGATGGGCGTGATCGCGTTCAACCCGATGCTGAAGGCCGGCTACGACGTGAAGCTCGCCTCGGGTGTCATCACGGCCGGCGGCACGCTCGGGATCCTCATTCCGCCGTCGGTGATGATCATCGTCTACGCGGCGGTGGCCGGCCAGTCGGTCGTGAAGCTCTACGCGTCGGCGATGTTCCCGGGGTTCTTCCTCGCGTTCCTCTACCTGGTGTACGTGATCGGCTGGGCGCTGCTCGACCCGAAGATCGCACCGAAGGTCACGACGACGATTCCCGTGCCGGCGTGGATGCGGCAGTTCGCCGGCGCCTACTCGCCGCGCGTGGCGGTGGGCATTCTCGCGTCGCTGGCCCGCCCGCGGGCCGCCGCGGCGATCGTCACCGACCAGGGACCGCTCACCTACAAGCGGCTCGTCCAGAATTTCCTCTACCTGGTGTTTCCGCTGGCGCTCGTCGCAGTGATCCTGTGGGGGATCTGGTGGTATGTCGTGATCCACCAGCAGGCCGAGGCCGACGCGCTGCAACCCGTCGTGACGGCGACCGCACCGCCGGCTCTGCCCGCCACGCCGCCGCCGCCGGCCGCAACGACGGAGAAAAGCAGCGGCGACGAAATGCCGCAGGCGCTCGGCAGCGACTCCGCCGTCGGTGCGAGCACGGAAGGCGCCTCCGACCAGCTTCAGCAGATGGGCGATCCGACATTGGCAAAAGCGGCGTCGGCGCCGGTCGATGCCGGCCCGCCACCGGAGTTCTTCACCTGGTATTGGGCCATCGTGGCCGCGATGGCGCTGGTGATGATCTGGTATTACGCGACGATGCGCGTCGAGCAGTTCGAGCTGCTGAAGCTGATGACGTCGTCCGTGATGCCGCTCGGCATCCTGACCATCGTCGTGCTCGCCGTGATCCTGTTCGGTATCACCACGGCGACGGAATCGGCGGCGATCGGCGCGGCCGGCGCGTTTCTGATGGGGTTCCAGGCCAAGACGCTCAACCTGCAACGGATCAAGGAGTCGGTGTTCCTCACGGCGAAGACGACGTCGATGGTCTGCTGGCTGTTCGTCGGTTCGGCGCTCTTTTCCGCAGTGTTCGCCCTGCTCGGCGGCCAGCAACTGGTCGAGCGCTGGGTGCTGTCGTTCAACCTGACGCCGGTGCAGTTCATGATCCTGTCGCAGGCGATCATCTTCGTCCTCGGGTGGCCGCTCGAATGGACGGAGATCATCGTGATCTTCGTGCCGATCTTCCTGCCGCTGCTGAAGCACTTCAACATCGACCCGATCCTGTGGGGAACCCTCGTGTTCGTGAACCTGCAGGCGGCGTTCCTGTCGCCGCCGGTCGCGATGTCGGCCTTCTACCTGAAGGGCGTGTCCCCGCCGCACGTCACGCTGAACCAGATCTTCGCAGGGATGATGCCGTACATGCTCGTTGTGATCCTGTGCATGGTCATCATGTACGTGTGGCCGGGAATGACGCTCTGGCTGCCGAACTATCTGTACGGCGGCGGCTAGCGGGCGAGGCCGTTGCACGCCCGGGCCGGACGGGAGTACCCTCGTCTGCGAAGTCCCGCAGCGAATGCACGGAGGAGTGGCGATGCTCGTCAGCGAAATTCTGCGCATCAAGGGCAACACGCTGTTCACGGCGGGCCCGGACGGATCGGTGCTCGATGCGGTCAAGGTGATGGCGCACCACGACATCGGCTCGCTCGTCATCATGGACCGCGGGCGCATGGCCGGTCTCCTCACGTTCGCGGAAGTGCTGAAGGCGCTGTCGGAGCGCGCCGGCACGCTGGGTGCGCTCACGATCGGATCGATCTGCCAGCGCGAGCCGCTCACGGCGGCGCCGAGCATCGACGTGATGGAGCTGCGGCGCATCATGCTGGAGCGCCATGCGCGCTACGTGCCGGTGCTGGACGGCACCACGCTCGCCGGCGTCGTCTCGTTTCACGACGTCGCCAAGGCCGTCTACGAGGACCAGAGCTTCGAGAACCGGATGCTCAAGTCCTACATCCAGGACGCGCCCGAGGCCGAGGGCCGCTAGCGCGTTCGCCGCCGCGCCGGCGATTGCGCGTCACCCCTGCAGCAGGAAGATCGCCGGCCGGCGATCGAAGCGGGCGCCGTCGACGCCGCGCCAAGCTGCGGCCGTGCGGCGCTCGATCGTTTCACTTGGCAGCGTCAGGTCGGCCGCGACGCACACGACGGTCGCGGGCGCGAGCGCGGCGCCGAGCGTCGCCAGCATCGCGGCGTTCCGATAGGGCGTCTCGATGAAAAGCTGCGTGCATTGCTGCTGGCGGGAGTCCTGCTCGAGCGTGCGCAATGCCGCGGCGCGTGCGTCCGGCTTGACCGGCAGATAGCCATGGAACGCGAAGCGCTGGCCGTTCATGCCGGCCGCCATGAGCGCCAGCAGAAGCGCCGACGGGCCCACCAGCGGGACCACGCGCAGCCCCGCGGCATGCGCTGCTGCCACCAGCGTCGCGCCGGGGTCGGCAACCCCCGGGCAGCCGGCGTCCGACAGCAGACCGATGTCGGCGCCGCCGCGGGCGGGCGCCAGCAGCGCGGCGAGCGCGGCCGGTGACGCTGCGTCGGCGAGCGGCGTGATGTCCAGCGCCGCGATCGGTGCCGCCAATTCGAGCGTCTTCAGGAACGCGCGCGCGGCCTTCGGCGTTTCGACGACCCAATGCTGCAGCGTCCGCGCGACGGCGAGCGTGCGCAGAGGCAACACGTCCGCCGGCGGCACGGCGCCCAGGAGATTCGGAACGAGGTAGAGCGCAGCGCTCATTCCGCCGCCGTCGCGGGCGCGGCACCCAGCACCGCCACGCCCTCGGCGCGCAGCAAGCCGGTGACGGCAATGAGCGGCAGCCCGATCAGCGCCGACGGGTCGTCGCTCGAAATGCGCTCGAACAGCGCGATGCCGAGCGCTTCGGAGCGCACGGAGCCCGCGCAGTCGAACGGCGCCTCGCGGCGCAGGTAGTCGTCGATCTCCGCATCGTCCAGCACCCGGAACACGCTCGTGACGTCGACGAGCGCGGTGCGGCATCGCCCGCTCGCCGCGTCGCACAGGGCAACCCCGGTGTGGAACACGACCGTCTGGCCCGACAGGATGCGCAATTGCGCGAAAGCCTGGTCGTAGCCGCCAGGCTTGCCGATGTGCCGCCCGTCGAGGTCGGCGACCTGGTCCGACCCGATGACGAGGCCGTCGGGCAGCCGCCTGGCGACGGCCCGCGCCTTGGCCTCGGCCAGGCGCAGCGCCGCCGCCGCCGGCGCCTCGTGCGGCAGCGGCGTCTCGTCCACGCCGGGGGCGGCGACGTCGAACGGCAGGCCGAGGCGGCCGAGGAGCTCGCTCCGATAGCGGGACGTCGACGCCAGCACGAGGCGGCGATCCCGGTTCACGCTTGTTTTTGCAGACATTTTTTTGACAGGGGGGACGGGTTGCGCTATTATCCGACGTTTGCGTGCGGCGCCCTCAGCGCAAGCGTTTGCCGAGGCCGCCGGGCGCGCGACGACCGGGAGCCATGGCAACGCAGTCGCCGTCGGAACGGACCCGTGGGCGCTTCGATGCGTTCAAGCTCGCGCGGGAGCGCGAGTCGCTCGGCGGTACGGTGGACGCGGCCACGCTGGCGCGGCTGTCGGACCTCGTGGACGACACGCCGGCGTCCATTGCGTGGCGGATCGTCGGAACGGCGGATTCGCAGGGGCGCCCCGCGCTCGAGGTCGAGCTCGAAGGCACTGTGCAGCTCGAGTGCCAGCGCTGTCTGCAGATGATGGATTGGCCGGTGCGCCAGCGCACGACGCTGGTGCTGGCGCGTGACGATGTCGATGTCGCGCGCCTCGATGCCGAGAGCGACGACGAGGTCGTGCTGGCGTCGACGCCGCTCGATCCGGCAGTGCTGGTCGAAGACGAACTGGTGCTGGCGCTGCCGTATGCGCCGCGCCACGCGGACGGCGAATGCACGCCGCCGCAAGGCAACGAATGACGCCCGGCAACGGGATGCGGCCCCGCGGGGCCGCCGGAACAACGAGGAGAGCACCATGGCAGTCCAGCAGAACAAGAAGTCGCCGTCGAAGCGCGGCATGCACCGGGCGCACGATTTTCTCGCGACGCCCGCGCTCGCCGTCGAACCGGTGAGCGGCGAAGTGCACCTGCGGCACCACATCAGCCCCAGCGGTTACTACCGCGGCAAGAAGGTCGTCAAGACCAAGGCCGACGAGTAGTATCCGGGGCGCGCCCCGGCCCGCATTGCGACGGCCACCGACCCGGCGGGCGCCGCGCGGCGCGTGTGCGCCTGCGCGCCGCCCACGCCTTCCCGCACGCCGCCCAAATTCATGCCCGTTACCGTAGCCGTCGACGCGATGGGAGGCGATCACGGCCCGGCGGTCACGGTGCCGGCGTCGCTCAAGTTCCTCGAGGACACGCCCGACGCCCGCATCATCCTCGTCGGCCTGCGTGAGCCACTGGAAGCCGCGCTCGCGCGCTCGAAGTCGCCGGCGCGGGCGCGCCTCAGCATTCACGTGGCCACCGAGGTCGTCGACATGGACGAGCCGCCGGCCGATGCGCTGCGCAAGAAGAAGGATTCGTCGCTGCGCGTCGCCGTCAACCTCGTCAAGGACGGGACGGCGGACGCCTGCGTGTCCGCCGGCAACACCGGCGCGCTGATGGCGATTGCCCGGTTCGTGCTGAAGACGCTGCCCGGCATCGACCGGCCCGCGATCGCGTCGCAGCTGCCGACCAAAAAGGGTGCGACGACGGCGCTCGATCTCGGCGCCAACGTCAACTGCACGCCGGAGCAGCTCGTGCAGTTCGCGGTGATGGGCAGTGCGCTCGTATCCGCTGTCGAAGGGATCGAGCGTCCCACGGTGGGCCTCCTCAACATCGGCGAGGAAGACATCAAGGGCAACGAGGTGGTGAAGCAGGCCGCCGAGCTCCTGAAGGTCTCCGGACTCAACTTCCACGGCAACGTCGAGGGCGACGACATCTACAAGGGCACGACCGACGTCGTCGTGTGCGATGGCTTCGTCGGCAACGTTGCGCTGAAGACGTCCGAGGGTCTCGCGCAAATGCTCTACGAATTCCTCAAGGCCGAGTTCACGCGCAATCCGCTGACGCGCATCGCCGCGATGATCGCGTATCCGGTGCTGATGGCGTTCAAGCGGCGCATCGACCCGCGGTTTTACAACGGCGCCACGCTCGTCGGCCTGAAAGGCGTGGTGGTGAAAAGCCACGGCGGCGCCGATGCCGTCGCATTCGGCGTCGCGCTCGTGAAAGCGCACGCCGAGGTGGCGAACGGCGTGCTCGATCGCATTGCGCAGCGCGTGGCCGCGATGCCCGTGCCGGCGGCGATGCCGCTGGCGGCCGCAGGACCGGTGCCGCATGCCTAGCCGCATCGCCGGCACCGGCCGCTACCTGCCGACGGAGGTGCTGACCAACGCGATGCTCGCGCAGCGCGTCGACACGAGCGACGAGTGGATCCGCACGCGCACCGGCATCGGCCAGCGGCACATTGCGGCGGCCGGCGAAGAGACGTCGGACCTGGCACTGGCCGCTTCGCGCGCTGCGCTTGCGCGCGCCGGCATCGCACCGGAAGACGTCGACCTCATCATCGTCGCGACGACGACACCCGACATGATCTTCCCGTCCACCGCATGCATTCTGCAGGACAAGCTCGGCGCGCACGGCGGGCCGGCTTTCGACGTGCAGGCAGTGTGCTCGGGCTTCGTGTACGCGCTGGCGCTCGCCGACAAGCTCGTGACCGGCGGGATGGCGCGCAACGCGCTCGTCGTGGGCGCGGAAATCTATTCGCGCATCCTCGACTGGAACGACCGCGGCACCTGCGTGCTGTTCGGGGACGGCGCTGGTGCGGTCGTGCTGGTGCCGTCGGCAGCGCCCGGCCTGCTCACTGCGCACCTGCATGCCGACGGGCGCTATCGCGACATCCTGTGCGTGCCCGGCCAGGTGCAGCGCGGCGCGGTCACCGGCTCGCCGTTCGTCCACATGGACGGGCAGGGCGTGTTCAAGTTCGCGGTGAAGGTGCTGGCCGACGTCGCGCACGAGGCGCTCGACGCCACCGCAATGACCACCGACGACATCGACTGGTTGATTCCGCACCAGGCCAACGTGCGCATCATGGAAGCGACGGCGAAGCGCCTCAAGGTGCCGCCCGAACGCGTCGTCACAACGGTGGACAAGCACGCCAACACGTCGGCAGCGTCGATACCGCTGGCGCTCGACGTCGCAGTGGAGGACGGGCGCATCCGCACCGGCCACCACGTGATGCTGCTCGGCGTCGGCGGCGGCTTCACGTGGGGATCGGCGTTCCTGCGCTGGGCATGAAAGGACAACGATGACACTCGCGTTCGTGTTCCCCGGCCAGGGCTCGCAACAGGTCGGGATGATGAACAGCTACGCCGACTTGCCCGCCGTTCGCGCCACGTTCGACGAGGCCTCGGCCGCCTTGGGCGACGACCTCTGGGCGCTCGTTGCGAACGGACCCGAAGAGGCGCTCGATCTCACGCGCAACACGCAGCCGGTGATGCTGACGGCGGACGTCGCGCTGTGGCGCGCCTGGCGCGCGGAAGGCGGCCCGGTGCCCGCCGTCGTGGCCGGGCACAGCCTTGGCGAATACGCGGCGCTGGTGGCCGCCGGCGCGCTGACGCTCGCCGACGCCGTGCCGCTCGTACGCTTTCGCGCCGAGGCCATGCAGGCCGCCGTTCCGCCCGGCGTCGGGGCGATGGCCGCCATCATGGGCGGCGACGAGGCGACCATCGCGGACGCCTGCCGCGAGGCAGCGCAGGGCGAAGTGGTCGAGCCGGTCAACTACAACGCGCCGGGCCAGATCGTCATTGCCGGCCACCGGACCGCAGTAGAGCGCGCGATTGCCGCGGCCAAGTCGCGCGGTGCGAAGCGCGGCGTGCTGCTGCCGGTGTCGGCGCCGTTCCACAGCTCGCTTCTGAAGCCCGCGGCGGCGCGTCTGGCGACGCGTCTGACCGAGATCGCCGTCACGCCACCGGCCATTCCCGTCGTTCACAACGTCGATGTGACGAGCCATCCGACGCCCGACGGCATCCGCGACGCGCTGGCGCGCCAGGCGGCCAGCGCCGTCCGCTGGACCGAGACCATCCGCGCGTTCACTGCGCAGGGCGTCACGCACGTCATCGAATGCGGGCCGGGCAGGGTGCTGTCGGGCCTGGCGCGACGCATCGACGAGACGCTCACCGTGTTCACGCTCGGCGATCGCGCGAGCTACGACGAAGCGCTCGCTGCGCTCAAGGCAGGCTGACATGGCAGACGGACCACTCGCTGGCGAGATTGCATTGGTGACCGGCGCATCCCGCGGCATCGGGCGGGCGATCGCCGAGACGCTCGCGCGCGAAGGCGCCACGGTGGTGGGCACTGCGACCACGGCGGCGGGCGCTGCCGCCATCGGCGCGTACCTCGCGGCACTAGGCGGGCGCGGTGAAGGCGTCGCGCTCGACGTGACCGACGCTGCGGCGACGGACGCGGCACTGATCGCGATCGACGCGCGCCACGGGCCGCTGACGATCCTCGTCAACAACGCCGGCATCACCCGCGACAACCTGCTGCTGCGGATGAAGGACGACGACTGGGACGCCGTGATTGCGACCAACCTGAAGGCGGTGTTCCGGCTGTCGAAGGCCGTGCTGCGTGGCATGATGAAGGCGCGCCGCGGCCGGATCATCCAGATCGGCTCGGTGGTCGGCACGTCCGGCAATCCCGGCCAGGCGAACTACGCGGCGGCGAAGGCAGGATTGATCGGGTTCACCAAGTCGCTCGCCCAGGAGGTGGGCAGCCGCGGCATCACGGTGAACTGCGTCGCGCCGGGCTTCATCGACACCGACATGACGCGCGCGCTGACGGATGCGCAGCGCGAGGCGCTGCAAAGCCGCATCCCGCTCGGCAGGCTCGGAACACCCCAGGACATCGCCGATGCGGTCGCATTTCTGGCCGGGCCGCGGGCCGGCTACATCACCGGCGCGACGCTGCACGTCAACGGCGGCATGCTGATGATATGAAGCGGGCCGGGCGGCGCCGGGGTCCCCGCGCCGCCGAAACCGGTCGGGCGCGGTCGTTCTGGTAAAATCGCGCAGTTTTCGATTCACGTTCCCCTTGAGGGGAGGAGACGCATGGAAAACGTTGAACAACGGGTCAAGAAGATCGTCGCCGAGCAGCTGGGCGTGAACGAAGCCGAAATCAAGAACGAATCTTCGTTCGTCGACGACCTCGGCGCCGATTCGCTCGACACGGTCGAGCTCGTCATGGCGCTCGAAGAAGAATTCGAAACCGAGATTCCGGACGAGGAAGCCGAGAAGATCACCACGGTAAAGCAGGCGGTGGACTTCATCAGCACCCACGTGAAGAAGTAGTTCCGGTCCGCGCGGCGGACTCATCGCGCCGCCGCGCGCTTTCCGCGCCGCGCTCGCCGCTGCGCATCGCTCGTCTCCTTTGCGATCTCCCGACATGTCCCGACGCCGCGTCGTCGTCACCGGAATGGGTATCGTCGCCCCCGTCGGCATCGGCGTGGACGCGGCGTGGGCGGACATCCTCGCCTGCAAGTCCGGGATCACGCGCATCACCCGCTTCGACGCGTCCACGTTTCCGTCGCAGATCGCCGGCGAGGTGAAGGGCTTCGACGTGTCGAAATGGCTGTCGGCAAAGGAAGCGCGCCGCTACGACACGTTCATCCACTATGGCCTCGTCGCCGCGATGGAGGCGATCACGGATGCAGGCCTCGACGCCTACACGGGCGACAAGGAACGCGCCGGCGTGTGCATCGGCTCGGGCATCGGCGGCCTGCCGATGATCGAGGACACGCAAACCGCCTACCTGCAGGGCGGGGTCCGCAAGATCTCGCCCTTCTTCGTTCCGGGCTCGATCATCAACATGATCTCGGGCCTCGTGTCGATCCACTACGGCTACAAGGGACCGAACCTCGGAACGGTGAGCGCCTGCTCGACGGCCAATCACAGCTTCGGCGAGGCCGCGCGCCTCATCGAGTACGGCGACGCCGACCTGATGGTCGCGGGCGGAGCCGAAGCCACGGTCTCGCCGCTCGGCGTCGGCGGGTTCTGCGCGGCCCGCGCGCTGTCGCACCGCAACGACGATCCTGCGACGGCGAGCCGGCCGTGGGACGTCGATCGCGATGGCTTCGTGCTCGGCGAGGGTGCCGGCGTGCTGGTGCTGGAGGAGTACGAGCACGCCAAGGCGCGCGACGCGCGGATCTACTGCGAGCTGGCCGGCTATGGCATGAGCGCCGATGCGCACCACATCACTGCGCCGCCGGACGACGGCGACGGCGCGCGCCGCAGCATGGTCAACGCGCTGCGCAATGCCGGCATGGCGCTCACGGACATCGATTACATCAATGCGCACGGCACGTCGACGCCGCTCGGCGACCTGGCCGAGTGCGTCGCGGTCAAGCGCACGTTCGGTGACCATGCGACAAAGCTGGCCGTGTCGTCGACCAAGTCGATGACCGGGCATCTGCTGGG
>Ga0068858_100008122_pt1 | contig 10095 bp, 9 predicted proteins | sample KBSSwiS12_FD_66589 | JGI IMG/M metagenome (GOLD analysis project Ga0068858, IMG submission 66589) | Switchgrass rhizosphere microbial communities from Kellogg Biological Station, Michigan, USA - KBS Switchgrass S1-2 | ecosystem: Host-associated > Plants > Roots > Rhizosphere > Soil ... | reverse complement strand
GAAGTACGGCCAGCTGATCAGCCGGAGCAGGATCATCGCCGCACGTCCTCGACGATGCGGCCGTCGCGCAGGGCGATGGTGCGCTGGCAGCTTTGCGCCACGCTCATGTCGTGCGTGACGATGACGACCGTGCATCCGAGCCGCGTGTGGACGTCACGAATCAGCGTCAGGATCTCTTCACCGGTGCGCGTGTCGAGGTTGCCGGTGGGCTCATCGGCGAGGAGGACCGGTGGATAGACGGAGAGCGCCCGGGCGATGGCGACACGCTGGCGTTCGCCGCCTGAGAGCTCGTCGGGAAGGTGCGTCAGCCGGCGATCGAGCTGGACGAGCGTCAGCAGTTCGCGGGCGCGCTCGTCGACTTTTTTTCGCGGCCAGCCGCGCAGGTGGAGCGGGAGGCCGACGTTTTCGACGCATGAGAGTGTCGGCAGCAGGTTGAAGAACTGGAAGATGAAGCCGATCTTGTCCCGCCGCACTCTGGTCAGGTCATCGTCGGACAGGTTGGCGAGGCGTTCCCCGTCGATGCTGACCTGACCGGTGGTGGGCCGATCGAGTCCGCCGACGAGATTCAGGAGGGTGGACTTGCCGGAGCCGGAAGGCCCGATGATGGAGACCATCTCGCCGCGCGGGATGGAGAGGGAGACGGTGTCGAGCGCGATGACGTCGCGTTTGCCGGCGAACCGTTTGGTGACGGCGTCGAGGGCGATCATCGCAGTCATGGGCGCGATTATGTGAACTATTTCACAATATTGTCAAATATCGTTGAAATCGCGGGGTTTCTGAGGCGCTCAACTGAGCGCGGGTTAAACGCCTCACGTGCCGCCGAACCCGATCGTCACCTGATCGCCGTCAACAATCACCGGCACCGCGCGTCGGCCCTTGCTGAATTCGAGCATGCGCCGCAGCCCCGCCGGGTCCTTCTTGACGTTGACGTACTCGAACGAGACCTGCCGCCGCTGAAAGTCGTCACGGGCGGCTTGCGTATAGGGTCAGGTGTCTTTGCCGAAGATGAAGACCATGTCTCGATTCTACTTCGGGGTCAGACGGGGGTCCGGATGGGGGTCGGACCCCCGTCTGACCCCATTGGAGATTTCGCAGCGCGCGAACTGCCGCAGAGTCGAAATTGCTGCCACGCGCATTTCCTTTTGCTGGCGTTTTTCGACGACCGAAGTGAGATCGAAAATTGCTGACTAGTGGCCCGTGGCTCGGCGAAAACGATTGTTCATTCCAGGACTGAGCGTGCACGTCATCCAGCGCGGAAACAACCGGGTTGCGATCTTCGGCGACCAGGCCGACTACGAAGTGTTTCTCGCGTTCCTGCGCACGGCCGCGCGCCGCCATCGTGTGGCGGTTCACGGATACGTGCTGATGACGAATCACTCGCATTTGATCGTGACGCCGGCGGATGCCCTGGCATTACCGCAAACGATGAAAGAGCTGGGCGGACGCTACGTGCAGTACTACAACCGGAAGCATCAACGCATCGGCACACTCTGGAACGGCCGGTATCGAGATCTTCCCATTGACGACGAACGCTATTGGCTGACGTGCCTTCGCTATGTCGAACAGAATCCTCTGCGAGCTCAGATGGTCCGCTCGCCCGAAGCCTACGCCTGGTCGAGTTACCGGGTTCACGCCATGGGAGAAGATCCCGATTGGCTGGAACTCCATCACGTATACCTCGCACTCGGGCGCGACAGCCAGGAGCGCCAGGCTGCGTATCGCGCACTGTTTCGAGCGCCCGTAAGTGAGGCAGACGCTGTCCAGCAGCGCGAATGGTGGCGTCAACACGGGGTCAGACGGGGGTCCGACCCCGGTCCGGACCCCCGTCTGACCCCTTCGTCTTCTCCAATAGCGCTCTCGTCGCAGGTGGCAGCGGCGTCGACTCCCCCTTCTCGTAGTCGTAGCTGACCATGACGGTCTTCCCGCTCGCGACCAGGCGATCGCTGACGACGTGGACGATGTCGTAGATGAGCGTGAAGCTGGATCGCCCGATGTCGCCGATGCCGACCCTGACCTCGAGCTCGTCGCCGAAATGCGCCGGCGACCGGTAGTCGCATTCGGCTCGCGCGATGATGACGCGTGTGTGCGGTGACGGCGAACCGGTGATCTCGCGCCAGAACGTCAGCCGCCCCTGCTCGAAATACGTGAGATACACCGCGTGGTTCACGTGCCCCATCGCGTCGCAGTCGCGAAAGCGGACGCCGAGGCGGTGACGAAACGCGAAATCGATCGGCATGCGCGGTAGAATACCCGACCACCGTGGCCTTCCCCACTACGACCATCGAGACCTTCACGGCCGACGAGACACGCGCGCTCGCGCCGTATTTCACGAACACGGATCGGCCGGTCTTCGTCCTGCGGAATCTGCCCGAGACGGTCAAGGGCGCGCTGTTCGCGCGCTACTCGCGATCGGCCAAGTCAGTCCGCCGCCTGTTCCTCGACGAATTTCTCGGCGCGATGACGGCCGACGCGACGGCGCCGGGCACCTCTGTGGACACGAGCGTCGGCAGCGAGCGCGCCGACAGACTGTACGCGCGCGTTCTGAGCGAGTACGGTGACGACTCGGTCGCGCAGCTCGGCGGCGCCCACATCGCCTGCGAAGGCGTCTCGAATGTCCTGACCAAGGTGCTCGAATGGGGACGCCTGATGGCGTATCTCGAGCAGTCCACGCGCTACGTGCCCTACATCAGTCGTCCTGACGGCCACTGGAAATATCATGTGCCGTCTGAGCTCGACGGCTCTCCGCTGCGCGAGGCGTTCGTCCGAACGCTGGATCACGCCTTCGACACGTACGCGCGCTGGATCCCCGCGATGGAAGTGCACTTCCGCGCCCGATATCCGAAGTCGCCGGACGATTCCGAGAGCGTCTACAAATCGGTGATTCGCGCCAAAGCGCTCGACACGCTGCGTGGTCTGCTGCCGGCGGCGACGACGTCCAACGTCGGATTGTTCGGCACCGGGCAGGCGTTCGAAGCGCTGCTGCTTCGCATGTTCGCCCACCCGCTCGAGGAGGTCCGCGGCTGCGCGCAGCAGATGCTGACCGAGCTGCGCCACGTGATTCCGGCGTTTCTCGCGCGCCTCGATCAGCCGAACCGCGGCGGACGGTGGATCGAATACTTCGCCGACACCCGGCGCGCGTTCGCCGAGGCCGCTGCACCGTTCGTCGCTGGCGCGATCGCGGAGACCCGCGACGAGGTGACGCTGACCGACTTCGATCCCGACGGCGAAATCAAGGTGGTGGCGGCGGCGCTCTACAACGCTTCGATGTTGCCCGACGACCAGCTCCTCGCCATCGCCCGCAAGATGTCAGCTGACGATCGCGCGGCGCTGCTGACGGCGTACGTCGGCACCCGGGCGAACCGGCGCCACAAACCGGGCCGCGCGTTCGAGCGCACCAGCTACCGCTTCGACATCCTCGCCGACTACGGCGCCTTCCGCGATCTCCAGCGTCATCGCCTGCTGACGCTGGACTGGCAGCCGCTGAGCGCGCGACACGGCTACACCGAGCCGGCCGCCATCGAGGAGGCGGGAGCGCTCGACGACTGGCGCGCGGTGATGGAGCAGTCGGCGGCGCTCTACGATCAGCTGAGCGCACACGGTCTGCACGATGCCGCGCCGTACGCCGTGGTGATGGCCTATCGCGTCCGCTTCTACATGGACATGAACGCGCGCGAGGCGATGCACGTCATCGAGCTCCGGACCTCACCGCAGGGACATCCATCGTACCGCCGCGTCTGTCAGCTGATGCACCGCGCGATCGCCGAAACGGCGGGACACCGTGCCATCGCGGACGCGATGCAGTTCGTGGATCACACGAGCGTCGAGCTCGAACGGCTGCAGTCGGAGCGCGCGCTGGAAAAGAAGCGCGCCGCGCGGACTTAAGCAGTCGGTAGTCTCAGGCGGTAGTCCCAGTCGGCAGTCTCAGTCGTCAGTTTTGCGCCAGTAGCGCGCGTACTCGTCCAGGAACGTCATCGAGACGAGCGACTGCATCCGATCAAAGAACAGCACGCCGTCGAGGTGATCGGTTTCGTGCTGGATGACGCGCGCGGGAAAGTCGTGCGCGCTGAGCTCGATGCGGGCGCCGGTGCGATCGAGGGCGCGCACCTTGATGTCACGCGCGCGCGGCACGCGGCCGCGGATGTCGGGGATGCTCAGGCACCCCTCCCAGTCCTCCACCACGTCGGAACCGACGATCGTGATCTCCGGGTTGATGATCGCAATCGCCTCACTCTCCTCCTCGTCGTCGTCGCCCGAGTCGAGGGCCGCGACGAAGAGGCGGACGCCTTCGTGCACCTGAGGCGCCGCGAGGCCGACGCCGTGGTACTCGCTCATCGTGTCGAGCATGTCGTCGATGAGCTTCTGAATCGCCGCGCTCCGGATCTCGGCCTTGTCGAGGGCGCGCGCCTTCGCGCGCAGCACCGGGTGTCCCATACGCGCGACTTTCAGGATGGACATGGCGACAAATTATACTGTGCGTCAGATGCTCCACCCGCACGACGACTCGCACGCGTACCGGTTCTGCCCGCGCTGCGGCGGTCCACTCGAGCGTCGCCTGCTGAAATCGACCGAGCCCGAGCGGCCGGTGTGCACGCGATGCGGCTTCGTGTTCTACCTCGATCCGAAAATCGCCGTCGGGACCATCATCCGATCGCAGAGCGGACGCATCGTGCTCGTCCGCCGCGCCATCGAGCCCGGCTACGGTAAGTGGGTGTTCCCCGGCGGGTACGTCGATCGGGGCGAGCCTCTGACCTCGGCCGCCGTCCGCGAAGCACGCGAGGAATGCGGCCTGGACATCCAGCTCGACGCGCTCGTGAACATCTACTCCTACGCGGGCCGCGCCCCCGTCATCGTCGTCTATGCCGCCACCGCGCTCAGCGGGGGGCTGTGCGTGGACGAGGAGTGTCTCGAGGCGGTCGAGGTCGACGAAGTGGCGATTCCCTGGGACGATCTCGCGTTTCGCAGCACCCACGAAGGGCTGCGCGACTATCTGCACGGAGCCCGGCACCCGATTCCGGCGTAAGCCGGCTTGTCTTCATATGTAAGGGGTCAGACCCCTGGTAAGGTGTCTGAGCTCTGACATTTGCGCACCTCTTCACCCCTGACGGCTGTTATATTTGGCGCCATGAAGCACATCTCCTGTGTCGGCATGGTCGTCCTGCTTGCGACCGTCGTTTCATCTGACCTCGCGGCCAAAGGGAAACAGGCGCAAGCGCCACAGCCGGACATGTGCATCGTGCCGCCGGGCGCGCAGCCGCTGCTGCCGGCAAAACTGCTGCCCGGGATGGGCGTCACCAGGGATTTTCCGGTGACGACAACCTCCGAGGAGGCCCGCAAGTTCTTCCTGCAGGGGGTCTCGCAGATTCATTCGTTCTGGTTCCAGGAATCGGAGCGATCGTGCACACAGGCGCTCGAGCTCGACAAGGACATGGCGATGGCCTACTGGTGCATCGCGCTCAGCGCCGCCAGCGACTACCGTCCTGCGTTCCAATTGCTGCGCGATCCGAGCAACGGCGGCGGCGCGCGCGCCGCGGCCGCCGCAGAACCGAGCGCCGATGCCACTGTCGCCCGATCGACCAGCGGCGCCGCCGTCGACCCGCAGATCCGCGCGCGTGAGGCGATCGCCAAGGCGATGGTGCTCCGCGACAAGGTGACGCCACGCGAGCGGCTCTACATCGAAGCGCAGGCGGCCCGCCGCGCGCCCGGCCCCCGCGACGCGGCCGACGCCGCCTACATCGCCGGCCTGCGCAAGCTGGTTGCCGCGTATCCCGACGATCTCGAAGCGAAGTCGATGCTCGGCCTCGCGATCGACAACGGTTTCGAACCGGCGACGAAGCAGCCGCGCGAACACACGATGGAAGCGATTGCCCTGCTCGAAGAAGTCGTCGCCAAAGACGATGGGCAGTTTGGCGCGCACCATTATCTGATTCACGCGTACGAAGGCAGCAAGATGCCGGAGAAGGCGTGGCACGCGAACCAGCGCTACGCCGGGCTCGTCACCAACATCCCGCACGCGCTCCACATGCCGGGGCACATCTACGCCCAGAGCGACAAGATCCAGGAGGCGATTTCGGCCTTCTCCGCCGCGGCGGCCAACGAACAGAAATGGCTGGCGTCGGACTCGCTGTACCCGAACGGCCACTACGGCCACAACGTGCACTTCCTGATTCACGCGCTGAATCTCGGCGGCCGCTACGACGACTCGCTGAAGTGGGTGCAGGACCTCTTCACCTACAAGGAGAATCCGCGCGAGAAGAACGGCAACAACCAGCGGACGGCGTGGCGCCAGGGCTACTTCGGTCTCATCAAGTCGACCGTCCGCTTCGAGAAGTGGAACGAGATCATCGAAGGCAAGACCATCCCGGTCTACGACAAGCCGGAGCAGAACGCATGGCGGCACTGGGCGGCCGGGCTCGCGTACTCCGCGACCGGTCAGGCTGACAAGGCGAAGGCGACGCTCGCCGAGCTGCACAAGGCTCTCGACGCGGTGACGTCGGCCAAGGAGCCGCTCGGCATTGCCGCGCAGGAGCTCGAGGCGACGATCGCGGCGCGCGCCGGCGATCGCAAGAAAGCGTACGAGCTGTATCGCAAGGCGGCAGACCGCGAAGCAAACATCCTGTACACGGAGCCGCCGGCCTATCCGCGGCCCGTCGTGGAAGGGTGGGCCAATGTCGCTCTCGCGCTTGGCGACTACGCGACGGCTGAAAAGGCCTACCGCGAAGCGCTGGAGCGCGAGCCGGGCAGCGGCCGCGCGTTCTTCGGCCTCGCAGCGTCGCTCGAAGGCCAGGGAAAGACCGCTGAAGCGCGCGAGGCGAAGAGCCGCGCCGCCAAGGCGTGGGCGAACGCCGACGCCAACCTGCCGCAGATGCAGAAGCTGCGCACCAGCACGGCGGCGGTCGCGCAGCAATAGGAAAGTTAGAACTCACTACCGTGTTGCTGCGCAGATTGGCGCGGGTGCGACGGGTCAGGTCCATCGCGCCACCGACACGAAGCTCGGCCGCGACGTCGCGCTCAAGGTCCTACCCGCCGAGACGGCGCACGATCCCGATCGCCTCGCGCTTCCAACGCGAAGCCCGTGCCGTCGCCGCGCTGAACCACCCGCACATCGTCACACTCCATTCGGTGGAAGAGGCCGAGGGCATCCACTTCCTCACGATGGAGCTCGTCGAAGGAGATGGAAGTACGGAGCGCGCGCGAGTACGTCCAGCCGTCGATGCTCGCGGCCGCGGCCGCCGCGTCGGAGACATGGACGATGCGATTGCGATCGCGCAGAGGGCGCTGGACGAGCGGGATCCGCTGTTCGTACTGCTCGCGCGCACGTGGCTCGGTTTCGATCGACTCCGCAGCGACGCCCGGTTCATCGACATCGTCGGCAGATTGCACCTGCCGGGCTGGCAACCGTAGCGGCGCCCCGCCGATTCCTTCTTTATGACCGTCGTGCTACCGTGGATCGCGTAGCCATGAAACGGTTGCTCGCGGTCGTCTGTCTGCTGTCCGCGGCTGTTGCCGCCGCGGTTCTCCCCCTTCCGGCTCATGCACAACAGGCGGCGCCGCTCGGCGGCGTCTGGAGCCTCAACCGATCGCTGAGCGAGTTTCCAGCCGACATCGGGTTCAACCCGGCGTGGATGACCGCCGCGACACGGGAAGGCGGTCCGGGCACGAGTTCCAACAGCAGCGGCCGCGGACGCCGGGGATCCTCAGGCGGCGGCAGCCGGGATCCGGCGTCGCCATTTTCTCCTCGCCAGGAAAACTACGAAGACGCCAGGCGCATCCAGCTGGTAACCGCGGAAGCGCGCAACCCGCCGGCGCGCCTGACGATCGTCGAAACCCCGTCCGCCGTGACGATGACCAACGAGCTCGGTCAGTCGCGAACGTTTCATCCCGACGGTAAGGAAGAAACGGTCGAGATCCAGGGCGCGCCGATCGGCGTCACCTCGCACCGCGACGGCGATCAACTCGTGGTCTCCTATCGCCTGGCGCAGGAGCGTCAGCTTCGCTACACGTATTCGTCCTCGGCGAACCCGACACGGCTGCTGGTCGACGTGCAGTTCCTCGAGCGAGGATCGGGCGACAAGGCCCGGCGCGTCTACGACCCCGGCCTCACCCCCACGCCATCGTCGACAGGCGCGGCGCCGTCAGCTCCACCGCCGGCAGGTTCGGGCCAGCCCGCTGCGGAGCCTCTGGATCAACGGCCGGGGGCCGAGCTGAAAGGACTGAGGAGCCTTGGCGTGCTCGTCGAGGAGTTGAGCCCGCAAGCCATCGCGTGCGGCTTGAGCCGCGACGCCATTGAGAGTGCGTTGGCGAAGCAGTTGACCGACGGCGGATTCTCGGTGCGTCGCAATTCGGACGAGGACACCTACCTCTACGTCAACATCATGACGAGCAGCGCGGCCAACGGCCTGTGCGTGTCACGGTACGACGCCTTCCTCTACACGCACGCGTCGGCCAAACTGTCGTACCGCGATCAACCGGTGCTGGTGCAGGTGTCGCTGATGCATCGCGGAGGGATCGGCACCAGCGCGCCTTCGGCTCACGGTGCGGCAGTCGTGCGAGGTCTGGCGGGTTACGTCGATCTCTTCGTCACGCAGATCCGCGACGCGAACAAGTGATCGCGCGCTCCGACTTCGCTATGGCGCTTTACAGATAAAGTTCGCGGCTTCATCGGTGCTGCCGGCTCCCCGGTACTGTGCGACCTGCGGGTACGGACAAAGCGGCCGCGTGCGATCGATCTTCCCCGCGGTGCTGTGTGACGCGGTGACCTGCGCGGGCGCCGTCCCCTGCTCGACCCACTGCTCGAGGGCGGAGAGCATGTCGAACGTGTCGGGTCCGATCCCGCCGCCGCAATGCCGCATCCCGGGCGCCATGAACAGGCGCAAGAACTTCCCTGCGCTCTCGGCACCCATCGTCCGCGTCACGCTGCCGTAGTAGTCGATGCTGTTTTGCGGCGCGATGAGCTGGTCGTTCCACCCGTGGTACATCAGCAGCTTGCCGCCACGCCCGGCAAAGGCGCGGAGATCCGGATCCGTGGCGTTGATCCGGCCGCCGTCGATCTGATCCGTCTTCTCGAGATCGCGGTCGAAATCGAACGTCCGAAAATCCCAGTCGGGATCGGCGAAGACGACGTATTTGAAGTGATCGTCGGAGATCGACAGCGGCTTCGGACCGCCGGCCAGCGCACCCCAGCCAAGCTCGCTCCCGGCCGCGAGACCCGGGAAGATCACCGCTCCAGTGCGCGGGTTCGTTGCCGGCCCGTAGATGCGGCTGACGGCGGCCACCTGCGCCTTGGTGAGGCACGTCGGTCCGTCCTGATCGGCGCATTGCAGCACTTTGGGATCGAAGCGGCATTGCGCAGGATTCTCGAGCGCGCCGTCCTTCACCCCATCGAGCGCGTCGCAGGCGTCGACGACCGCTTTGTTGATGAGGGCATACTGCGCCGGCGTGATGAAACTCGCCGGATCCTTCAGGGTCGCCTGCGCCACCCAGATGGCCTGTGCGCTGAGGTGCGTCCAGTAGTTCGCCGGCGCGCCGGCGACGATACCGTTGTAGTCGTCGGGAAACCGCTGCGCTTCCTTCAGCCCCTGCTTGCCGCCCGACGAACACCCTTGCCAATAGGAGAGGTGTGGCGCGCCGCTGTAGAACGAAGTGACGATCGCCTTCGCCCTGACGGTCATCTCGTGGACCGCCCGGTACGCGAAATCGGTGAGCTTTTCAGGATGGCCGAGCGCGAAGCGGCCGCTCCCGCCTTCGTGCCCGGTATCGGTGGACGCCGTCGCATAGCCACGACGGAGCGCGGCGGCGAGCGCCGGATAGACAATCGCGCCGGACCACCCGCCGTTGCCGACGCCAAGAAATTTCCCGTTCCACCCCGACGACGGCATCCAGACTTCGACTTTGATGTCCGAGTCGGCGCTGGGTGTCAACGTCAGTGCGACTCGGCAGAACGCCGGCAAGTCGGCGAAGGCGCGGGCCGTGTTGGCGCCGCCGGCGCCAGCGGCGCCCGCAGACGGCGGCGCGAACGTGCCGGCCGGAACCAGCTCCGCGCGCGTGATCGTCGCACCTGGCAGCGCCAGCGAGCCGAGCCGCTCGCACGATGCGGGC
>Ga0068858_100008118_pt1 | contig 10099 bp, 7 predicted proteins | sample KBSSwiS12_FD_66589 | JGI IMG/M metagenome (GOLD analysis project Ga0068858, IMG submission 66589) | Switchgrass rhizosphere microbial communities from Kellogg Biological Station, Michigan, USA - KBS Switchgrass S1-2 | ecosystem: Host-associated > Plants > Roots > Rhizosphere > Soil ... | reverse complement strand
TTTCATCACGCTCCACACGCCGCTGACCGACCAGACCCGCAACATCCTCAGCCGCGAAAACCTCGCCAAGACCAAGAAGGGCGTGCGGATCGTCAACTGCGCGCGCGGCGGGCTGATCGACGAGGCGGCGCTCAAGGACGCGCTCGATTCCGGCCAGGTCGCGGGCGCGGCGCTCGACGTGTTCCAGACGGAACCCGCCAAGGACTCGCCGCTGTTCGGCACGCCCAACTTCATCTGCACCCCGCATCTCGGCGCCTCGACCAACGAAGCCCAGGTCAACGTCGCGCTGCAGGTGGCGGAGCAGTTGGCCGACTACCTCGTCAACGGCGGCGTGACCAATGCGCTCAACATGCCCTCGCTGTCCGCCGAGGAAGCGCCCAAGCTGCGGCCCTACATGGCGCTGGCCGAAAAGCTCGGCAGCCTCGTCGGCCAGCTGACAACCGGCGCGGTGCCGCGGATCTCGATCCACACCGAGGGCGCCGCCGCCGAGCTCAACGCCCGCCCGATCACCGCGGCGGTCCTCGCCGGCTTCCTGCGCACCCAGTCCGACGCGGTGAACATGGTCAACGCGCCGTTCCTCGCCAAGGAGCGCGGTATCGAGGTGCGCGAGGTCAAGTCGGAGAAGGAAGGCGATTACCACACCCTGGTGCGGGTCTCGGTCAAGACCGACGCCGGCGAGCGGTCGGTCGCCGGCACACTGTTCTCCAACCGCGAGCCGCGCCTGGTCGAGCTGTTCGGGATCAAGGTCGAAGCCGAACTGGCGGGGCCGATGATGTACATCGTCAACGAGGACGCCCCCGGCTTCATCGGCCGGATCGGCACACTGCTCGGCGAGAACGGCATCAATATCGGCACCTTCAACCTCGGCCGGCGCGAAGCCGGCGGGGAAGCGGTGCTGCTGCTCTCGGTCGATACCCAGGTGCCTGCCGCAGTGGTCGAGAAGGCCCGCGCACTGCCCGGCGTCAAGAAGGTCATGGCGCTCTCGTTCTGAGCTGATCGGCGCAAGTCTCACCCGGATGCCGCGGCAGGTCCTGCGCCTGCCGCGGAATCCGGAGTTCAGAGCGCCTGAAGCATGATGGCGCGACGATGCCTCTGCCGGTTCCTCGAGGGACTATCTCAAGGGTCTGCGAGGGCCGCAACGCCGCCGTTCTCGCTCCGATCGAATTGGTCCCTCAACAGACGCCCGCTGGCGCCGGCTGTTCGGGAGGAGCGGCGTCATCTCCACTTCATCATGGTCTCGCCGCCGCAATGGCCGCGCAGCGCTCCGCATCGAGGCTGCCCAGCGCCGCCAGCACCGCCCGCAGCCGCCCGATATGGCTCGAGGCGACGATCAGATGGGCCTGCGGAACATGCGCTGAGGCCAGCGCGTAACAAGCGGCGATGCGCCGGGTGGCCGGATCGCCGCTCTCAACCAGCTGCGCCGCCGCGGCGAGCCGATTGGCAAATCCGGCGTCCTGATCAGCCAGCCACTGGCCGGTGAGCACGATGGAATGCAGCACCAGTGGCCGCTCCGGCAGTTCCCGGGGCGAGCCGGTCAGCCATTCAGGCCGGATCCCGGCCTGGGCGATCCATCCGTCGGGAAAGCCGGCGTCGGTCGGGGCGGAGAACATCGCGCCATGCGAATAGCCGGCCCGGGCGCCATGTTCCGCCGCGATCCGGTCGAGTGCAACGGTGACCGCCGGGTCCGCGTGGCGCGCCTCCGCTTCGTGCAGCAGGAGCCAGTCGATTTGACCCAGCGCCGCGCAGCTTCGCGTTGCCGAGGCGCGCATCGCGGACTCGCTGAAGTCGGCTGTCGACCGTCCTTCGCGCGGTTCCTCTGGCGCGAAACCACCCAGCCGCGGCCGCTCCGAGGTGACCAGTCGCCGCGCTGCCCGGGCCCAGGTCTTCGCAAGGCCCAGCCGCGGCGGGACCGAGCCGACCTTGGCGGTCACCGTCAGTCCGGCCACGCCCGAGCGAACGACCTTGCCGATCACCCCCTCGGCCGTCCCCAGCCCATACGAAGGGGCCGTGTCGAAGTGGCGCACGCCGGCCTCGAGGCAGGCGTCGACAAGCGCCAGCGCCTCGCGCTCGCTGGCCCCGCCGGTCAGCCGTCCGCAGCCGAAGATCAGCCGGTGGATCACGCCGTAGCCTCCCGGCCCGCGCCCCGCGCGAGGTGATCGGCCAGCCTCAGGCCCAGCGCCAAGGCGGTCAGGGTCGGGTTGGCGAAGCTGCCCGAGGGAAACACGGCCGCACCGGCGACGAACAGGTTGCCGGTCCCGAACACCCTGAGGTCGCCATCGACCACGCCTTCGCGCGGATCGGCCCCGATCCGCGCGCCGCCCATCTGGTGATAGGCATCGTGGCAATCGTCGAGGAAGCCCGGATCGCCCTCCACCACCCGAGGGTCGAGCCGCACCATGCCGAGCCCGCGTTCCGCAAACGCCTGCTGAACCGCCTGGCCGATGGCCTGCACCGTGCGCATCTCCGCGCCCGTGGGCTGCCAGCACAGCCCGGCGCGCGCGCTTTGGGCAGGCTCGGCCGGATCGAGGAACACCCGGCTTTCCGCCGAGGGGACCTGCTCGAACTCGACCCCGACCGCGACCCCGGTCGAAAAGGCGAGGGCCGAGCGCCGCCGGACGAGGTAGCACCAGGCCAGCGGGAGGGTAATCCGGGCCATGACGACGAGGTGCCGCACGGTCTCCGCCAGCGAACCATGCCCGCGCGACAGGCGGCGCAGCAGCGCGGCGAGCTCCGCCAATCCCTGGCGCAGGCCGAGCCGCGGATTGATCGTCGCCACGCCGTTGCCGAGCCCCTGCGCCGCGCGCATCTCGTCCGCCAGCCGCAGCTTCACCCCGAAGCGCAGCCCTCCGTGATGGACATAGTCGAACAGTTCGCCGATCCTCTCCGGATCGAGCACTTCCACCTCGCCGATCAGCCCGTGCAGATGATCCATGAACCAGCGGCCGAGGTGGGGATTGCCGGCAAAGCCACAGTCCGGCTCGGTGGCTGCCGCGCGCAGCAGCAGCCGGGCAATCTCGATCGTGCCGCAGGCCAGCACCACGGATGGTGCGCGGAACGCTCCCCGCGGCGTGTGGACCGCGCGGACGCAACCGCGCGTGCCGAACTCCAGCCGCTCGACCTCGGCGCCGCAGACCACGGTCAGTGTGCCCGGCGCGGCCAGCTCGCGGGCGAACACGCGGGCGAAATCGGGCTGGGGTAGCCACAGGTTCATGCCCACTTCGAAGGCGCTGCCGAACGCTGCCGGCTGCCCGGTCGCGCGGTGCCACGCTGCAGCGGGATCGCGTGCTGCGGGGGCGATGCCGAGCAGATCGAACACCGCATCCACCCACCCGCGATAGGCTGCATGATCGAGCGGCCAGCGCGGCTGCCCCGGGAAGCTCGCCAGCTCAAGGTCCGCGCGCGTGAACGGCACCAGCTGTCCGCCCCACAGCCGCGTGGTTCCGCCCAGCGCCTTCATCCGCCCCTCGATGAGGCCGAGGTGGGCCCGCCCGGTCTGCGGTCCGGCATTGTGGTCGCGGTAGTCGGCTGCGGGCTCGCGCGGGCCGGCTTCGAGCAGGGTGACGCCAAGGCCCCTCCGGGCCAGATCCACCGCCATGAGGATGCCGACTGCGCCGGCGCCGACGATCACCACGTCAGCATTGCGTGCCGCGTCTGGGAGGGGATCGACCTCGCCTGCGATCATCGCGCCGGTTCTCCGCGCAGGTCGCTCACCAGGGCCAGCAGCCCGTCGATGTTGGCTGCCCATGAAGCCTGATCGCGGTAGGCGGCGAAGGCGGCCGGGTCGCTGCGCCAGCCTGCCACCAGTTGGCCGAGGCCCCGGGCGAGCGCAGCTGGATCGTCGGGCGGCACGAACAGGCCGAGCCCGGTTTCCACGGACGCCTGCAGCGGCCCGGGTCCGCTCGAGGCAAGTACCGGCTTGTCCCATCGCGCGGCGAGTTGCAGTACCCCGCTCTGCGAAACGAACTCGCGGTTGTAGGTCAGCGCCACCGCGTCGGCCCCTTCGAAGTACGCCGCAGTCTCGCCGTCGGGAATGAACCGGATGTCGAAGTGCACGCGGTCGGCCACCCCGCGCCGTTCGGCGTGGGCGCGGTAGGCGCTGGCCGGGCGCTGGGCTGCCGAGACGTCCTGCCCGGCAATCACGAGGTCCACGCCGGGGGTCGCGGCGACCGCGTCGATCAGCAGGTCCAGGTTCTTGCGGTCGGCGATCAGGCCGAACGAGAGCAGCACGAAGCGCCCCGGCGCAATTCTGAAGCGGGCGCGCAGGTCGAACGACGGGGCGCTCGCCGCCATGTCACCGAACAGCCCGTGCGGCACCGAGCGCAGCCTGACCCAGGCCGGGATCTGCGCGCCCGGAGGCACTGCGCCATGGACCAGCCCGCCGCTCAGGGGACGGAAGGCGAGGTAGAGCGTGAGGCGATGCCACCAGCGTGGTCCCATTCGGCGGTCCCGCACCGGGTCGTGGAAGTTTGCGAGGTAGCGCGTGCGGGTGAGCGCCGCGATGAGCAGGTGCGGCCAGGCCCACAGGGGCGCGAAATACTCGGTGTTGGCTTCGAGCAGCACCACGTCAGGGCGGCGGCACAAGATCACCCACGCGAGAATCCAGTAGTTCGCCACGCCCGCCGCCGTCCGCAGCAGCTTGCGCACCGGTCCCGGCCCGGGGACCGTCAGCAGGCAGCGGTTCTGCCGGTAGGAGCCCGGCTCCGGCCGCACCGGCATCTCCGGGCGGCAGAGCATCTCAACGTCGATCCCGCGCCGCGCCAGTTCCGCGGCTTGGGAATGGGAGTGGCGCGGGAAGCCCCCCAAGGCCGAAGGACAGAACAGCAGGAAGCGCATGGCGGCGCACCTACCACGGCCTGCAATCGATGTCTTGGGGCAAGCCTGGGTCCATCCGCTATGCGCAAAGGGCTTTGCGTCAGGCCCAAGCGGCCCTAAAGCGCGGCGCATCATGGACCAGACTGACCGCGACCTGCTGCCCGAGGGCCTGGAAGACCGCCTGCCGACCACGACCCCGGCGGCGCAGCGCGTGATGCGCGCCGTGCTCGACGTGATGGACAGCCATGGGTACGACCGGGTCCAGCCGCCCTCGATCGAGTTCGAGCAGTCGCTGGCGAGCCGCATGACCGGCATCAGCCCGCGCCGCATGTTCCGGTTCGTCGATCCCGCCAGCCTGCGGATGATGGCGCTGCGCTCTGACATGACGCCGCAGGTCGGCCGGATCGCCGCGACCAGTCTCGCCGCCGCCGCTCGTCCGCTGCGGCTCGCCTATTCGGGGCAGGTGCTCACGATCAAGGGCGCCGGGCTCGACCCTGCGCGCGAGCGCCTGCAGCTCGGCGCCGAGCTGATCGGCGCGGACAGTGTCGCCGCCGCAGGCGAGATCGTCGCGCTGGCGATCGAGGCGCTTGCCGCGGCCGGGGCGACCGGCATCTCGGTCGATTTCACCCTGCCCGACCTCGTCGACACGCTCGCGGCCGGCCCGCTGCCGCTCGAACTCGCCACCCGCGAGGCGGTGCGCCGCGAGCTCGACGCCAAGGATGCCGGCGGGCTCGTGGCCGCGGGGGGCGAGGCCTACTTGCCGCTGCTCGCCGCGATCGGCCCGTTCGAGGCGGCGATCACCAGGCTCGCGGCGTTCGACGGCACCGGCGTTCTCGCCAGTCGCATCGCCGGCCTGCGCGCAATCGCCGACCGCGTCGCCGGCAGCGCCCGCCTGACGCTCGATCCGAGCGAGCGTCATGGCTTCGAATACCAGTCGTGGTTCGGCTTCACGATCTACGCGGAAGGCCTTCGCGGCGCGCTCGGCCGGGGCGGGACTTACACGATCCTTTCGGGGCAGGACGGTTCGGAGCCAGCCACCGGGTTCTCGCTCTATCCCGATCCGCTGATCGACACGCTCGCCGCCGCCGATCCCTCGCGCGATACGCTGTTCCTGCCGCTCGTCCACGATCCCGCCATCGCGGTGAAGCTGCGCGCGATCGGCTGGCGCACCGTCGCCGCGCTGTCCGCAGCGGATGACGCGCGCGCACTCGGTTGCACCCACCGGCTGGACGGGACCGAAGCGGTCAGGCTCTGACGATCGGGTTCGGCCGGGCGCCTCACCGCCCGAACAACTGCTTCAGCCAAGCGTCCACCGCTCCCGTGGCGGCATAGCCGGGATCGCCCAGCCGGCGGTTGATCTCCATGTGCCCGGCAAGCCCCGTCCCGGGGAACGCCCGCCGCTCGACCCGGGTCCCCGCCGCCTTCAGCGCCGCATCGAGCGCCTCGGCCTGGCGCACCCCGTCGGGGCGTTGCACGTGGAGCAGCAGGAAGGCCGCCGCGTTGGGCGTCGCGGCCTGGAGCGACGGGGAGAGCGCACGCTGCCGCGCCGGATCTGTGCCGAAGGCCTGCCCATAGGTCTCTTGCATGATGCGGGGGCCGTCCGTCATCTGCGCCGGAACGTCGTAGGCCGCGCCGTCGATCGGGATGACCCCGGCAAGGTCGGCGAACGACAGGCCGGCCGCCTTGAGGTAGCGTTCGTCCGTTCCCACCAGCGCCACCAGATGTGCGCCCGCGCTGTGACCCATCAGCACGATCCGATGCGGATCGACGCCGAGGCTTGCCGCGCGGTCGACCAGCGCCTTCACCGCCAGCGCGACATCCGTCGCCTCGTCCTCCACCCGGGCGGCGGGCACCAGCCGGTAGTTGATCGAGGCGAAGGCGTAGCCTTCCTGCGGATAGTGCGCGGGCTTCCACCGGCCGGTGGCGCTGTCCTTGCTGCCGCGCTGCCAGCCGCCGCCGTGGACGTAGACGATCAGCGGGGCCGGCCGCGCGTCGCGGAATTTCTCGGTGGTGCTGAACCGCTGCACCGCCGGCCAGAAGTCGAGCACCTGCAACGGATCGCGCCCGTAGGCGATGGTCTGCGCGGTCGCAGGGGCCGGCGCATTGGCCTCGGCCCCGGCCGCCTGTTCGGCGAAGCGGGCGCGGAAGCGTTCGCGCAGGGTCTGTGCATCGGCGGCGGACAGGGCGAGGGCGGTGGTCGCCGCGAGGCCGATCATGAAGGCTTTGCGCAAGGGTTCGTCTCCTCCCGTAGCGAGTGATCCGGCGCGGCCCGTTTGCGCGCCACCATGCGCGCCGCGGCTGAACGCAGGCTTACCGTGCGCCGCCAGCCAGCCGCGCTTGCCCGGCCCCGACTCACCTTGCCCTTCCGCGCACTCTCCCCTAGGGCCCGCGGCGGATATCCCGCAGCAATAGAAAGAGCAGGAAACCTTGGCCAACGTCACCGTGATCGGCGCCCAGTGGGGCGATGAGGGCAAGGGCAAGATCGTCGACTGGCTGGCCAGCCGGGCCGATGCCGTGGTGCGCTTCCAGGGCGGGCACAATGCCGGGCACACGCTGGTCGTCGGCGAGACCACCTACAAGCTCAGCCTCCTGCCTTCAGGCATCGTCACGGGCACGCTGTCGATCATCGGCAACGGGGTCGTGCTTGATCCGTGGCACCTGCGCGACGAGATCGCCAAGCTCGAAGGCCAGGGCGTGGTGATCGACACCGAGAACTTCGCCATCGCCGAGAACGCCCCGCTGATCCTCCCGCTGCACCGCGATCTGGATGGCCTGCGCGAAACCGCCGCCGGCTCTGGCAAGATCGGTACGACCGGCCGCGGCATCGGCCCGGCCTACGAGGACAAGGTCGGCCGCCGCGCGATCCGAGTCTGCGACCTCGCGCACCTCGATTCGCTCGAACCCCAGCTCGACCGGCTCTGCGCCCACCACGATGCGCTGCGCGCCGGCTTCGGCCAGCCCCCGGTCGACCGCGCGAAGCTGCTCGACGACCTGCGCGAGATCGCCCCCTCGGTGCTCAAGTATGCCCAGCCGGTCTGGAGGCGCCTCAACACGGTCAAGAAGGCTGGCGCGCGCATCCTGTTCGAGGGCGCGCAGGGCGTGCTGCTAGATGTCGATCACGGCACTTATCCGTTCGTCACCAGCTCGAACACGGTCTCGGGTACCGCCGCCTCCGGCTCGGGCCTCGGGCCCAACGCCACGGGCTTCGTCCTCGGCATCGTCAAGGCCTATACCACCCGTGTCGGCTCGGGCCCGTTCCCGACCGAACTGGAAGACGAGACCGGCCAGCGCCTCGGCGAGCGCGGCCACGAGTTCGGCACGGTAACCGGACGCAAGCGCCGCTGCGGCTGGTTCGATGCCGTGCTGGTGCGCCAGTCCTGCGCGATTTCCGGCGTGACCGGCATTGCCCTCACCAAGGTCGACGTGCTCGACGGGCTGGAGACGGTAAAGATCTGCACCGGCTATCGCCTGGGCGGAAAGATCCTCGACTACTTCCCCAGCCATGCCGCCGACCAGGCTGCGGTCGAGCCGATCTACGAGGAAATGGAAGGCTGGAGCGGCACCACTGCCGGCGCCCGCTCCTGGGCGGACCTGCCGGCGCAGGCGATCAAGTACATCCAGCGGGTGCAGGAGCTGATCGAGACCCCGGTTGCGCTCGTCTCCACCAGCCCGGAACGCGAGGACACCATCCTTGTGCGCGATCCCTTCGAGGACTGAGCGCCAGTCGAAACCGCCGCGGCCGGGATTGGACGACCGGAAGTCCCCCGATTGCCACCCCGCCGTGCCCGGCCTAGTCTCCCGGGCGTGACCGATCCCCGATCCGACCTCGCCGAACAGGTCCAGGAGGCTGCCGAAAGCGCGCTGGCCGCGGCCTGGGCCTTCTTTGTTCGCTCCGCCGAAAAGGGCCTCGCCTGGGAGGAAGTGGCCGGCTGCCATTCCCCGGACGATTTCCGCCGCAAGCTTGCCGGGGAGCCCGGCGGGCTGCCCGAATGCTGCCGTACCCTGCTGGATTACGACCTTGGCCTCACCGCCGAGGAGCGCGAGGCCTGCCGCACGCTCGTCGCGCTGGCCGACGCGCTGACGCTCGGTGCGGCAGTGCCGCCGGCGCAGCCCATGCTTGCGGCCGCGCCTGGGCCCACGCCCGGGCATGAACCGGAGTCCACTCCGCCCGCGGCCGCGGGCGGTCCGCAGGCAAGTGCGGCACGGCGCGTGGGGGCCCTTGTTGTGGCCGCAGCAGCGGTGGCCGCAATCATACTGTGGCGGGGCACCGGGCCCGAGGCGGCACTCCACTCCGCCGCTCCGCAGCCCACATCTGCCGCTGTCGTAAACCCATCAGCCCCCGCTGGCCTGGGGCAACCCGAGACTCCCTCCCCATCGAGCAATGCGCGGCCGTCCCCGACCACGTCGCCGTCGCCGTCGCCATCACCCTCGCCTTTGCCGAATGTCGAGCCGCGCCCTTCGGCAGCGCGGCGGCCGGAGCCCACGACCTCGATCGCCGCCGTGCCAGCGCCAACCGCCAGCCCCACGGCCCGGCCTGTGGCCAAACCCGCGGCTGTCGCCACGCCCGTGTCGACCGCCACCCCGGCACCGCCGCCCGCGGCTCCGGCGCCTTCGCCGGCCCCGCCGAGCTGACCGGACGGGTCCGGGTTACGCTTAAAGGTGCGGGTGAGGCGTTCGGTATAGGGCAGGAGCATGGCGCCACGCGGACCAGGCGCGGTTGGTAAGCAGCCTCAGCCGCGCAGGGCCAAGGAGAGGCGGTCGCCGGTCAGTCCGATCTCGAAACCCGAGCGGGCAAGCTCGGTCAGCCCGATTAGGGTCTGCGCATTGGGCGAGGTGCGCAAGCGCACGAAGTCGTTAGTCGGCAGGTCGCGGGCGAACAGGTCGAGCAGGTTGCCGAGGTGCACCGCCGGCTCTCCGCCGGCGAGGAGATGGACGTCGAGGCTCGCAGCGCCGCGCCCGGGGAGGTCGATGCCGATCTTGCACGGCAAACTCGCCGACGGGACTGCCTCGGCTGCCGGCGCTGCCGCGGCGGCCGGGGGAGGGACCGGGGTGACGCACTGCGGATCGTCGCCGGGCGCGGCTTCGCAGTCCGGGAGTGGTGGGCGGCCTGCCCCCGCCGGTCCGGTGAGCGGCGACCCGGCCGTCGCGCCGGCGGCCACGTCGCGCAGTCCTTCGGGATTGATGGCTGGCGGGGCAGGGGCCGGTGCGGGCGGCCAGGTCGCCGCCGCTTCGGGTGGCGCAGCGGGCAGTCCGATAGCCACATCCGGCACGCCGGGTGCGGCGGCGT